>Ga0153915_10005363_pt1 | contig 11917 bp, 10 predicted proteins | sample Opewatmetagenome_2_FD_107003 | JGI IMG/M metagenome (GOLD analysis project Ga0153915, IMG submission 107003) | Freshwater wetland microbial communities from Ohio, USA - Open water 3 Core 3 Depth 3 metaG | ecosystem: Environmental > Aquatic > Freshwater > Wetlands | place: USA: Ohio, Lake Erie...
AGGTACAAAGCTGTCTGGGGTTCACGGTCCCTTCCCGGCCGCATGAATCTGGCGGTGACGGCATGAACACGCCGGCCAGCCTGCGTCGCAAGGTCACCTGGGGCTTCCGCGTCTCGGCCATCGCGCTGTCCTTCGCGTGCGCGCTCGCGCTCGCGACGGATGCGTCGGCCGCCGGACATGGACGGCGTTTCCCCAAGATGGACCGCGACCTCGAGGTGCGAGCCGTCACCGGCAATGCGACACGCAAGAGCACGGTTATCGTCACGCTGACGCCGGGGACGGACGTCCCGCCCGCGCTGCAGAAGTATTCGCGGTTCGGACGCCTCAACGGCATCAGCGGCCACGTGCTCGACATCCCGGACAGCGAGTTGAAAAACGTCGCGAACCTCTCGCAGACGGTTCACGTGCACCCGGATTCGGTCGTGCACGGCCTCGACTTCAGGACCGACGTCACCTCCGGCGCGTTCTTCGTCGGACACAACATCGGCCTCACGGGCGCGGGTGTCACCATCGCGGTGCTCGATTCGGGCATCGCCAGGCAGCACGATGACCTGCCCGACTCGTCGGTCGTGTATTTCAAGGACTTCGTCAACAACAAGGCGAAGCGCTACGACGACTTCGGTCACGGCACGCATGTGGCCGGAATCATCGCCGGCACGGGACGCGATTCGGCCGGCGAAATGTCCGGCACCGCGCCCGGCGCCAGACTCGTCGTGCTGAAGGTCCTCGACAAGCAGGGCAACGGCACGGTCTCCAACGTGATTGCGGCGCTCGACTGGCTCGCGGCGTACGGCCCGTCGCTCGGCGTCCGCATCGTCAACATGTCTTTCGGCGCGAAGCCGACGGAGCAGCCCGAGGACGATCCGCTCGCCCTCGCCGCCAAGATCCTGGTCGATCGCGGCGTCGTCGTGGTGGCCGCCGCCGGCAACAACGGCCAGCACCACGGCAAAAAGATCTGGGGCGGCATTCCGTCGCCGGCGGATGCGCCGTGGGTGCTGACCGTTGGCGCGTCATCCACGCTCGGCACCGTGACACGGAAAGACGACACGATGGCCGGCTTCAGCTCGCGCGGGCCAGCGGTGGGGCGCATCGCGAAGCCGGATCTCGTCGCGTCGGGCGTGGGCACGGTGTCGACGATTTCGTCTGAAGGGTCGACGTACGCAGAAGAATCGCAGTACCTCGTCAAGGCGCCGTGTCTCATCGTCGGCCGATGCCCGACGACGCTGTTCACACCGTACGCCTCGATGTCGGGCACCAGCATGGCGGCCCCGGTCGTCTCGGGCACGGTCGCGCTGATGCTGCAGGCAAACCCGAATCTGACGCCGAATCTCGTGAAGGCCATCCTTCAGTACACGGCGGAGATTCACAGCGGCTACAACGCGCTCGAGCAGGGCGCGGGCTTCTTGAACGCGCTCGGCGCGGTCCGTCTCGCGAAGTTCTACGCGAGCGGCCTGCCGGGAACGCAGGCACCGTTCTCGCCGGCCTGGAGCCGTCACATCTTCTGGGGCAATCACCGTCTGACGGGCGGCATCATGCGGCCCGCGGCGAATGCCTGGAAAAACGGCGTGCGATGGGGTTCGCTGAAGACGTCGTCGGCGGCTGACGACAACATCGTGTGGGGCACCGACGACAGCAACGACAACATCGTCTGGGGTACGGCCGGCAGCGATGGCGACAACATCGTCTGGGGCACCGAGTTCGGCGACGACAACATCGTGTGGGGCACGGACTGCGGCGGCGCCGACTGTGGCGACAACATCGTCTGGGGCACCGACGACGCCGACAACATCGTCTGGGGCACCGACGACGCCGACAACATCGTCTGGGGCACGAGCGACGACGACAACATCGTGTGGGGCACCAGCGATGACGACAACATCGTGTGGGGCACGAACCTGACGCTGCCCGCCGTGACGATCGAACTGCCGGCCACGCCTGGGTACGTTTGGTTTCTGAACTTCGGGAACGACTATCGGTGGATTCAGGCGGAATTCGGAGACACCGTTGTCATTGCCCGGGGCAGGGGGAAACGGTAACGGCCATGGAAAAGATGCCTTACTGCCCCGAACTCGACCTGCAGCCGATCACGGAAACCGTGACGGCCACCAGGACGGAGACGACAAACGTCGTCAGCACGGACTGGCGCGAAGCGCTTCCGGTGCTTGTGGGCCGGAACGTGGTGCTGCGGGAGATGCGGACGTCGGATGCGCCGTCTCTCTTCGCGTTGCTGACCACCGAAGAAGTGGCGCGGTTCATTTCGCCGCCGCCGAACTCGGTTGAAGGCTTCGAAGGGTTCATCAGGTGGGCGGTGCGTCAGCGCGCGGTCGGCTCATATGTCTGCTTCGCCGTGACCCTGGCGGAGTCGGATACGGCCATCGGGATCTTCCAGATTCGTTCGACGGAGCCCGGGTTCGGCACGGCCGAATGGGGCTTCGCTATCGGCTCACCGTTCTGGGGCACCGGCGTGTTCCAGGAAGGCGCCGAGCTCGTGATGGAGTTCGCCTTCGAGACGATCGGCGTGCACCGCCTGGAGGCGCGCGCGGCGATTCGCAACTCGCGTGGCAACGGCGCCCTGCGCAAGATCGGCGCGACGCAGGAAGGCATTCTGCGGAAGTCGTTCCTCCGCAACGGCCAGTATCTCGATCAGGTGCTGTGGACGGTGCTCGACGAGGATTGGCGCGCGAAGGTGATCTGGGGCGGCGGTGGCAAGATGATCATGCACTAACGGTCGGATCGGCCGGCATCCTCCCCGGCCGGTCGCTTCCAGCCCGCCGCTTCACGATCGCCGCGCTTCTTCTCGGCCCAGGCCAGGGCCTCTTCTCCCGTTTCAAACACACGCGTGACGATCGCCTGGCCGTCACGGGCGATCGTGATCTCGATGCCGTACGGCACGAGCGTCACGGCGCATGTCATCACGCGTCCCTCGCGCTCGAGCGCCCAGAGCGTCGTCGGCTGGTCTTCCATCAGGAATCTCTGAGGCTCGAAAACGTAATCTTCCCGCCGCGGATCTCGAGTAGCTTTCGAATGCGCACGGTCTTTCTGCTGCCGGTGGCCTTGAACGTTCCAAGCGTGCCCATCGGCCAGTCGCCGTCATGGGCCCCGGCGCCCACGAGATCGACTTCGACGATGGCGTCGCCTCGCTGCTCGACGTGGGCGAGCTGGAGCTGGACGTCCGGAAAGGCCGCGACGCAGGACTGCGCCGATTCGATGTAGCCCTCCGGCGCTCGGCAGATCCCGCCGCCTGGAATGTGTTCGATCACGGCGTCGTGCGTGAAGAGTTCGGCCGGGTCGGCAACGCGCCGCTCGTTGAAGCACTTGTAGCACTCGCGAATGAGCAGGTGTGCATCGGCCATCAGAACGTCAGCCGGACGCCGGCGTGCAGCGTGCGCGGCGGCTGAATGGCCGTGATGTCGCGGAAGCCGGGCCCGGTGATGATGCGCTCTTCGACTTCGTTGCCAAGGTTGATCAGGTTGTAGCCGTCGACGATGAGATCGACGCGAACGCCGCCGGCGGCGAAGCCTTTCTGCAGGCGTGCGTCAAGCGTGGCGGTGTACGTGAAGCGCGTGTCGCCGGCGGCGTACGCGCGCACGAACTCGGCGCCCTGATTGAGGCCGTTGACGATCGTCATGCGGGAGAACGGCTGGCCGTCCTGATAGCGCGCGATGGCGCCCAGCGTGATGTCCGCCGGAAAGTGGTACGCCGCTGACAGCTTCAGCGTGTAGGCGCGATCGAAAAATGGCCGGCCGCGCGCGCTTGTGGCGGCGTTCGGATTGACGAAGAGCTCGCCGAGGCCGGATGCGGCGTCGTTCTCCACGACGTGATAGCCCCGATAGGCGGCGGACACGAGCGCCTGGCTCACCGTCGCGCCCATGAGCAGCACGAGCTTCCGCGTCGACGCATCCGCGCTGAACACGAGCCCCGTGAACGTCGGCGCCTCCTGCTGGGGATTGGTGAGCAGATACCGATCGGCGCCGAAAGACGCGGCCAGGCGGTTGTACACCGGCAGGACGACGTCGCCGCCGTCGCCGGCGGGCCGGCCGTCCACCACGCCCTGAAGCTGATAGCTCGACAGCGGCGCGCCCGTGTCGACGAGATCGATCATGTGCTGCTGGCGTTTGGCGATGCCGGCAAAGCGAACGCGCACGGGACCGAACGGCCGCGCTTCGAGGCCGACCACCAGCTCGTCGGTCGTCGGACGCATCAACTGCGGATCGATGGCGCTGAAGTCGGGATTGCCCCCCGTGCCCGGGCCGACGCGCGCGATGATCGGTCCGAAGGGCGCCGTGGAGCGCAATACGTCGGCAACTGGCGCAGCGGGATCTCCCACCGACAAAATATCAAGCGTGAGACGATCGGCCGATCGCCGGTAACCGGCGAACAGGGCGATCTGCTTGAAATCGGTGACCACCCACCGCATCGACAGGCGCGGCAGAACCGTCTGCCACGCGATTTCCGTCGCGCCGCCGGTCGCCGATCCGTTTTCGCCGTCATACGTGATGCCGGCATCCACGCTGAAGCGGCGTCCGAGGTTGATGCGATCGGCGACGAATGCCGAGATGGACGACGCGTGCCGTTTCGCGTCGGCGAGACCGCTCGAGTAATTCCATATCCGGGCACGGCTGCCGTCGAGCAGCTCAAGGATCGAGCCGGTGAATCCCGGCGCCACCTGCGTGCCGATGGCGCCGAGATCGAAGCCGACCCGAACCGCATGGGCGCCGCGCAGTTTCGTGCCGCGCACGCCGAACGAGAGCCGGCTGTCGGTGTGGTCGCCCGTGTCCACAAATGTCGGGATTGGACCGTCCGTGATCCTGTCGAACACGGGAGCGGGAGCCAGCGGCGCGCTGGTGCTGCTCCGCTGCGAGTAGCCGGCGAAGACGCGCCAGGAAAAGTCACGCGGTTCGCGCCGCTCCCAGGTGGTCTGCACGTGAAAGGACGTCTGGGTCTGTTGCTGGACATCGCGTGTGTGTCCGGCCCAGCCAACCGTGCGAAGCTCCGTTCGCTCGCCCGTGTAAACAAGGTTGATCAGGCCTGTCGCCGACTCGCCGTCGACGGCCGTCGTGCTGGCGCGTTCGAACTGCGACGCCTTGCTCCAATCGCCCGCGACGACCACGCCGAGGCGCTTGGTCAGCGGGCCGCTGAGCAGCACCCCGCCGTGTAGCCACTGCCGCAGATGCTCGATGGACGGCGGTGAGCCCGCGACGGAATCCGCCACGAAACCCGGCCCGGCCGCCGAGGCGTCGAACATCCGCGTCCACGTCGAACCGGGACGCCGGGGCTCGAACGTCACGCCGAGGCCGGGCGCGTTGAAGTCGGCCGGCATGAACGCCGTCGAGACGTTCACGCGCTCCCAGAACGACACCGCCGGCGAGAGAAACGGCGTGCCGCTCCCATCGGGCGCCGTGATGTTCACATCGCCGATCCGGAACTGGTTCTGCGTGAACGAACTCAGAAACGACCCGATGCGCGCGGAACGTCCGGTGTTGAGCCCGCCGCCGTAAAACCGATCGCTCGTGACGTCGGCCTGGGTCGTTTCGATGGGGGAGAAGATGTTGGAGCTGACGGGCAGATCGTGAAGCATCGGCTCAGTGAGCGTCGTGCTCGCCTCCTGCGCGAAGGCAACCGCGCCACCGAAGAGGACGCAGAGGACGCCGAGGAGCAGTCTCACGCGCGTCCCCACCTTTCGCTCGATGTGCGCCGCCATAAGAGGAACACGACCGCCGCGGACAGGAGCAGAATGAGGCCGCGGTGCAGCCACGTCGACGCTTCGTCGACTGTTGCCGCCGCCGACGGAAGCTTCGTGCCGTCGTAGCGGACGATCGGGTTGACGTACATCACCATGTTCGGCGTCCGGATGACGGTCCGGATGTAGGTGTCGGTTGCCGCGAACGTGTACGTCGCCTCCATCACCTGGTTCGCCGTCCCGCGAACCACGCCGTCCTGCCCGACAAACAGGTACGTCGCCGGCACGCCCGTGGACGAAATGGTCATCGTGGCATCCCTGACTTCGACGCTCTTGAGCGCCGCGTCGGCGTTGTTGCCCGCGAGCGACACGGCGTACGAGCGTCCCTGCCGCAGGGCGCCGATGATGTCGGCCGCTGACGGTGTCGGCGCATCGATCATGTTCCACGCGATGAACGTCCGTCGCAGGTTCGTCACGTCGTGCGCGTCGTCGTTGGCGACCGCCCAGACGACGTGCCCCGCCGAGAGCGCGAAGTCCCAGAGATCTTCCACGGGAAAGGGCCCGTTGACGATCTCCATCAGCTGGTAGCCCGTCAGATTGCGCATGTCGTCGTCGACGTAGCCGGTGTTGGGGTGGTTGAGCGACACGAGTTCGGCCGCGGCGCCGACGCGATCGATGATGGACTGCTTCTGATCGAGCGTCTGCCAGAACGGGAAGTCGAGCCAGACGACATGGCGCGCGCCGATGGCGAGCTGGTGGCTCTTGGGAATGTTGTAGCCGTGCTCGTAGAGCGGAATCGTGTCCACGCCGTGGAACGCCGCGATCGACCCGTAGTTCGACACGCCGGCGACCGCGTAACCGCGCCGCTTGTACGCCTGCACGACCTCTTCATCGCTCTGCCGGCCGTTGGTGACGCCGCCCCACGCATGTCCGTGCGCGTGCAGGTTCGCCTTCTGCCACGTGCCGGTCAGATGCGCGTACGGATTCCACAGGGCCGGCCCCGCGAACGGCTGCGGCGTCGGAAACCGGTAAACTGGCGCAAGCAGGGATGGAATCGCGATGAAGATCAGAAGCAGGATCGCGACAACGCGTCGAAAGATCAGCACCCGCCGGGCATTTTAGCAGATGGACTGGACCGTTTCGGACCTGGATGCGGGCGTTCGCCTCGACAAGTTTCTCGCGGCCGGCGATCGGCTCGGCTCGCGGAGGCGCGCGTCCATCGCGCTCGATCGCGGAAAGGTGTTTGTCAACGACGTCGAGGCCGCGCCCGATGCGGGCGCGACGAAGCTCGGGACCGGCGATCGCATTCGCGTGTGGATGGATCGTCCGGGCAGCGCGCGCAGCCGGACCCCGGCGCGCTCCGGCGACCTGCATATCCTCTATGAAGACGAGTCGATCATCGTGCTCGACAAGCCGGCGGGCCTGCTCTCGGTGCCGCTCGAGCGGAAAGAGCACGCGGACTCGGTCGTCGATCAGCTCGTGACGCATCTGCGGCCCCAGGGCAAGCGCAAGCCGCTCGTCGTGCATCGCATCGATCGCGATACGTCGGGGCTCGTCGTGTTTGCGAAGACCATGGCGGCGCAGCACGCGCTTCGCGATCAGTTCAAGCGGCATACGGTGGAGCGGGTCTATCGCGCCGTCGTCTACGGCCATCCCGATCCGCCGTCCGGCATCTGGCGCGATCGGCTGGTCTGGGATCAGAAGGCGCTGATTCAGAAAGAGACGCACCCCCGGGATCCGAAAGGCAAGGACGCGGTCTGCCGCTATCAGACGATCGAGCCGTTTGCGGCGACTTCGCTCATCGAGGTGCGCCTCGAGACGGGGAAGCGCAACCAGATTCGCCTGCAGGCGCGCCTGCGCGGGCACACGCTGGTCGGCGAGAAGCGCTACGTGTATGGGCCTGACGCCCTGCGGCCCATCGTGTTTCCGCGCCAGGCCCTCCACGCCTTCCGGCTCGCGTTCGCGCACCCGGTGACGGGCAAGCCGTTGCGATTCGAGGCGCCGATGCCCGCGGATCTCGTCGCGCTGGTCTCGCGCTTGCGCTCACCTGGCTAAAGGCGGAGACTACCGGCATGGCAATACAGAATTACGCAAACCACCGGCATAACCCGAAGATGTCGGGCATCGGCTTTCTCTTCTGGCTGCTGGCGATTGTGGCGTTCGCGCTGCGCTGGTTCCAGATCGGCGGCCGGTACACGATGGCGCTCGGCCTCATCGGCCTCCTCGGCGCCGTGCAGATCCTGCTGTCCATCAGCCGCGTCTACGTCACGAAGCTGCAGGACCGCATCATCAAGCTCGAGATGCGCGTGCGCGCGATGACGCTGCTGTCGCCCGCGCAGCAGGCGGTGCTGGCGGGCCTTGCGAAGCCGCAGATCGTCGCGCTGCGCTTCGCGTCGGACGACGAGCTGCCCGCGCTCCTCGAGCGCGCGGACCGCGAGAAGCTGTCCGCGGATGAAATCAAGAAGGCCATTGTCAACTGGGTACCGGACTGGGATCGGACATGAAAGACGAAATCTGCCACAGAGTCACAGAGACACAGAGAAAAGACACGACATTCAACGCAGAGATCGCTGAGATCGCAGCGTCTGCACAGCAGGGTCGACGCGGCCGGCCTGCGGAGCAGGCCGGGGCTACAGGTCGCGAAGACGGATTCGCGAACCCGAGGCTGTCGTGCGCCAGTTCGCGAATCCGTCTTCACGACCTGCTGCCGCCGCTTCGCGGCGCCGCGTCGAACTTTATCGGGAGTTTTCTGTTTTCCGTGACCCTGTGCCTCTGTGGCATGTTTTTCTTTTTGCTTGTTGCTGTCAGCGCGCAATCGCCAGCGCTGAAGGTCGAGGCGCTTGAGTCGCCGGCGGGAGCGTCGAGCTCGGTGCCGCAGATGACCGCGGCCGGCGACCGTGTCGTGCTGAGCTGGGTCGAACGTGAGGGCGCCACGTCCACGCTGAAGTTCTCGGAGCGCACCGCGACGGGATGGTCTGCGCCGAGGGTGGTCATCGCGAGCGAGAAGCTGATGGTGAATTCCGCGGACGTGCCGTCCGTGCGCGCGATGCCGGAGGGCTTTGCCGCGCACTGGATGATGGAGAGCGGCCCGGACCCGGAGGCATACGATCTCCGCGTCGCGTGGTCGGCGGACGGGAAGACCTGGACAACGCCTGTCGCTCCCAACCGCGACAAGACGATGACGCAGCACGGATTCGCGACGCTGTTTCCGACCGCGGATGGCGGGACGGGCGTCATCTGGCTGGATGGACGCACGACTCATGGCGATGAGGGCGACATGCAGCTCCGCGCGGCGATGTTCGACAAGGGGCACAAGTCGCTGAGCGATTCGCTGATCGACTCGCGCGTGTGCGAGTGCTGCGCGACGAGCGTCGCTCTCGGCGCCGACGGTCCGATTGCCGCCTATCGCAACCGCACGACCGCGGAAATCCGCGATATCTACGTCACGCGCCTTTCGGCGGGGAAGTGGTCGATGCCCGCGCGCGTCCACGCCGACAATTTCAAGATCGAAGCGTGTCCGATCAATGGCCCGGCCATCGCCGCCAACGGCAAGGACGTCGTCGTCGCCTGGTTTACCGCGCCGAACGAAATGGAGCGGTCGTACGTCGCCTTTTCGCACGACGGCGGACGGACGTTCGGCAAAGCGACGCGAGTCGAGGACGAGGGGACGCTCGGACGCATGCAGGTGGCGCTCACCTCCGACGGCGCGGCGGTCGTCGGCTGGGTGGAGTTCGCGAACGAGAAGTCGACGTTCAAAGTCCGGCGCATCGACGCGTCGGGCGCGCGTGGGCCCAGCGTCGCCGTGGCTCCGATGTCCGGTACGCGCTTTCCGCGGATGGCCGTCGCGAAGAACGAAGCCGTGCTGGCCTGGACGGAAACTGAAAAGGATTCCTCGCGCGTAAAGACCGCGAGGATCGCGATTAAGTAGGGCAGAAGCCCTTCGCCCTGTTTAGGGTTTCACGCCCGACATCTGCGCGAGGACCTTGAAGATCGTCGCGAAGTCCTCTTCGACCAGCCCCATCGCGCGGGCGGCGGTCAGGAATTCATTCGTCACCGCGGTCGTGGGCAGCGGGACATCGAGCTGCCGGCCCAGCTCCATCGCCAGCAGCATGTCCTTCTGCATCATGTTGACGTTGAACCACGCCTCGGCCGGCATCTTCAGCACGAACGGTCCGCGATAGACGACCATCGGCGACGCGATCGCGCTGTGCATCAGCACGTCAACGGCGGTTTCGCGCGAGATGCCGCTTTTTTCGGCAAGCAGCACGCCCTCGGAGAACGCGAGCATCTGCACCGCGAGGCTGAGGTTGGTCGCGATCTTCATCACCAGCGCGAGCCCGTTCTCGCCGACGTGCGTCACCTTGGGCCCGACGTCGTCCAGGATCGGCTTGACCTTGTCGAAGGTGGCTGTGGTGCCGCCGACCATCACCGACAGCTTGCCCTGCTGGAGCGTGATGATGCTGCCCGAGACGGGCGCGTCCACCATGTCGCCGCCCTTTTCGCGCACTTTCGCGGCGAGGCTGCGGCTGACAGCGGGGCTGACCGTGCTCATGTCGATGACGATCTTTCCCGGCGTCATGCCGGCGAGGAGGCCGTCTGGGGCGTTCATCACGGCTTCGTCCGCGGCGGAGTTGGTGACCATCACGAAGATCACGTCCGCGGCCTGCGCCACGGCCTTCGGCGACGCGGCGAGCGTCATGCCTTTCTTCACGAGCCAGTCCGCCTTCGACGCCGTGCGGTTGTATCCCGTGACCTTGTGGCCTTTCGCCATCAGCAGGTCCGCCATGTTTCCGCCCATCGCGCCGAGTCCTACGTAGCCGAGATTCGCCATCGCTCTCCTCAGAGTAGAATTTCAGGTCCGCCTGAAGGCGGACACTACCGACATGACCAAGACCACTGATTCTCTCACGTTGCCGACGACGATCACCGGATCGCTGCCGCGGCCGACGTGGTACACCGAAAACATCGGGCAGCGCGCCTTCCGCGACGCGATTGCCGACGCCCGGTTTCGCGAGCAGTACACCGACGCGGTCGGCACCTTCATCCGCGATCAGGAACGCGCCGGCCTCGACATCGTCACCGACGGCGACGCGCGGTTCGACAGCGACGTGGGCGGCATGAGCTGGATTCAGTATCCGGCGCGGCGGCTCGACGGCCTCGGCGGCGGCGACTACGCCCGCATGAAAAAGGGCTACGGCGGCACGCGCAAGGGCGACATTATCTTCGAAGTGATGGAGAGCCGCGTGATGCCCCGCGCAGTGGGGAAGATCGGGCGCGGCACACTGCACTACGCGTATCTCTGGAAGGTCGCGCAGGGACTGACCGCGCGGCCCGTCAAGTTCGGCACGATCGTGCCGGACATCCTCGGCACGTCGCTCGGGAACGACTTCTATCCGACGCAGGAGGCGCTGCTGTTTGCGCTGGCCGATGCGATGTGCGAGGAGCTGGACGACCTCGCGAACGCCGGGTGCGCGATTATCCAGATGGAAGAGCCCAACATCCACCTGGCGGGCGTGCAGCGGGGCGGCGCGCCGATGCTGCCGGCGGAGTTCTTCGTGGACACATTCAACCGTACGGTGAAGGGCCTGCGCAGCAAGACCGAAGTGTGGTGCCACACATGCTGGGGTAATCCCGCGCAGCAGCGGCTGTATCCCGCGAACCAGTCGTACGCGAGCACCCTTCCGCTGCTGAACAAGCTGGACGTTGACGTCATGACGTTCGAAACCTGCGCCAACGACGGCCTGGATCTCGAGGCCATCGGGAAGACGATCACCGGCAAGAAGATCGCCATCGGCGTCGTCGATCACCGCAACCTGCAGGTGGAAACGCCCGAGCAGGTCGCGGCGACCATCCGCAAGGCGCTGAAGTTCATCCCGGTCGAACGCCTCGTCGTCACGAGCGACTGCGGATTCGGCCGCGAAGGCATGTCGCGGCGCATCGCGTTCTATAAGATGGTCGCCATCGTCCGGGGGACGAACATCGTGCGGAAGGAGTTGGGGCTGCCCGAAGCCGTCTGCCTCGCGGCGGATCCCCGGTACGCGCTCGCCGATGAGTACTAGAAAAATCTCCACCACGGAGGACACGGAGGACACAGGGTGAAGAAACTATTTGTCTTTCTCAGGGTCCTCTGTGTCCTCTGTGGTGGAGCGTTTGTATTTGCGCAATCGCGACCGGTCCCGCGCTTTGAGATCGATCCCTACTGGCCCAGGCCTCTCCCGAACAACTGGGAGATGGGCG
>Ga0153915_10005364_pt1 | contig 11917 bp, 7 predicted proteins | sample Opewatmetagenome_2_FD_107003 | JGI IMG/M metagenome (GOLD analysis project Ga0153915, IMG submission 107003) | Freshwater wetland microbial communities from Ohio, USA - Open water 3 Core 3 Depth 3 metaG | ecosystem: Environmental > Aquatic > Freshwater > Wetlands | place: USA: Ohio, Lake Erie...
CTGCTCGCTCTTATCTTGGAGGAAGTGAGAAAGCTGTGCGGCGATGTCGTGGCAGAAAGGTGCTCCAAGAAATGGAAGCCCGAAGTGGAGCGCCTCTTGCGTTCGTTCGTGTGAGGTGCCGATTTGCTTGATGTCGCGTTAGTCTCGCTCATAAACGACCTCAGCGAAAAGGCGGGGGCGGATGGAGTCATCCAGTTCTGGCAGCGGGTGGGGGAAAACCTGGCCAGTCGGATGGGGAAAGAGGCCTATTTGGGATGGCCGTCATTCAACGTGGCGGTGCGGGAAGGGAGAACCGCATTCAGCATCGAGGGCGAGACTGTCACCCTCACCGACATGGCGATCATGGACGTGGACGGCGACGTCGTCGGCTACCTCTATGCATTGAAACAATGCGTCTTCCTTCCGACGATTCTCCGCGTGAGGTACTCCTCGGGAGATCTCCCTAGAGCTGATCGAGAAGTCGCCCAAGAGTACAATGAATCGCATCACGACATCGCGATATGCAACTTTTGCGTGTTCCACGAGAGGTTCAGAGAAGAGGTCGCGAAGAACATCACGGTCTCCGGCCAGCCCCTCAATTGTCTGCTCCTTGCGACGAGGGGCTTCACAGGCGAGACCAAGATATCCACGAAGAACCTCCGGAAGATTGGCATCAACCCAGAGCACGTGCGGGCGCTCCTTAGGAATTATGAATGCGTCTATGCTCTTGAGATGCGCGGTGCGAGACTGAAGGAGGGCGACTGATGGCCCGCCTGGTCGAGAGCAATCCATTCGTCGAGGTGGCAACTCACTTTTTCTTGGAGGACCTCGCGGACAAAGTGGGAATCCAAGGCCTGAACAATTACCTCATAGGCTTGGCCAAAACCCTGGCCAATCATATGCCTGAAGAGGAATGGCGAGACTGGAAGGAATTCATGGAGGCGATACGGGCGGGAGATACCATGCTCTCGGCTTTCGAGGACGTTGTCACGCTCACAGACCATTGCATGGTGACCAGGCACTCGCCTTTCGAGCGAGGTTGGCGCGAATATGTCAAGCGGGTGGGGAGTTTCTCTCCGGCCCACAAGAACGTCGCCGAATACTACAACAAGAATGTGAAACCGACCGCGGTGAATTCGCTACACATAATTCTGCAAACCTTTAGGGCGGCTGCGGCTCCGCGCGTCAAGGTCGGGGGCAAGGGCGTGCACTACGCGCAAATAGCTACCGTTTGGCCGGATGGTCAGAGAATGGTCGCTTCGGACGCCGAAAGAACGGAGCTACTGAAGAAGGCGGGTATTTCGGAAACGAAATTGAGAATTCTACTCCGCGACAACGCTGAAGTATGGGTACTCTGGGCCGATAAATAGCGCGCAGTAGGCTCAGCGCGTCTTCTTCCTGCGCCTATAGGCAATCACCAAGAGCATTCCGCCCACGAAGATTAAAATCGCAATCAAGATGAGGATTCCCATCGAAAGCTCGCCGCCGGTCCTATAGAAAGTGTCATACACTATGACTTCACCCTTTGACGGATCAATCACTCCGTTGTTATCAATGTCGGCCTCCACCCTGACACTGAGCTGGCCGGGATTCAGACCCACAGGGATCCAGCTCAGCGTCGCCGTCCCTCTGTCGCCCGGGTTGATGCGGCTTATCACCTTGGAACCGGCGTAGGCACCGTCGACGTAAAAGCGCACCGTTGTATTCAAAACGGCGGCGCCACCGTCGTTCCTAAAGCTTGCAGTCAGTGTCAAGGGGGCCAGTACTTGCACGGTCAGCATTTTCTTCACCGTGGCATTGGTGGTGGAGTTGCCAGAGGTCGCCTCGACGACGAGATCGAATGTGCCCTCGTTGCTCGGAGCCGTGACGTTGATCTCATAGGTCTTGTTCGCGCCACTCCTTTCACCGGGGCTCCCTACCAAGGGAGACGCTCCGCCGATGTTGGTTCCTTGGACCCAGTATTTAATCGTGTAGTTCCCGCTATCCTCGGCCGGCCCGCCACTCACGTTCACATAGTAGTTTGCGACCTGCTGTGGAGTCACCGCCGATGGTCCTTCGACGCTCAACGCGACTGGCGTCTGGGCGCGGTCGCCCGGCTGGAAGGCAATGAACGTCACAATCACTAATGTCACGGCGAGCAGAACGCGTTTCATCGTCTGCTCCTCCTCCACCTGTCCCTAACCGCCAATATCACGAAGACGGCTGCGACGGCGGCGAATGCACCAGTTATCGCAATCAAAGCCATGTTCCACCCGGCTTGTTTCTGGACATTGCTGCCTCCCACCGCCATGGAGCCCTCCAATGAGAGCTGGGGCAGGACGGTCGGTACGTCCAAGTTGCTCTCAAGTCCATTATCAAGTGAAGCCTGCACGTTCGCGACCAAACCGGGCAGCCCACCATCGTTCCTGATGACGAGCGTCACGCGCGTTGTCGCATTTGCGTCGACCGATATCCCTGTAACGCTTTCGCCGTGGATCGTGGAATTGACTTCGATTTCAGGGAACCAGTGGCGATCCTTCATGGTATTCGCGTCAGCGACCTTCATACTCACCTGCTCAGCCGCGTTTCCGGTGTTCGCAATCTCGAGCGTGTAGTTCAAGTACGTGCCATCGTAGACCGGCTTGACTTCCGTCGTTCGCAGGATGATCCCGCGCGTCCTGGTCACGTTCAAGGGGAGGGTGAGAGTGAATCTATTGACCGTCGCGTTCACCGCATACCCAGTGACGCTGACATCGGGATGATCCACTTTCGCGTCGTATGGCACTTTGACAGTCGCGATAACGGTCTTGTCGTTGACCGGTACCCCGTTCACTGCTCCGAAATCTACCACCAAGACATCTTCGTCAAAGTCAATAGTCCAACCGGCCGTGCCGCTTTCCAACCTGTACGTGTCCGGCATGCTGCCGGTGTTCGTCACCTTGATCAGGAAATCCACCGAACTGCCAGTAGCGTACGAGGAGAAATTAGTGATTGAGTTGCAGCTCATGCAGCTCATTGTGATGCCATGCCGCGGTATCCTTGCAAGGGTTATCTCCCCGAGCTCCACATCGCTTGCGACTGTCCGCGCGATGGTGGTGTTGTACCCGACCGTCAAACCGTGTTCATGAACGATGGATAACATCCTGATCCCGTAGCGCTGAGCTGGCGCGTAAAACTGCAACTCACCATTATCATTAGTGTAGACATCCCAAGACACGGAGTCCGTGAACGTAACCTTTGTCGTGATTCTCACGTGGTCGAGATATGTCGTGACGCCGGTGACCTTGTAACCTTTTTCGAGGCTCAGGTTCATGTACGTCGACGTGCGTGGTTCGACGGTGATGCCCTGGAGCGAGACGCCGTGGCTGATCGGGTCATGGACGTACATCATGTACGAGTCGGGCGCCAGCTGGATATTGTAGGTGCCATCGGCTGCGGTGACGGCGGTGAGATTCATCCCGTTTGTGGAGGTCGGCCTGAACTCGAGGGTCGCAACTACAGGGAGACCTTGATACTCCATATGCCCCTTAATCGTCGAGTTGTCCAGAGTCCTTGTGAGAGGTAGATCGTAGGTAATCCTGTATTCTGTCTGCGGGACAACGAGCGTCGAGGAGCAAGAATATCGCACATATCTGTCAGTGTTATTGATCTTGGCGGTACTCGGATAATCCACGTTGACTGTATAGTTCCCCGCCACAAGATTGGTTGAATAGCCACCCTGGGAATCGGTGCTAGTCTCGAACTTCGCACCGCTGTCGCTGACGAAACTGACCGGGGCGACTTCCGATAGATACTCCTCGCCAAACTTCAATTTGCCTTTCACCTCAGCCGCCTTTTCGAGGCCCAACTGCAATTGAACCGGCGCCGCCACGGTCACGGTTTCAAACGCCGCATAGAAGCTGCCGCTCTCGTTGTAGCTTGCATAGAGCGAATAATCCCCCTCGGCTAGCATGAGATCGAACGTTCCGTTTGCGACGGCGGTGAACGCGGCGGATTCAGGTCCTTGGAACGCGATGTAGGCCGCCTTTGGAGTGCCTTGAACGTTGACCTTGCCGGCGACGGACATTCTAAGATAGAGCGGCACGTTCCATTCTGTGCCTGCCTCTCCCACCTGCAAATTCAGCGACTCGGCGACAGCGTTTTGGTACTTGATGTCGTTCAGTCCGGCGATCAGAGGTTGATCGACACTGACGTTGTATCTGCCCGGAACCAAGCCAATCTCGTAGCCTCCCGTGGTCTCATCGCTGAATGCTGATGCGTTGACCGCGCTCGCGTCCCTTGCAACGAACTTGACTTCGACAGATGTTCCCACAAGAGGAGCCCCTTGCAGCAGGAGCTGGCCGGAGACTAAAACGTTGTAGGGCAAAATGGAAGATGTGAACTTGGGCGCAAGCGCGACCAGGCTGGCAGGTCCCAAGCTCAGCGTCTGGAACCCTGGCTTGCTGACCTGCATCATATAGGTGCCATTTGTAGGCAGTGTGACTTCATACCGCCCTTCGGTGCCCGCGAATACTTCTGCGGTCGCGCCGATCGAGTCGGTGAATGCGACGCGCGCATCCTCGGCCCCTTCTCCCGGCTCGAGGAATCCGTTCCTGTTCTTATCGTAGAAAACCTGGCCCACTACTTGCGTACCGACCTGCAGGCTGATGTCATAGTTCATGCTGCTCAAGAGACTCTCGCTCTTTAGGTACGACAGGTTGTAGAACCCCGCCTGGATGACATAAGATCCCTCAGGCAGATAGGCCAGATAGCTTCCGTCGGCGGATGAAGATTGGACGGTAGCTGAGGCAAAGCCGTTGCTGAATGTGACGTTCAGACCGCCAATCCCGCCCTTCGTCTTGTCGACAGAGTACGCGATTCCCCGCAGAGCGACTCCTTCGGAGAAATTCGGATTGAATATCGTGTCGGTATCGGCCACGACATTCACCCTCCCAATGAACGCGTACAGTTGACCTTGAAGGTAATGTCTGGCGGTGACGTCATATGTCCCGACAGGGACCCTGACGGAGTATGAGCCAGTGTCATCGGAAAGGACTGTCGTGCTGACCTGGGAGGCCCCCAGTTTGTTCAGGATTAGCAGCATGTTGTTCTGAACCAGGCCAGCAATTGAGGTTTTCCCTTTGAGCAGCCCAGAGAGAGCGAGTGTCATATTGTAGGTCGTGGTTGCGGTGCCGAGGACTTGCACATGTTGGGGAATGGTCGCGTTCAGCCCGAGAGCGGCTGATATAGTGAAATTGCCCGCCAGGACGTCGAAGCCGTACTGGCCAATGCTGCTAGTCCTGATTATGAGCGACTGACCCCATGCATCATCGAACGCTTCGACAGTTGCACCGGAAGCGGTGACATTCCCTGGCAACAGCACCGTCCCCTCGATCTTCGTGGTGTTTAATAGGATGTTCTGAATGTCGTCCGTTTTGCCTACGGTGATCGATGGGGCGGCTATCGTTCTTCCACGGAAGTTGACTGTCGTGGAGTACTGACCAGCATACGCATGTTCCAGGAGATAGATCCCGTTGTTGTTTGTTGTGACGGTCCTGACGAGGTTCAGGCTGTCGTGCTTGAAAGTTATCTGGGCGTTGGCGATTGAATCCTCACCAGCACTCTGGTTGCCGTCCTTGTTGACATCGAGGAAGGAGAGCCCGGAAATAGTGACTCCCTGCACCATTATGTCCCGCCGTATGTTGTAGTCGGCGAGGGCATCTCCGCTTCGATCGATCAAGCGCCTCATCGCTTGATCGTCGGTGATTGTGAGGAACTGCTGATCCAGTACGGTCGCGCCTGTCATGGTGCGCAAATCCAGGGTCCCAACCGACGCCACCAGTCTGACTTGGCCGAACGGCGCCAAGAGGCTGTAGCTGCCGTTCTCATCCGTAAGGACGGAGTAATGGGGCGTCGGATTGCTCGGATCTTCATAATCTTGAACGGTGACGCGCACGCCCGGCAATGGCGTGACGCCGTCAATCGTCACAGTCCCGTTGATATAGGCCCCGTCATAGTACTTCAGGATGACTTCCCCGCTGCTCACTAGCGTCGAGTTGGTGAAGTCTACCACGCCGGTAATCTCATTGCGATTGGACTTGCGCTGCAAATCGAGACCACCGCCTTCTCCGTAGACATTCACCGCCTGCCAATCCCCGGTGTGATTCTGATATTCGCTAATTCCCCAGTGATTGAAATAGGCCGTCTTGTAGACGACCTTGAAATGACTCATGTTCCAGCCTTGCATCGGCATCGAAGACTGCAGATCCCCACGGATTCCTGGGAGGCAATCGCTCGAGGAACATACCGTGTTTACGTCAGTCGGTCCAAATCCCAGATAGGCCCTGTAGAACATGCTATTGTAAAACATATCGGTATACTTGATATTCAGACTAGTCGTGGTCGCGCCCAAGGGAACGCTGTCCGCGGGGAATGTGCCCTTGTCCGTTACTGCCTCGATTGTGAAGAAGTCGAGTGGCAAGACGCGGCCGTCAGGCAGGGTCTCGACTCTGTGGTCCGACAGTTTCACTGGCGCATAGAAGATGTTGTTCCCACTGCCGCTGGCGGGGAACATTCGGGAGTCGACACCGAAGTATCTTATCGACGATCCAGTCGTCTCTGAAATGTCGTGATAGAGGGAAGCCATTTGATCTGTCGTGGTCATTGAATCCAAGTAATGACCGAGGTAAATGTAGATGGCGTTCTGCGGTTGCATCGACGAATCCCAGCGCCCGTATGTAATCGGATCGCCCAGAACCGCATCAATAAGGGGCGAAGGGTTATGATAAGCGTTGACAATCTTTGACGGGTCCACGCCGTAACGTTGGAGGTCAGCGATGACGCTATCGCTCAAATGGCCTTTGTTGGCGTAGTAGTCGCCCTCGATCAACCGTATCATGAGGAGTGCGATGGCGGTGTCCTCATTCTGGGCGGTGATGAACTGCCCAGCGAGCTGGTATCCGTCCTGGAAGTTGTCCGCCACTGTCGGGTGTTCGCCCCTGTCGACCGCCTCGAATCCGTAGTCCCACCAACTCAGATAGGCTGGTCGTTGTTCGGGCGTGACTTCGGAATCTTGTTTAGAGAGCCAATCCCAGCCGGCAGGGAAATAACCTGTAGTGAGAGGGAGGGAGTAACCAAACGCCCCGAAGTAGAATGTGCTCGTGCTTGTGCTTGTCGGCGGGGTGTAGCCTTGCGGTCTCATGAAATCAGGAATGGTGTAGTAGACTTGACGGTCGTAGGCCGCCTTGTCTTCGTACGGTATCGAGGCGTCCACGCCATACCAAACATTCGGGAGCAACAGAAGGAATATTATGAAGAGGGCGCCCAAGACATGTCTAATCTTCACGCTCTTCCTGATTGCAGTAAGCTTGCTGCCGCCAGCAAGACTGTGGAACGTTTTCTTCATCGTTTCGAAATCGAGCCACCCCACCATCAGCACGATGACCCAGCCTGCGGTCAGCGCGAAGGCCGGACTTGCGTTGAAGATGAATCTGGCTGCCGCCATTGACATGAAGATCGCAGCGAAGCTCCATGTCAGCACGAACAGGTAGTCGGGTTCCAGTCGCTTGGGCAGCTTCCAAGCCATCCAGAAAAGCCCGAAAAGGGACAGGTAGTACGTGACCGCGCCGAAAGAGAGTATCGCCTGGCTAAGGCCTGGAGGTTGTGCCTCCGCGATCGTTTCGTATAGCTTCGTTCGCACGAAATAGCCCGCGCCGCTCACGAAGGCGTTGGCGACGGCGGGGTTGACGACGACCAGTATCGCTAGAAGGACTCCGGCCGTGACCATGACCGACGGGAGGACGATTGCCCATGGATAATTGCGCGTAATCGTCAGGACGAATCCGAGGGCCGTCACGGCCAAGAAAAGTATAAGGGGCACGTCATACCAAGTCTTGACTTGGCCATAAAGGACATACCAAGGGGCGGCAACCAGAAGCGCGATGCCCATCACAACCGTAAAGCAGATGCCCATCCCCATCGGATCTTTATCACGCAACCGGTCGACGAAAAGCTGGAGGACCACGTAGATCAGGAGAATGATGGGGACGTAGGCCCATCCCTGCCATGCAAGGGCAACAGTGGCCAGGGCCATCCCAGACAGCACGCTGTAAAGTAGCGCCTTTTGATTCCCCTTGAAGAATTCTGTGAGGCCGGAAATTATCGACGATCGTCCGTCCTTCGTGGCGAGGTTCCACGAGGCGACCCATCGCCTTTGATTGAGGGCTTTGAGCGCCTTCATGAAGAAAAAGAAGGTCGTGACCACGAAGAATAGCGTCATTGAGTCATGGTCGGCATCGGTAGCTTGACTGCGCTGCAGGTGCGCCGGCATGACAGCGAGGAGGAATGCCGCGACCAGGCCCGCCCGTTTCCCCATTATATCCTTTGTCAGGAAGTAGGTCGGAAATACGGTGAGAGCGCCCCAAACCGCAGTGGACAGTATGAACACCGCCATCACGCTTCTCCAGACGTCTCCTACAAATGGGGAGAGTGCCATTCCGGGGACAGCGATGAACCAGTTGAATATCGGCGGTCTGGGATTGCCGAGGCCCATTGGATAGTTCAACATCGAGTCCCAATCGAGCTGCTTTCCGGTGTCCACAGTATGTCTTATGATGCGCTCCCAATAGAACGAATCAGACCCTCCGGAAAGAAGGTTATCCTGGAGCGAAATCCCAAGGGGAAAATAGGCCCTCAGGAAGAGCGCCAAGCCGAAAACGGCCAAGAGCATGATGATTACGTTGGCGTTCTTTCTAAGCCAGCTACGTAGGGTATCCACTTGTGGCTCACCAAAGTAACTTGGCTAATTCTGCAACCCCTATATCTAGGTTTACACATCATTTCACCGGCGGTAATGAAGGGGCGGACAACATTTCTCCATTGCGCAACCTTCATTCGTGCCGTTTCCTTTGTCCGCGACGATGGATTCACTAAGGCTGACAGGCAACCTTGAAATCCTCAAAGAAAAAGCGCTGCTGCTTCGCGACGAGGGCGTCGCTGTCATATCTGATCTCCATCTGGGCTATGAGGGCGTGCTGCAATTGGAAGGAATAGCAATCCCAAGGCGGCAAAAGGCCATCATGCTGGAATCGCTTTCACACATTATCGATGAGTATGCACCTGAGACCATCGTTGTCAATGGAGATTTCAAGCACAACTTCTCGCGCAACCTGGATGAAGAGTGGCTGGAGGTCAAAGAGGTGCTGAGGTTCCTCAAGGATAGGACGAGGCTCATCGTCGTGAGAGGGAACCACGACAACTATCTCGCAACGATCTTGCATGATATGGACATACCGCTGAGGAGAAGCTACAGAGCGGGCGGATACACGTTTGCTCATGGGCATTGGGATATCAAGACGAAGGGAGCCGTCGTCATTGGCCATGAGCATCCAGCCCTGAAGTTGAGGGACGAGGTCGGGGCGGTAGTCTCCTTGCCCGCATTCGTGGCGGGCAGAGATTTGATCGTCCTTCCTGCTTTCAGTCCGCTTGCGCTGGGCGCGGATGTATCCTCAAAACCATATCTCTCACCCGTATTGAATTCCCGCGACGTAGGCGAAGCAAGGGTGCTGGCAGCAGATGAGAAGGAAGGCATACTTGATTTCGGGACAATGGCGGGACTTAAGAATCGCGACGCCGCACTGCTTCTGAAATAGTGGAAATCGAGATGGGAAAGGATTATTCCGATGCCTCTATTGAGGAAGATGCAGGCTCGGGTTCGAACCGTTGATGACAGTTGTGGACGTGAATTCCTAACACAATAAGAGCCTCGGCATGTCCATTGCCCAAGCTAAGGGTTTTAACCGCCCTCGCGTTCACATAGCGAGGGGAAGAGAATGCCCAAGAAGACTACTCTCTCAGTGATAAAGGCTGACGTCGGAAGTATCGCGGGCCACCAGGTAGTGCACCCGAGACTGGAAGAGACCGCCCGTGAATCACTCAAGAAAGCCAAGGCGGCTGAAATCCTCATAGATTTCCACGTGACCCACTGTGGCGATGACTTGGAGCTCATAATGACCCACCGCCATGGTGAGGACTCACCGAAGGTCCACGAGCTCGCTTGGCTGACGTTCGAAAAGTGCGCCAAGCTCGCGAAGGAACTCCATCTTTATGGTGCTGGCCAAGATCTGCTCTCCGATTCATTCTCAGGCAATGTACGTGGCCTCGGTCCGGGCAGCGCGGAAATGGAGTTCTCGGAGCGCCCGGCTGAGCCAGTGGCGATCTTCATGATGGATAAAACCGAGCCCGGGGCCTTCAACCTCCCCACTTACCGCATGTTCGCCGACCCGTTCTGCAACCCGGGTCTGGTCATCGACAAGACGATGCATGACGGCTTCCGGTTCGAAGTCTGGGACATCATGGAGCACAAAGCCATCTTCCTCAACTGCCCGGAGGAGATGTACGATCTCCTCGCATTCATCGGCTCGAAGGGGCGGTACGTGATCAAACGCGTCTACTCCCGTGGCGGGAAAGTCCCCACCGATGAGCCGGTAGCTTGCATCTCAACGGACAAACTCAGCCACATCGCAGGCAAGTATGTCGGGAAGGATGACCCCGTCGGGATGATGCGGTCCCAAAGCGGCCTTCCTGGCATGGGCGAGATCCTTGAGGCCTGGGCGTGGCCGTTCTTGGTGAGCGGCTGGAACCGCGGCTCGCACAACGGTCCGATTATGCCTATAGGAATGAAAGACAACCGGACGAGCAGGTTCGATGGACCTCCGAGGGTTTTCGGCTTGGGATACCAGGTCTCTGACGGGCAATTGGTCGGTCCTGTCGATCTTTTCGACGACCCGGCATTCGACCCCGTCAGGCGACAGTCAGCAGAACTGGCCGATTACATGCGCAGGCATGGACCGTTCGAGCCGCACCGCCTCCCGATGGATGAGATGGAATACACCACGATGCCTGAGCTGATGGAAAAGCACAAGGGCAAGTGGCGGCAAGTCAAGTAGCCGAGCATCAGGCGCTCGCTTTCCTCTTCCTCTTCACGCCACGCAATGTCTCCAATTCCTCCTTCGCCGAGGCTTTTGCCCTCTCCCACCAGAATATCGCCTTCTCACAATAGGGATCTCCGTGGCCGAGGCACTTTATCTTCGCTCCCTCGATACCGGACCCCATGGCCTCGCACATGCCCTCGGTGTAGCCCTCGTCCATGGCCTCGCACATCTCCCGCGGGTATTTCATCGCCAGTTCCTGGAATGGACAGATGTATTCCCTGAATACCACATGCGCCTGATCAACCTTCCTCGTCTCGGCGATTACGCCCATATCTCGGAGCGTCTGGTCCACGAACAGCTTCGAGAAAAGCTCCGGGGTCCAGTCTGTAACATTGCCGCGGACCTTCAACTCCCTGATAATCGACCTACCGGATTCTTTCCCGATTTCGGCGAGAGTCTTCATGAGCTTCTCCTCCCCCAGCTGCGCTCGGAGTTGCTCCAAGAATACGCCCGATAGCATCTCGTACTGCCTGCGCGGGAACCCGTGGATTCGCTTCCCCGCGGCCATCCTATACCGGACCATCGGTCGCCCGCTCCGCACGCCCTTTTCTCTGCTCGCCTCCTCGATGAGGCCCGCCGCTTCCAAGGTCTTGAGATGATATCGCACCGTTGCGGGATGGAGATCGAGTTCCTTGGACAATTCTGCCACAGTCTTGCACGCCGCGGCCAGGCAATTGAGAATTAGCATCCTCGCTTCGCTTGAGAGCGCTTCATATGATCCTGGCGCTTCGTTGCTGGGAGACATGGTCGCCACCTTCTACCATCGGTCGCAATGAAGTCTTTTCGCAATTTCGGTTCAAACACTTCGCACTAAGAAGGCTGCTATATATGCAGTTCTTGAAGTAAGTTCGTAGCCTCATGCAAAGGGAAGAAACAAACGTATTAAGTCGCGTACGCCATTCTGTCGCCCGCAATGAGGCTCCCCGTCATAATCGTCAATTTCAAGGCTTATCCTGAGGTGCTCGGCCATGGCGGCGTCCAGCTTGCGA
>Ga0153915_10005365_pt1 | contig 11916 bp, 10 predicted proteins | sample Opewatmetagenome_2_FD_107003 | JGI IMG/M metagenome (GOLD analysis project Ga0153915, IMG submission 107003) | Freshwater wetland microbial communities from Ohio, USA - Open water 3 Core 3 Depth 3 metaG | ecosystem: Environmental > Aquatic > Freshwater > Wetlands | place: USA: Ohio, Lake Erie...
GAGCGGCTCACCGGCCGCGGCATCAGCGCCTCGAACTGCTCGATCCGGGCATCGAGCCCGAAGGAGCGGAACCGGGCGAGGATCGTCTCCGCCACGTGGTGCGAGCGCTCGGTGCCCGCCTCGTGCGGGACCGCGCTCAAGACCATCTGCAGGGCCCGCAGCGTGTCGGCATTCGGCACGGCGCGCAGGGCCGATTCCCGCGCGAGCTCGTCGGCGAGCACCGCCTGCGGAAAGCCGCGGACGCCCGCGGGCGCAGCGCCCTGGGATGACGCCGCGCTCTGCGCCCCGAGGGGCGCGGCCGCCGCGACCGCGAGGAAGGCTGCCTGAGCGAGGATGCCGCGAATCGTGGCCATGCGTCTTTGCTCCCCCTGGCTCAGCCTGCGCTGAACCGATCGAGAAACGCCCGTTCGTCGGGCGTCAGACTGGCGGCGCCCGCCAGCTCCACCTTCGCCATTACGCGCTCGTACTCCTCGCGGTTGACCGGATGCAGCGTGTCCGGCTGCACCCTGCGCCACCGCTCGAGGTCGCTCTCCGAGGCGCGCGGCACCCGCGTGGCCGCCGCCCGGAACCGCCTGGCGGGGGAGCTCAGCTCCATCAAGCGCAGGTAGAGGAAGCCTCCGGCGAAGCCGCCGAGGTGCGCGAAGTTCGCGATCCCCTGCTGGCCGGTGAAGCCCCCGAACAGCGCCATCACCGTCATCAGGATGACGAGCCAGCGCGCTTCGATGCGCAGCAGGCCCCAGATGTAGACGGGATCGCGGGGCCAGTAGTGCGCGAACCCCAGCATCACCCCGAACACGGCGCCCGACGCGCCGACGATCAGCGCGGTCGGGGTCACCAGCGACACCACAGCGCCGACGATGCCGCTGGTCAGGTACAGCCCCATGAAGTGCCGTCCGCCGATCCGCGCCTCGAGCCGCGGGCCGAAGAAGTACAGTGCCAGCATGTTGAAGAACAGGTGCGCGAAACCGGCATGCAGAAACAGGTACGTCACGACGGTCCAGGGGCGGTACGGGATCAGGGCGGGCACCAGCACGAACGCCCGCACCACGCCGGGCAGTGCGCCGCCGAGAAGGAACATCGCCGCATTGGCGATGATGAGGAACGCCACCCAGGGGGTCGTGAAGCCTCGCCTAATCCGCCGGCTCGATGCGGTCGAGCCGGCTCACGTCAATGGTCATTGCCTCGGTGCCCGTCGGATGATGGAGAATGTCGGCGAACCTCGCGCCCCACACCACTTCGTCCCACCGATATGACGAGCGGGCGTGCACCTTCTGCGCGAAGGTCTCCTCGATGCCCGTGAGCAGCACCAGAAACTCCGCGTCCATCCGGCGCAGGTCGTCGCGCGCGAGACCCTGCAGCGGGCTCGACTCGTCAATGGGGTGCACGATCGTCCACGACAGGGGGAAGAAGGTGACGAAGCTGCGTTCGAGGGCCAAGGGGTGGAAGCGGCGCACCGGGCGCCCGCCGTGGTCTTCGAACCGGGCGAGCATCACCGTGGCCTCCACCTCGATGAGCTGGCTGCTGCGCGCGTTCGCGATGCGGAACTCGAAGCCCGTCATCCCGCGGTAGGGGGCGATGACGGCCGTCCTGCTGAAAAGGATCTTCGCCGTCGGCCGCGAGAACCGCGCGAACAGCAGGCCGGTTGCCAGGGCGAGCCACAACAGTCCCACCAGCGCCTCGGCGGTGACCACGAGGTTGGCCGCCAGGGACGCCGGTCCGATGTTGCCGTACCCGATGGTGGAGAAAGTTTCGACGCTGAAGAAGAACGCCCGCGCGAACCCGGTCCCGGCGTGGCCGACCGGATACGGCCCCTGGAGCGCATCGGGGCCGCACAGCACGAACGCGGCGGCGAAGGCGCAATTCAGCACCAGATAGGACACCACGAGCAGCCCGATGAACCGGCTCCACGTGGTCGTCAGCAACACGTGATAGGGGCTGAGCGACGAGCCCAGCGTGAGCCCCTTGCGGGCCACGTTGAAGGAGCCGTCGCGGTTCAGCAGCCGCTGCCGGCTCTCCCCCGCGACGACCGCGCCGAAACCGAGGTCCCGGATCTCCTCCTGACTCATCCATCCGGGCCGTGTCACTCTCGTCTCCCCCCGGTAGTGGCGTGAGGGCTCAGCCTACGCGCGCGTGCCCGCACAGGCCAGTGCCTTTGCATAGCAAAGTACTTGTCAAGTCAGAGTAGCCCGTGCATCTTGAGTATCGACTCCGCAGGGAGGTTCCTCGTGACGGCGCTGACCCGGATCCTCTTCCCGCTGCCCGACTACCGCCGGACCCCGTTCACGCTGTTCAGGTGGTGGGAAGCCCGGCGGCTCACCTACAACCTGATCGTGGGCGGCGCCGGCCTCGTCACCCTCACGGTCGTGGGACTGGTGAGTCTGCTCCCGCCGCAGCAGCCGCTGTTCCCCGGGTTCCCGTGGCTGGGCGTCGTAGTCTACGGCGTTCTGGCCAACGTGTGCTACTCATGCGGATGGTTGGCCGAGCTGGGCATGCGCGCGCTGTGGCGGGATGAGGCGCCGTTCGCAGGCCCCGCGATGTTCCGGCAGGGGCTGAGCTTCGCGGTCGGGCTCACGCTGCTGCCGATTCCGCTGGCGGTGCTTTCGTGGGTCGTGCGGCTCGCCGGGCGTCTCCTGTTCTGACCGCCGGTTCTGCGCCGCTAGTCGAAATGGGCGTTGATGATCGGCAGGACCCGGAACGGCGGCGGGTTGTTGCGCGCGATGTTGAGGACGCCGACCTGGATGCCCCGCAGCACGCGGGCGTAGTTCAGCAGCCCGATCGCGACGCCGGCCTGCAGGCCGCGGATCTGATTGAAGGCGCTCACCGACAGCCCTGACATCGCGCCCGTCCTGAGGTGGATCCCGGCGAGCGTGATGCCGGCGACCCGGGGGCTCTGCACCCGGTAGCCGGCGACCGTGATGCCACGTATCAGGCCCTGGCTGACCACGGCGAAGGCGGCGGCGGACAGTCCGTCGGTTCCCTGCTGCGCCACGACCGCCACACCGCTCACCGCGAGCCCGCGGATCTGTCCCTGCGCCACGGTCGCGATCCCGCTCAGCGCCAGGCCCCGGACGTCGCCCTGCGAGACGACCGCGATGCCGGCGGCATGCGCCCCCCACAGCTCGCCCTGCGCGACGGCGGCGAGGCCGCTGATGCTGACGCCGTACAGATGTCCCTGCGAGACGGTACCCAGCCCCGAGACGGCGACGCCGGTCATGCTGCCCTGCGACACCACGCCCAGACCGGCGAGGTTGATGCCAGCCATCGGTCCCTGCGACACGACGCCGAGGCCCGAGGCGCTGAAGCCGCTCATGCCTTCCTGGGACACTACGCCCAGGCCGGCAACGCTGATCCCTCCGATGCTGCCCTGGGCCACCAGGCCCAGGCCCGCGATGCCGAGGCCCTCGATCCCGCCCTGCGAGACGGCGCCCAGCCCGGCGACCGTCACCCCGCGGATGGCGCGCTCGGCGACGGTGCCCAGGAGGCCGATGGAGATGCCGTTCAGGTCGGCGGCTGCGGGCCCGGCGAGCCCGATCGAGAGCCCGTTGACCGTCCCGGTGACGGGTTTGCCGGGCCGGTAGAGCGTGACGTTGACACCGTTGATGCGCTCCAGCCCCGCGTCCGCCCAGTTGAAGCGCAGCCCGCTGAAGCGGGCCGAGTTGCCGAAGCTGATGCCGTAGCCTCTGACCGGGAGGTCCAGGCTCCAGTGGCCGGGCTCCTGGGAGGTCCAGGCCGTGTCTTGCGCTGCGATGGTGCCTGGAGCAATTGCGAGGGCTGCTGCGGCGAGTAGCGGGCGGAATGCCGGGGCCACGACGACCTCCCTGGAAACGCAACCTATCTCTTTGCCCCCTTCCCTACGCCTGCCTGGCGCGCCGGTTTCGTCGCCCCCGGGTCGCCGAAGATCCGCTCGCCGTCGAATCTCCCGTTCTCGATGAACACCTCGGAGATCGCGCGGCCGGCGGTGATGCTCCCCGCCATGTAGACCCCCGGGACATTCGTTTCCAGGGTCTCCGAATCGCAGTGCGGCCGGCCCGTCTCCTCGTCCAGCGTGATGCCGATGCGCCGGAACAGATCGAAGTCGGGCTGGTAGCCGGTCAACGCGTACACGCGGTCGGCGGGCAGGCGCTCCTCCCGTCCCCCCGCGCTGATGACGACCTCGCGCGGGTCGATCCGCACGACGCGGGCGCCGAAGCGCGCGGCGACCTCACCCGCCTTGATGCGGTTCTCGATGTCCGGCTTGAGCCAGTACTTGACGGTGGGGCGGAATTCGTCACGCCGGTACAGCAGCGCGACCCGGGCGCCGGCGCGATACAGCTCGAGCGCGGCCTCGACCGCCGAGTTCTTTCCGCCGATCACCACGACGTCGAGGCCGAATGAGCGGTGCGCCTCGTCGAAGCGGTGACTCACGTGAGGCAGGTCCTCCCCGGGCACATCGAGCAGGTTCGGGTGATCGTAGTAGCCTGTGGCCAGCACGAGACGTCTGCAGGCCATGGTCTCGCGGCCATGCGGGGTCTGGAGCTCGCAGCGGACCCCTTCGGCGCTCGCGTGTGCCGTCATCAGCCGCGTGTAGGTCTGGATGCGGAGCCCTTCGCACCTGGCCACGCCACGGTAGTACTTGAGCGCCTCCTCCCTGGTGGGCTTCTGCCCCGCGCAGCTGAGGGGATGGCCGCCGATCTCCAGCAGGTCGGGCGTGGTGAAGAAGGTCATCCCGATGGGATAGTGCACGATCGAGTTGGTGAGCGCGCCCGCGTCAATCACCAGCGGATCCAGCCCGTGCCGCTTGGCCGAGATGGCGCACGCCAGCCCGATCGGTCCCGCGCCGACGACGACGGCTTCCTCGACTGTTCCGGCTCCCGGCATTCGCGTCTCCCGTGGCGCCTGGTTAGTGTACACGCCCGGACGCCAACTTTGAACACCGTCCTCTTCAGCGCCATCATCGCCGCGGCTTCAGTGTGCGCCGGCTTTCTCGGATCGCTGACCGGTCTGGGCGGCGGCTTCCTCGTTACCCCCGTGCTCACGCTGCTGCTCGGCGTCGACATCCGCTACGCCATCGGTGCCTCGCTCATCTCGATCATCGCGACCAGCTCGGGAGCGGCCGCAGCCTACGTGAGGGAAGGTTTCACCAACCTCCGGGTCGGAATGCTGCTCGAGATCGCCACCGTCATGGGGGCGCTCGTCGGCGCGTCACTGGTCACGGTGCTGCCCACCCGCGTCATCACGGTCGTGTTCGGCCTGGTGCTGGTGCAGTCGGCCTACCTGAGCGGCCGTCAGCTGGTGGACCACGACACGGCGGGCGCTCCTCCCGACCGGCTGGCGACGCGCTTGAAGCTCGACTCCACGTTCCCCTCCGCCGGTGGCGAGCGGCGCTACCGGGTGCGCAACGTGCCGGGCGGGTTCGGCCTCATGGGGCTCGCGGGTCTCCTGTCCGGGTTGCTGGGCATCGGCTCCGGTGCCGTGAAGGTGCTGGCGATGGACCAGGTGATGCGCATGCCGTTCAAGGTGTCCACGGCGACGAGCAACTTCATGATCGGTGTGACGGCGGCGGCGAGCGCCGGGATCTACCTGCGACACGGCTACGTGGATCCCGGCCTCGCGATGCCCGTCATGCTCGGGGTGCTCGCGGGCTCGATGGTGGGCGCGCGCCTGCTGTTCGGGACCCCGACGCGAAGGCTCAGGCTCCTGTTCGCTGTGGTGGTCGCCGCGATCGGCCTGCAGATGGTCTACCACGGCGTCGCGGGCCGTGGCTAGCGTGGCGGCGCCCCCGCCCGCCCATCCGGTGACCCGCGTGCAGCAGGCGGTCGGCAACCTGCTGCGCACCGGCGTGCTGCTTGCGGCGGCCGTCGTGTTGGCCGGCGGCATTCTCTACCTCGCCCGTCATGGCGGAGCCGTGGCCGATTACAGCGTATTCCGGGGCGAGCCGGCCAGCCTGCGGAGCCTGGCGGGAGTATTTCGCAGCTCGCTCGTCGAGAGCGGCCGCGGCGTCATCCAGCTCGGCCTGCTGATCCTGGTCGCAACCCCGGTGGCCAGGGTCGCGTTCACCGCCGTCGCCTTCGCCATCGAGCGCGACCGCACCTACGTTCTGGTGGCGCTGCTGGTGTTGTCGCTCCTCCTCAAGAGCTTGCTCGGCTGAGCTGGAAGGCGGAGGTCGGCGGCGGACGGGCTCACCGCGCGCCGGCACCCTCCGGGAGCAGCACGGCCGCCCCTCGGACGCTGCCGCTCCTCAGACGGTCGAGGGCGTCGCCGGCGCGCTCGAGCGGGAACGGCTCCACCTCCGTCCGCACGTGCAGGCGTGGCGCCATGGCGAGAAACTCGTCGCCGTCGCGCCTGGTCAGGTTGGCCACCGAGCGCAGCACCCGCTCGCCCCAGAGGATCTGGTAGGGGAACGCCGGAATCTCGCTCATGTGGATCCCCGCGCACACCACCGTGCCGCCAGCGTCCACCGCTTTCAGGGCGGCCGGCACCAGGGCGCCCACGGGGGCAAACAGGATCGCGGCGTCCAGCTTCTCGGGTGGCGAGGCATCCGAGGGGCCGGCCCAGGTGGCGCCAAGCTCGCGCGCGAAGCGCTGCCCCGCCGCGTCTTCCGGCCTCGTGAACGCGTAGACCTTGCGGCCTTGGGCTCGCGCGACCTGGGCGACGATGTGCGCGGCCGCGCCGAACCCGAAGATGCCGAGGCGCTCGGCGTGGTCGCCCGCCGCGAGCAGCGAGCGGTACCCGATGAGGCCGGCACACAGGAGCGGCGCGGCCTCGGCGGGGCGCAGCCCCGCGGGGAGCGTAAAGCAGTAGCGCTCGTCGGCCACCGCGTACTCGGCGTACCCGCCGTCCAGGTGGTAGCCGGTGAATCGCGCGCGATCGCAGAGATTCTCGCGGCCGGAGCGGCAGAAGCGGCAGGAGCCGCAGGTCCAGCCGAGCCAGGGGACGCCGACCCGCGAGCCGGCGGCAAAGCGCTCACAGCCCGGCCCCGCGGCCATCACTTCTCCCACGATCTCGTGGCCGAGGACCAGGGGCAGCTTGGGGTCGGGGAGCTCGCCATCGACGATGTGCAGGTCGGTCCGGCATACGCCGCATGCCAGCACCTTGAGGAGGAGCTGGCTCGCGCCGGGCGCGGGACGGGGCAGCTCCGCTTGCCGGAGCGGCTTGCGGGCGGCCTCGAGGAGCATCGCGAGCATGGGACTATATTCTACACTCGTGCCCGCGCAGCGCTCAGCCCTCGCCGCGTTGTTGGGCGCCGCAGCCTGCTGCGGCGTGCTCGTGATGACGGAGCCGCCGGGGCCCGGGCTCGATCCGGACACGATGTCGTATGTGGGCGCGGCCGAATCGCTGCTGCGCGACGGGACGCTGCGGATCCCGGCGGCGCACTGGTCGGACGCGGACAGCACCTCTCCGCTGGGCCACTTCCCGCCCGGCTTCCCTCTCGCGATCGCGGTTCCCACCGCACTCGGCGCGCCGGCCATCCAGGCTGCGCGTGGGCTCGAGGCCGCGGCTGCGTTCGCGACCGTGGCGCTCGCCGTCTGGCTGGTTGGCGCCATCGCCGGAACGGGAGCGAGCGCGGTGGCCGGGGTGCTGCTGCTCGCGTCGCCGAGCCTGGCGTTCGACCACTGGCAGGTGGTGAGCGAGCCCCTGTGCCTGGCGCTGCTGATGGCGACGCTCGCACTCATGACGTATTCGAAGCGTCCCCTGCTGTACGGCACGACGGCCGCGCTGGCGGGAATGGTGCGCTACGCCGGCGCGTCAGCCACCGGCGCCGTGGCGCTCTGGGCTTTCGGGCGCACCGGAACATTGTGGGAGCGCACTCGGCGGGCGGCACTCGCCGTCGCTCCGAGCGTGGTGCTCCACGCCCTGTGGGTGCTCCGCACCGAGCTCGAGTCCGGCGAGGTGAGGAGCTTCGGCCTGCGGGGCGACCTGGGGCCGACGTTCCGCCAGCTGTTCGAGACCCTTGGTGCGTGGCTCGCCCCCGCGGTGCCCCCCTCGTGGGCGCAGGGCCTCATTGCGGTCGCCGTTGGCGCGGCCGCGGCCGCGCTGCTGCTGCGCGCGCTCCGCCCGCGTCTGGGGAAGGGAGACAGCGCCGCAGCCGCGGACCCACCGCTGCGACGGTTCCTGTGGGCGGCAGGACTCCTCGCCTCGTGTTATGCGGCGCTGGTGCTCTTCTCCCGCCTGTTCGTGGACGAGGGGATCCCGTTCGACGAGCGCCTGCTCTCGCCGTTCATCCTGCTCGCTGAGGTCGCGGCCGCCGCGGCGCTCGGCGCGACGTGGAGGGCCTGGGGGCTGCGGGCGCGGGCCGCGGGGGCCTGCATCGGCCTGCTCTGGCTCGCAGCTTCCGCCTGGGCCACCGTGCATGCGGTGGCCGATGCGACCGACGGCGGGTGGGGATACTCGGGCGACGAGTGGCGCGGCTCGGCGCTGGGCGAGTGGCTGCGGACGAACGCGCGGGGCGCGCCGATCTACTCGAACAATCCGCCGGCCGTGTACTTCCTCACTCACCGGCCCTCGCGCGACGTTCCGGACTCGCTCGACCCCGACTCGATTCGTGCCTTCGGACGCGTGTTGGTGGAGCAGCGTGGCGTGCTGGTGCGCTTCCCCTACGACCTCGAGCCTGTAGCCGCGCCCGATTCCATCGCCGCGCGCCTCACGCTCCCACGGCTGGCCGCGTTTCCGGAGGGCGCCGTGTGGGGGGCATCCGCGGCACGCTGAGTCTTCCGGGACAGCGGCGGCCGGGCACGCCGCTTGCGGCCTCGTGCGAAAGCTGCTAAAACCCGGAGCGTCGCTCTGCAGTCCAGCCTTTCAACGGAGAATCCCTATGCAGCATGTACGGTTGGCTTCCGCGATCCTGGTCGGAGTGTGTCTGGCTGGTGTCTCCCCGGTCCGCGCGCAGCAGGCGCCGTCCGAATACCCGGGGATCGAGACCGGCAAGATGTGGACCTTCGACGTGCCGCCGCTCGACTACTGGGCCCGACGCTACAACTTCCGCCCCAGCCAGCAGTGGCTCGACCACGCGCGCCTTTCTGCCGCCCGGCTGCCGGGCTGCTCGGCGTCGTTCGTCTCGCCCGACGGCTTGGTCCTGAGCAACCATCACTGTGCGCGCGGCTGCATCGAGTCGGCGACGAGGCCCGGAGAGGACCTGCTGGAAAACGGGTTCTTGGCGAGGACGCGTGACGAGGAGCGTGCCTGCCGGGGGATGTACCTCGACCAGCTGCTCTCGATCACCGACGTCACCGACAGCGTCAACGCGGCCGTGCCCGCCGGCGCGGCGCCCGACCGCGCGGCGACGCTGCGCGAGGAGGCCATCCGGGGGATCCAGCAGCGCTGCGCTGCCGGCTCCGCGAACGCGAACTGCCAGGTGGTCACGATGTACCGCGGCGGGCAGTACAAACTGTACAAGTTCCACCGCTACACCGACCTCAGGCTCGTCTTCGCGGTGGAGAGCCAGACCGGCTTCTTCGGTGGCGACCCGGACAACTTCACGTACCCGCGCTACGACCTCGACGTCTCAATCGTGCGGGCGTACGAGAACGGCCAGCCGGTGCACACCGACTATCTCCGCTGGAGCCCCAACGGCTCCAAGGAGCACGACCTCGTGTTCGTGGTGGGGAACCCCGGCTCGACGGGCCGGCTCAATACGATGGCCGAGGTGGAGTACCTGCGCGACGTGCAGTATCCCGCGGGCCTGATGCAGCTGGCGAACATGGTGCGGGTGGACCAGGCGCTGTCGGGCCTGAGCGAAGATCGGGCCAGGGCGCTGCGGAACACGCTGTTCGGGCTTCAGAACTCCTACAAGGCGATTGACGGCTACCAGGCGGGCCTGCTCGATCCGCAGCTGATGGCGCACAAGCGGCGCTGGGAGCAGGACTTCCGGGCGAAGGTGGACGCGAATCCGGAATGGAAGCGCCTGTACGGCAGCGCCTGGGACGATATCGCCCGCGACGAGCGGGCGCTGGCGGGGATCGCGGTGCGCCAGCGCTACTACTCGTTCGGCGCCTACGGCACGCAGCTCCTGCAGGCGGCGGGCCTGATCGTGCGCTTCAATGCGGAGACCTCGAAGCCCGACAGCGGGCGGATGCCGATCTTCAGGGAGGCCGCCCGGCGACGCCTCGAGACCTTCTTGTATCCCGACTCGCCGGCCGACACGACGAGCGAGATGCGGATGCTCGCAGCCTGGTTCGGGCAGATGGCCAAGGACCTGCCCGCCAACGACCCGCTCCGCCGCGCGGCGTTCGGCGACAGGGCGCCGGAGGCGGCGGCGCACGACATGGTCGCGGCGAGCCATATCCTCGGTGCCGACCAGCGCAGGGCGCTCATCCAGGGTGGCGATGCGGCGATCCGGGCCTCGACCGATCCGTTCATCAAGCTGGCGTTGTTCATCGATCCGGTCGAGCGGCAGGTCACCAAACAGGCCTCCGACATCCAGAGCCGCGTCTCGCAGAACGACGCGCGGATCGCGCGTGCGCTGCTGGCCGTGTTCGGCAACACGGTTGCGCCAGACGCGACGTTCAGCCTTCGGATATCGGATGGCGAGGTGTTGGGGTTCCCGTACAACGGCACGCTGGCGCCGCCGTTCACAACGATGTTCGGCATCTACGACCGCTACTACAGCTTCGGCGCGAGCGCGAGCTCGCCCTGGGCCCTGGCGCCCCGCTGGCTGCAGCGTCGGGATTCGCTGAATCTCTCGACGCCGATCGACGGGGTGTCCACCACCGACATCATCGGCGGGAACTCCGGCAGCCCCGTGATCAACACCAACGGGGAGCTGGTGGGCCTCATCTTCGACGGCAACATCGAGGCCCAGCCGTTGCGCTTCCTGTTCTCGGAGGCGGTCGGCCGCTCGGTGTGGGTGGATTCACGCGGCATCATCGAGGCGCTGCGCAGGGTGTACGACGCGGGGCCTCTGGCTGACGAGCTGACGGGCAGGCATTAGGATTCCCGGAGCACGGCGCCCGGGTCCCGGCTCTGGTCCGGGGCCCGGGCGCTGCCACATGCGACTTTCGCCGAGGCACCCCCGAAATGTCCCGCCATCTGTCGTGGATTCTGGGTTTGACCGCCATCCTCGTGGGTCGGCCGCTCGCCGCGCAGCCCGCGCGGGCCATCACTGTCGGTCGGGCCGTGAGCGACTCGCTCACCGACGCCGATCCGAAGCTCCGGAGCCGTCATGCTCCCTACCACGTGTGGGTGCTGGCCGGTCGTGGCGGACAGCACGTCGTCCTCGATCTGACATCGTCGGACTTCGATGCCTTCCTCCTGCTGCGTGACGCCAATGGCGGGATGATCGGGTCGGACGACGACTCGGGCGAAGGTCAGAACGCTCGGCTGCACGCGGTGCTTCCGCGGGACGGGTCCTACCTCGTCATCGCGACCGGCTTCGGCGAGTCGGCGCGCGGGCGCTACACGCTCTCGGTGGGCGGCTGGGAGCCACCTGACGCGGCGGCGCCCGGACGGGGGGCGGCGATCCGGGCCGGGGAGACGAAAGACGGCGTCCTGGAGCCCGGAGACGAGGTCTCCGGCGACGGCCCGTACCAGGATCGCTGGACGTTCGACGCGCCAGCGGGGGCGCGGCTCCGCCTCGAGATGCGCTCGGCAGATCTCGACAGCTACCTGACGGTGCTTGCCCCCGACGGCCACACTCTCGGCAGCGACGACGACGCGCTCGGCGGCCGGGACGCGGCGCTGTCCTTCCGCGCGATCGCCGCCGGGCGCTACACGGCGCTCGCGTCCAGCTACGGCGACGAGCCGGTCGCCGGCGCGTACCGGATCACGCTGGCCGAGGATCGTGGCGAGTTCCCGGAGCCGGGAGCGGCAAGCCCCGTCGCGATGGGCGAGACCCGGGAGGGCAGGCTCGAGCAGGGCGACCTGCGCGGTCAGCGCGGCATGGAGGACTCCTGGACCTTCACGGGGCACGCAGGCGACGGCGTTCGCATCGACGCCACCAGC
>Ga0153915_10005366_pt1 | contig 11916 bp, 14 predicted proteins | sample Opewatmetagenome_2_FD_107003 | JGI IMG/M metagenome (GOLD analysis project Ga0153915, IMG submission 107003) | Freshwater wetland microbial communities from Ohio, USA - Open water 3 Core 3 Depth 3 metaG | ecosystem: Environmental > Aquatic > Freshwater > Wetlands | place: USA: Ohio, Lake Erie...
CGAGGAGTAGGACTTCTCGACCTCCGCGCCCTGGTACTTGGAAGGGCACTTGACCAGGAGCTTCTCGGCCTCGATGCGGCCCTCTCGGTAGGACCCGATCGCGACGATCGAGATGGCGTCTTTGAAGTTGCCGGGCTTGACTCCGCGGTAGCTGACCCGCATCCGGTTCCCGGCCGGATCCAGGAGGTCGAACCGCAGCTCCTGCGTGGCCGTGTCGTACTGGTCGCTCGCCTTGTCGAGGCTTCCCATGACCTGGACGACGCCGCGAGACTTGCGGGCTTCGTCGAAGCTGACGTAGGGCGTCAGCGTCTTCTGAAAGGCCGTGACCCCGAGCACGATGAAGACCAACGCGAACCCGCCCGCGACCCAGTACCCTTTTTTCATCGTTCGCGCTCCCGCGCTGAAATCCGGCGATCGAGTCGCCAGAGGTAGAAGAACAGCCCGACCCAGATGACCACGTTCACGGTTGCGAGGAAGGCGAGGCTGTTCATTTGCCAATTGTTTCCTGCACGGCCCTAGGAAAGCAACTTTGGACCCCGGGCGTGTGATGCAAACGCATCAGTTCGTTGGAGAAATTCCTGCCGGCGTCGGGGCGCCCGGGGGGAGGGCTCTTCGTTTCCCCGCAGCCCGGATCCGGCGCCACAGGAGGTGGCGCTCATGTCGGCGGGGCAGCTTCGGGACCCGCCCCGGGCGACGCCCGGCCCCGCGCCTGCCGCCGGGCGAGCCTTTGCAGGCCGTCGTAGGCGGCGTATTTGAAGCTCTCGGCGAGCGTGGGGAAGTTGAAGACCGCGTCGATGAAGGCATCGATGGAGCCTCCTGAGGACAGCACGAACATCGGGATGTGGATGAGCTCCGTCGCGCCCTCGCCGAGGATGTGCGCCGCGAGCAGCCGCCGCGTCTGCGGGTCGAAGAGGAGCTTGATGAAACCGTCGGTCTCCCCGACGATCTGTCCGCGGGCGCTGTTCTCGAAGCGCGCGCGTCCGATCTCGTAGGGGACCCCTTTCTCCTTCAGCTCCTGCTCCGGCGGGCCGATCGACGACATCTCGGGGATCGTGTAAATCCCGTAAGGCTGAAACGCCGAGACCGCCGTCTTGTAGGAGATATGAAAGGCGTGGCACATCGCCACGCGCCCCTGCTCCATCGAGGTCGCCGCGAGGCTCGGGGAGCCGATGACGTCGCCGGCCGCGTAGACGTGCGGCACGTTCGTCTGGAAGCGCTCGTTGACGAGGATATGGCCGCGTTCGGTCACGGCCACGCCGAGCGCCTCGAGGTTCAATCCCCTCGTGTTGCCGCGCCGTCCGGTCGAGAAGAGGACCTTGTCGGCGCGGAGCTGCCGCCCCGACTTCAAGCGCAGCGCGAGCGCATTGGAGCGGCGCCCCGGGAGGCGCTCGACGGACTCCACCGCGTCGCCGAAGAGGATCTCGGCGCCCATGTGCTCGAGCGAGAGCCGCAGCGCTTCCGACATCTCCTCGTCCACGCCCGTGAGGAGGCGGTCTCTCCCCTCGACGAGCGTGATGCGGGTGCCCAGCGCGGCGAACAGGCAGGCGTACTCCGACCCGATGACTCCGCCTCCGACGACGGTCATGGACAGGGGAACGCGGTCGAGCTCCAGGATCCGGTCGCTGTCCACGACGTCGGGATCCCGCATCTCGATCCCCCAGGGCGGGGTCGGCGAGGAGCCGGTCGCGATCAGGAAGAAATCCGCGGAGATCCGCCGCGTGATCCGTCCCTGCGGGTCGGCAACGGCTACGGTGTGCGGATCCTCGAAACGGGCCGAGCCGGCGACGACCTCGATCGAGTGGCGTTCCAGGTTGCGGGCGATCTGCCGCATCTGCTCGTCGATGACGTCGTGCAAGCGGTGGACGAGCTGCCGCACTCTCTTCTTGCGGTCTAGCCGGACGCTCATCCCGTAGAGCTCGCGGCGACGAAAGCCGGTCAGATAGAGGGCCGTCTCCCGGAGGGTCTTCGAAGGGAGAGTGCCCGTGTGGACCGAGGCGCCTCCGATTTCGGCGCGCTCGATGAGCGCGACTCTCCGGCCGAAGTAGGCGGCCTGGGCCGCTCCCTTTTCCCCGGCGGGGCCGGAGCCGATGACGACGAGGTCGAAATGGTCACGTTCGGGCATGATCCGATTGCTGTGCCGGGGAAGTCCCCGGCGATATGAGCGGGAGGAGCCTTCGCGGTCCCCGACCGCTGCCGCCCGCATCTTCATTCCGGAGGCCCGTCTTACCGAGCGGCCGCCCTCGAGGCGGCGACCCGGTCGAGCCGTGCCGTGCGGGTTTCGAGCGACAACATCCAGAAGAAGAGGCCTGTGAATCCGATCAGGGCGCCGAAAAAGACGGCCTTCGTGGGTGCGTCCATGAGGATCTTTCCCTGCGGATTGATGACGGTCTGGGGATGGAGGGAAGAGGTGACCCGTGGAGCGACGAAAAAGAGAAAGGGCATCAGGACCGCCGCGAAAAGAGCGTAGGCGGCGGACATCTTCGCCCGGCGCTCCGGATCCTCCACGGCCGCCCTCAGGAAGAGGTAGGCGGCGTAGAGGAAGATCAGGAGCAGGAAGGAAGATTCCCGCGGATCCCAGTTCCAGTAGGAGCCCCACATGATCCTGGCAAAGAGCGAGCCCGTGATGAGGGCCAGGACCGCGAAGAGCAGGCCAAGCCGCACGGCCGCGGCGGCGACGTCGTCGTGCCGGGGGTTGCGCCGGGCCAGGTACGCGATCGAGTATCCCGCCGCGACGAGAAAGGCCAGCGCGCCCGTCCAGGCGCAAGGGACGTGAAAGAACACGATCCGGGAGGATTCCCCGATGAACCCTTGCGCCGGGGCTGGCCACAGGAACGCCCCCACGATAACTGCCGCCATGTAGGGAAGCAGGAGCGACTTCAGGATCTTCACGTTTCGATCCCTTTCACCTATCAGCCATCAGCTTTCAGCTATCAGTTCAGTTCAATCCTGTCTGGCTGTCAGCCGGCGGCTGACAGCTGACAGCTAATCTTCCCATGCCGCCGACGCGAGGAGATAAGCGGCGCACGTCGCCGCGCCGTCGTAGGCCACGATCACACGCAGCGCCGTGGCCGGCGACGACCCGCCTGCGGCCTCGATCGTCGCCGAGATGGCCGACAGAAGGAGCGGGAGGAGGAGGGGGAAGGAGATGACGACGAAGAGGACGTTCTTTTGCGATGCCCGCGCGACGAGAGCCGCGAGGAACGTCGAGACGACCGATAGCCCGTAGCCGCCCAGGACCACGACGGCGGCCAGAGCGCCCACGGATCCCATGCGCCACTCGAGGAGGATCGAAAAGGCCGGCACGGTCACAGCCGTGATCGCCAGGAAGAGGAGGTAGTTGAAGAGGGTCTTGCCCGCCAGGGTCAGGGAAGACGAAACGACCTTGCGCAGGGCGAACGCCGTGCCCGTCTCCTCCTCGCGGACGAACGCCCGCGGCAGGCCCGTCGCGGCGCAGAAGAAGAGAATGATCCACAGGAGGGCGGAGCAGACGCGGTCGCGGGCCTCCGACGGCAGCCCGAACGGACCGACGGCGAAAGACACGAGGGTCACGGCCGTCGCGGCGAAGAAGAAGATCGAAGCGGCGGCGACGCGGCGCCTCAGCTCCTGCGCCGCGTCCTTGGCGCAGATCGCCCACACCCGCCTCACCGCGCCGGCCGATCTCTTCTCCCCCTCTCCCACTCCCCCTCTCCCGCCCTCGAGTGAGGGGGCGAGGGGGCGAGGGGGCGAGGGGGGGAGACTTGCAGCCGTCACTTCCCCAGCTCCACGACCTGGTCGGGGGACGCGAAGTCGCGAGGGTCATTGGAAGCGAGCACGACCAGGCCTTCGCCGCGTTTGGCGGCGACGACTCTCTCGACGATCGCCCGGCCGTCGGTATCGAGGCCGATCATCGGCTCGTCCAGGAGCAGGACGGGCGGATCGAAGAGGAGCGAGAACGCGATCTTCAGGCGCTGCTTCATTCCGGTCGAAAAAGCGCCCACGCGCCGGTCGAGCGCTCCCGTCAGGCCGACCTCCTCGAGGCGACGCGCCAGATCCGCGCCGCCGGCAGGACGTCCCCCGGCGCGCGAGAGGAAGCGCAGGTTTTCCACGGCCGAGAAGTCCTCGTAGAAAGCCAGGTCCGGGCCGGCCCAGCCCACGGCCAGACGGCGCGCGTCGCCGGAGAGCTCCTCGGCGCCGCGACGCACCGAGACGGAGCCCGAGCTCGGATGCGCCAGCGCGGCGAGGATCTTGAGCAACGTCGTCTTGCCGCTTCCGTTCCGCCCCTTGACCGCGAGGAACCCCTTCTCGGCGCGAAACGAAAGGCCGGAGAAGAGCGGCGGCCCGGCGAAGGCCTTCGTCAGGTCCCGTGCCTCGAGTGTCGTTGCCGGCATTTCTCGCGACACGTTAGCAGGAATCCCGGATCCGTAAACTCGAAACGCCACACCCCGGCTTTCCCTTGAAAGCGGCTCCCTCGCTTCTATATGATCCGCCGGTTCATGCTCCACTCGGTTTTTGCGCGCGCCGCGCTCGGGTTGGGCGCGGAGAGCGCCGGACAACGGACGACGACGTCTTGAAGGGAGTTTCGATGTCCAAGAGGGTCGCCACGACTCTGCTCGTTCTCGCTTTCGCGTTGACGTTTACCGCCTGCGGCGGCAAGAAGGAAGAAGAGGAGGAGCCGGCCCCGAAGGCCACGACCTCCACCGCGGCGGCGGCGCCGGCGGGAGCTCCGGCCGCGGCTCCGGCGGCGGCCCCGGCGGCCGGGGGGGCCACGGTCACGGGCAAGGTCGCCTTCACCGGAACCGCTCCGGCCAAAGAGCAGATCAAGATGGATGCCGACGCCTACTGCAAGGGGGCTCACGCCGAGCCGGTCTACACGCAGGAAGTGGTCGTCAACGGCAACGGGACGCTGCAGTGGGTGCTCGTGTACGTCAAGGAAGGGGTGACCGGAAACTACCCGCCCCCGGCGACGCCGGTGACGCTCGACCAGAAGGGGTGCCAGTACAGCCCGCACATCTTCGGGATCCAGGCGGGGCAGCAGCTGAAGATCGTCAACAGCGACGGCACCCTCCACAACATCCACGCGCTCCCCAAGGTCAATGCGGAGTTCAACATCGGGCAGCCCTTCCAGAAGATGGAGACGATCAAGAAGTTCGACAAGCCCGAGGTGCCCCTGCGATTCAAGTGCGATGTCCACAAATGGATGGGCGCCTACTGCGGCGTCTTCAACCATCCCTTCTTCGCCACGACCAGCGACCAGGGAACCTATGAGATCAAGGGCCTGCCGCCGGGCAACTACGTGATCGAAGCCTGGCAGGAGAAGTACGGGGCGCAGACGCAGAACGTGACCGTCTCCGGCTCGGAGACGAAGACGGTCGATTTCTCCTTCAAGGGCTAGGGCTCGGCGCTTGACAGGGATCTTCCATCCGGAGAGGCCGCCCGCTGGCCGCGGAGCGTGGCGCGCGGCTCTTCTTGCCGTGGGCCTCGCCCTCCTTCCGGCTGCGGGGGGCGCGCTTCCTTTCTGGCTCCGCCTCCCCGAGGGCGTGTCGAGCTACAGCGGCAAGATCGACGGGATCTTCCGGCTGATCCTGTGGATCACCGGGGTCATCTTCGTCATCGTCGAGTTCCTGCTCCTCTTCTTCCTCTTCCGCTACCGCCACCGGGAAGGGCGCCGCGCACGCTACACGCACGGCAACAACCGGCTGGAAGTCATCTGGACGATCATCCCGGCGTTCATCTGCGTCGTCCTCGCGCTGCTTTCGCGGCGGAGCTGGGCCGAGATCAAGCAGCAGATACCGCACGATGCCATGCAGGTCGAGATCCAGGCCGAGCAGTTCGCCTGGAACATCCGCTACCCGGGGCCCGACGGAAAGTTCGGGACCCCCGACGACATCGTGACGCTGAACCAGCTCCACTTCCCGGTCGGGCGGCCGGTCGTCGCGACGCTGCGCTCCAAGGACGTCATCCATTCCTTCTTCCTGCCGGAGTTCCGGGTCAAGCAGGACGCCGTGCCCGGCATGTCCACGCGCATCTGGTTCGACGCGATGCGCGTCGGCCACTGGGAGATCGCCTGCGCGGAGCTGTGCGGTCTCGGGCACTACCGGATGAAGGGGTTCGTGACGGTCGAGACGCCCGAAGAGTTCGAGAAGTGGCTGGCGGAGCAGGCCGCGCAGAACGCCCCGGCGGCGGCGTCGGCCGGCCAGGCGGCGCCCGCGGGTCAGCAGGTTCCGGCCGACCAGGAGGGGAAACAGGGATCATGAGCACCACGATGCCGGGCGAGTTCGCGGCCCCGCAGCCCGAGATCGCGGCCGCCCCGGAGCACGTGCCGGGCGTTCACCCGGCGCCGACCTCCTTCTGGAGGAAGTACATCTTCTCGCTCGATCACAAGGTGATCGGCAAGCAGTACATGTTCTACGCGCTCCTGATGCTCGTCGTCGGCGGGCTTCTCGCGATCCTCGTGCGCTGGCAGCTCGCCTGGCCGGGCAAGCCGATCGCGTTCATGGGAAAGCTCTTCCCCGAAGGGATGCCCAACGGCCAGATGCTCCCCGAGTTCTACAACTCCCTCTTCACGATGCACGCGACGATCATGATCTTCTTCGCGATCATGCCGATCCTGATCGGCGCGTTCGGCAACTTCGTCGTGCCCATCCAGATCGGCGCGCGCGACATGGCCTTTCCGACCCTGAACATGCTCTCGTTCTGGACCGCGGTTCCGGCCGCGGTCATCATCATCTGGTCCTTTTTCGTGACGGGAGGCGCGGCGCAGTCGGGGTGGACGTCCTACGCGCCCCTCGCCGTCGTCCAGCCGCGGGGGCAGACGCTTTGGCTCCTTTCCCTGCTGATCCTCGGGCTCTCCTCGCTGCTGACCGCGGTCAACTTCATCACGACGATCATCAACATGCGCGCGCCGGGCATGTCCTTCTTCCGGCTCCCGCTGACCGTCTGGGCGCTCTTCATCACGGCGATCCTGCTGCTCCTCGCGCTGCCGGTGCTCTCGGGCGCCCTGATCATGATGCTCTTCGACCGCGTGCTCGGCACGACCTTCTTCCTGCCGGCCGGGCTCGTCGTGTCCGGCCAGCCCTGGAAGAACGCCGGCGGCGGGCAGGCTCTCCTCTGGCAGCACCTCTTCTGGTTCTTCGGGCACCCCGAGGTCTACATCATGATCCTCCCGGCCATGGGGATCACCTCCGAGATCCTGCCCGTCTTCTCCCGCAAGCCGATCTTCGGATATCGCGCGATGGCCTACTCGATCATGGGGATCGCGGGGCTCGGGTTCATCGTCTGGGGCCACCACATGTTCCAGAGCGGCATGAACCCGATGCTCGGCACGACCTTCATGATCTCGACGATGGTGATCGCCGTGCCCTCCGCCATCAAGACGTTCAACTGGTTGGGGACCCTCTGGGGAGGCAACATCCGGTTCACGACCCCGATGCTGAACGCCATTTCGTTCGTGGCGATGTTCGTCATCGGCGGGCTGTCGGGCATCTTCATGGCCTCGACGCCCGTGGACATTTTCATCCACGACACGTACTTCATCGTCGGGCACATCCACTACGTCCTCTTCGGCGGATCGCTCTTCGGGGCGTTCGCGGGGCTGTACTTCTGGTATCCGAAGATGTTCGGCCGGCAGATGAGCGAGACGTGGGGCAGGATCCACTGGGCCCTGACCTTCGTCACGTTCAACCTGGTGTTCTTCCCGATGCACTTTCTCGGGATGCGCGGAATGCAGCGCCGCATCTACGACTACACGCAGTACGCGCATCTGAAGGGGCTCCAGCCGATGAACCAGTTCATGACGATCTCCCTCTTCGTGCTCGGCGCGGCGCAGTTGATCCTCGTCGTCAACTTCTTCCTCTCCATGCGCCGGGGGAAGATCGCGGGACCGAATCCGTGGCGGTCGAACACGCTCGAGTGGCAGACGTCGTCGCCGCCTCCGCACGAGAACTTCACCGGGCGGGTCCCGAACGTCTACCGGGGACCCTACGAGTACAGCGTGCCGGAGCGCGCGGACGACTACTGGCCGCAGAACGAGCCCCCGCCGGGCCTTCCGGGACCGGGTGCCCATGCCTAGGCGATCCTCCGGCGGGGGAATCGGTCTTCACCGCTTCGCCGTGGCGACCGCCGCGGCGACGCTCTTCCTGATCTTCGCGGGGGGCCTCGTGACCTCGACCGAGTCCGGCCTCTCGGTGCCGGATTGGCCCCTTTCCTACGGGCGCCTGATGCCTCCCATGGTCGGAGGGATTTTCTACGAGCACGGGCACCGGATGGTCGCGGCGACCGTGGGCATCCTGACGGTGATCCTGGCCGTGTGGCTGGCGCGGAGGGAACCGCGCGCGTGGGTCCGGCGGCTGGGCTACGGCGCAGTCGCGGCCGTCGTCGCGCAGGGGGTCCTCGGGGGGCTGACCGTCCTCTTTCTGCTGCCGACCGCCGTCTCGGTCGCGCACGCCTGCCTGGCCCAGACCTTCCTCTGCATCGTCGTCACTCTCGGCGTCGTGACTTCGCCGGCGTGGCGCGGCGCCGGGAAGGCTCCGGGGGACGGCGTCGCCCGGATCGGCGCGGCGACCGTGGCCGTCATCTTCCTCCAGCTTCTCGCGGGCGCCGTCATGCGCCACACGAAGGCGGGCCTCGCGATCCCCGACTTCCCGCTCGCCTTTGGACGCGTCGTCCCGCCGTTCCCGTCTTTCGCCGTGGCGATTCACTTCGCCCACCGCGTGGGCGCGATCGTCGTGGCGGGGTTCGTCGGCGCCTGCGTGGCTCGGGCCTTCGCCTCGGGAAGGCCGGGGCTGAAGAAGACCAGCCTGCTGCTCGCCCTCCTCGTCGCCGTTCAGATCACGCTCGGCGCGATCACGGTTCTGTCGCGCAAGGCGGTCCCGGTCACGACGGCGCACGTCGCGACCGGAGCGCTGCTTCTGGCGACGGCGCTGGCCTTCACCCTCGCCTCCCTCAAGGCCACGCGATCGGCCGGCGGCGCCGCCGCGTCGAGGAGCCTCGCGCCGAAGGAGGCCGTCGCATGAGAGCCGTCGTCTCGGCGCTCTCGGTCTCTCCGGCGCGGGTCTGGGACTTCCTCGAGCTGACGAAGCCCCGGATCACGACGCTCGTACTGGTGACGGCGGCCGTCGGCTACGCCGTCGGGGCGGGCCGCGGCCTCGATCCGGCCTCGTTCGTCGCGCTGCTCGTGGGCACGGCCCTTGTGGCCGGGGGCGCCTCGGCCCTCAACCAGTACTCGGAACGGGACGCGGACGCCCGGATGGACCGCACGCGCCAGCGTCCGCTCCCTTCGGGGCGGGTGACGCCGCGAGAGGCGCTGACCTTCGGCCTGGCGGTTTCGACGGCGGGACTCGTCCCGCTCGCCATGGTCAACGCGCTGACGGCGGCTCTCGGCGCGGCCGCCCTGGCGAGCTATGTCCTGCTCTACACCCCCTTGAAGCGCGTCACCTCGCTCTGCACCGTCGTGGGCGCGGTGCCCGGGGCCATCCCGCCGATGATGGGGTGGGCGGCGGCGCGCGGGTCTCTCGACGCGGGGGCGTGGGCCCTTTTCGCGGTTCTCTTCCTGTGGCAGCTCCCGCACTTCCTGGCGATCGGATGGATCTACCGCGAGGACTACGCCCGGGGGGGCTTTCCCATGCTCCCCGTGATCGACAGGGACGGCAACGCGACCGGCCGCCAGATGGTGCTGTACTCCGCGGCTCTGGTCCCGATCACTCTCGTCGCCGGAGCGCTGGCTTCGGCCGGGCCGGGGTACCTCTGGAGCGCGCTGGCACTGGGACTCGTCTTCTTCGCGAGCTCCGCGCGGTTCGCCCTGACCCGCTCGCTCGCGGCGGCGAGGCTTCTTTTCCTCGTCTCCGTCCTCTATCTCCCCGTATTGCTCGGGCTCATGGTGTTCGACCGATGAGGATGAAGGCCGCGGAAAGCCTCCGCCCTCGTCCCCCCGTCGCCGGAGAGCGCGCGGGCTCCGGCGAACCCGTCGAAGGTCGCCGGAGCGGAGACACGGTCGCGAGATGGCGCACGCTCCTGGTGCTGGTGCTCGTCATGGCGAGCCTCTTCTTCGGCTCGATCCTGTTCATCCTGTCGCGGGCGCCGCGCTGAGCGGGAAAGGAAACACGATGGCTGCAGGCGAGCACAAGACCCCGAACTACATGGCGATCTTCTGGTGGCTGGCCGGCTTCACGGCCGTGGAGGTCGCGTATTCCTCGCTCTTGCCCCACAGCCAGAAAGCGCTGCTGATCCTCGGGCTCGTCGGGTTCGCCACGATCAAGGCAAGCCTCGTGGCCCTCTACTTCATGCACCTGAAGTTCGAGCGCCGGAGCCTCGGGATCATCGTCGGCTCGACGCTCATCCTGGGGGTCATCCTCGTCTCCGTCGGCATGGCCGAGCATTTGCTGCCGAGGCCGTGAGCCGATCCTGGATTTTAGATTTTGGATTTTAGAATTTGGATTGAGAAGGCAGGCTAGGAACGGATGATGGAAGCGATCGCACTGACCCACGCGCCTGCGCCCGGGCACGAAGAGGAATACACAACGACGGGAATCCCCCACGACAAGATGGGGATGTGGGTGTTTCTCTGCTCGGAGGTGATGTTCTTCACGGGCCTGATCGGCTCTTACATCGTGCTGCGCTTCGCGACACCCCTCTGGCCGCAGCCCTCCTCGGTCCTGAACATCCCGCTGACGGCTGTGAATACCTTCATCCTGATCTGCTCGTCGGTGACGATGGTCCAGGCCCTGGCCGCCATCAGCCGCGGGGACGCGCGCAAGATGAAGCTCTTCCTCTGCCTGACGCTTCTCTTCGGCGCGACGTTCCTCTCCATCCAGGGGGTCGAGTACTGGAAGCTGCTCCACGAGGGGTTCAACCCCCACGTGTCCCTTTTCGGCTCCGTGTTCTTCACGACGACGGGGTTCCACGGCTTTCACGTGTTCTGCGGCGTGGTCTGCATGGCATTCGTGACAGGCAAGGCGTTCCTGGGCAAGTACACTCAGGCCCGCCACCAGGGGATCGAGACGCTCGGCCTCTACTGGCACTTCGTGGACCTCGTGTGGATAGTGCTCTTCACGATCATCTATCTGATCTAGCCTCCGGCTCTCCGCCGTCGGCTCTCGGCCCCGCCCTTGTCGTCCTGAGGTCGCCGACGCGCCAGCGCCTCAGCCGAAGCGGGTACGGCACTCCAGCGAAGCCGGAGAGCCGCTTTGGCTACGGCGCGAGCGCTGCGACGAAGAATCTGCTCCCCGGGGCAGAATCTTGACCTTTCGCTGGAGCGATCTCGCAACGGTCAACGCCTGCCTGAACGCGTTGAGCGGGTTCCTTCTGGTTCTCGGACACCGCGCGATCCGCCGGTTCCAGATCGAGAGGCACCGGCGTCTCATGGTCGCGGCGGCCGCCGCGTCGGCGCTCTTCCTGGTCTCTTACCTGACTTACCACGCGAAGGTCGGCTCCGTGCGCTTTTCCGGGCAGGGGATCGCGCGCCCCGTGTATTTCACGATCCTGATCTCCCACACGGTGCTCGCCGCCGCGGTCCTGCCGCTGGCGCTGCGTACCCTGTACCTGGGACTGAAACGCCGGGACGAGAAGCACCGGAGGATCGCCCGCTGGACGTATCCGATCTGGCTCTACGTCTCGGTGACGGGCGTGGTCGTCTATCTCATGCTCTATCGCCTTTACCCTCCCGGCGGCGTCCGGTAAGATTCGCTGATCGTGAGCCTGGCTGGCCGGATCGCGCTCGTTGTCCTCCTGATCGCCGTGCTGCTGCCGGCGCTCGCCGCGGCGTGCCCGCTCTGCAAGGACGCCAAGGCCGACACGGACTATGCCGGAGGCTCGGCCTCGCTTCCGAAGGGGTTCTATTACTCGATCCTGCTCATGGTGGCCGCGCCCTTCGCCGTCGTCGGGGGCCTCGCCTTTCGAATCTATCTCGCGCGCCGCCGCGCGCCTTCGGTCGCCCGAGAATCC
>Ga0153915_10005367_pt1 | contig 11916 bp, 11 predicted proteins | sample Opewatmetagenome_2_FD_107003 | JGI IMG/M metagenome (GOLD analysis project Ga0153915, IMG submission 107003) | Freshwater wetland microbial communities from Ohio, USA - Open water 3 Core 3 Depth 3 metaG | ecosystem: Environmental > Aquatic > Freshwater > Wetlands | place: USA: Ohio, Lake Erie...
CCGACACCGTCATCTGGGGTGACGCCGACACCGTCATCTGGGGTGACGCCGACACCGTCATCTGGGGTGACGCCGACACCGTCATCTGGGGTGACGCTGGCACCGTCATCTGGGGCGATTAAGTAAAGCCCTGAAGCCACACGAACTGCTTTAGAGCCAAGTATTTGGAGGGATCATGAAAACGCTAATCATCTGGGAAGAGTAAGCCGATAAGAGTACCGCCCCAACTACATGGCGGTACTGACTAATTCGGAAAGAACGTCTCCACTGGGAACCGCTTTTGTAACGGCTGTAATTACAGTTGGCGCGGGCGTATTTGCGCGCTCAGTTCAGCAACTGTTCCTCTCTCCCGTTGGTTCCCAGTGGTTCATCCTGCTGGCCCTCACTCTTCTCACCGGCTCGTTCACGATCGCAATGTCGAGCCTGTCCGTTCGGGTTTCCGTATCGGAAACATTTGTCTTTGCCTCGGTACTTCTATTTGGAACGGCTGCGGGCACAGTGACGGTCGTACTGGAAACGCTCGTTATGAGCTTCTGGTTGCGACCACAGAACCGCGCGCCTCAGCGCGTCATGTTTAATGCGGCGGCACCAGCAATCGCAATCTGGGTTTCGGGGACAACGTTCTACTGGTTCTCCGGAATCACTCCGTATTTTCGCGGGGCAACACCACTTCCAGTTCTATTCTTGCCTCTAGCAGTATTCACGACGCTTTACTTCTTATTGAACACGTGGCTAGTCGCGTTCGCCGTCGCGTTTCATAAGAATCGTTCACCGTGGAAGATTTGGTGGCCGCAGTTCACTTGGGTCTCCATCAACTATTTCAGCGGCGCTTCAGTGGCTGCGCTCATCGTTACATACAGCCAACGCATTGATGTCAGCACCTTGTTGATCATCGTGCCGCTGCTAGTGATCTCTTATCTGACCTTTCGGACGGCGATGGGTCGCGTTGACGATACGACTCGCCACCTTGACAAACTGAATAGCCTCTATCTTTCGACCATCGAAACACTCGCGATGGCGATCGATGCGAAAGATCAAATCACTCACGGACATATCAGACGTGTCCAGGCATATGCTGTCGGGCTGGCTAAACGCGTCGGCGTATCTGATGATCGACTAATCAGGGCAATAGAAGCCGCCGCTCTTCTACACGATATGGGTAAGCTTGCAGTTCCCGAGTACATTCTGAATAAACCGGGCCGCCTAACGCCTGCGGAGTTCGAGAAGATGAAACTCCATGCAAGCGTTGGAGCGGACATCCTCTCGGCAATCGATTTTCCGTACCCGGTCGTTCCTATCGTTAGGCATCATCATGAATATTGGGATGGCTCGGGTTACCCTGACGGCCTTCAGGGTACGGATATCCCCATAGGGGCTAGGATTCTGTCAGTCGTAGATTGTTTCGACGCACTAACCTCCGATAGGCCCTATCGTCCTCAACTTAGTGACGAAGAAGCGCTGAAGATCCTGCTAGAACGTCGCGGCTCGATGTACGACCCGCTCATCGTTGACACGTTTGTGCTCGTTCAGAAACAGATTGCCCCAAACCTATCTCCAACAGGTCCACAACGAGCAGCGCTCAACGAGATTACGAGCTCTACACAGAATGCGCTCGCAATGCTCGCGGGGGGAACGCCACGCCTTGATGAGATTGCCGCTAGCAGTGATGAGGCTGCGACTCTTCGCCAGCTAGCGGCAGTTCTGGCAGGCCAAGCAACCGTTGCACAAACAGGAGAGGCCGTTGCAACACACTTAAGGCAGCTTATCTCGTTCTCTCTTCTCGTCGTTTTCGTGTATGACTTCGAAAGTGACGAATTGGAGGCAAGATTTGTCAGCGGTGAGGCCTCTCTGCCGGTTAAGACGATGCGCATTGGCTTGGGCAAACACTTAAGCGGGTGGGTCGCAGCCAACCGACAGACGATACTCAACTCTGATCCGGTTCTAGACTTGGGCGAGATCGCCAGAAATTCGAGCCCCAGATTGAGAAGTTGCTTGAGTTCGCCGATCATTTCAAATGACTTATTGGTGGGTGTCATTACGCTCTACTCTTCTCAGCCTGAACATTTCACTGAGGAGCACCGAAAACTCATAGAAACCGTCGCACAACACTCTGCTTCCGCTCTTAAGCAAGCCGTCGCACACGATGGGCCCAGAGCAACCGACCCCTTAACTGAACTTCCATATTTCTCAGGCGTGGGTGAAAGTGGATCCGAGTCTAGCGTTCGAAGTCTACTGCGACCAGGCGCACTTATCGTCTGGATCGACATTGTCGGGCTCAAGCAGATCAATCTTGCGCACGGGCGCTCAGCCGGCAACGCCGCGCTCTGCCAAACAGCCCAATGCATTCAAGCGGAACTCCAACCTGGAGATTTCCTGTTCCGCTACAAGAGCGACGAATTCATCGCGGTCCTTGACTCCACTGATGTGGACAGCGTTCTATCGTTAGCGAAACGTGTCAGCGCAAAGTTGCAGAACGCTCAAGTCTCTTCACGAGCGTCAAGGCCTATCGCTTTCGACGTCATGGTTAAATGCATCAACACCCCTGCTAATGTTGAGACCTTGGGGGATGTACTCGATGCTGCGGTAAGTCTCCACTGCCCGACTGACGATCCGCGCGTTCATTAACCAAAGAGTCCCAAATCGGCATAGCCCGCCGTCTATCAAGCCTACGTTCACACTCTTTGTTTGTGAAGCGCCAAAAACTCTTCTAATTAACCTCCGGATTGGCCAGAATTTGACGCACTTCATTCCCGGTTCTTTCAACCAGAGAGCGTCATCGTGTCACCAGATCTTTTCGATGGCATAAGAGAGTTGATTGATGAAGGCAGATATTCCGAGGCTCTCGCGAACCTAGACGGTGTTCCAGCGAATGCATTGGTACGACCTCAGGCAGACGTAATTCGGGCCGAATTATATGAACGTGTCGGAAAGCTGGGGCAAGCCAAAGCGTTACTAGAAAGTATCAGTCGAGCAAGACGCGCGAATTTAGGTGACCAGAGCGTTTGCGAACTGACGCGCGGACGGATCGATTGGGAGGAAGGCGCGACCGCGTCTGCAGTATCGCGAATCCAGAAAGCAATCAGCCTCGCATGCGAGGGATCCGACCTACGCCGTAAGTGTTGGGCTCAACTGTGGCTGGTTATCCTCCTTGCTGACCGTTCAGGTCCTAGCGCTGCAGCTCCGATTCTTTCCGAGTGTCGCCACGACGCAATCAAGTTAGGCGATCCAAGAGTCTGGGCAGCAGTACATGCGTTTTCAGGGCTTATGGACGCGCGCCGCGGCCTTCTGCGTAGTGCATCCGCACACATTCGTTTAAGCCAAGAACTACTTGCACGAGCACCGAACGTGTGGCTCGAGGCTTGTGTTGAATTCACAAAGACTAACGTTGCGGTCCTTCGTTCAGACTACGAAGCCGCTGTTAGTTATGGAAACCGAGCAATAGCGCTAGCGCAGCAGTCTGGCGGTGCGGCATGCTTAAGAACCTCTTTCTGCAACCTAGGGTTCATTCACTACTCACTCGGGCAATTTGAAGAGGCGATTCGAAGTTTTCGTCAAGCGCTCGGGATCCTTCCATCAGGCGGCGAGCATCATCGGTCGATGCTAGACACCTTGGCAAGAATTCGCCTCGCACAAGGCTCCCTAGACGAGTGTGCTTCCCTCTTGACCGAAATAGAAGAAGGCATCGCAAGTCCAGACGATAGGCTTCTTTATGGCCATCGCTACGCGGCATTGACCCGGTCGCAGCTCTCGACTCGCCAGGGGCGAACCTTACAGGCTCTGAGCCAAATCAATTACACGTTAACTTTGGCCGAACAGGCGAACGATCACTTCTTGGCTAGCAGTGCACTCCTTGAAAAATCTCACATCCTTCAACAACTCAATCGCATACCCGAGTCGATGGAGATCTTACGGACCGTTGTTTCAACAATGCCGGCCGAGTCTCCAGAGCTGTATGCGAAATATGAAATGGTCCTCGCGTGTGCACTTTTGTCCCAAGGACATCACGAATCGGCGCAAGCACACCGAGAACGATCGGAACGCATTCTGGTTGGACTTCACCATCAACCGGGTTTGCTCGAATTGGCGCGCTCCTGGAACTTCGCCAAGACAAAGAACGGCACCAACGCGATCGTATCGTCAGCCGTACGCATAGCATCACTGACATCAGCGCCTACCACGATTCAATCGATTGCAGCTTTGCTCGCTCATTCCGCTCGCCCCGAATTAGTCGCAAGCGGCCTGATTGAGCTTCTTGCGTTATCAGATTGCGTGGCTGGCGCGATCGCGACAATCGGCACTTCTAAAGAACTCCGTGTATTAGCTTCTACAGGAATCGTCGAACCACGGTCTGATGAGTTGCTAAAACGTGTGTATCTCGCAAACGTTCACGAGACGCCCATTGAGGTCCGGATTAATGCAAAACCTGACGTCGAATCTCGAGCCACAGTAAACGCGATCGCATTATTGCTGTCCACCATCCAGGAAATCGAGCGCGCGCGGACCGAGCGCGAGGAGCGCCTGACGCTGTGGCCGCTCGAAGACGTGCCGGTCATGAACGACCACGCCGTCGTCAACGGCAAGATGCGGGAGCTGATGACGACTGCCAGGCGCGTCGCGACGACGAACATCAGCGTGCTGCTGACAGGTGAAAGCGGCACCGGCAAGGAAATCCTCGCGCGCGCGATTCACACCTTCTCCGACCGCGCCGACAAGCCGTTCGTGCCCTTCAACTGCGCCGCCCTGCCGAGAGACATGCTCGAAAGCCAGCTCTTCGGCCACCGGCGCGGCGCGTTCACCGGCGCCGACCGCGACAACCCGGGCGTCATCCGCGCCGCCCGCGGCGGCACGCTGTTCCTCGACGAAATCGGCGAGCTCAGCATCGACCTGCAGCCGAAGCTCCTGCGCTTCCTCGAGTCCGGCGAAATCTGTCCGCTCGGCGAGACGACGCCGTTCACCGTCAACGTGCGCATCATCGCGGCGACAAACGCGAAGCTCGAACAGGCGGTGACGAACGGACGCTTCAGAGAAGATCTCTTCTACCGCCTCAACGTCGTGCGGCTGCAGATTCCGGCGCTGCGCGAGCGCCGCGACGAACTGCCTTCGCTCGTGCATCACTTCGTCACGAAGGCGGCGATCGAATATCGCAAAGGCCAGATCCGCATCGCGGAAAACACCATGGAGCGGCTGCTGCTCGCCCCGTGGCCGGGCAATATCCGGCAACTGCAGAACGAACTGCGCCGGATGATCGCGCTCGCCGACGCCGACGCGATCCTCACGCCGGCCGCGCTCTCGAGCGACGTCGCCGGTGCCGCCGAAGATGCCGCGGCCCAGCGTGACCAGGCGCTTGTCCCGCCCCCGAATGCGAAGCTCAATCCGACGCTCGCGCGCATCGAACGAGAGATGATCCACGCGGCACTGCAGCAGCATCATGGGAAGATGGACGCGGCCGCAAAAGCCCTCGGCATCTCCCGCAAAGGCCTGTACCTGAAACGCCAGCGCCTCGGCGTCTAAGCCCCAGCCCCTTTCCGTCACCCGCCCTATGCGCGTGCTATACTCAACAAGGGAATTTTGATTAGTCAAAAGTAGAGACGTGGCTTCAGAAAATCCACCCGCGCCGGTCCGGGGATGGCGGTTGCCGTCGAGCACCCGGAGTCTGCCCGAAGTCCACGGGACCATCGCCGTCCCGACCGACGCCGGCTTCTGGCGCAAGCTCTTCGCCTTCGCCGGACCCGGCTACCTCGTCGCCGTCGGCTACATGGACCCCGGCAACTGGGCCACCGACCTCGCCGGCGGCGCGCGCTTCGGCTACACGCTCCTCAGCGTGATCATGGTCTCGAACCTCATGGCGATTCTTCTGCAGGCGCTCGCCGCGCGCCTCGGCATCGCCAGCGGACGCGACCTCGCGCAGGCCTGCCGCGATCACTACTCACGGCCCGTCACCATCGGCCTCTGGCTCCTCTGCGAGATCGCGATCGCCGCGTGCGACCTCGCCGAAGTCATCGGCGCCGCCATCGCCCTCAATCTGCTCTTCGGCCTCCCGCTCATCTGGGGCGTCGTCCTCACGTCGCTCGACGTCCTCGTCGTCCTGTATCTGCAGCATCACGGCTTCCGCTACGTCGAGGCCCTCGTCGTCGGCCTGATCCTGGCGATTGCCGGATCGTTCGCGATCGAGCTGTATCTGGCGCACCCGGCCCTTGGACCGATGATGGCCGGCTTCGTTCCGCAGGCCGAAATCGTCCGCGATCCGAACATGCTCTATATCGCAATCGGCATCCTCGGCGCGACGGTGATGCCGCACAACCTGTATCTCCATTCGTCGATCGTGCAGACGCGGAAGTACCTCGACACGCACGAGAGCAAGAAAGAGGCGATCTGGTTCGCGACGCTCGATTCGTCGGTCGCGCTGATGTTCGCGCTCTTCATCAACGCCGCGATGCTCATCATGGCGGCCGCCGTGTTTCACGGATCGGGACACGAGGCCGTCGCCGACATCGGCGACGCCTATCAACTCCTGTCGCCCCTGCTCGGGACGAAGCTCGCGAGCATCCTCTTCGCCGTCGCCCTGCTCTGCTCCGGGCAGAACGCGACGCTCACCGGGACGCTGGCCGGCCAGATCGTCATGGAAGGCTTCATCAACCTGCGGCTCCGCCCCTGGCTGCGCCGCCTGATCACGCGGCTCATCGCGATCATCCCCGCCATCATCGTCGTGTGGCTGTACGGCGAACGAGGCACGGGGCAGCTGATCATCCTCAGTCAGGTCGTGCTCAGCCTGCAGTTGTCGTTCGCGGTGTTCCCGCTCGTCATGTTCACGAACGACCCGCACAAGATGGGGCCGTTCGCGAGCCCGTGGTGGCTGAAAGCGATGGCGTGGCCCGTGGCGATCACGATCGCCGTCTTCAACGGCTACCTTCTGTGGCAGACTTTCGCGGGTTAGGAACCGCCGGCTGAAGCCGGCCGCTACTCATGTATAAGCGCATTCTCGTCGCCGTCGAAAATTCCGCGGCCGATCGCACGATCCTGAGCCACGTCTCGAGCCTCGCACGGCTCACCGGCGCGGAGCTCCTGCTGGTGCACGTCGCGGACGGATGGGTCGCGCGCAACTTCGACCGGCTGAACCTGCGCGAATCGGACGAGATGAAATCGGATCGCGCGTATCTCGAGGGCCTGAAGGCGGAGCTGGCCGCGCAGGGCCTGCCGGCGACCACCCACCTGGCCATGGGCGACCCCTCGGACGAGATCATCCGCGTCGCCGAGGAACAGCACGTCGATCTCATCGCGATGTCGACGCACGGCCACCGCTTCCTCTCCGACGTGATCCACGGCACGACGGCCGACCGCGTCCGCCACCTGGTCAAAGTCCCCGTCCTGCTCCTCCGCGCCCAATAGAACCGCGGGAACCTCTCCGTGCTATAAAGTCCTTCGTGGACAAGCCTCCCGCGCTGCACGCGCACGCGGCGGACAACCTGCGCTTCATCCGCGACACGATGTCGCGCGCGGGTCAATTCACCGCGGTGCCCGGCTGGGGCGGCGTCGCAATGGGCGCAAGCGCCGTGGTGACGGCCGCGCTCGCGTCACGCACGTCCGATCGCACGCTGTGGCTTCTCTGGTGGTTCGCCGACGCGGCCGTCGCCATCGCCATCGCGCTCGTCACGATGACGCGGAAGGCGCGGCGCCTCGACCTGCCGCTGCTGGCCGCGCCGGCCAGGCGCTTCGCGCTCGCGTACGTGCCGCCGCTGGCCGCCGGCGCCCTCCTGACGGCCGTCTTCGTCAACAGCGGGCTGTCAGCGAGGCTGCCGGGCTGCTGGCTGCTGCTCTACGGCGTCGCCATCGCTACCGCGGGCACGCTATCGGTCCGCGTCGTGCAGCTCATGGGTCTGGTGTTCATGGCGCTCGGCGCGGCGTCGTTCGCCGCGCCCGCAACTTTCGGCGACGCGTTCATGGCCGCCGGCTTCGGCGGTCTCCACATCATCTTCGGTCTCATCATCGCGAGGAACCATGGCGGCTAGAGCTGCGCGAGCAGAACAACGAGAGACAAGAAACGAAAAACGAACGGCAAGCCCCGAGCAACGAGCCACGAATCTCGATCGCGTCATCCACGAGCGCATGCGGCTCGCGATCGTCAGCGCGCTCGCGGTCAACGACACGCTGACCTTCACCGACCTCAAGCGCCTGCTCGAGACGACCGACGGCAACCTGAGCGTGCACGCGCGAAAGCTGGAAGACGCCCGCTATATCGCGTGCGAGAAGAGCTTCGAAGGCCGGATGCCGAAAACCGAATACCGCCTGACGGCCGCCGGCCGGAAGGCGTTCGAGAAGTACATCTCCCACATGGAGTCGCTGATCAAGGCCGTCCGCGACTGATCTAAAGCAGACGCCGCTCTTTCAGCCGTTCAAGAATCCGCAGCGGCGACTGCTGCTCGTCGATCATCGCCTCGACGGGCAGCAGGAACGTCTGTTCGAGCTGATACTGTCCGGCCATCGCGGCGTGGCTGACCGCGTCGGTGAACACCATCCACGCCGAGCCCGCCGGAAAATCACACGCGGTCTGGGGCGCGTTCTGCTGGTACGTCGTGTCCTCTTTCATGCGGTCGTGCAACTGCAGCATGAGCGCGTCGTACGCCGACCGCTCTGTCTTCGTGATCCGCAGCAGCCGCAGCGCCGCGCCGGCGCCGGGCCACGGCATGCGCAGCTTCGGCGCGAAGTAGCGGCCGACCTCGTCGAAGCTGTCGCCGATGCGCCACGACCGCGGGCGTCCGTGCGGGTTGACGTTCGCGAACACGCGAAGAATGCGTCGGCCCTGCACGGGTGTGGCTGGAAACGCGTCGATGTGCAGACGGGTGTCGTCCTTGCGCCACGACGATGGACGGCCCGCGATTTCGACGGGACGGAAGCTCGTCCGTCCCCGGATGAGGTGCGGCGCGTACTGCGGACACGTCTGCTCGACAAACGCCCGCGCCTCGTCGCTGAAACGCGACAACATCCGGCGCAGGACCTCGAGTGTCTCTCCCGTCGACGAGCTGCCGCCCACCCGACCGGTCGCGGGATCGAAGCTGACGTTCTTGCCGCCGGCCAGGATGCTCGGCGAAAACAGCGGCTGCTCGTGGGCGGCGACCGTGAAAAATGCGTCCCGCTGCCACAGCACATTGCCGGATTCCAGACACGCTGTTGCAGGGCCGGCGTGCTCCAGCGGCATCACTTGCGAAGTCATAGCGAAACCGACTCTAATAGGTAATCATCCCTTTGACAAAACCCACCTTACGCCTGTAGCACTCGGCTAGGCACACTGCCAATGCGCGCCCGTAAGTCCGATCTTTTCAGTACTTTACGATCACTGTTGCGCTAGAATGCTTGGCACGGCGCGTGGCGACGTAGCGAAAGTCATCGCGTAAGACGACCTCCCAACCGCTGGATCGAGTTCCGGCAGCGCGGACGGACAACCGGTCCGCAGAAGGGAGGAATCTATGTGGTGATACCGCCGAAGCCTCGGCCTGGTATGCGCCTGATCTTTAGGGCGTCTATCACGCTGAAAAACGGGAAGAAGATCTACGCCAAGGACTACGGCTACAAAGGCTTTCCCATTTGGGTCTAGCCTGCGTAGTCGTAATCCCCGTGCGTAAGGTTTGAGCGACCCTACGCGCAACACTAGCACAGCGACCCGCTCGTTGGGTACGTCTATGTTGGGACGAACGGGCTGGGGCGGGCGATTATGCACCTCGGCTCGTTCGTTTTTTTGTACGGCCAGCTCATCGCTTCTTAGCCTTCCTTGTCCGCTTCTTCGGCTGCTTCATCTCGCTCTGCGGCGGGGGCGTCTTGAGCAACGCCGCCAGCGCCTCATCGACGGAGAGCGGAGCGAGGGACAAAGACGTCTTCGTGTACTCGCGTTGCTTCTTAGGCATTAGCGAGTGCCGCGGAACAGCGGACCGGGACTGAGCGCCGGAGGCAGGACCGATGTGAAAGGCGCTTCGATAACGCGGAGCCTGAATTGCGCAGAGAGTTTTGTTGCTGCCGTCTGATTTAATGGTCCTCGTTTCTTATTGGTTGAGATGAACTCCTCGCATCCGAGTTCAATCGCGGTAGCAACGTGGATCGCGTCAGCGCCCCCGCCGCAATTGATCTCATGTGTCCAACGTAGATCGCGCGCACGCTCAGCGATGAATACGTCGACTGCTTGCAGTTTTACTGGATCGCCAGCTTTCAGTAGACGTAAGAACGTTTCTTGAACGTTCTGTGGAACGTTCATCGTGGTGACGGTCTTATCGACGGATAGACACTCGGTGATGACAAAGGTAGAAGCCCAAATCTCAATATCGCCATTCTGCGCAGCGAGGAATAACGCTTGCACGAATGGCAAGTGAGCCTGGATGTTCGGATCAGAGATGCCGTGCTCGCCCTTTGCTACATCGATGTAGTAACAAGAGTCGAGGTAGACGCGAGGGACCTTACTCGTTGCCATCGTCGTCACGTCGAATCGCGTCGATGAAATCTTGCGTGGACATATCGCCAGTCCAGCCCGGAGCGGAGCCGAAGAACGACTTCAATTGCTGCTCTGAAACAGGCTGAGCGCCTTGAATTTGCTCAACGCGCATCCAATCGATCGCACGGTCCAGACGTCGCGCACGAATCCATCCGGCCACAAAAACCACACCGTCTTTCCGCTCCAATGCTTTATGTAAGCTCGGCCAGTCTTTGGGAGCGAAATCGCAGCGGATTAACTCACCGGAAGCAAAATCTCTGAGCGTGAAGTGAGGGGGAGTGACTTCCTTGTAGAGCGAGTGAATGCGACCTTGAAGCATTCCACGGTATTCGACCCACTCTTGATAGTGCTCAATGATCGCGGCGGCCTTTGGTTTCTGAAGCGGACGCCACTCAACTTGAGGAGCAGCACCGTTGATGATCCCGATACGGACGGTTTCATCTTCGTCCGCTATCGTCGCGAGACGGGCGCTCTGAAGAATCGTAGCTCCTCGAATTCCGCGCACACTCCATTTCGCCTCGCGCTCAACAGTCGCGATAGCGTCAACAGCATGGACGTAGGTAGCAACCTGATCGACATCGACTTCAGCGAACTGGTATTCCGCATCAAAGCCGATGCCTTGATTGTAGAAGTCGACCGCGACCCACGCGCCCTCATCGGGATTAACGCCCGTGTCTTCGGCGACCATGCGCAGGAACTTTTGCGACTCCTCAGCGAGCTTCGCCAATTTGGACATCTCGATGCCCTTGCGCGGTCGTTGAAGCTCAATGCGGATTCTGAGTTCGGCCATTGCTCTTACTGCGGGGATGGTAACACGCTAAAGATCTGGCGAGAACTCAGTTTCACCGTTTCCTGTTTCTCTCAATTTGGCCCCGTTGTCGCTCCCAAGGACGAGGGCGGCGATTACGCGCCAACCACTCACGCTGGAGCCGTCCCAGAATCTGCTGCCGCCTTGTAGGTCAGCCGCTTGCCTTCGCCGCCTTTGAACACCAGTTCGGCGCGTTTGCCGTCGCTCACGTGACGGTTGCTGTAGCGGAACGCAAATTCATCCGCGTACTTCTCGAGATGCTCCGTGCCGATGTGGTGGAACGTGCCGACGATGCCGCGCTTGAACAACGACCAGAAGCCGTCAATCGTGTTCGTGTGGACGCGGCCCCTGACGTATTCGCCGTCGCGGTGCGCGACCGTGTGATGCGGAATCCGGCCCACCTTGTCGCCGCCGTAGAAGCCCGCTTCGTCGGTCATCAGTTCCGACTGTAAGGGGTGGACGTGTTTATTGATCAACTTCCGCACGTCGGCGCTCGTCACGCGGGCCATCGGGAACGCCCGCGCACGGCCCCCACGTTCCACGAGGGCGACCACCATCGCCTTGCGGTCCTCGGACGGGGCGCGGCCGTTCTTGCCCTTACGCTTGCCGCCAAGGAACGTCTCGTCCATTTCGA
>Ga0153915_10005368_pt1 | contig 11913 bp, 7 predicted proteins | sample Opewatmetagenome_2_FD_107003 | JGI IMG/M metagenome (GOLD analysis project Ga0153915, IMG submission 107003) | Freshwater wetland microbial communities from Ohio, USA - Open water 3 Core 3 Depth 3 metaG | ecosystem: Environmental > Aquatic > Freshwater > Wetlands | place: USA: Ohio, Lake Erie...
ATAAGCGAGAGGATCGGGGAAAGAACGATCAAACCAAGGGCGGATCCGATGATGTCGGTCAAACGCTTGAAGAACAGCCCAAAGCTCGGGATCGGTTCTCTATAGAGCACAGATACTGGGAAATCCCCGATAAACTCGATCGGCGAGAGCCACGCGAGACCGTCATACAGCTCGGGGACGACCTTCACATTCAGCCCCAACCGCCTGGCTTCCAGAGCCACGTCTTTCACCAGTTCCCGTTCGGAAGGAATCGTGATGAACACCTCATCGATGAATTCTCTGCGCGAAACTTCGGCCAAATCTTTGATCTTGCCAAGAATCCGCGGGTCGTGGTGATGGTTCGAATCCAGAAATCCTCGCACCACATAGCCCAAGGTCGGGTTCTTCTCAAATTGCTCGGCCAGAAGTTCCCCGACCCGCCCGGCGCCGACGATTAGAGCGTGTTGAAAGCCGATGCCTTTCGCCCTTTGCCTTTGGATCCAACCACTTCGACACAATCGCCAGCCGCACATGCCGATGACGCTAAACGTGGCACACAGCCCCACGACCAGGCGCGAGACGCTCTTGATTCCGGAAAGATAGATCCCGGCTGTCAACAATAGGGTGGCAATCCCGACGGCCTGCCCGACAAGCAAGCTTTCGCTCAGGTGTGACCGGTCGAACTGCTGCCGGTAGAGGTGCTGAGAATGAACCAGCATCACAATCAGCGCGACATAGAAAAGGAGAAAACCTGCATACCTGCTCTCTGCCGACGTTGAATTCCTCAAGGGGTGTTCCAGCAGGCTGAAGAAAGACGAGAAGTCAGGTGAAAACCGGATCTTGTATGCCAGCAGGCCGCTGCCGCAGATCAGTGATATGTCAAAGATTGCGGCGGCAACTTCACTCCAGCGAGGGCGAGCAGCTCTTTTCGAACGGACACCATTGCCGCCATATTGCTTTGGCAGGGCAATCCCCGTCCGAACTTCACGCACTCCTGTGAGAGGTATTGCGTTCATTTCTGTCTTCTGTTAATTGAGATCGATCAGACGATCAAAACCAGTTCTTGGACAGTTACTCAGGACGCCCTGGGCACTCCGGCTCACAGCCCAAGCGTCTGGTCCCGATCGCCGTTCGTGTGGCTTGACCAGCGCAACGGCACGAAACGGCGAGCGGCCTTTCGAACCTTTATGCTAGTGTGCGAATCCCAGCTGTTCGCCTTGCTGGTGAGATAGACTTCCTGGGCGAAAACCTTCCAGGGCAATTGGGGATCCGTGCGGTTCCAATAAGCGGAGCTGAGGACCCAGCAACCCGCGGCCAGAAACGAGAAACTCATCCCCCCCAGCATGATCCAGAGCCTGTGAGGAAATGACTTTTTCTGGGGCACCTCGGCGGGATCCAATACCTGGACGCTGGGAACGTCGCGAGCTTCCTGTAGCTTGGCGATTTCATACTGCTTGGTGAGAAGCTCGTAGACCGCCTCATCGATTTTGCTGCGGCGATAGAGATCCAGATACTTCACTCCCAGAAGCGGCAACTGGCGGATGGATGGATACAACTCGTTCTTTGAGAGGGTCATCCCGCTGCTGGGATTGACATCCTTTCCCCCCAGCTTGTTCAGTTGCCGCCGGAGCTCGCCCACTTGGGCCTTCATCTGCCGGACCCGCGCGTTGTTGTCTGTAAAGATCTGCTGCAGACCGCGCAGCACGGATTCTGCGGTGATCAGCTGGGCCTGCAGGTCTGCAGCCGCGGCGACCATGGCTTTTCCTTGTTCGGGAATGTCGATGGCCGTGTTCGCGCTTGCAAACTCGCTGAAATCCCTGGCTGAAGCATCCAGCTCTTTCTTCACTTCCGCGAGACGCTGCTCGATGAAGATGCGCTCGCGACGTGCCGAGGAAGTGTTCACTTCCGACAGGACTCTGTTCAACTCCTCAACGTAAGCCGTTGCGATCGCGGCCGCGCGGTGCGGGCTTTTGTCCTCTATCGATAGACTGATGATTCCCGTCTTTGAGTCTTCTTTGATTGTTGTGGCGGCCTCGAGGTTTTTGCGGGCGTCCTCCGGGTACCGAGCCGAATAAAGCTTCATCAATTGAAACTTACCGATGATCTGATCTTCAATTGTGCGGCTCTGGAGCACCCCGATGAAAAGGCTTCCCGAGGTGTTCAATCCCAGTAGTTGGCTCGCCATCCCCATGACCGAGCCGCTGCCGGCGCTCCCACCTCCGCCCGAAGAAACTGCGGGCAGAGCCAACGCCAGGGCGGACATCGAATTGGAATCCGGAGGCATGAGCCTCGCCGTTGCCGTGTAGTGCTTGGGCAAGAGAAACGCGATGAGGGTGAACAGAAGCAGGCCTGCAACCGTCGTGAGAACCAAAAAACGCCGCTTGCCCCAGAACAGCCAGGCAACGTCAATGGCGGGCAGGGTGGGAGCCGCGTGACCGTTTCCGTTGGATGGAATGACGAGTCCACGTTGCTCACCTTGCTCCCCAATTCCGAGGGAAGCTGTCGCCTGCTCACGTCGATCTACTGGCTGATCCATTCGCTAGTCCTTTGCTCACCGACGGGCCGGGGCTCCCCTGGCAAGAGGCGTCCTTCTGCCGGCTGAATGAAATGAAAATAGTCAGCGAGCCGGTTCCACGTCATCTGCGTCGACCTCGATGGCCACGGATTGCTTGATTGCGTCAATCGACATCACCAGTCGCCAGTTTCCCTTCTTCCGCAACAAGATGCCGCTCAACCCTTCGAGCGGACCGCCCTTGATGCGCACCCGGCGTCCTGTTGCGAGATACGGGTGCGGATCGGCGCTGAAGTCGTGCCGCAATGCATTCCCAATGGCTTCGATCTCCCGGGCGGGGATGGGGATCGGGTGACTATTGAATCCAACTAGGCATGCGACCCCACGCACTTCAAGAACTCGCAGCCTTTCTTTTAGGGGCAGGCGCACGAAGACATACCCCGGGAATAACGGAAGTTGCAGCAAGACTCGACGGTCCTTCCAGCGACGCACGGACTTGTACAGGGGCAAAAAGCACTCAACATCCCGATGCTGAAGTTGCTCGGCCACGCGCTTCTCGTGGTTCGCTCTGGTGTGCGCCGCATACCACCGCGCCTCGCAATACTCCGCCGGTAAGCCCGGCCATTCCGCGGCACTCGCAGCGCTTTGCGCCAAGCTGCCTGAGCTTATTGCTTCTATCTCGATGCTCATTGCGCCCGTTACCATATTTGCCATGCCGCCTTCATCTCTCTCGCCCTGCCCGCCTACGGCTTCGCCCCGTCACTTACAGGCTTTTTGTGACCTAACCCATTAACCATCAAAGACTTACAGCCATTCCTCAGCTACTTCAACCCAAGTTCTTTGACTTTACGCTTCTCGCCGTTCGACTCTTCCGGTTTCTCCCAAAACTCCACGGCCTGTGCTCATTCGCTGCTGCGCCGTTCCGTGAGAATCTCGAAATCCTCGCTTGCACGGTCGTGGATCCTTCCTACTTTTCGCGGATCGTCCGCATCCACTCCGGCCCACCGAGTTTTCCGCCACGATCCACGTTGCAGAAAACGTCAGCCCGAGAAACGTGCCGAGCGCGGACATGCCGGTGTGTTCCGCGAGGTCTTTGCTTCGACCTTCGATTTTCGACTTGCGATAGCAATGCAGCAGTTTGAACTGTTCGCTCACGCGGTCCTGCATCGCTCGGTTATCGAGAATTCCCGTGAACGGTGCTTCGGAGGTGTTCATGCGCAAGAAATTCCGAGCTTCCAGCGGAATATTCCGAACCGGCACTCTTGCCGCGAAACTCAATTTGGATCTCCCCCGCCAATCGCGTTTTTCGCGACGTGGACTTTCGAGGACCGGAACAGCTTCTGCGGTTGAAACTGGATTCCGATGGACGTCGACAGAACTCTTTCCGCTCCGGGCTGAATCACCGGCAACAGCCAGCGTTCGTATTGCACGCCGGCGGAAACCGTCACGTCCTTGCGAATCCGAAAATTGCTCTCGACACTAAAGTCCGTCAGGGTGCCACCTCCGGGGACGAACTGTTGGCTGATTTTCTGGTGCCGGAACGTGAACTGCACACGATCCCGTGCATTGAACCAGTAGTTGCTCCAGGCCTGCGCTCCCTGGCTTTCCCGCCCGATCCAGCTCCCCAGCAGCTGCCCGTCGTTTGTGTAGCCATTCAGAAAACGTACGTTGGAGTAAAAGAACCCGTGACTCAGAGCCCCGCCGGCCGGCACATCCGTGTACACACCCTCCGCGCGCAAGTCGAGCTTCGGCACTCCCGGAACATGCGACAAGAACAATCCGGCACGGATCGCGGAGCGGTCCCAGTAGGCTAGCGGGGAAAACTGATCGTCCGCGAATGCTTCGCCATAAAACGTCAGCCAATCCCGCATTTTCGGCAGACGATAGGACCAATCCATACCCGAACGCCGGTCCCCGGGATCCTGCAGCGTCCCTGGCGGTGCGTTTCCCGTGCCCAAAAGGCTGTGCTTGAAGGTGCCGGAAGTGAGCGGCACGCCCGGTCCGCCCATGACCGTCGTGCGGGAAAAACCGAATTCGAAGTTCCGAGTGGGCTTGAAGCTGAATCTCTGACCGTGAATAAACGGCTGCGGATTCAGCGCTTCGGCGTAACTACCGAACACGCCGCCATTCACGACGCCGTTCACAAAATGTTGACCGGTCAATTGTCCGAAAAACAATTCTATGCGCATCGGGCCGAGTAATCTGGAAAGCAACGGAACGCCCAGCGGGGCCACCCTGTTGATGCGGAACATATCAATCGGCGCAGCGTTGTCGCTAGACATCAGCGATCCGCCATTGCCCGGCCCCCAAGACAGGCTCTGCCGCCCAAAACTCATCATCCAGTTTGAGAACGTCAGGCCCACGTAAGCATCCAACAACCTCGCCCGTTGAATCGCCGGTGTGCCCATCGCGGGGGCTGGCTTGGGCAAATGGTCGGCTTGCGCGATGAATTGCCGCGCTGCCAGCGGAAGCGCCGGAAGGCTCGGCGCGGTCTGCACCTCTCCGCGCACATAGGCGACCCATGGCCCTGACGTGGCGTAGGATGAAAATCCACTTACCGTGTTCCAGCCCTGGCCGTAAGGCCGCCCGAAGTCGTTAATCTGGGTCTGGGCGAAGTGATAACCGTCCGTCAGCGGCATTCCGGAGATGTTTTCACCGCGGAAGTAGACAGATTCCAAGCGGACAGTGGTTTCCCCGTGGCCCGCGCCGCCGCCGAGTTCGGGACGGAATTCCTGCTGGAGTTCGTTGACCAGATCACTTGCAAGAGAACCCGATTCTTCCCCTCGATCCTGGGCTTCCACAACCATCTGCGCGCACTGGAGCCGCGTCCACGGGCGCATGCCGGCAAAGCCACTGTCAATCAACCCCATCGCCGCGAGGCGATCCAGCGCGGGATAGATCCAACTGTCCAGCGGCACATACGGCGAGCCGATGAATCCCGCACGGGGATGGCCGTCGTCGAAAAAGATTTGTGCGGGGTCGCTCCACACATCCCCCCCCAATTCCGGATCGTGGTGCCGCTTGTATACCTGATGGGCAGCCAGCTCCCCGAGGAGTGCGCCGACCACTACATCCGAAGAGAAATGTTTCTCCGCGCGCACGCGGGAATAACTCACCAAAGAGGCTGCGCCATAGGCGAGAATCTTGATCAGCGGATTGGGATACTCATGTGCGATCACGCTCGCGACCGACCACGCCGCAGCGGAGTGCTCAGAAGGAAACGAAGTGCCTCCGGATTGAAAAAACGGGCCGGTTCCGATTCCTTGGTACGGCCGCTCGCGCCGAAAGGAGTATTTCAATGCTTCGGTCATCGCCAGGCTGTGGACCGCGGCTTCTCCAGCCAGAAATCCCGTTTCGCGCCAGTGCACGTTGTGGTTGTGATAGCTCAAAAGCCACATCCCGCCCGCACCTCCGATCAGCGCCGCAACGCCCCCATTGGACAGTGTGCTGTAGTGCGAGAGTGTCTTCGGGTCGTGCGAGAGGTGCCGGCTAAAATCCGAGTCTGTGAGGAACAGGCCCGCGGTGATTCCGCTCAACGGGACAAGCCACGTCGTGTCCCTAAAGCGAAGCCGCGCCGGACTTGTCCATAACTGCTTCTGGTCTTCCGCGAAATCGAGCAGCAACTGCGGCGCGTGTCGCTTCTTCTGCGCGGGCGCCTGGATTGCGCTGCCAGCGCTGGTCCCGGTCGCCTCAACCGCCCGCTTTGTCGCCAACTCCTTCATGTCTTTTACTCCCCCTGCCAATACGTCTTTCGTTTCTTGCGCAAAAACTGTGCCTGCCAGCGACGCCCACATCACCAACGTCACGAAAAATGTTCGCGTTGGATTGCGCCACGTCACGGATGGATGTACGCAATGGTCAGCGCGATCGAAGAGGCTACCTGCGCCGTCTGCAAGATCGCCGTCCAGTTCTTGTTTCCGATGTTCAGGGCCTTCTCCGGCACCACTACCGTGTCACCCGGCCGAAGCTCCGCGTTCAACGGGTTTCCGGCCCACCAGCTCGATTGGTTTCTCGCAGAAATCACCGAGCCGTCCGCCCGGATGACGAAGATCCCCTTCTTGTCCGCCAGCTGCGTCACTCCGCCGGCTTGCCCGAGATACCACTTCGCGCTCCTCCCGCCGCGGTAGCTCACCGCCGTCGCGTTGAACACTTGGCCATTCACCATGACGTAGCCCGTCTTCTTGGGAATGATCAGCACATCGCCGTCACGCATGGCGACATCCCCTGAAGTGTTTCGCCACTTGTTGATCGGGTCCTGGATGTGAATTACCAGTCGCCCGATTGGAGGAGACAGCCGAAGCTGGTCCAGCGTCGACTGCGTTTGGGCCATCGCTGTCGCTTTGGCTTCCTTCTGGTTCTTGTCGGCTTCAGGAAGCAGCTGGATGTTGGCCAGTTGTGCTTCCACACGGCGGACCAGTTCCGCACGATGTTGCTCCTCGACATCCCGCACAGATGCCCGCATCAGCACCCCGCCGTAGGGATACGCTTCCAGCGTATAGCCGCCCGCGCGCTCCAGCACCGAGCTCAACTTCTCTCCCGGCTGGATTCCATACGAACCTGGATGCTGCACTTCTCCGCGCAATGTCACCGCCGCGCCCAAGTCCATCCAACCCGGCACCTGACGGATGGTCAGCACATCACCGTTGTGCAGCGGAGCGTCTTCGGTTCCGTTCCCGTTCATCACGGACGCCAGCGAAACATCCAGGTGCTCACCGGACTTCCCGGCGATGGGATACCTCGTCAGATCGGCTCTGTTCATATCCGCACTGCGCTTCAATCCACCCGCCACGCGAATCAGGTCCTCCACGCGCATGTTGCCTGTCAGCGGATAGCGCCCCGGTTTGGCCACTTCTCCCTTCACATCCACCGTCGGAGGATCCACCTGCTCCGCAGTGCGGTGAATCAGCAAACGATCCCGCGGCTGGAGTAGGATGTTATCCACTGGATTCCCCGCCAGGGCCGCGCTCAAATTCACACTGAGGATTCTTGTGTTGCCGCCTGCATCTGTGCGGAAAAGCTGCGCATCATTGAGGGACGCATCTGGCGTCAACCCACCGGCAAGAAAGACGGCGTCCCGCAAGTGGGCCTGGCCGGAGGTGATATATTGTCCAGGGGCGCGCACTTCTCCGCCGACCCACACTCTAGGTGCAGACTCAAAATCGAAGCGGCTGAAGATCCGCACGGTGTCGAGCGGATGAAGTTTCGGAGCCGAGGACGGATTCGCGAGTGCAGCTGCAAGATCGAAACTCTCCACGCTCGGATGAAAATCCGGAGGATTCAGCCGGATGATTTCCGCATAGTGCGGGGCCGGCTCCGGAAGAAGATCCTGATAGGATGCAACCAGGTCGCTCAGTCTCATCTCCTGCTTGTAGGAATAACGACCCGGGCGCAGCACATGTCCTTGCAGATAGATCGCGTCCTGGTTGTACGGCGCGATCGGAAAGATGTGGATTTGGTCTCCGTCCTGAATCTTTAACGTGCTCAACTCCGCAGCGCTTCCGTTGCCCGCAGAGAGATCCAGGCTCAGCATGGTGCGCTTTTCGTGCGCCTCCACGCGCTGCACTTCGACGTGCTTCAAAGCTGCTGCGGGAAGGATTCCTCCCGCCAGCTCAAGCACATCGGACAACGTTTTCTCCCCATTCAATTCATAAATCGCCGGGCGCCGAACCATCCCGGTCACGGTCACCTGAGGCCCGATCGGCGGCACCATGAGCGTGTCGCCGTTTTCCAGCTTTTTCGCGTCGGGTTTGACGCCGCGCAAAAGCAGGTCGTACCCATCGATGTCTTCGAGCAGTTGCCGGCCGCGGTAGTGCTTCAATTCGCGCAGCGACCCGCGCGGAGTCACACCGCCTGCGGCCACCAGCGCGTTCAGCGCTGTCGAAAGCGAACTGATATCGTATGCGCCTGGGTCCGATACTTCACCGACAACGTACACACGCACCGTACGCAGGCGCGAGATCGAAACATCGGCTGAGGTATCCCGGAACTGCGTCGAAATCGCCCGCTCCACCGCCTGCTGAACATCGCCTAGGGAACGCCCACTCACTTGCAACGGTCCTGTTTCCGGCAGTGTCACCCGCCCTTCGCGATCTACTCTCCGAACGAGTCTTGTGGACACTCCTCCCCACAGATCGATCGAGAGGCTATCTCCCGGGCCCACCACGTAATCGGGGCCTACCGGCAAGTCCATTGGAATCGCGCGCGGATCCCGCAATCCGTCGCGAAAAACCTCCACGCCGAATCGCTGCGGAGTGCCGCCACGCGATGCGGCTTGTACGTAAAGGTCATAGAGCGAAGGAATGTCTGAATACGGGCTAGGTTGGTGCACCATCATCACCGGTGCAAACGCACGATCCGTTGGAAAACCTCGTCCACGATCGGAAGAAACCATTGGTTGCAACCCCGCGCCTCGCGCTGACGCGGGATCCATCTCTGGAGCTAAATCCGAATTCCATTCGCCGTCGAGGAGCGCGGCAGCGCGACTGCTTTGCCCTTGGGGAAGAGGAAGATTACCCAAGGTGTCGGACGGCACCCTAACTCCGGAGAGAGCGTCCATCGGCCGCCGCAGGGGATTGGAAACAGTGGTAAGTGCGGGAGAATCTTCCATCGCCCCGGCTATGGAAGCCTCTGACGGCGGGTAGGTCCCGGTCCGCAGAATGCGCGAAGTTGAAGCCGGCGGCAGTGTTTGATCCGGTATCCCCGGCTGAGCCTCCTCTGGTTGTCGCAGTCGTTGGGGAAAAGTCTCGCCTGGCGCCGAAATGCCCGGCTGATTACTCCGAATCTGCTGCTCGCTGCAGGATGGATCGTACCGTGGACTGCAGGATTCTTGCGTTCCCCGTGTGCGATCTAAAGGCTGCCTTTGCGAGGAGTTCATATCCTCTTGGGATTCGATCTGCACCAGTCGCCGCGCACGTTCCTTCAGAATCAGGTCCTGTTCCTTCGCCGCGTCGGAATCGGGATTCACCTTCGGCAGCAAATAACCATAACGCTGCAATAGCCGGGTTGCCGCTGCGCGAAACCCCACATCAGCCGCCAAACGGTCGAAAACCGCCTGATTCGTCAGATCATCGTCATTTACGATCTGGCCTCCGCCGCTCGCTTCTTGTGCAATCAGCCGCTTGAGTTCCACCATCAGGCCGGGATTCCCGAGCAATACCTCTTTGATCTCCAGCACCGAAGCCGCTACCCGGTCGTAATTTCCAATTGCCAGTTCAGAGATTCCCGCCGCCCGCCCCTGCGGCACGTCCGCGGAAGCCGTGGTCATTCTCCGTGGCTGTTGTGCCGCCGCAACTGCGGTGAATCCAAGCAGCATCGTCGTGCACGCAAACAATCGTCTGCGCTGAACACATCCAGAGGGCTTCTTCATGACGCTTCTCCTGCAAGTGCACTCTTCATCGCTGCAAGAATCGCTTCCTCGGAAGCTTCGACGACACTCGAATGGATGTCGAACGACGCCCAGTACCGAATGCCTCGATTGTGATGTGGCGCCACCGCGATGATGCTCACCTCCGGATGCAAACGAAGCACGGTGTCGCAAACGGCAGGACGCTTTTCCGGATCATCTAGTGCAATGAAAAGGAAATCCGGGTGAGTTTCTTCCACGCGCCCCAGAATGTTGCTCTCTTCGGGAACTTCTCCGACGATCTCCACGCCGGGTTGGTCCGCAAGCGTCTCGAGAATCAGCTCCCGCATGAGCTTGGGCCGGTTCGCTACGAGGATGCGCATCGGTCTTTGCATATACTTCTCCTCTTTCGTGCAAGTATTTGCGTTTCAGCCGAAAAGGGAAGGCTCAACGACGCAGCATTTACAGGCCCACGGAAATTGTCCGTTCAGCACTCCGAAGATGTAGTCTCGCGGAGCACAAAGAGGCACTACATCGGATCGGGAAAGTGCCTAGCGGTAGGACTCATAGGAGAACCGAGGTGGGCTACAAACGGACTAATGAACCGCTGGCTTCGCAAGACAGACTGCCTGTTGAGGTGGAACCGGGCGATCCATATTTCTGTAGCCTGAGTCGAAAACCAAGACGAGACTTAGCAGCACGTATTGCCTTCCCGCACAAACTATCCTTGAATCGAAACAACTTTTCCTCAGTTCTGTTAACGTTCGATTACACGTAATATTCCGAAGACCTATTGACATTCGTTGCATCGATCCCTTAAGATGCGGCCTCGTTCTGGCCGTGCTTTGAGGGAAGGCTTCCCCCCTCGCGGTGCAGGCCCAGCCCCCGGTCGACAGAAATTGGAAGCCTTAAACGAGTTCTCAGATGGCTCTATCTGTCCCGACTCAGGTGGTGAATCTCTATTTAGTTGCGGAGAATCGCCTGTTTCGTCAGATGCTGGCTCGACTGTTCCGTAAGCGATCAGACATGTGCGTTGTCGGGGAAGGTTGTTACTCAGAATTGGTTTCAGAGGCCATCGCCTCGTCACCATGTGATGTTTTGCTTCTGGACTTTTCGACGACTCTGAGCTCAACGGATCTGACCAGTCGTGTTCTAAAAGGCGCTCCACACATCAAGGTTGTTATGTTTGGGATGGACGAAGACCCCGATGTCTTCCTGAAAGCAGTGCGTTCGGGAGCGAGCGGTTACGTGTTGAAGGATGCATCCGCCGCCGAGTTGGTCGACGCTGTTCGCGGTGTCATGCAAGGGCAAGCCGTGTGCCCCCAGAAGCTCTGCCTGACCCTCTTCCAGCTGGTTTCACGCGAGTACCAGGAGATGGGCAGAGTTACTGATCAAGTGGCGCGTAACAAGCCGGGGCTTACCTACCGGCAGCGCCAGCTCGCGGGTTTGGTTGCCATGGGCAAGACCAATAAGGAAATTGCAGCCAGCTTGAATTTGTCCGAATTCACGGTCAAGAATCACATTCGACGCATTATGAGACATGTTGACGCGCACACTCGATACGATGCTGTTGATGCGTTGCGCGCGAGCGGTTCCTTACCCAGCGCTTGATTGTGCGGGCGATCCCGTTGAGGACAACCATTCTCGAAGCAACGGCACCACCGAAAGGATCGTAATGTTTGTTATTTCGATGCCGGCGCGGAGAAGGACTGTGTCCGTGCAGAAGATGTGTCTTACTCCGTGGGACCATAACTTCGTCCAGCCAGGCCCCGTGAAATGGCCGTGTGAGACCATGATGTAGATCTCCTCGACCTTCGCTGCCCGCAACTGTTCGCAGGCAGAAATTAGCGTCCCACCCGTTTCAACCATATCGTCGATGATCACCACCCTGGACCCCACATTGCCAATGGGACCATGGTGGATGATTCCTTTCTCAGTCCGCTTCTTCTCGAAGTACGGAGTGTCACCAATTGGCATTCCTGCCGCGCTCTTGACTGCTTCACATCGGCTAATTGCTCCATTGTCCGGAGCCACGATGGTTGCAGCGGTCAGCTGATGTTTCTTTATGGCTGCAGCAAAA
>Ga0153915_10005369_pt1 | contig 11913 bp, 9 predicted proteins | sample Opewatmetagenome_2_FD_107003 | JGI IMG/M metagenome (GOLD analysis project Ga0153915, IMG submission 107003) | Freshwater wetland microbial communities from Ohio, USA - Open water 3 Core 3 Depth 3 metaG | ecosystem: Environmental > Aquatic > Freshwater > Wetlands | place: USA: Ohio, Lake Erie...
ATGGCCAAGCGGTGATCGGCAATCGCGCCGGTCGAGGTCGGGCAGCTTTCCGCCACGTACAGCCGGTTCATCGTACTGCCCGCTTCCGGGTTGCGGCGCTTGGAGAAGTCGCGCGCGTAACGCACGTTGCCCGGGCCAAAACTCAGGAAGTCGCTATCGAGCGACAGGATCACATCGGCCTGCGTAAAGTCGTAACGGACGTTCAGATCGCGGCCAAAAGCCATGCGCGCGCCGGCGTGCACATTGTCGCGGCCAGCCGAATCATATTGATGCCACTTGGCTTCGGGGAACTCGGCAAGCGTGCGCTTCATCAGCGCGATAAAGGTCGGCGAGGTGGAATTCTCGGTTAGAATCCGCAAGCCAGCGCCCTTGGTTTCCTGCGCCTTGGCTCGCACCTGGGCAAGCTCGGCAAGGAAGTTAGCCCAGCTGCTACCGCGCCCCCGATGCAGGACCGACTGCGAACGGTCCGGATCATAGAAGGTCAACACGGCGGCCTGCGAATATACATCGGTCGACCCGAGGCTCGCCGGATGATCCGGGTTGCCTTCGATCTTGGTCGGCCGGCCCATGTGACTTTCCACCAGCACACCGGTGGCATAGCCTTGCTGCATGAGCGCTGTCGCAAAAAACAGCGGCTTGCCTGGCGTGATCTCTTCAGGCGGCGTCACGTACGGAACAATCTTTTCCGCCGGCTGACGCGTACAAGCCGTCAGACCCGCCAGGCCGATGGAGGCGCCAAGCAACTGCAACAAGCGGCGGCGGTTGATCGGATCCTTCCAGCTGGAAGCCTGATCATCCTCACCCACGGCGAATTCGTGATCCACCCAATCCTGGAACTCGGGCGTTTCAGCCACTTGTTCCAGACTGCGCCACAGGTAGGGACCCTTCTGAGTGGCGAGCTTGGCGCGCAGCGCGTCGATATCAAAGCGCCGCGCCTGCGGAGCATCGAGCATCTTACGCGCGGGTTCGGCGGCCTCCCCCAGGCGAGCGCCAGCCACCGGCATAGCCGTCGGCGGCAGCGTAATGTGTACGAGCGAATTGTTCTGTGTGCTCATGACTTGCCTTAGCGATGGCAGACCCAACAATCGGTCTTGCTCTGGACGTTGTATTCTTTCATGAGCTTCGGCCCCAGTTCAGCCTGGTTTTCGGCCACATACTCCATGTTGAAGACTTGGTCGCGCGGCCGCAGATTCTTTGCCGGATTGCGGTGGCAATCCAGACACCATTCCATCTGCAGCGTGTTGACGCTCCACATGAGCGGCATCTTATCCACGCGGCCATGGCAGGTGGCGCAGCCTACGCCCTTGTTGATGTGAATTGAGTGATTGAAGTAAACAAACTGCGGCAGGTCGTGAACGCGCGTCCACTGCAACGGCTTGTCTTCGCGCCAGCTGGCGCGGACCGGTTCGAGAATCGGCGCGTCGGCCCAAATCTGCTTGTGGCAGCCAATGCAGGTCTCGGTGGGCGGAATGCCGGCAAAGGCCGACTTTTCGACGGAAGTGTGGCAATAGCGGCAATCGAGCCCGAGGCCCGCCACGTGATGCTTGTGGCTGAACGGCACCGCCTGCGGCGGTGGCGACGTAGTACCCGTCACATACGTCGACCGGCTGATCTGGTCGATAACAAAACCCAATCCCAGTGCAACAAACACAACGCCGACGATGCTCGCCTTGGCAAACGTGTTTGCGCCTGGAGGAAAGATCTGGGCCATCTTGACGCTCTCCTTAACGCACAACCTCTGACCGGCCGGCTCTTGATCGACTGCCTCGCCGGATCAATTGGTGCAATCCCCCGTGTGAGATTATAAGCGATTCCCCTAACTCCGATGAGCCTAGAGTTTGGAAACTATCACCCATTTTTCCCGAATAGGAAAGTATCCCATAGCGGATTTCGTTCAGTCAAACAAGAAAAGTTCTTCCCTGCGAGTAATCTGCCTCAATCGAATTCGATTTTATTATATCATTCGCCCAAGTATGCTCCCATCGCAAAATCAAGGGCAATACTCTGAGCTCTTAGTGGGCGAAGTTCTGGAAAAAGCTCACCTGATTTCACCAAAATCCCTTTCGTCTACTTTCTTTCTTGACGCCCCGGCGCATTAGTACCACAATGCGAGAGTAATGCTGGGCGAATTCGAGTACCTCTTGCTCACAGCGGCCGTCCGGCTGGGCGATGGCGCTTATGGCGCGGTAATCCGCCAGGAGATCGAACAAACCACCGGCCGGCGCTGTTCCCTGGGCGCGCTCTATACTACGCTCGATCGCCTGGAAACGAAAGGGCTACTGGAAACCTGGATGGGCGAAGCCACACCACAGCGCGGCGGCCGCGCCAAGCGCATGGTCCGCGTCAGCGCCGAGGGAATTGAGGAGGCAAGCGCCTTTCACGAAGCCGTCAAACAGATCAGCCTCGGCGTGCCGTGGGCCATCCAGCAGGCGGAGATCGAGCCGTGACGCGGCGGTTAGCTCGCTCGCTCACCGGCATCCTGGCGGCCGCGCTCGATCCGCCGGAACGTGAGGCCGTGCTCGGCGACCTCGCTGAAACCAGTCAAGGTCCGGCGTGCGGCATTCGCGATCTCTTGGGATTGGTTGCCCGCCGTCAACTCTTCGCGTGGAAGAGTTGGCAACCCTGGGTTGTGGCAATCGTGTTCATCATGCCAATCAGTATTTGGCTCACGGTGCTGTCTCGGCGGATCGCCGACAGTAACGCCATCTCCCTGTGGCGCTACTCCCACCTGTGGGAGCAGTACGATCTCTACAACGTCCTGTTCTACCGTGAGGTAGCCCTTTTCAGCCTGGACTGCGCTCGTTCCCTCATCGCCCTCGCGTGCTTCGCGTGGGCAATCGGTTTCAGTATCGGCGCGCTTGCCCGCCGTACGCTCATCGTGAGCGGTGCGCTGTTTTGTGTTCCGCTTTGTCTCACCAGCCTGGTGCCTCTCCCCTCCCTGGGCCACTTGGTGTTCGCACCACCTGCTCGCAGTTTTGACCACAACGGCGCCGTTTTCACACAACCGCTCTACGTTGTGATCCTGCCAGCCTTGGCCGTCTTAGGATTCGCACTCTATCCGGCGCTGCGCGGCATCGCTCAAGGAGGCGCGATGGCGCAAGCCAGGCCGCAAAAACGGGGGCTGCTTTTCGCGGCCATTGCCACAACGATTGGCTCTGTGGCAATCCGGAATGCAGGCCGATGGTGGCCGCTGCTTTACTATTACGGAATATTGTCGCCCCTGTGGGGAGCGCAGCTGTTTCGATTGCTGACGCTGCTCATCTACTGGCCAGCCGTCTACTGGATCGTGTCAAGGCTGCGCGCGGTGCGGCGGCCGCGCGCTCTCCGAGGCGCTGGAACGTGAGTCGTTGCCTGCCTGAACGAACTTCAGGGCAGGCCGCAGCTGCCAATTCTTTCAGCTCCCCGCCGGCTGCATTCACGCCCGGGCCACATCTTCATTGCGACGTCCCTCAGCACTTTACACCGACACGACCCAACGGTCTGCTCAACCTGCAGCTATCCTCGTCTCAGTATGGACACGCTCTCACTGGATCCGCACTCTTCCGTCAGTATGCGGCGTGCCGAAGCCAATTCCAGCCCATTAAGAGATGGTTTTAATGGCGCAAGCCGTGCGGCCTCTGGCGTCGCACACCGCTCGCTCCGTCACACGCCGGTTTCACCCCTCTGGCAGCGCGGCGGGTTCGGTTTCGCTCATGCGGCGGACATCGAGGAACATGCGGCCATCGGGGCGGGTTTCGTACACGTCTCGGAACTTGGCGGCCCACTGGATTTCCCGGGTCTTATAGGACGTCCGGGTGGAAGCCATCTGGAAGAAGGCTTCGTCGACGGCCGAGATCATGACGAGCACCTCAGGTTCAGCGTTGTAGAACGCCTCTTCGGAAACGCCGTAAAACGGGCTCGCCTCGTCGATCGGGTGGACAACGATCCATTGCAGGGTGAGGAACGTAACGCGGTCCCGTTCGAGCTTCAGCGCGTGGAAACTGCGTGCGCCAGTGGCCGGGTTCTTCCAGGCCATGGTCACGCTCGCCCGAACGTCGGAAAGATTCGCGGCGCGGCGGTTGGCCATGCGGAACATCAGGGCGCGGCCATCCTTGCCGAGCGTTGGGTACGGTGCAATGACGGCTTGCTGGCTGAATACCAGATGCGCCGAAGGGCGCGAAAAACGGGCAAATAACAGGCCCGTCACTAATGCCGAGCCGAGCAACCCGAGCAGCGCCTCCATGGAGACCAATACGTTGGCCGCCGTGCCTTCGGGTGTCAGTTTGCCGTAGCCGATGGTGCCAAACGTCTGCACGCTGAAAAAGAACGCGTCCGCAAAGTGGCCGCTGCCATTGCCGATGGCCCCCGCCCCGGCCGCCAGGTACAGCCAGGCAAACACGGTGTTGATGGCGATGTAGGTGCCCACGACGAGCGCGAAGAACCACGGCCACGAGATGGTGAGCAGGAAGTGATAGGGATGGTGGAGCTGATGCCAGGCGAGGCCCCCGCGGATGACGTTGAACGAACCGTCGCGGTTGAGCATGCGCGCCTCGGACTGGCTGAGGCGACCGCCCAGGCCGAGGTCGCGATTGGGATCGATGTTGTTGGGGGCCGGTGGCGGGGCAGCCATGACTATTGCTTACTGCCGCTTGATGAGTTTGATCTCGTAGATTTTCGACCAGCGCTTCCCGGTGACAAATAGCCGGTCGCCTTTGGCGTCGTAGGCGATGCCGTTGAGCACGTCTTCGTTGCCGTTGCGATCTTCGGGTGAGAGAATGCCGCCGAGGTCGATCCAGCCCTTCACCTGGCCCGTCGCCGGGTCGATGCGCGCAATGCGTTCGGTGAGCCAAACATTGGCGAAAATCTCGCCTTTCACGTATTCGAGTTCATTGACGTTAGCCACGGGCCTGCCGCCATCGGTGACCGTGATGCGGCCGGTTTCCTTCAGCGTTTCCGGGTCCCAAATGCGAATCTGCGGCGTGCCGTCGCTCATATACAGGCGCTTACCATCGTGCGTCAGGGCCCAGCCTTCGCCGGGGTATTCGAAGCGGCTCTGCATGGTGAGCTTGGCCAGATCGTAGACAAAGCCGACCTGGGTCTTGTAGGTGAGCTGAATGAGCCGGTCCTTGCCGTCTTTGCCGTGCCAGATGATGATGCCTTCGCCGAAGAAAGCGGGCGGCAGATCGACGTGCTGTAGCACCTCACCAGTTTCGAGCTTCACCTTGCGAATGGAGGACATGCCTTCGAGGCCGGTGCTCTCATAGAACACGCCATTCGTAAACAACAGGCCTTCGGTGAAGGCGTTCGGATCGTGCGGGTATTCGTGAACGACCTGAAAGCGGTATTCAGGAACGGCAGCAGCGGGCGCGGGCGCAGTGGGCGCGCAGGCGCAGGTAACGAGCATGGCAGCAGCAAGAAGGCGTTGGCGCACGATTGTAACTAGAGTATCGCGCTTGGGGCCGGAGGCCGTCACCAACCGCCGTTGGCGACGGGTTCCAGATGAATACAGCGGCGGTTAGGAAATGCGGCTCCGCTTCCAGCAGATGCCGCCGACGCCGAGGAGCACCAGCGCCCACGTAGCAGGTTCTGGAACAACACCCGGCGGCGGAAAGTTGCCCGTGCCGGTGATGTAGCCGTTGTCGCAGACGAAGGAGCAGCCGTGAATGGTGAAATCGCCGGTGGCAAGGAAATTCGCTGGCGCGGCGAACGTAACTTCTACTTTGTAGAGCGCCTGCGTCAGCCCGTCGGCTCCAGCGTTCGCCGATGCACTCAAGGTGCCCGCGCCAACCAGCGTGCCGCCCGCGTTGATCAGCGACGGGAGCGCCGGCCGCGGACTATCCTCGCCCTGCGCGGCCATCACGGCCCCCGAGGTCTGGAAGCCCGAAACCTGATAGAGGTCGCCCGCCGTGTAGCCATCGTGCGCGTGCAGCACGATGCCGTAATATTTGTTGTCCCACTCCACCATGAAATCGCACATGGCAAAGAAGCCGCGGCCATAGGCGAAGCTCGGAATCACTTCCGAAGAGCCCGGCAGCGGCACGCCATAGTTGGTTTGGAGCACCAGATCAAACAGGCCGCCAGGCGAGACCGGCTGCGTGATGGTGGCGCTAAACATCTGATAGGTAAGGCGGTCGCCGATGATGCAGTGCGTCCCGTTGGGGTCGCAGGTGTTGCCGTTGCCATCCTGAGGACCGGTGAAGGTGATGGTGGAGGCGCTCGCGGGCGCATATGCCAGCACCATCCCCAAGACAGCGGCGCAAAGAACTGTACGGGAGCGCAAACCCTTCAATAACTCGACCATCTGTGGCCCCCCTTCGAGCAAAATGGATTCGAAGGAATGAGCCTACCCCCCCACAATGTTGGGGAACATAGATCTGCGGTAATGCGCGTACCAACAGCGAAACATAGGACTATCTTTGGCCCTACAGTACCCACAGCCCCGGACGAATTGGCGGACTTTTAGGGCTTGAGGGAAGGGCTTGCTCCCTTTTGGGGTGACAAACAACAGCGGGCCCGCTCAAGGAGATCGAAAGCCGTCCCCGCAGTCGGCCCCGGTGGCACCTAGTACTGTATGGACGAAGGATCCCCGGGCAATTTAGAAACGCGATGTATATAATTAAGGGCAGCCGGTGGTCTATTTCCCCGGCTACGAGTGGACGAAACGAAAGGAGCGGCGGCAGCGTCGCTCAACAAGAGGCCCGAGGCGTGAGCCACAGCGCGGCGTGTGGCGGCGTGATCGAACTGCCACGGCGTACCGCTGTGGCGATGGAAGGTGGCTAATGCGGAAGAAATCGTGGTTCTTTGCACCGGCGGCTGTAGCGATCTGCTCGCTGGCAGGTGGGCTGATTGGTCCTGGCGTCGGCGATGTGTCGGCTGCCTCCCAAGAAGACGACGTCAAATCTTCGCTGAAGACGTTCAGCCGGGTGTTCGACTTGGTGGAACAGAACGCCGCCGACAAAGTGGATCCGGACAAGAGCCTGTACAAGGGCGCGATACCGGGCATGCTGCGAACGCTCGATCCGCACTCGAATTTCTTTGATCCGCGTGATTTCCAGGAAATGCGCGAAGGCCAGCGCGGCCAATACTACGGCGTAGGCATGAAGGTCGGTTCGCGCGAAAACCGCACGGTGGTGATTGCCCCGTTCGTTGATTCGCCGGCGGCCAAGGCTGGACTGCTGCCGGGTGATTTGCTGATGACAGTGAATGGCAAGGACACGCTGGGGCTGCGCACGGATGAAGTGGCCGATCTGCTGAAAGGCCCGCGCGGCACGACAGCACAAGTAACCGCGCGGCGTGCCGGCGCGAAAGATTTCATGACGTTCAATGTGGTGCGGGATGCCATTGCGCGGCCGAGCGTGCCGGATGGGTTCTGGCTGAAGCCGGGCATCATGTACCTGAAGATCGAGCACTTCAACGAAACGACGTCAAAGGAAGTGGAAGCACACTTCAAACGCCTGGGCGAGCAGAACGTGAAGGGCTTAATTCTGGATTTGCGCGAGAATCCGGGTGGCCTGCTGAACGAAGGCATTGCGGTGGCTGACCGGTTCCTCGAGAAGGGCCAGACGGTGGTTTCGCACCGCGGCCGTTCTTCGGCCGAGCGCAGCTATGCGGCGCGCACGGGCAATGCCGGCAAGAACTACCCGATCGTGGTGGTGGTAAACCGGAATTCGGCTTCGGCTTCGGAGATCGTTTCCGGCGCGCTGCAGGATCACGACCGGGCGCTGATTTTCGGTGAGACGACCTTCGGCAAGGGCCTGGTTCAGAGCGTGTTCCAGCTTTCCGAAAACACTGGCCTGGCGCTGACGACGGCGAAGTATTACACGCCTTCGAACCGCTTGATCCAGCGCGACTATTCGGCCACTTCGTTCTTCGACTACTACTACAAGAAGGGCGAAACCAAGAACCTGCAAGACGTGAAGATGACCGACAGCGGCCGCACGGTATACGGCGGCGGCGGCATCACGCCCGACGTGAAGTTCGAAACCAAGGCGACGGCGGTGCAGGCCGGGCTGATCCGCAACTATGCGTTCCTGAACTTCGCGGCCAACTACCTGGCCCAGCACGGGCGCAACCTGAAGAAGGAATTCCAGCCGGACGATAGCACGGTGGCCGAGTTTGTTGCCTTCCTGAAGAAAGAAGACATCAGCTACGACCAGGCCGACTTCGACAAGCACATCGACTGGATCAAGGGTAAGATTCGCGAAGAGCTCTTCATCAACGCGTTCGATGTGGACCAAGGCCGCAAGGCGGAGATCGAAGCTGATCAGATGATCAAAGAAGCGATCGACAATCTGCCGAAGGCGAAGGAACTGGAAGACAACGCGCGCAAGATGATTGTGCAGCGACAAGGCAAGTAACAGTAGTCCTTTAACAAATCGTGAGCAGTAGGAGGCGGCCCCGGCCGCCTCTTTGCTTTTTATGTCTGGGATGCTGGCCTGCCCGCATCCCACCGGGCCTTTGGCTAAACTAAAACGATAGCCAACGCAACCAACACCACGCCTCAGGTCACCGTGCTCGACGCGGGCGGCCAGTATTGCCACTTGATCGCCCGTCGCGTGCGCGAGTTGGGCGTCTACAGCGAGGTGAAGCCCTCGGAAACGCCTGCCAGCGAGCTTGCAGGGCGCCGCGCCATCATCATTTCCGGCGGACCGAGCAGCGTCTACGAAGCTTCGAGCCCCACCATGGACGCGGCCGTGTTTTCGAGCGGCGCCGCTGTGCTGGGCATCTGCTACGGCGAGCAACTGATGGCACATCTGCTTGGCGGCCAAGTGCAGAAGGGCGTGAAGGGCGAATACGGGCGCGCGCAGTTGACTGTAGGCGTGAATGACGCTCTGTTCGGCAGCATCAGCAAGCACCAATCCGTTTGGATGAGCCATCGGGACCTGGTGGCTGCGCCGCCGCCGGGCTTTGCGATCACCGCGACCACTTCCACCTGCCCGGTGGCAGCCATGGCCGACCCGGCGAAACGGCTCTACGGCGTGCAGTTTCATCCCGAAGTGGTGCACACGCCGTGCGGACAGGAACTGCTTTCGAACTTTATCTTCGGCATTGCCGGATGCGAGAAGGACTGGGATCCACGACAGCGCCTGGCGGCTACCGAGCAGGAGATTCGCGACATAGCTCGCGGAAGAAAGATCTTCTTCTTTGTGTCGGGCGGCGTGGATTCGTCGGTGGCTTATACGCTGTGCATGCGGGCTCTTGGGGCAGAAAATGTCCGTGGGGCTTATGTGGATACGGGTCTGATGCGCGAAGGCGAGACCGAATTCGTGCGCGACGTGTTCACGGCGATGAGCCCCGACGCGTTCCAGGTGGTCGACGCGCGGAGCCAGTTTCTGGGCGCGCTTGCCGGGGCGACCGAGCCCGAGGCCAAGCGCCACATCATCGGCGAGCAGTTCGTGGAGGTGCAGGAAGGCATCCTGCAAAGCGGCCACTATCTGGAAGGCGATTGGATTCTGGGGCAGGGAACGATTTATCCGGACACCATTGAATCCGGCGGTTCTCTCACAGGCGGCAAGGGCAAGGCCGACCTGATCAAGACGCACCACAACCGAGTGCCGGGCATTCAGAAGCTGATTGACGCCGGGCGCATCATCGAGCCGCTGACCGCGTTTTATAAGGACGAGGTCCGCGCCGTGGGCCGCGAGCTGGGCTTGCCGGCCGAGTTGCTGGACCGGCATCCGTTCCCCGGGCCAGGCCTTGCGATCCGGCTGCTGTGTTCGGATGAGGATGGCCAGCCCGCGAAATTAGCGGAAGGCTGGGTGGTGCCGGTGCATTCGGTCGGCGTGCAGGGTGATTCGCGCAGCTATCGGCCGGTGCTGGCACTCGAGCGCGTGTCGGCCGAGGCTCTCCAGCATGCGACTGAGACGATCAATCAGCTGGCGCGAGTGAATCGGGTGATCGGCCTCTCTGGCGGACACGCTGGCATTGGCGCCATGAGCGTGCGGCGCGCCGCGATTACCGAACAGCGCATGGCGCGCTTGCGCCGGGCCGACGCAATCGTGCGGCGGCTGAGCCACGAGCATGGGTTCGAATCGAAAGTCTGGCAGTTCCCGGTGGTGATCATCCCGTTCGGCACCAACGCCCGGCCGGATTCAGTGGTGCTGCGGCCGATCGATTCGATCGACGGCATGACGGCCGAGGCTGTGTTGATGCCCGAAGCAGTGCTGGCCGAGATGACACGGGAAATTCTGGACGTTCCGGGTATCGCCGCCGTTTTCTGCGATTTGACAAACAAACCGCCAGCCACGATTGAGTGGGAATAGCGCGTACGGGCCTATCCGGACTCCACACCCCATCGTGCCTTAACTTTGCGTCCGCCAGAGCAGAAATGCAGCCATGGCGAAGGCGACGACGCCTTTGAGGCGAGCAATCTGAATAGCCATTGGGCTGGCGATTTGGTTGCGGCGAACAGCCAAATTCGGCTTCAGCGCCACCGTGGCGCCGTAGACGGCAATCAGCACAAGCAGGACTGGGACGATAACGCGCACGTAGATCCTCGGTAGTTCCCATTAAGATAGCGCATTACCGGCGAATGACGAACCGGCAAGCGGAGAAGGCGGACTAAGCCCCCTGTTCGGAATGGAACGTTGCGGGCAAGCGTGCCTCCGAATGGTGCTGCGCGGTCCTTAAAGGGTGGTGATACGATAGCTCATTCGTCTTATGTGGCAGCAAAACTATCTCCCCGTTGCAGACAGCCTCGCGCTTTCGACACTGGCGGCTTCCGTGCCGATCCTGGTCTTGCTGTTAATGATCGGGGTTCTGCGCAAACCGGCCTGGATGGCGGCGCTCGCTGGCCTGGCGGCAGCGATTGTCGTGTCGGTGGGCGTCTACGGGATGCCGGTGGGGCTGATGGGAACGACGGTGGTCTACGGGGCGGCGTTTGGCATGTGGCCGATCGGCTGGATTGTCTATTCGGCCATTGTGCTCTACCAGGTGATGCTGCAGACGGGCAAGTTCGAAGTAATTAAGGATTCGATTGGTGGCCTCACCACGGACCGGCGTTTGCAGGCTATGTTTATCGCCTTCGCCTTCGGTGCGTTTGTGGAAGGCGCGGCCGGCTTCGGTACGCCGGTGGCTGTGGCGGCGGGCATGATGGTGGGCCTTGGGTTTTCGCCTTTCTACGCGGCGGGCATTTGCCTGCTGGCGAATACGGCGCCGGTGGCGTTTGGGTCGATTGGCGTGCCCGTGACGACGCTCGCAGGTATTACCGGCTTGCCCGAGGGCGAGCTGAGCGCCTGGGTGGGCCGCATTTGCGCTCCGATTTCGCTGTTCGTGCCAGCCTATCTGATTTGGGTGATGGGCGGCGTGCAGGCGCTGAGCGGTGTGATTCCGGCGGCCGTGCTTTGCGGCATTCTGTTTTCGGCCACGCAATTTGGTGTTTCGAATTTCATTGGTCCGCAGCTGACCGACATTCTGGCCGCGCTGATGGCGATCGTGGGCCTGGTGGTATTGATGAAGATGTGGAAGCCCTCCGATAGCTACGTGTTTTCGGGCGATGGCGACATGAGCGCGCCTAAGACGAGTGGCAAGGTACACACCGGCGGAGAAACGTTCCTCGCTTGGACGCCGTACCTGCTGTTAGTGGTGTTCGTGCTCGCCTGGGGTTCGCCGGACGTGAAGGCCCTGCTAAACAAGTGGGGTACTTGGGTGATCCCGTGGCCGGGCCTGCACAACGTGGTGCAGCAGATGCCGCCCGTGACCAAGGCGCAGGCTCCGTACGCGGCCAACTTCACCTTTAACCTGCTTTCCGCGGCAGGAACGTCGTGCATTTTCGCCGCGTTTCTGGCCTCGCTGATCCTCGGCATGTCGCCAGCGAAATTCATTTCCATCTTCTTTGCGGTGGGCAAGCAGATGTCGAAGGCGCTGCTGACCATCGCTTCGGTGCTGGGCCTTGCCTACCTGATGAACTATTCGGGCGCCACCTCGACGCTGGGC
>Ga0153915_10005370_pt1 | contig 11912 bp, 8 predicted proteins | sample Opewatmetagenome_2_FD_107003 | JGI IMG/M metagenome (GOLD analysis project Ga0153915, IMG submission 107003) | Freshwater wetland microbial communities from Ohio, USA - Open water 3 Core 3 Depth 3 metaG | ecosystem: Environmental > Aquatic > Freshwater > Wetlands | place: USA: Ohio, Lake Erie...
CGCCGCTCCGGCACGGCCACGGGGCAAGGGTACGACGACGCTGTTGATGGCCAAGAACGTGCCCGTGAAGGTGGCGTCAGAGATGCTCGGCCATGCCGATATCAGCACCACGCTCCGCATCTACGCGCACGTCCTACCGACGATGCACGGCCAGGCCGCCGACGTCATGGATCGGATGTTTGGCGCTGGCAGGGTTGCTACTAATTGGGAATCGCGAGCCGAATCACGACCTGCGCAAGCGCCGTGATCGCCGCGCCGACCACCTTCTCAGGGATCTGCTTGACGAGCTGTTGAAGCTGATTCGGGCGCGGCTCATCACGGCCCAGCTCAGCCGCGATCATCTCCAACAACTCGGCTGCATGTGTGCTCTGTGCAATTGAGTCTGCGCCGGGGCCCGGCGCGTCGCCACCGACAACGACCTTGGACTCGAACCCTGTCACTGGACCCCTCGTTGGGCCACTGACTTCCACGTTGACGTGTAGCCCAGTTCCCCCTTGTGAGACAACCTTCGTGCCAGAGATCTCGCCGACGACGAACGATGGCGGATTGGTGCGCAGGCTCCCGGCAACAACACGAAGTATCTCTACGGCTTCTTGCTTGTTCAACACGCGCGTTGCTCCCCTTCTCTCCTGTGGCTGTCAGTCGGGCTGTCACCCATTACGAGAACGCCCCTCCGGGCCTCACTTCAGAATCGGAAGGGCGGTGATTAGTGGTGGAGACGGGGGAGAACCCATCTCCCACAAGTCCACCAGGCATCTGAAGCTAACCGGCCTCCATTCCCGCTCCGCGCGGGCGACTACATCGTCGCGTGGAGGGATGCCGCATGACCGCGGAGCGGCGTCCGACCAACTCGCCGCACGTCGTGCGGCGCTTCTTGTTACTGCTCCATGAGCAGGGCGATGTCTTCGAGATCCGCATCCCCAAGCACGGTAAGTACAAGCTGACCGCTGCAGGCTATTTCGACGACGCCGAGGCCGCGTTGGCTGCGTGCGCGTCGTGGGATGGTCGCGTCAACGTTTACATAACGCTCAACCCCGTGAACCCAGCACTCCTGGCACGGGCAGCCAACCGCATCGTGGAGCGGGCTGAAGCGACGACCTCGAACCAGGACATCGTGCGCCGACGCTGGCTGTTCATCGACGTCGATGCGACGCGGCCCAGCGGCATCAGCAGCACCGACGACGAACTGGCGGCAGCGCGCTCCGTGGCGGTAGGGGTGGCGGCGTCGCTCCGTGCCGCGGGATGGCCGGAGCCCATCGTCGTGATGTCAGGGAACGGTTACTACCTGCTGTACAGGATCGACTTGCCCAACGACGAGGAAGCGACGGATCTGGTGCGTCGGACGCTGGTCTCGCTCGCTCGGGAGTTGGACACGGACCAGGCCCACGTTGATCTGACGGTGTACAACGCAGCGCGGATTGTAGGGCTGGTCGGCACGAAGAAGGTGAAGGGAGAGGACCTGCCCGAACGCCCTCACCGCCGATCTCGCCTGGAGTCCATTCCCGCGTCTGTCTCGACTGTCAGCCGAGAGCAGCTCGAAGCGGTCGCGGGTTCGACCGCGGCGGGGATTAAGCCGCCCACGCTTCGGCTGGTCGCGCGGAGCGATCGCCTGGTCGACCTGCTTGCGTCGCGCGGAATCGAGTACCGCGAGCAGCCTCCGGACGCCAACGGCGTCACCTGGTACCACGTCCGCCAGTGTCCGTTTCACGACGATGGACGTCCGTTCGAGTGTGGGGTCGGCCAGAGTCTTCCCGACGGCCCGTACGCCGGCCACTGCTTTCACCCAGAGGGCGAGGGCAGGGGCTGGCACGACTTCAAGCGTGCGCTCGGACTGGAGATTGGGCGCGGCGCGGGAGACATCCCCGATCCCGCGATTGAGAGCAACGGCAACCGTCCGTGCATCTTGGTGACGAACAGGTACCGGCGCGACATCGCGGAAGACTCGTGGCGCGCCTTGTTGGCCGCCAACGATCCCGTGCGCTTCTTTCGCCATGGGAACGGCGTCGCCGAGATCGACACGCATGACGACGGGTCTGCCAGTATCAAGCATCTCACTACGGCTGGCCTCGCGGGCCGACTTGACCGCTGTGGGGACTTCGTCAAAGTCACGCAGACCGGTCAGCACCCGGCGCGGCCGCCACGAGACGTCGTCGAGGACATGGAGGCGCTGGAGAACCCGCTCCCGCCTCTGCGCGGGATCGTGGGTGCGCCGATCTTTTCCGCCGACGGCACGCTGGAGACGGCGACGGGCTACCAGCCCGGCACCGGGCTGTACTACGCCCCTATTGGCGAGCCTGTACCTGCGGTACCCGCACGGCCTGATGCCAGCGACTTGCGCGCCGCCCGCCTACGCCTGGGTGACGACCTGCTTGGCGACTTCCCCTGGGCGGACGAGCGCGCGTCTCTCGCCAACCTCCTGGCGGCACTAATCACGCCGATGGTTCGCGACCTGATCTCAGGGCCGGTGCCCCTATACGCCCTGGATGCACCCAAGGCCGGCAACGGAAAAGGTCTGTTGGCGACGTGTATCAGCCTGGTCACGACCGGCCACGAGATCGCCGTCATGGCCGACACGAAGAATGAAGAGGAGTTCCGTAAGCGCGTGACGACGAAGCTCATGGAAGGCGACGGTGTCCTCCTCTTCGACAACGTGCGCCGGCGGTTGGACTCAGGTTCGTTCGCTGCATTGCTCACGGCGAACGTCTGGACCGATCGCATCCTCGGCCGCTCGCAGGCGGTGACGCTCCCGATCCGGTCGTTGTTCCTCGTTACGGGGAACAACCTCCAATTCAGTGACGAGATCACGCGACGCGCGGTGTCGGTGCGCCTCGACGCCAAGATCGATCGGCCGTGGGAGGGACGGGTGTTTCGGCACCCCGATCTGCCCGGCTGGCTGAGGCGTCACCGACATGAGGTGGTGTGGGCGTGCCTCGTCCTTGCGCAGAACTGGATCGCGCAGGGACGTCCGCAATGGAGTGGATCGCCGATGGGGTCCTATGAGTCGTGGTGCGGCGTGCTGGGCGGGATCTTGGAGACAGCGGGCATCAACGGATTCCTCGAGAACCGACCGGACCTCTACCGCCGCGGCGATGCCGATAGCGAGGAGTGGCGCGCCTTCACGTCGGCATGGTTGGACGCACACGGCAACACTGGCGTGAAGGTGGCGGATCTCCAGTCGATCGCCGAGGAAACGCTCCTGGGATTCTTCGATGGGCTAAAGGACGGCGCGGACAACAAGAAGGTGCGAACGAAACTCGGGAAGGCGATCGCGGAACGCCGGGACACCCGGTTCGAGAACCTTTTCATCCGCCGCGCCGGCGAGGACGGGCACAGCAAGACCGCGCTCTGGTGCGTGGAGCTCGCCGCGCCTCCCGCGGGTATCGAGGCCGAAAACGACGCCACCCCCGCACCATACCCGCAGGAAAACGGCCCTCTTTCAGATTCGGTTGCGGGTGATGCGGGTATCGCGGGTATCGATTCCGACCTGCTGCAACAAATGGACAGGTCGTCGGATGACACCAGTGTGTGTGGAGAGAGTGAGAATCCATACCCGCAATACCCGCCACCCCCGCAACCAGATTCAGAGCAGGCCTCCAACGGTGCGGGTGACGTGCGGGTGACGGCCCCTGGCGGAGAGGAACCCCCGCAACCTGCTCCGGGTGTGGTCTGCGCGATCTGCAAGTGGCGTGAGGCGAAATCCTTCACGCCACTTGGAACCCCCGTGTGCCCGATGCACCGCAAGGAGCAGGAAGGGCTGGAAGAGCGGTTCGGAGTCAAGGCCGTGCCGCGATGAAGACGAGCCCCAGCTCAATGAACCAGAACACAGGACGTGAACTGCTCGTCACGGTCAGGGAGGCGGGACGACGGTTGGGGGTGAGCAGGTCGACGGCGTACGAACTGCTCCGGCAAGGCGCGCTCGCCTCCGTCCGGATTGGCTCGTCCAGGCGAGTCGTGGTGGCCGACCTGGAGGACTTCGTGCAGCGGCTCAAGGAGATGCCGGATGAGTAGCGGTAAGAGGACGCCCCTGTACGACGGGGGACAAGGGCGGACGAGGTTGGACGGTATGAGACGAGCTCTGGGTCTCTCTGGATCGGCGCGCAATGCCCGTGTGAGCCGGGTTGTGGGCCCGCGCGCCCGCACGTTTACGCGAAACGATTCGTGCGATTACGCCGTCGTGTTGGAGTGTGGGCGCTCAGCGTCGCCACCAGGGCTCGCGTCGCCTGCGTGCCTCGAACCTCGCTGCCCAGATGTTCAGCGCAACGAAACCGACGCCTGCGGCCGGCAGGAGGAGCACGGCGTACCAGTACGCCGCGGCGGCTTCGATCAACGTTCCCACTATCGCCTTCGCGCCCACGCACAGACACTTCCTCGCGTGGTGGCAGCGATCCTAGTACGACGGGTTGCCACAAGCAAGGGGTTAGGTCGATGACCCGCAAGACGGCGAACGCTAGCAGCGTTGGGGCGGTGCCCCTCTCTGCCCTGCGGCCGGCCGACTGGAACCCGCGCACCATCAGCGACGAACGTTTCGGCAACCTCTGCCGATCGATCGAGGCGGACCCGGAGTTCCTGTGGCGACGCCCGATCCTCGCCCAGGTCGACGGCTCCATCTACGCAGGCAACATGCGCTACCGCGCCGCGCAGCACCTCGGCATGACGTCGGTACCGGCGATCATCGAGGACGTCTCCGACCAGCTCGCCCGCGAACGGGCCCTGCGTGACAACCAGCAGTGGGGCGAGTGGGAGCAGGACGACCTGGCCGCGCTGCTGGACCGGCTGCGCGCAGAAGGGAGCAACCTCGACCTGCTCGGCTTCGACGAACGCGAGCTGCAGCAGCTCCTCGACCGTCTAGAGCACGAGCCGCTCGCGGACCCGGACGACATCCCCTCATTGCCTGCAGAGCCGCTGACGAAGCCCGGCGACCTCTGGCTTCTCGACCGACACCGCGTCGTCTGCGGCGATTCCACGCATCCCGAAGTGGTCGCTCAGGTGATGGATGGCGCACGTGCCTCTTGCGTGTGGAGCGACCCCCCGTACGGCGTCTCATACCGCGGCGGAACGAAGGACGCGCTGACGATCAGCAACGATGACGCCGAGGGGCTCGACGCGCTGCTTGCCGGCGCCTTCGCGGCGATCGATCCGGTCCTTGCTGACGGCGCGGCGATCTACATCGCGCATCCGACCGGACCGCTGTCGATGACGTTCATGAGCAACTTCGTCGCTCGAGGCTGGCGGTTCCACCAGAGCCTTGTCTGGGTGAAGGACTCGCTCGTCCCGGGCCACAGTGACTATCAGCTGCGCCACGAGGGCGTGTTGTTCGGCTACAAGGCCGCACAGGGGCGCCGTGGGCGCGGCGCGCGGGGGTGGTACGGCGATAACACCGCTACGTCGGTGTTTGAGGTGCCACGGCCTCGGGCGTCGCCCGAGCACCCCACCGCCAAGCCGGTCGAACTCATTGTGCCGATGCTCCGCAACAGCAGCCGCACGGACGAGATCGTGCTCGACCCGTTTCTGGGCTCAGGCTCCACGCTCGTTGCGGCCGAGCAGTTAGGCAGGCGCTGCGTCGGCGTCGAACTCGATCCACGTTACGTGGACGTGGCGGTCCGTCGCTGGGAGCGGGTCACGGGGAAGGAGGCGCAGCGTGGCTGAGCACGTCTTCGAACTCGTAAGGGACGCACGGGGATCGCTCGTCCACGTGCGCCGGCGCGATAACGGCGAAGCCTGGTCTAAGACTGCCATTCGTCCTCGAACCGCGCTTGCCTACGGTCCTGGACTTTTCATTTGTGAGCTCACCTTTCGAGCCACCGGACGACTACGACCAACCGGCATCGCTTCGACTTGACTGCGGCAACGCAGGCGTGCGCGACATCTCCTTTCGGGTGTTTCAGCGCCGACGCAGCTGAGCGTTCGGCGATCTGGCTCTCCGTTGCCACCGGTCTACGCCACCATCACCTGATCGTGCGGCTGTGCCAAACTCGCGCCTCCCGACAGCGTCCGTCGTATAGCACCGCCGCCGCGATATCGCATCGCCGCAAGGTCATCTACGGCCGTCGCCCGACTCCAAGCTCGATGCGCCACATCACCAGGCGCAATCGGAGTCTCAAGTCGAGGAGCGCTGAGGTCGTCATCTTGATGAGTCCGATGAATGGTAGCTGGAGCTTCCACGGCAGAAGAACCGGAGGCAACCACGCCTGAACTGTGTTGGGGATGCGCTTGAACACTTCACGTGCCGGACGCTGAGTTGTCCGCTCTGCTGATGCATCGATGGATCGGAGAAGTGCTTTGCCCTGTCTCCCCCCCACCGCGGAGAGAAAACGCCTAGCGACTGCCTCTCCGTCGGCGTGCTGCACGTCGATGCTCTCAGTGAGCGCAAGCGCCACCTGGCGCAGGGCCTTGGCCCGTTCGGATCTGGACCTCGCGATGACGAAATTGACTTGCGCGAGGCGTAGGTGGAGTATCGCGGCCACTGCGGGGTCGTTGTGTTCGGCGGCGGCCTGCATCTGGGCGCACCGATCTCGAAGAGGTATCAGAACCGCGCGTCGGCTGTTTGCGTTCCACATTGCACAAGCGCGCTCGATCTCCGACTCAAGCCATCCCCGCCAGATAAAGTCGGATTGGCGGAAAGTTGTTGTCGTTGAGCTTGAGAGAGCAACCTCTCTCCTGGCTTCGTCGAATCGTCTCCGAGCAGCTGCAGTTCGTCCAGCTTCCTGAAGCAGGAAGCCCTCGCGAGCGATTGTCGCAGCACGTTCAGATCCCGTTGCCCCCTCGGCGGTTACCCGCAAATGGCGCACAGCGCTTGCGTAAGCGGACATTCTCTCGCAGGCAAAACTCCATTGCTCGTTGTTCTCCTGTTGTAAGAGCCGCTCAGCTGCAAAGAGGAGTTTGGCCGGCTGCCAACCGAAGTTCGCCTCCAGCAGCAGTGCGACGGGAATCCGGATCAGCTCATCCTCCGTGAACTGCTCAACCAGGGGCCTCAGTCGCTCGACCGCCCGTTCTAGCGTCGCGTGCTCATCGCGTCCGAGTAGCGCCGAATTAATGCCAGCGAGTTGAAGGAGAACGTTGTCTCGATCATCGAATAGATCGTGCTCGATGACTCCCGCCACCGGAATGTCGGAGGGAGCGTGCTTTCCCTTCAGCACTGACCACCAGATCTGCAAGCCGCGCGCCTGAGCAGCTCGAAGTTCCGGTAGGACATCGATGTCACCCCGTCCGCTGTAGCCCACCAACAATAGTCGGTTCATCCCCAAGCCCTGCAAGGCTGCAAACATGCCGCCGATCAGCGCGAAGTTCCGTCGCTCAACCAGACGGTTCATCGTGGCAACGATGTCATCGCCCGAATCGGCGTCGCCGTGTAGCTTGAGCACGGCGTGGTCTTTGATTCCGAGAGATATTGGCAGGCATCTTCCAGCGAACGCACCTGTTGCTTCAATGGCGCCGTCGAAGTTTGTGGTGATGACCCATTTTGCCCAGTTGCCGCGATGCAATTGAGCGATGGCCTGGTGGTTAGCGTTTGGCGGCAGGTCTGCGAATAGCGCGTGAACGATGTCTCGCGAAGTTGTTGGGCGATGCGCGTCGCAGTGCGATAGAGCAACCTCCAACTTGAGATTCGCGCTAATCGTTGGCAGATTGACCTTCCGGAGCGTGGATCGATAGACAGACCCCATGCGCCTATCTCGCCTCGTGAGTTCCAGCCCTACTGCCTCGATTATCGCGCGGAGGCACTGATCAACCATTGGGGCACCCGTCGGCTCAGGTGAGGAAACAGCAGAGCCGGCAAGAATGCCCCAGCCAGATGAGGATCTGAATAGACGCGCGAAGTCACGCGACGAGTAGCTCGGCGTTGGATCGTGCACTTGCGGTATTGTCTCATGGCATTGACGCCGTTGCACGAGTGCTTCCTGCCAACCTCACGAGTCCCCGACGGAGGCAGCGCCACACGATGAGGACATCGTGAAAAGACAGCACTGTAGCGCGCGTCTCGTCGGCCAACCGCAGGGGGGATAAACTGGGCGAATGGCACACCTCGAGCACCTTAACGTTGTGCGTGCCGGGCCGGAGGCCGTCAGGGCATGGCGAGACGCGAATCGAGGAAGTACCTTCGACCTCAGCGGGGCCGTTCTGTCCAATCTGCTGCTCGCGAGACTCGATTTGACGCAGAGTGACCTCACAGGAGCTGACCTTTCGGAATCACTCTTAGAGAAATCGAACCTCTCGCAAGCGAAACTCGACAGAGCTTGTTTGGCAGGGTGCGACTTCCTCGATGCCGATCTCATCATGACTTCCCTAGACGATGCCGATCTCCGAGGAGCGAAGCTCGACAATACTACGCTCCACGACTCCACGTTGCGACGCGCGAAGATGAACGGCGCGAGTCTTTGGCACGCGATCCTGCACGGAGCGCAACTTCCACAGGCTGACCTGGAGGGGGCCAAGCTCTACCAAGCCGATCTGTCCGATTGTGACCTCCGGGGGGTCAATCTTGACCATGCCATCATGGAGAACACAAATCTGGGCGGTGCGAATCTACAAGGTGCCCGCGGTTTGGAATCCGTCCGGCATTTGGGAGAGAGCATCGTTGATATGAGGACGCTTGTGCGTTCTGGACCTTTGCCCATCGAATTCCTACGCGGTTGTGGCGTACCAGAAGAGTATCTTGGTTCCAGCGGCTCCACTGTCTCGTTCACTGATGCCGAGGTGCGCGACGCCATCCGACAAGGAGAGGGACAAACGATCGAGTTCAAAAGCAGTTTCGCCGAGACCAACGATGCCATCGAGGCGCTCAATGCTTTCGCACACGCCGACGGCGGCACGGTCTTGTTTGGAATAGCATCGGACGGCGCCATCGTTGGAGTCACACTCGGCGCCAACACGCTCGACAACTTCAGTAACGACATACGACGCCACACCGATCCGTTGCTGCCCGTGCGCGTACTGACCACGGAGGTGAACGATCGAACTGTTGCCGCCGCCCGAGTCTCGAAGGCTGGGCCGGGGGAGCTGTATCATGCCTTCTCTCGCGCCTGGCTCAGAATCGGCTCTAGCAACCAGTCCATGAGTCCCGCCGAGCAGCGTGCTCGTTTACTCGCTGGCGAGCGCCGTTACAATGATGAGCGGGACAGGCCGCGGTTCGCCGTAAGACTATTCTCGCTGACTTCGACCGAGACTGGATTTGCTCCGCAGTTCTCGGTACGGCACTTTTCGGGTGAAGACGTCGCAGAAATCGGCTGGCGCATTCGGGGGCCACGCTTTGCAATGCCATGGCGTCAAACCTCGGCCGCTCTTCTTGAAATCACGCAATTCACGTCGACTTTTGATATCAGCCGAAGCGTGGCAAACGACGCTGAAGTTGATCAGGACGAGATGGGCTTCGAGTTGCGCTTCTATTGGCAGGATCGGTGGCGGCATGAACTCCATAGGTGGCCATTGACCCGCCGCGAGGTTGGAAACCGAGCTCAGTGGGACGTTGGCGAGGAGATCCAGCCCCCGCGATACGATTAGAGCATTGGTCTCGCCCGGTCGTCTTGCGCGTTTGAGGCGCGACGTACAACATCCGCGAGCGATGCCAACGTCGAGGTAGCCAAAGTGCAACGATCCCGACGAGTTGAACAACATCATCAAGACGGCGAATTCTGCTCTGAACGCCGACTCTGCACCAGCGATTGGACGACTTTCGCGAATGCGCCGGCGACACCTGTCGCAGGGCGGAGAGCAAGCCGCTGAACCTCAGCGCCTGACGCTCCGTCCCTGGATTGGCCGACGGACGTGAATGCGAGCTCGGTCGCCAAGGAGCACACGGCTTCCTGCACGGGCCGCCGACACGATGACATCATGGTGCATCGCTGGGTGCATCGCCGCTTTCTCGTCGCTTGCCGCGCACGACCGATAGCGCGCTCGACGTGGCGCCACCTGCCACTGCCGCTTCTTCGGCATCTGAGGCACCCTTCTCCGTCCGTTTCATGAGCGGCACGTTCCATGCCGAAGCTACGCCAGATTCCTGCAGACCAAGGACGCGGGCTGGATCTGGACGCGAGTAGATCCCACCGAACAGCATATGTCGATCGGGCGCCCTCAGGTCTGAGTCCAGGCACTTGCGCCGGGGCACGCGTGGTGCAAACGTGTCTTGAGAGCGCCTGGACGGCCTGGTGAGCATGCCAGCTACGGCTATTCAGCAGCGAGGCGAGCTATGCAACAGCCGCGAAGCACCGGGCGAGAACTGCCGGCTGCGGCTCTGGCCGCAGCCTCCGCCGCGTTGCTGCTAATCCTGATCTACGTCGGCTCGCGCGGCTTGCGCGACTTCGACGCCGCACTGATCGGCTATGCCGTTGGCACCGTGTTCGCGGTCGCCGGGCTTGTCTATCGATACACGCTGTGGATCACGCGGCCACCGACGTGGCGCTACTTCCGCGCGGGCTGGCGCGACTTTCTCTCGTGGCGCAACTTCCGCCGCTATACGACGTTGATCCCCGTTGCGTGGTGGACCGACATCCTCGCGCAGACATTCATCTTCCGCCGCAGCGCGCTTCGCTGGGCCATGCACATGGCGATCTTCTGGGGTGTAGTTTCTTCACTGGCGATCACGCTGCCACTGACCTTCGGCTGGTTCCGCTTCACGCTCTCCGGCGACCATCACTATCGTATCTGGTTCTTCGGCTTCCAGCTGTTCCGGTTCCCGCTCCATACCGCGATCAGCTTCCTGATCTTCCACGCGCTCGACTTCACGGCGGCGCTGCTCCTGGTCGGCCTGGCGATCGCCTTCTGGCGCCGCACGACGGACGCCGGCTTCCTCACGACGCAGCGCTTCGGCTTCGACCTCATGCCGCTGGTGCTGCTGTTCGCCATCGCCGTCACAGGCCTGGCATTGACGGCCTCGGAGTTGCTGTGGAAGGGGCGGTACTACTCGTTCGTTTCTGTGACCCACGAGGTTATCGTCGTCGGCTGGCTACTATCGCTCCCATTCGGCAAGTTCTTCCACATCATCGAGCGGCCCGCGACCATCGGCGTCACGCTCTACCAGACCGTGAACGAAGACCCCGAGCGCGCTGGCGCGCCTGGGGCAAGCTGCCGCCGCTGCGGACTGCCGCTGCCGTCGGCGCAGTTTGTCACGGACCTGAAGGCGACGCTCGAGGAACTCGGTCAGCGTTACGACATGGAGGAGTACGGCAGCTTGCAGGACTACTGCCCGACCTGTAAACGCATCCTGCGCGGCCAGGCGTATTACCGTCTCATGGAAGCGCGCTTCCTCTAGGAGTCCGCGATGAGTGTCAACCGCGACATCTTCCTGCGGCGCGACGTGAACTACGATTTCCAGTCAGCGGGCGTGCCGGCCGCCGAATGGCAGGAGGCTGACCGCGTGCCGGAGGACCTCGTGCCGACGCACTGCTGCTTCTGCGGCGTGCAGTGCGCCATGCACCTGAAGGTCGCGCGTGGTCAGGTGATTGGCGTCGAGGCGCGCGACTTCCCGCACAACCGTGGCTCGCTCTGCCCCAAGGGCATCGTCGCGTATCAGCAGGCCAACCATCCCGACCGCCTGAAGTACCCGATGATGCGCAAGCGCGGCAAGGCCTCGCCCCTCGAGCGGGTGAGCTGGGATGAGGCGCTCGACTACGTCGTGGCGCGCTGGCGCGAGATCCAGCAGGAGCACGGGCGCGACGCGGTGGCCGTCTATAGCGGCTCGTCGATGACGAACGAGAAGTGCTACCTCGCCGGCAAGTTCGCGCGCGTCGGACTGCGGACGCGGCACATCGACTACAACGGTCGGCTCTGCATGTCCTCTTCGGCGGTCGCCTACGCGCGCGCCTTCGGCATCGACCGCGGCCCGCTGCCGATGCCCGATATCGCACTGTCCGACTGCGTCTTCGTGGCGGGCACGAACATCGCCGAATGTTTTCCCATCGCGATGCAGTGGATCTGGCGCG
>Ga0153915_10005371_pt1 | contig 11912 bp, 7 predicted proteins | sample Opewatmetagenome_2_FD_107003 | JGI IMG/M metagenome (GOLD analysis project Ga0153915, IMG submission 107003) | Freshwater wetland microbial communities from Ohio, USA - Open water 3 Core 3 Depth 3 metaG | ecosystem: Environmental > Aquatic > Freshwater > Wetlands | place: USA: Ohio, Lake Erie...
AGCACTCAGCATTCAGCCCCGAACACTGCCGGATGGAATAAGTAAAACCAATTAGCGGCGAATGCACGCGAATTGAGAACCAGAAGTGACGTGATCTTGCACGAGAACCTTTAGGGGCTGAATGCTGAGTGCTGAATGTTGAGTGCTCTTCTGCTACCGCATTCTCGCCGCCTCATCCAGTTTTCGCCGAAAACTTCTTATCAGCGCCTTGTTCCACTTGTCCGACCACAATCCCTTTTGCCGCAGGTAGTTTTCCATGAAGACCACGGGGTCGTGTGGTTTCCAGCGTGCGGTCCGGCTTTGGGCCTGGGGTGGCATGGTGGCGGTTTTTTGGGCGTCCCAGCGGCAGGGGATGCAGAGGATCAGGGCTGGTCCGTGGCCTTCGCGGGCGCGGCGGATGGATTCAAAGGTGATGCGATAGATGGCCACGGCGTCGCTGGCGTCCACGGCGATGGCGGGCGCCTCACAGGCCAACGCGAGAGCGCTCAGGCTCTTCACGGAAGCGCGCGGGTGGCCGCGCCGGCCGGCGGTTGGCGCGCTGCAACGTACCACATGCATAATGGGCAGCTTATGGAGGGCGGCATAGCGTAAACTTTCCTGCCACGGGCCCTGCGCGGCGGCTTCATCGGAGGAAAAAGCGATGGTGGCCAGCGGCCTCTTTTGCAGCTTGAAGGCCAGCGCCGCTCCGGCGCCCATGATTGCGGGCACGGCGCTGCCGTGCGCCAGCGTGGGGGCGATGATGTTGAGCTCGGAACCCGTGACCTCATCACGTTTGGAATGTGAGCGCGCCGCAGCGGCGCTTTTTCGGCGCAGCCGGCGGAACAGGTCTTTCAGCGGCACGCCTTTCAGGAAATCGCAGAGCAGATCGCGCCGAGAAGAAGCGATACAATCGTCGGGCAGCAGGTGACTGAGCGCGCCCACTACGATTGCTTCCTCGCCGGGCACGCAGGTGTAGCTCACAGGGGAAGTGTGGCGTTCAAGCACAGGGGCAGCGCGTTCTGCGAGCATGCGGCATTGCAGCAATTGTTCATAGAGCCGTTTGAGCTTCTGGTTGTCGAGCGTGCCCATGGCCGCGGTAACCGCCGCCACGGGTGGCTGAGGCGCGGCTTCCGCCAGGGGCGCATCTGTTGCCGGGGTTGGAGCCGTAGCTCCTTGGGTATGATCGGGCATGGACTTGTACTGAGAATCGTTTATTGTAGCGCATATTTGTTTCCATTGATTCCCGCCGGTTTTCAACAGTTGCGTGAAAAACGATGTGGAAAATGGATGCCTTGATTCCGTAATCACGCGAAAACGCAGTGTGTTGACCGCTTTGCACTGCAAGGTGTGCGAAGATTCGCATCGGCAATTTTTTGCGGCAAGTTTTTGATAAGAAGGCCGGACCCGTTGACGAAAAAGAATCGCATTGACAAACTGCTGGTGGAGCGCGGGCTGGTGGCTTCGCGGGAGCGGGCTCAGGCGATGATCCTCGCCGGACGCGTGCTCGTCAACGGGCAGAAAATCGAAAAAGCGGGCGCCACAGTGGAAGAAGACGCGGAGATTCGCATGCTCGGCGATGATCTGAAATATGTCGGGCGCGGCGGGCTGAAGCTGGAATTTGCCCTCGAACGCTGGAAGATCGATCTCACGGGCCGAACCTGCCTCGATGTTGGTGCCTCCACCGGCGGATTCACCGATTGCATGCTGCAGCGCGGCGCAGCCGCGGTGATCGCCATTGACACCGGCTACGGACAGATTGCGGCCCGGCTGCGCGCCGATCCCCGGGTGCGGCTGCTGGAAAATACCAATGCCCGTTATCTCACCTCGGGGCAGCTGCGGAATACGGGCATCACCGGTTTGATCAGTTTTGCGGCGTTCGATGTATCCTTTATCTCTGTTACACTCGTGCTCCCGGCGGTATGGCAGGCGATTCGAGATATTCAGGGCGCAGCGCCCTGCGAGTGGGTGGTGCTGGTCAAGCCTCAATTTGAAGTTGGCCGGGAGTTGGTGGGCAAAGGCGGCATTGTCCGCGATGAGCAGGCCCGCCAGAGTTCATTGGCGAAGGTGAAGCAGGCGGTGGAATTGCTGGGCGGGCGGGAGATCGAAGCCGAGGAGTCGCCGGTACACGGCATGGAAGGCAATCGGGAATTTCTGTTGCACGCGAATTTATCGTGAACCCATCATGAAACGAGCAGCGATCATATCGAAACCGGGCAAGTCCGAACTGGCCCAGGTGGTGCGCGAGGTAACCGGCTGGCTGCGCCAGCATGGTTACCAACTGGTGGTGGATTCAGTCACGGCTCAATTCTGCGACGGTTGCCAGCCGATGGAGCGGGCGGAGATGATCAACCAGAAGCCGGATTTTGTCGTGGTGCTGGGCGGCGACGGAACGCTGCTGGCCACCGGACACGACGTGGCCCGCGCCGGCATTCCCATCGTGGGCGTGAACCTTGGTTCGCTGGGCTTTCTCACCGAGGTCAAACAGGAAGAAATTGGCCAGGCGCTCGAAGCCATTGACGCAGGCCGCTGCGCGGTCAGCCTGCGCTCCATGCTGGAATGCCGGCTCATCCGCGATGGCAAGGTGCTTGAAACCTACGAGGCGCTCAATGACGTGGTGGTGAACCAGGGCGCGCTGGCCCGCATCACCGATTTCGATCTGCGCATCAACGGACAGTTTGTTTCCAACTACAAGGCCGACGGGCTGATCGTGGCCACGCCCACCGGCTCGACCGCCTATTCACTGGCTTCCGGAGGGCCGATTCTCGCGCCCGATGTGCCGGCGTTCGTCATCACTCCGGTGGCCTCGCACGCGCTCACCAACCGTCCTCTGGTCGTGCAGGATACTGACGTGATTGAGATCAGCATGAAATCGAGCCGGGAAGCCGCCTTTCTCGCCATTGACGGCCAGCAGGGAATGGCGGTGGCCGACGGCGACATCGTGCAGTGCCGCAAGTCAGAGTTGCAGGTCAAACTGCTCAAGCTGCCGGAGCGTTCGTTCTTCGACGTGCTGCGGACGAAATTGAAGTGGGGCGAGAGATAATAGCCAAAAGCATTGGCCGCGAATGAACGCGAATTGACGCGAATCTGGTGGGGGAATGGTTTGAGCTCCGTTTTGATCGCCCTCAGGCAGCCTCAGGGCTTTTTTGACGCGGTTTGTTTGAGCTGCCGCTGATGTTCGGCGTACAGCTCCGCGACGCTTTGCGCGGCCACCGGACCATAGAGCGCGCGAACCCAGGTGGGGTTGGTCCACTGCGGTTCTTCCTGAATCAGGCGGGCGAAGCCGGAAACCGCTTCATCCTTCCTACCCATACGCCAGCGGGCGATGAGCTGCCCGGCCAGAAGAGCTTCGGTGGAGTCGCTGCCGGTGCCGGCCATGTCGAAGCTGCTGAGCGCGTCTGCCGGAGCATTCTTCTCCAGCTCCACCCATCCCAGCGCGAATTGCAGACCGGCATCTCCGGGGCGCTGGGTCTGGAAGTGCCGCAGTAATTTCTCCGCGGCCTCGATCTTCCCGGCCCGGTAATACCACCAGCCAAGGCGAGCCGCATGTTCGGGCGCGTACTCTCTCTCATTCGCGGGTTCGGTGAGCGCCGCCGCTTTCGATTCATCGCCGGCCATGAGCAGCAGTCCGGCCTCTTCCATTCTGGCCTGAAAGGCGAAATCAGTACGCTGGGAAAGGAGGTTGCTCACGGTTAGCTGAAATTCCCGCGCGGCCTCGCTGTGGCGGGGCGCGGCTCCCAGAGAATCCGCGTAGGACCTGAGCACGGAGAAATCGAAGACCGGCTGCTGCCTGATTTGAGCTTCGATGATCCTGCGATACGACTGCGCGGCGGCAGGGAAGTCGGCGAGCGCGAACTGGCTCTGGGCCAGGATCAATTCCATACCGGACTGGCGGGTTGGGTCGAGTTTGCGGGTCGGGTCGAGCCGTTGCGCAAACGTCGCGAAGCGGATGGCGCGCTCGTAATTTCTGGCCTGGAACGCCTGCCGGCAGGTGGCATTCGCGTATTGAACCAGAATCGTGCCTGCCGTGGGATACAGCCTGGCCAGCCGGTTTCCGATTTCGAGAGCGGCTTCCATCTCTGACTGTTCCAGCTTGATCTGGGCCAGCAGCGTCAGCGAGCTGGAGTTATTGGGTTGCAACTCCAGAGAGAAAGCGGCAAACTGCGCGGCTTCCACGAACTGTTTTCTGGCCATGGCCACGGCGGCCTGCTGATTGGCAAAGGCCCTCACCGAATCGGCCTCGGCCGCGTGGCTGGCCAGCAGTTCATGATAGGCTGCCGCGGACGCATGGAAGTCACGCAGCGCGCATTTGGCCCGCGCCAGCGCTCCGAGCGCCGCTGCGTATCCGGGGTGCAACTGAAGCGAAGCATTGGCCGTTTCAATGGCCGCTTGGTACCTGGCCGCGGTCACCAGCGCGCCGGCCTTCTCGGCCAGGAAGATGTAGCGCACTTCCAGAGTTCTTGTTTTGACCGGCGGCCAGTTCTCCTGCTTGATCAGCGCCTGGATTTGCGCGATCCGGTCGGCGGAAGCCGGGTGTGAGCGGAAATATCCGGTAAGCACCTGCACGGTGGCGCCGGCGATCTCCTCCTGCGGGGTTCTGGCTTTGCTTGCGGGACGCAGCCGCTGCTCCATCTTCTGGAATTCCGCGAACACCTGAATCGCGCCGCCGGCGGAATAACCGGCGGCCACTGCCAGGCGCGTGCCTTCGCGGTCGGCTTCCAGCTCCTGGTCTTTGGAATAGCCCTCCTGAAAAATCTCGATGGGCAGACCGATCAGCTGGCCCAAAGGCACCTTCCTCAGGGCCGCCTGCACCTGCAGGCGCTCGGCGCAGTGGTAGTGGTCAATGTGTTCGATCTCATGACCGATGACCGCGGCCAGCGCATCTTCATTTTCCATCAGGGCCAGCAGTCCCTTGCCTACATAGATGTGGCCGCCGGGAATGGCGAAGGCGTTGATGAAATAACCCTCGGGGATGTAGTGGAACTTGTAGGGAAGCTTGCGCATGGCGTGGGCCGCCACCCGGTCGCCCACGGTCTTGATGTAAGCCTCGATCTGCCGGGTCTCCAGGTCCGTGGTATCCGGACGCTTATGCGCTTCGACAATCTCACTGCCGATCTTGATTTCATCGGCGTCCGAAATGCTCGTGAACTTCATGGGCAGCCGGGTCAGCTCGCGCTGGCCGTCGGCCACCATGTAGAGCAGCGCATTGGGCGCAACCGGCGCGTCAATCTCCGTGTGCATCTGGAAAAACACCAGGGAGGCGAGAAGCAGCGCGAAAGTCACGGCGAGGCTCAGCCAGCGGTTCACAGGAATTGCCTCACTTTCTCGCGGTTCCGGGTGTAGAGAATTGAAACCCCCACCAGAAGCGCGCCCAGCACCATGAAGGTGATGGCGCGGTCACGGATTTGCAGCTGGCGAATATCCAGGAACAGGATTTTTGCCACGCACAGCAGCAGCAACGCCAGCCCGGCGAGCCGGTAACTGCGTTCGCCGATCCACAGGGCGACCAGGAAGACCACGACCCCTTCCAGCGCCCAGCCGACGGTTACCATGCCGCTGCGCAGCTCCACGCCCAGGAACGCAGTGAGCAGCAGCAGAGGCGCGAAGAACAGGATCTGCTCGGGATGCGCGTCGAGCAGCCGCAGCCCCCTTACCAGCCAGTGTTCCGGTTCCTCCGGCGCGGCGCGGCGCAGGCGGAAAGCCAGCACAAGTCCGGCGAACAGAAGAGCCACTGCTGCGGTGACACAGGCCGTGGAGAGCAGCTTCGAGGGCGAGGTGAAATAGCTGCGCTCATAGAGGTTGTGCATCACGCCGCGGAAGAGCACGCCCAGACTCAGCAGCATGGCCTGGTGTAAAAATGCCCTCTCCTGCAGCGTCCATGCCAGGGCCAGCAGGGCCAGCGTGGCGGCCGCCCAGGCCGTCGCCACCCAGTCCAGCGGAGTCTGGAAGCGCAGAAGCAATACGACAGTAACCGTGCCCAGCCAAGCAAAGGTCCCGGCTGCCCTGAAGCGGTTCTCCCAGGGCGAGAGGCGTTCCGCGCGCTCATGGAGCCGCTGATAGAAGTAAAAGAAGAGCGCTGCCAGAGGAATGACCGCGTAGAGACCCTGGTACGTACCGGGAGAGACAATATTCAGGTTTACGAACAGCAACCGCAGGAAGCAGCTGATGCCTGCGACGTAGGCCTGCAGGCGCAGGTTTGCGCTCTCGCGCCAGGCGCCTGTTTCCAGCATCAGCAGGGCAAATGCGCCCCATCCCAGGGCCACGGCCGCGGTGTTCAACTCATACCAAAGCAGCAGCGTGACGATGGTGGAAGCAATCCAGCTCAACGCGATGGAGGGCCTCAGCCAGCCTGCTTCCGAATCTTCTTTACGCAGATACCAGCGCGCGGCCTGATAACAAAGAAGCGCCGTAGCCGCCGTGGTCAGCAGGCGGGCGGACCACGGGTGGCCGTACAAACGATAGTCGCCCAGCGGCAGATTGACGGCCAGCACTCGCAGGAAGGCGAAGCCCGCCAGCGCCAACGACTGCACCCGCAATGCGCGGAGATCGAAGCGCTGGGCCAGCCAGGCGAGTCCGCAGGAAAGCCCCATCCAGAAGACGGCCGTTCCCGAGATGTGGAAGGCCATCCATCCGCTGACCAGGGCCAGCACCGTGGCCGCAAAGGAAAGGTCACGGATGGCGATCTGTTCCAGCATGGAGCCGAACTGTTCGGCCCAGCGGCGTGGCGCCCAGGTTACATTCACGTAGAGCACCAGAGCGGTCAAAGCGCAGATCACGGCCGGCAGAAATTCGCCTTTAACGTCACCGTTATCCATGCGCGCGCCGTAAACGCGCGCGGCCTCATAGCTGAGCAGTTGCACGGTCAGCGGAACAAAGGCAAACAGGCCCACGCGCCGGAACACGGGTTCGCGCGTCAGGACCCCGATGAGGAAGAAGGCCTCGGCTTCCGCCAGCCATAACAATGAAACGTACTCCGCCCCGTAACGGAAGGGGATGGCCGCCAGCAATAAGCACGCGCCCACGACGGTAAGAACGATATGCGGCATATTCCGCGCACGCGCCGCCGGCAGTTGTCCCAGAGCCAGCTCCACGCTGCCCAGAACCAGCAGCGCCCAGAATGCCCATTCCGGATGCACCGACTGATATTTCAGCACGAACATCAGCAGGCCGACGTTGAGCAGCGCGCCCAGCGCCGAGACTCTTTCGTGATCGCCACCCTTGCGCCACAGGTAAGAAAAGCGGAACACGGCCCAGTAGGCGACCAGGATCGCCGCGCTGGGCAGGAACGCGTCAAAATGCTTGTGATGTTTGCCCATCGGCTCGATGATGGGCCGCAGCCACAGATAGTGGTTCACATAGGTGGCGGCGATGGCGCATGCCTCCAGCACGAACCATTCCCGGCTCACCGCCACCCAGGCCACGCCCGCGGCCAGCACCACGGCCGCCGTCAGGCTGTAAACCTCGGGCACGCGATTGAATGTGATGGTTACGAACGCGAAGAGAAAGGCCAGCCCCGTGACCGCCTGGGAACGGTAGCGCAGGGTGTGGAGCACCATGCCGGTGGCCACCACGAAGGTGAGCGCCAGATCAGCGAGTACGGAGTCGAGCACGTGGGACGCCGGGATGTGGTTCATCGCATATGCGGTGAAGAACAGCAGCGCCCATCCGCCGGCCACGCCCGCGCGCGCCAGGATGCGGTAACGCTCTGAGCGTTCAAAGAAGACGCCCGCGCCCAGCATGACTGCGCCCAGCAGCCAGCCGACCGTCACTTTACCAACTGGTCCAACTTCCTTCAATTGCCACGCCAGGAAGAAGGCAATGCCCAGCACCAGGATGCCCGCACCCATCTTGGCCAGCCAGTTCTCGCCCAGCCGCTCCTCGAAGTTCAATAACCAGCGCAGGTGGCCGAACAGCGTGGAGGCCAGCGATGGCGGGCTGATAATGTCGGCGAAAACAGGGGCCCTTTCTTCGGAAGGCTGCGCGGCTGCCGGCGAAACTGGCGGAGGCGGCGCCGCGTGCGATAGCTGTTGTTCCCTCGGTTGCGCGGGCTGGATGACAGCCGCTGCTCTCATTTCCGGCACAGCGGTTGAAGCCTCTGCGGCTGCGAAGACGCCGGCAGCCGGCATGGAAATCGCCCGGCCCTGCTCGACTGCCGCGCGTAAATCCCGCAGTTCAGCCGCGAGCCGGGCCGTCTGGGCCTGAAATTCCTGCTTGCTGGCCGTGAGATCCGCGGAAAGCTCATTCATCTGGGTGAACTGCAACCTCTGCTTCAGCGTGATTCGCCAGCAGACAATCAGCAGCACAACCGAGTAAAAGAAGAAGAGATAGGCAGCGACGCCCGCATCGAACACCATCATCAGCAAAAGGGCGAGGATCGCCCCGATAGTAAGAACAACCAGAAATGCTATTCCCGGTTTTTTGCCTGGCGTCATGTTGGGTTGCCGGGCTGATTGTACTACGGGAAGGGAACCTATTCCCAAAACGGGAACTCAAAGCCGAAACAAATTTCCGTTGGGCGAGGGCCAAAGTGCGGTAGAGTGTCTCCCCATATGTGGATGCCTCGGTCGCCGCAGGGTTCGGCGAATGGGTCCGCGATATCCCCATGGTATGAGGAAGAGGTGATGAACGTGACATAAGAGAGAAAAGAGAGAAAATGTTCGCGAAAGGACAAATCATGATGCTCAAACCAAAGAACGCCCTCCGGGATTGCGTGCGGGTGATTGTGGCGCTGTTATTGTGCCCCACGCTGGCCGGCGCGCAGGTGGCCTGTGCCCTGAACGATCCGGGGCCTCGGCCTGCGGGCACCCAGGTTTTTTACAACGTGGCCGACGGCCACGGCAACCTGATTCCCAACTTTACCCAACAGTCGCAAAATCTCCAGCACAATTCGTCCGGCAACTTTCTTCCCAACCTGACTGGCCCACAGTTTAATTTCTGGGAAGCCGGGATGGCGAAATTTGGCGACCTGGTTTCGGTCACCGGCAACCCGGCCACGGAGCCCCTGCCCGGTCTGGGCCCCAGGTTCAACGGCAACAGCTGTTTCATGTGTCATTCGCAGCCGGCCATCGGCGGCAGCAGCCCCGGTCAGGGAACGCCCCTGTTTACGGGAAACCCGCAGATTCCGCTGGCCACGTTTCGCGGCGCGCTGAACACCGTGCCCTCGTTCGTCACGCTGACGGGGCCGACGGTGGAAGCGCGCTTCCCGCGGGCCATTGATGTGAACAACAATCCCGTAAATGTCCTCGATGGGTCGGTGCAGCAGCTCTATACCATCCGCGGACGTAACGACGCGCCCACCCCCTGTTCGATTACCCAACCCCCGTTTGCGACCGAGGTTGCGGCCAACAACGTCATCCTGCGCATCCCCACGCCGACTTTCGGCATGGGTTTCATCGAGACCACACCGGATGTAGTGCTGCAAAAGAACCTGCTGAGCACCAGTGGAAACACCCTGGGCGTCCAGGGCCGCTTCAACACCACCGGAAACGACCAGAGCATCACCCGGTTCGGGTGGAAAGCGCAGAACTCATCCATGCTGATGTTTGCCGGTGAAGCCTCGAACGTGGAAATGGGCGTAACCAACGAACTCTTCCCCTATGAGCGGCGGCCGGGCGATTGCGCTTCCAACCCAACGCCCGAGGACTTTACCACTCCGACCACCGCCACCAGCTCCACAAATCCGGTCGTCCTCGGCTCCGATATCGAACTGGAGTCCTTCTTCATGTTCGCCAACACGCCTCCGGCCCAGTGTGACTTTACCAGCGGACTCGTCGGAACGGCTCCCCAGTGCCTGGCGCTGGGCGCCTCGGCAACCAACGGAAAGGCGCTCTTCAGCCAGGTGGGCTGCAATCTCTGTCACACGCCCACCCTGACGACCGGACCTTCCATCTTCACGGACTTGAACAACGCGACGTTCCAGCCATTTTCGGACTTCGCCGTGCACCATATGGGTTCGGTTCTGGCGGATGGCGTTACCCAGGGCGCGGCCGGGCCGGATGAATTCCGCACGGCGCCACTGTGGGGAGCCGGCCAGCGTTTGTTCTTCATGCACGATGGCCGCACCAACAATCTCGTAAAAGTCATCCTGAACTTCCACACCAGCCCGGCGACCGTCTGCACGACGGTTAACGGCACATCGGAAACGTTCACGCTCAATGGACAAGTCATCAACATCCCGTCGGCCGCCAGCCAGTTCTGCGGCTCGGAATCGAACCTGGTGGTCCAGAAATTCCAGAACCTGAGTTGCCAGGGGCAACAGGACATCATTAACTTCCTGCGATCACTTTAGCTGGGCAGGTCTTGATCGGCGCGGCGGCCTCGAAGTGGGCCGCCGTTTTTTTCACGAAAGCAAAAGCATCAGCCGCGAATGAACGCGAATTAAGACCAAAGAACCAATACCAAAACGAAAAAGAAAACAGTTGTCCTTTTTTTGATCTTAATTCGCGTTCACTCGCGTTCATTCGCGGCTGATTTTGTTTTTCTAGTGCGGTGGCGGTGCTGTAGGCACCCGGGGGGCCGGCGGCGGAAGCTTGAGCGCCGTGCCCGGGCCGAAGTATGGCTCGCTGAATTCCGCATGCACGGATTCGATGACCGCCTTGATGGCATCGGTGTATTTCTGCTGCGAGATTTCACGGATGATCTCGGCCTTGACCTGTTCCTGGGGCAGGGTTTCCTTGGCGGTCACTTTGTAAATGACGTAACTTTGAATTTCGGTTTCCACCTGGCTGACTTCGCCGGGCTTCAGAGAAAATACTTCATCGCCCTCTTTTGGGATAAAGTCAGCTCGCCGCCAGGCGCCCAGTGCGGTCGCCGGTGGCGCTTCGAGGCCCAGGGTGGAATAGGTTTGTTTCTGGATTTCGTCCGGGTCTTCACCCAGCGCGGCCCGCTGGCGCGCGGCCTGCGCGGCCTTGAGCGCCTTCTGGTCGAACTCCGGGTCGCGGGCGCCCGAAGGATTGGCGCGAGGGACAAAAATACGCGTGAGCCGCACGCGCTCGAACGTGCCCGGATGCTGATGATAATAGGCGTCGATCTCTTCCGGGGAGGGCGTGCGGAATTTTTCCTGCAGGTTGCGGCGATAAACCTCGGCGATGGTGCGCAGGCGCACCCAATCCATGATTTCGTGGAACTGGGGTGTATCCAGCATGCCGGTTTTTGCGGCGGCGGCTTCGAAGGCCAGATACTCCGCGTAGGTCTGGCCCAGGTTCTGGCGCCCGCCGGGCGGCACGGGCTGGGCCCCGGGGTTCAGCGCGTTCATCAGGCGCTCAAACTGTTCTCGGGTAATCGTCCGGCTGCAGGGCGGCGAATTCTTTTGGGCCGCATTCGGGTGGTCGCCGCACAAACCCTGCACCGAGATGACCGGCTGCTCAGCACCGATGGTGGGGCTGGAATCCGGCTTCTGAGGGACAGGCTGCGATTGCGCCGCAGCCTGGTTCATCAACAGGGCAAGAATGATTCCCGCGGAAATGACAAAGTTCTTTGCGCGATTCATGGCTAGTCATTTTACATTCAAAAACACGGGCACGGCGCGAGGAAGACGTAACCAAAACCCTTCACCGCAAGAGGGCGCAGGGAACGCAGAGGGTGCAGGGAACTTAATTCGCGTTCATTCGCGTTCATTCGCGGCTAAAAATGCTTTGCTTACAGCCGTGCCATGCCGTCCTTCAGGTGTAAACTTGCAAACCATGCAGATTCGTTTCGTTTTATTCCGGACGATGCCCATCTTCCTCGCGGCCATCCTGTCGGCGACGGCTGCCCTGAGCCAGGGCAAGCCCGCGGCCCATCTCATCGTGACCAACGCAAAGATATGGACGGTGGATGAATCGCATCCCCAGGCCGAGGCGCTGGCCGTGTGGCGTGACCGCATCGTGGCCGTGGGCACTAATGCCGAAGTGAATGCGTGGCGAGGGCCCCTGACCAAAGTCTACGACGCCCGTGGG
>Ga0153915_10005372_pt1 | contig 11911 bp, 10 predicted proteins | sample Opewatmetagenome_2_FD_107003 | JGI IMG/M metagenome (GOLD analysis project Ga0153915, IMG submission 107003) | Freshwater wetland microbial communities from Ohio, USA - Open water 3 Core 3 Depth 3 metaG | ecosystem: Environmental > Aquatic > Freshwater > Wetlands | place: USA: Ohio, Lake Erie...
AGAACCCAATGGACATAAGCAGATAGAAGTGACAGTTAAACCGGCACCCCAAGCCTTAGTGGGTGATTATTCCGTAGGCGTTTTAGTGAATGGGGAAAAATCGGATAAGACCATTGAAATGAGAGTGACTGTGAAAGCTTCTACCGCATGGGGATGGATTGGGATTGCCATTATCATCTTCGTGATTGCAGGACTGTGTGTATTGTTCATCTGGTTAGGGAGACGTTAACGTGGAACGACAGATCGTCATTGAAGCAGAAGGGCTGACCAAAAAGTATGGTCATCAGGTAGCGGTGAATGATCTCAATCTCCAAATCCGGGAGGGTGAGGTATTTGGATTCCTCGGCCCGAATGGGGCTGGGAAGACCACCACGCTACTCATGTTTCTGGGACTCACTGAGCCCACTTCAGGAAAAGTCAGAGTCATTGGATTCGATCCAACACGGGACCCTTTCCACGTCAAGGAGAAGGTTGGATATCTGCCTGAGAATGTGGGTTTCTATGATGATATGGATGCCAGGCAAAATCTTCAGTATATCGCCAGGCTGAACCGAATCCCCGATAAGGTTTCTTCTGGGAGAATTGACGAATCGCTCAAAGTGGTTGATCTTTTAGAAGAAGTGGGGAAGAAAGTTGGGACCTATTCGAAGGGGATGAGACAACGCCTTGGGATTGCGGAGGTTCTGATCAAAGAACCCAAACTCATCTTCCTTGATGAACCCACGATCGGTCTGGACCCTGATGGGACGAATCGGATGCTCGACCTCATTCACTCTCTTAGCCGAGAAAAAAATATTACTATTTTTCTCTCCTCACACCTTCTAGACCAAGTTCAAAGGATATGTGATCGGGTGGGAATCATGATCAAAGGGGATCTGGTGGCCATGGGCCCGATTGAGGAATTGGCCAAAAAGAAATTGGGCATTGATAAAGAGCATTATACACTTGAAGAAATCTATATGAAATATTTTAAGGAGGCCTAAATTGCAGGGAATCTTCACCATATTTAGAAAAGAGATGGAGGACCACTTCAGCAGTATACGGTTTCTCTTGATTTCAGCATTGATCGTGATGGTAGGTGTGATCATTGCCTCCATCGTTGGCATGTCCATCCAGGAAGAATCCAAAGGGATGGCCAAACCCACCTTTCTCTTTCTTTTGCTTTTCACCGCAACGGGAAAACTTTTTTCTTTTGTTCAGTTCATCGGTTTTTTTGGCCCTCTCATCGGGATCATCCTCGGTTTTGATTCGATCAATCGCGAGCGGGTTTCTCGAACCCTGAGCAAACTTCTCTCGCAGCCCATTTATCGGGATTCGGTGATCAATGCAAAATTTTTAGCCGGCGTGGCCATCATCGCCATCGTGTTGGTGGCCATTGTCCTTATCATCTCAGGCCTCGGCATTCGATTGATCGGAGTGGTGCCAGGGGCCGAAGAGGTTCTGCGCCTCTTGATTTATCTGATCACCAGCATCCTCTATATCTCTTTCTGGTTGGGGATTTCGATCCTCTTTTCAGTGGCCTTTCGAAGCACAGCCACTTCAGCTTTGGCTTCTTTAGCTGTATGGATATTTTTCTCCTTTTTCGTCAGCCTGGGGGCAGGGGTCTTGGCTGATGCCTTTGCTCCAGTCAGCCAGACCGGGGCAGGAGTCGATCCCAATATCGTCCTCAAACATGCGAATATCCAGAGGGTCATTTCCCTGTTTTCTCCCATGACCCTTTACAGTGACGCCACCTCCACGATCCTCGATCCGATGAGAAAGACCACTCAGTCCTTGATTTTAATGGGTCCCCTCGAAAGGCTTTCCATTTCCCGTTTTCAAAGTCCCTTGCCGCTACTCCAGAGCCTTTTCATTGTCCTTCCCCATCTGGTCTCTATTGTGGCCATAACCTTTCTCTGTTTCGGAATATGTTACTACGTTTTCATGCGGCAGGAAATCAGAACGGTCTAGGTTGAAAAAGATGAGGAGATTGGGTGATAGGGAGATGGGGTGAAATCCTTGATGGTATTTCTCCTTAACTCCTCATCTCCCCACCTCCCTATTTGATCCTCAAGAAAACCATGCCAGTTAAAAAGCGAGAGATCTTCGGCTGGGTCATGTATGATTTCGCCAATTCCGCCTTTGCCACCACCATTCTCGCCGTCATCTTCAATCAATATTTTGCCACGGTCGTTGCAGGAGGAGAGAGGGGAGTCGAATTCTTCGGATTTCGTCTCCACGGCGCTTCCTTCTTCACTTTTTCCGTAGCTCTCAGCATGGCCATCTCAGCCGTGGTCTCCCCATTTTTAGGTGCTGTGGCGGATGCTTCGGCTTCCAAGAAGCGGTTTCTGATGGTCTTCTGCTATATCGCTATTCTTTTCACTGGCCTTCTTTATTTTGTTCATGCAGGCAACTATTGGAGAGGTACAATCTTCTTCATCATTGCCAATATTGGTTTTGCTGGTGGAAATGTCTATTACAATGCCTTTCTACCAGAAATCTCGACTGATCAAAACATTGGACGGATCTCGGGTCTGGGATGGGCGTTGGGGTACATCGGGGGCGGAGCACTTCTGGCCATCAATTTGATGATGTTGAAATATCCAGAGTGGTTTGGATTTCAAACTGGATATTTTACTGTTCAGGATTGTTTCTTCTCTGTTGCGATTTGGTGGTTCGTTTTTTCTCTCCCAACTTTTCTGCTTCTGGGAGAGCGAGCGCAGAAATCCTCCTTATCCTTGGAGGAGGGATATTTCAAGGAAGGGTATCGGCGCCTCAAGCATACCTTTCATCGGGTCAAGACCTTCCGGGAATTGACCAAATTTCTAATCGCCTTTCTCATTTACAACGATGGTATTGAGACCGTCATCATCATGGCTTCGATCTTTGGAGCAGAGGTGTTAGGAATGGAGACAGGAGAGATCATCCTCTTCTTTTTGATGATTCAAGGAATCGCCTTTCTGGGTTCTCTTATGTTTGGATTTTTGGCCGATGCGATTGGGAATAAGAAGGCGGTGACGATCTCCCTGGCCATCTGGTCCCTCATCGTTATCTGGGCATTTCAGTTAGGAATCATCTGGGATCCAAAGACAGAATACTGGATCTTAGGTGTTCTGGCAGGGATCGTGATGGGTGGAAGTCAGGCAGCCTCCCGTTCCCTTCAAGGAATCTTTACTCCCGATGCCAACAGCGCTGAGTTCTTCGGTTTCTTCGCTGTCTCAGGGAAATTTGCTTCTGTTTTTGGGCCACTGATCTATGGAATTCTGATTGCGATCACAGGGAGTGTCCAGTCGGGAATCCTTTCCGTCCTCCTCTTTTTCATTGTTGGAATGGCAATTCTATGGACGGTCAATGAAAAGAAAGGAATGGAAGAAAAACAGAAACCTGTTATTTAGAGTTAGGGGTTCGGAGTCCACAGTTCGGAGACTAAAAAATAAGAACCTTCGAACTAACTACTCCGAACTTATGTTAATACTTAAACTGAATCCTAAATTTCCCTTCCATTTTTAAGCTTTGGCTACGCGAAAGGTTGACTTTCTTAAAGTAGAATTTTAATAATATAGGAAATAAAACAAATGGGGGGAAACAGGTCTTCTTTATGATCGTCAGGGATCTTTTAGAAAAGCAGGCCATCGAAAGGCCGGATAAAACTGCCATTCTGTTTAAGGAAGAGAAGATCACCTTCTATGACCTCAATACCCTGTCTAACCGATTAGCCAATCGACTCCTCAATGCTGGTGTCAAAAAGGGAGATCGCGTTGTCCTCCTTTTTCAAAACTGTCCCGAATTCACGATATCCTATTTCGCCATTTTGAAAATTGGAGCCATTGCCGTTGTTCTCGATTTTCGTCTCAGCCCTGCTGAAATGGAGCCAATTTTTCAGGAAACGGAGGTCACCGCAATCGTCACAAGTGTAAGGCAGAAAGTCTTCATCGATCGGGTGAGAAAAATGGTCCCCACTTTAAACCATGTTGTGGTGACGGGTTCGGAGGGCGAAGATATCAGGGATTGGCATTCCTATGAAGAGATTATCGAGAAGGAATCTTCTGAGAAGATTTCGATTCCACTTCAAGAAGAGGATGAATCTCTCTACCTTTATACCTCTGGGACGACAGGGAGATCGAAAGGGGTCGTTCTCACAAATGATCATCTCACTTACTTCCCTGAGACGATGCATCATGCCCTGCCAATGTCTGAGCAAGACACCTTTGGTCTTGTCCTCCCCATCTCTCACATCTCTGGTCCCATCGTCATGAATTTGATGGTGGAGTCAGGAATGGCGGTCTCCATCATTGATGAGATGAAACCGAAGAAAATTCTCGATGCGATCCAGAACCACCGGATTACAGTTTTCCATGCCGTCCCCCCCATTTTCCAATTAATTTTGAATGTTCCTCATTGGGAGCGGTATGATTGTTCCAGTTTAAAAATAATCGCCATGATGGGCACGGTCGTTCCGGAACAATTGATGAAGGAATTTGGAGAACGATATCCCCATCTCCATCCCCTTCAGGGTTACGGAGCCACCGAAACCTCTCCTCTTCTAACGCTTACACACTTGAAGGATGCTCCACGAAAAATGGCCAGCGCAGGAAAGGCAGCTCCCAAAGCGGAGCTGAAGATTATAGACCAAGAGGGAAAAGAAGTTAAAATGGGTCAGATGGGGGAGATTATTGCCCGTGGACCTCAGATCATGAAAGGATATTTCAAAGATCCCAAGACCACGGCCAAAAAGATTAAAGACGGATGGTATCATTCCGGAGATTTAGGGCGATTTGATGAGGAGGGTTACCTCTATGTCATCGGTCGGGTGGATGAGATGGTTGTCTCCGGAGGCCTCAATGTCTACCCTTCAGAGGTAGAGACAGTATTACTTAATCACCCCAAAGTTCAAGAAGCGGCGGTCGTAGGGATTCCAGATTCAAGAAGGGGCCAGATCTTGAGGGCGAATGTCGTCCTGAAACATGGTGAAACAGCAACGCATCGGGAGATCCTGAGCTTCTGTAAAGAAAGATTGGCCAGTTTTAAGATGCCCAGGCAACTCGAATTCAAAGATTCCCTGCCCAAGTCGAGAACAGGAAAGATTGCCAAAAGACAGTTGAGGACGACAGAGACGGCCTATGAGAAGTGGCGCGATTTTATCTCTGAGAGAGAAGCCTTCATCGGCCCGTTGGCTTTGCTTCTCATCTGGTACTTGATCTCCACTTTTCAGTGGGTCAATCCCTTCTTTTTGCCTTCGCCATGGAATGTCTTTCTCGAATTAAAAGAATTGCTCTTCTCCCAAGGGGTCTACACCCATCTCGGAAAAACCCTTTACAGGATGTTCAGTGGGTACTTTTTAGCCATACTTTTAGGGATTCCTCTCGGAATTATGGTCGGATATTGGGAGAGGGTCTACAACTCGTTGGAGTTTGTCATCGAATTCTTTAGAGGTTTTCCAGCGACCTCTCTCTTTCCTCTCTTCATGTTAGCCTTTGGTATTGGAGATGCAGCCAAGATCGCCATTGTTATTTTCTCCTGTAGTTTGATCATCACGATCAACACGCTATACGGGGTTCGGAATTCTTCCAAGACGAGACAGATGGTGGCTGAAACAATGAAGGCAAGGAGCATCTATATCTTTGCGCGAGTGATCCTTCCCGATGCCCTTCCCTATATCACAGCAGGGCTTCGAACGGCCCTCTCTTTGACGCTCATCATCGTAGTCATTTTGGAGATGTTCATTGGGACGGATAAGGGATTGGGCCACCTCATCTACAATGCTCATATGACCTATCAGATTCCACAGATGTATGCTACCATCATCCTTACCGGTCTCATAGGATATGGAATGAACAAGGGATTTATTAAATTGGAAGAAGAAGTTATCCATTGGGGAGGAAGATAGAATTAGGAGTTAGGAATTAAGAATTAGGAATTTAGAGCGGTACGAAACACGGATCACGGGCTACAAATCACGATGAAGGAGGGAGCCATGAAAAAGCAATGGCTAGTTGTTCTGGTTTTTTTGTTTTCGGTAACAATTCTTTCTCCGAACCATTCCGTGGCACAGGATGAGGTTAAGATTGGATACTTGGGTTTTGTTTTGGCTCTGCCCACCTTTGTCGCCTTGGAGAAAGGCTATTTCCAGGAGCAGGGGTTGAAGGTGACTCCGACGCTTTTTGAGTCGGGAACGATCATCACCGATGCCTTGATCACGGGTCGTATTGATGTCCAGACGGGAAGTGCCATCATCGCCTCTTGGTTGGCCGAGCAGAATATGCCCGGCACCTATAAAATCTTTATCATGTACGGGAATCGTGAGGTTCTTCAGGATAACACCATGGCTTTGATGGTAGCAAAAGATTCGCCCCTCAAAGGGATAGGGGATCTGCGGGGGAAGCGGATGGGGACCTTTCCTGGGATCGCTTCCATTGCTTTGGCAAAGGCCGTGTTGAGGAATTCTTTTGATCCGGATAAGGAAATCACCCTCATTGAAGTCCCCCCTGGGAATATTGTCCAGGCTTTGGCAGCAGGCCAGATTGATGCTTACTTTGCTCCAGAGCCCTTTGGGATGATTGGTGAAGCCAAAGGGGTAGGTCGGCGTTTAATCAGGAGCCCTCTTCTTTTGCTCAATCTTAAAACCGGCATCCCGGGAGCACCCTTTTCCTTCAATTCAAAGTTCATAAAAGAGAAGCCGCTCGTGGCTAAAAAGGTAAAAGCTGCCTATTATAAAGCGGTGGATTTTATTTATTCAAATGAGACAGAGGCAAGAAAATTCCTTCCCAAATATACGAACTTGCCCGAACCCTTTGCCATGAAAATTCCTTGGGAACATTGGGTTAAGGTTGAAGAATATAATAAAACGTGGGGCCAGCCTTACTTTGAGCTTCTCAGGAAAGAGGGGCTATTTCAGAAGCACGTGGATACAAGCAAACTTTTTTATCAGGAATAGTCATTAGATTAAGAATTCAAAGTGAACAGTTAAGAATTTAAGATTAAATGTATTAATGAAAAACCTCGATGCAAGGAGGAAGTTTGATGAAAAGAAGATGGCTGGTTATCTGGATTCTGCTTTTTACTCTTGTTACCTCTGGAGTCGACCATACTATGGCACAGGAAGAGGTGAAGATTGGATACCTCACCCTTGTCATGAGCCTGCCCACCTTTGTCGCCCTTGAAAAGGGCTATTTTCAAGAGCAAGGGCTTAAAGTGGTGAATACCCCTTTTGAATCTGGAACACTCATCGTCGATGCTTTAGTGGCTGGCCGGATTGATGTCAATGCAGGAAGCGCCATCATTGGCCACTGGTTAGTTGAACAGAATCTGCCCGGAACCTTTAAGATTTTTGTTGTGTACGGTCCTCTAGGGCCGAAGGACGTGACCTTTGTACTCATGGTGGCAAAGGATTCCCCGCTCAAGGAGATGGCGGGCCTGAAGGGGAAAAAGGTGGGGACCTTTCCTGGGATCACCTCCCTCTCTTTGGCAAAAGCAGTATTTAGGAAATATTTTGATCCAGATAAGGAAGTGACAATCATTGAGATTCCACCAGGAAATATTGTCCAAGCCTTAGCGGCTGGACAGATCGATGCCTACTTGACCCCTGAGCCTTTTGGTATGATGGCTGAAGCAAAAGGGGTGGGTCGGCATTTGGTGAAATACCCTCTTCATGCTCTCAACCTCCAAAACGGCATCCCAGGTGGGGCCTTTACCTTTAATTCCAAATTTTTGAAAGAAAAACCACTCTTAGCAAAGAAAGTAAAGGCCGCTATCTATAAGGGTGCAGATTTTATCCATACCAATGAAATGGAAGCAAGAAAATTCCTCGTCAAGTATACAAACTTGCCCGAATCCTTTAGCATGAAAATTCCTATCGACCCGTGGACGAAGGTTGAGCAATATAACAAATCATACGCCCAACCTTACTTTGAGGTTCTCAAAAGAGAGGGGTTATTCCAAAAGCATATCGATACTACCCAACTTTACTACAAAGAATAAAATGGCGCGAATCGGAATTAAAGATTACTTAAGGGTGGAAGGCCTGACAAAGACCTTCTCGAGCACCTCGGTCAAGGACAAGGGGTTTCAGGGAAGCCTGCGTGTGCTAGATAATGTCAATTTTTCCTGTAAAGCAGGAGAGTTTATCACTTTAGTGGGTCCCAACGGATGCGGGAAAACCACCATTTTTCGAATCATGGCCGGCTTAGAAGATCAGGAATATGGGAAAATAACGATTGGGGGGAAACCCTCTTACGAAGCGAAAATCGGATACATCTTTCAAAATTATCGCGAATCCCTCTATCCTTGGCGGACATGTTTTGATAACCTCCTCGTTCCCTTGGAGTTGAACAAGGTTCCGAGAAGGGAGAGAAAGAAGCGGATCGAGCAGTTTCTCTTTAATCTCGATTTCAAGGTTCAGGACGATGCGTATCCCTATCAATTGAGCGGAGGGCAACAACAACTCCTGTGCATTCTCCGAGCGCTTCTGTATGAACCCGATGTCATGTTAATGGACGAACCCTTCAGCTCCCTCGATTTCCAAACGACCCTTTATATGCATGACAAAGTGCTCGAGATATGGGCGAAGGCCAAGGCCACCATTCTCTTTATCTCACACGATATTAATGAGGCAGTCTATTTGGCGGATAAGGTGGTGGTATTGAGCAAGAGGCCTGCTCATGTGATGGATGTGATCGAGGTAGACCTTCCGAGGCCACGGAAATTGGAGATGACAGAGAGCGAAGAATTTTTCGCTGTGAGAAATCGGGTCCTCGATATCTTCAAGGATGAAATCGCAGATAGCCTTATCCGGATGGAGATGAGCGGGTTCTAAAATCCCAATCCTTCTACCTCCCAGAAGGAATTTATTGTGAAATACAAAGTTCCCATTTTCTAAATCCTCCGTAGTCCTGGATAAATCGGGACTACGGAGGATGGTTTGAGTTTTTGAGACGCTACGACGCAAAGACCATGAGACCCTAAGATGTTCTTTGAAGTAATAATTTATTATCCAATGACCAGTGACTAATATTTAAAACGAATCCTATACTTCACCTTCACTTCTTTATCTTTGGCAACGGGAACATCGAAACGGATCAAATGAGCACTTAGTTTCTCAAAGGGATGGGTGTTTGAGAGCATCTCCCAATCGCCAGGGATGGGTTCCTCCACTAAAACTTTAATGTCTTCTTTCTTGTGATTCCTTAAGCTCACCTCAAAAGCCACCTCGAAGAGATTGGAACCCAGACGTTTGTAATCCGTCTGAATTCTTTCTCCCACCACATCGAAGGCCTCTCCGATTTTGATCTTAAATTTTTCATCCTTTGGGGTATGGTCAATTCGGTCCTCTCCAACAAACTGGAGACTCCCATCCTTGTCCTCTTTATACACACGAATCGTTCCCTTGGGGAGGGGAATGCCCAGATTATTCTTTTTGCTGTTTTCTAATTCGAGGAAGACTCCGATCTTTTGCTTTGTTGTTGACTGATCAACCCGGTAGTAATAATACTGAGGTTGACCCGCGAAGATAAAAAGTTTCTTGAGAGGGACCTGATTGGCATCGAGAAGGGACATCTGCTTGGTTTGATTGTCTTTAATGGTGGTTCTTCGGTCCAGAGTATAGAGATGATATTCGAAGAAGGATTCCTCCTTGAATTGGGGACTCGCCTCTTTTGCCGCAGCCATGGGCCTTGCATAATCCATTTTCATCTCTCCCTGGACCCGATGGATGTCACCAGCTACTAGTTTCAAAAGAGCATTCTGGTACGTAGCACCGCTTCGATTGTCTATGGTCACCCAGCCAGTTAAATCGGTCATCGTGTCCAGTTTGTTCAAGACAGCCACATAATCAGCCTTCCAGTTAATCCCAGAAGTCAGGTAAGAAGCCTCTAACTTTTGAGGTTTTGAAAGCTTATTTTCCAACATCCAGACCAATGTGGGTTGGGGGATGAGGTTTTCAGGGATTCTTGAAAGCAGAATTCTTCCATAATGGCCGATGTGGATCTTATCTCCGATCTGAAAAATGTTTCCGCCTTGAGTGGAGAGAAGAGTTGCTTCAACAATTTCCTCTTTTTTCGTCTCAGGGTTGATCGTGGCAAGCTGAACCTTCTGGCCCACAAACTTTTCAAGAAGTTTCTGTGGGCTGAGAAGATCGTATTCATAGTTTTGTTCTAAAACATTGAGGCTTGATCCATTGATCAGGGATTTGATGTGGACGGTTGTGGGATCAATCTTTGCTGCCACATCCATGAACTTTAATTCATGGATGCCAGGTTTGAATTCAATAATCCGGGTGTCCTTCACCAGGCCTACATTTGAATTGTAAATGGTGACAGCTACATCCTTTTGATCCTTGAGAGTACTGGTCAGGGGTGCCGCAAACCCCAACTGAAGTGAAAATAGGAATGAGATGAGAGTAAGTAAAACAATTGACCTTTTCATTGGAAACCTCCTTTTTCTCCCTTCCTGCTCGGGAGGGAAGGGCGTTTGTTTTAGTATTAAAGACAACCACAAACCCAATTTGGTTCCAAAAAATATTTAATTTTGTTTAAAGGAAGGTTGGACATTAAGGGAAGGGTGCAGATGGGCAAAATTTATTAAAGATTAAAATGCGACTGTTCTATTTCTTTCTGTAAATCCTATTTCTGGCCAATTGGGCAGGTCTTTATGCAGTTAAAGCAGAAATATTGAAATCCGATGAAGCCAGCCTGATATAAACGCCAGAAGTTCACATCTTTTACCATCTTTTTCTGTTCTTCGGTTGGGCTTTCTGCAAACCTTGTCCAGAAACGGATAGCGCTCCCAATCCCATAAGGCTGACTGTTCTTAAGGCACTTCATATCATCGGTTTTACCCTCTTCATCCAAGGCATGTGCTGGGCAATTTTCGATACAGATATTACAGTCGGTACAGAGTTTTTCTGTAAAAGGTGAATCTGAAGACAACTCCAAATTCGTCATCACGGCTGTAAAGACCACCCTCGAGCCTATTTTGGGATGAATCACTAAGTTATGCCGGCCAAAGTTACCAAGACCTGCGGCAATCGCGGCATGACGGAGAGAAACATCTCCCAATGTCCCTTTGGTTTCGTAGCTCATATGGAGAGGATAGGAGGGTGGCACGGTCATGGCTTTGGTCTTAAATTCCCTTTCAAGAAAACGGGCTACCTTGTAGTTGGAAGAACGCGTAAATTCCAGCGCGTCCAGCCTTCCACCCGCGGCGATCTGCATGTTTTCACTTTCACAGTTTGAAAGTTCTTGATAAGCGAGAACCACGATTGATTTGGCTCCAGGAAAGATGCTTTGTAAATCTGGCGATCTTGGGCTTTTATAATCTTTAACTGAAGCTATCCCCACATCGTCTATCCCTAAACTTAAAACAAATTCTTTAATTTTTTCTTTCATCAACTTCCTCCCTCGAGATTATCCGTTATTGAGGCTTATGCCCATTTTGGCCGGCTCGTGTCCTTCCAGGGGGCACAATGTGGGCATATTATTCCTTTCCGGTAAGCTTCACCCTGTTGGGTGAGAACTTCATTTTTTCATTCATCAATGGCCACCTCACTAAGCTTTCACGATACTGAATATAGTCCCAAATTTCTTGGCAGTATCTTTTTTCCTCTTTCTGGAATCCATTTTGGAAGCTGGACAAATCAACAATGAGATCACCAGACTTTATCCACTTCTGATTGGTTTGATTTAAAAGATCCTTATCCATTGGGCTCTTCCCAATTATATTTAAAAGGTGAACATAAAGCAAAATTTATCTTTTTCGTCCATTAGGGTATTGGGAGTAAAGCCTCCCACAAATTTTGGATGGTATCTCCAAAAGGTTTTTCCCCGAACCCATCGATGGCAAGGGTGATGAGAAAGAAAATGGATAGGGTCCCTAGAAAAACAAAAAGAATGATGTCATGCCGGTGATAGAATTTTCCAACCCATTGGGCCGTGCTGTA
>Ga0153915_10005373_pt1 | contig 11911 bp, 9 predicted proteins | sample Opewatmetagenome_2_FD_107003 | JGI IMG/M metagenome (GOLD analysis project Ga0153915, IMG submission 107003) | Freshwater wetland microbial communities from Ohio, USA - Open water 3 Core 3 Depth 3 metaG | ecosystem: Environmental > Aquatic > Freshwater > Wetlands | place: USA: Ohio, Lake Erie...
AGCTTCGCAAGACCCCTTCTGGGATACTACCCTGGCTATCACATCGGACATCTCAACCTCCTATTCTATGTGTCTTTGGAACTAACATCTTTCCTCTCAGTTTTTGGCTAAACCGCCCTGAATATATAGTACATTATGATACGCCTCGCTACAAGTGAATGGCGAATAGGCACGGAGGGATATATACCGTCCGCCTACACCGGTTCCCTTTGTTTTTCCGCTGGCCTCATCCGCGCTTAGCAGACATTGTGAAGAAGGTCTGGAGGCCTCGCACTGAAGATGCCCATATGGCAGTGTTATAATCATACAGTTCACAATGACGAGATGGCTCTGGCAACAATGAGAACGGAGGCAGGAGTTTGAGCTTCCGAGTAGTCGATACCTTCTATGTACCCGGGATAATTCCTACCTACGACGAGCTGTTGACGAAATTAGGAGCGGAAGTAGAAAAGACTTTCTGTACTACTGAACAGGAGCTTATCTCCGCCTGTGCCGAAGCTGATGCTGTTATAGCGGTGGGAATAAGGATAACGCCTGGCTATATCTTTAGCTCCAAAGTGATCGGAAATCTGAGCAAATGCCGAGTGATTGCCTTCACAAGTATAGGTTACGACAATGTGGACGTGGCTGCAGCTACAGAAAAGGGTATTTGTGTTACCAACGTCCCCTATTACTGCCTGGAGGAGGTCTCAGACCACACTATGGCACTTGTTCTCGCCTGCGCCAGGAAGTTTTATCAACTTCTTCCCGACATTAAGGCGGGGAAATGGAGTAGCCAGGCAGATTACTTGAACGCCTTGAAGCCGTTACAGCGGTTATGTGGGCAGACATTGGGCCTTATTGGTTTTGGCAATATTGCTCGTGCCCTTGTCCCGAAAGCGAGAGCTTTTGGCTTTAGTATCATTGCCTACGCTCCCCATGTGCCTGACATCCTATTTAGGACATTTAAGGTCGAATCGGTAGGACTCGACCAGTTGCTTGAACAGTCAGACTTCGTTTCCATGCATACTACTCTAACTCCAAAAACCAGGCACATGATGGGGCTTCAACAGTTCAAGAAGATGAAGCCCACCGCTTATTTGATCAACACAGCTCGGGGAGAGCTTGTGGATGAGAAGGCTCTTTACATTGCTCTTTCGGAGGGGCTGATTGCCGGGGCTGGCCTGGATGTACTGGAGTCAGAGCCTCCTAGCCCCGACAATCCCTTGCTGAAGCTCAACAACGTTCTCATCACCGGTCATTTTGCTTACTATTCCGAGGAGGCAAACGAAGAGTTGTTCAGGTGGCCCTGGGAAGAGGTGGCCAGAGTATTGCAGGGTGAGTGGCCTCAGGGTTTGGTCAATCCGCAGGTCAAAGAGAGGTTTAGTGCTAAGTGGGGCGCCCACCCCAGGTAAGGAGCGCTACTCGTCAGCCCCCCTTGACAAAGCCTTACAGGTGTGGTACCATAAGAGTGCTCCAAGTAATCGAACAGGGTCTGGCGTGTGCGGAACCGCGCCAAGTAAGCGGAAGCTGAAGAGCGCTGGGAGGTAAAAGGCCCCGCGTAAAGTAGGTGGAAGCAGAAAAGGGGCGGTGGAGTGCCGAGGAATGTGAGGTTACTTGGGGCATTTTTTGTTTCGCTTTTTTGTTTTGCGGGCCGCAAGTGCTGCTGGAGAGAGAAAGAGCCAAGTGAGAGTGGTTATCGCGGCTGCGCGCCTTTGACTAACCCCGGGCGGAGGATGCCGACAAACGGCAAATTACGGTATTCTCCCTTGTAATCCAATCCATAACCAACCACGAACTCATCGGGAACTTCGAATCCAACATAATCGAGAGGGACGTCTATCAATCTACGGGCTCTCTTGTCAAGCAAAGTACAAACGCGAAGACTGGCGGGATTGTGAGCGGAGAGATGACTGAGAATGTAATTCAGTGTCATGCCGGTATCTACAATGTCCTCGACCATCAGTACGTGTTGTCCCGTTATGCTGCTATCGAGATCTCTGGTTATCTTGACCACCTGCCCATCACCACCATAGTATGAGATAGCCATAAAGTCTAAAGTAACTGGAAGGGAAAGGTTTTGCATCAGGTCAGACATAAAGCAGACAACTCCCTTCAAGATACCTATTAGCACCAATCGCTGGCCAGCGTAATCACGCGAAATGTGTCTGGCCAGAGTCCTAACCCTTCGTTGAATCTTGGCGTGGCTGTACAGAACTCGGTCTATTCCCTCTACTTTGGCTTCGCCGAGAGGGCCATAACCGTACTTGGCCAACAGTTTGAGAAAATCACTTTTGTTCAGAAGCCGGATATTGACTTCAGGGTAGAGTTCCCTGAGCCGACGCAGCTTACGATTTTTCTCTGTCAGCAGATGTTGTTTCAACGTAGTCAGCTCAACATAAAGGTCCAGTTCAGGCAAATAAAAGTCGGGGGTGAACATCTCGGCTATCTTGTCCCCCTCCCATCTAAGAGGAAAGGAGCGAGGCTCATAAAGCCATTCAATGCAGTAAAAGTCCAAAAGTTTGGCAAAATCCTCCTCGCTGGGATGAGCGAAACTGGTCGGCCTCAGTGTAGTAGCGGGTAATGGAGATACTCGCGAAGATTTTCTTCGTTTCTCGCCTACTTTGTAGTTTTGCTCCAGCAATTGATGAAGTTCTTCTCTTTCAAAGACGGCGGCGCAAGTGTCCGCAACGCTGAGGAGGAAACTTCTGTCAGCTTCGGAGAATTGGCGGGGCTCGCGAGTGTAGATTCGAATCTCCCCAATGGCTTCTCCTTTCCCGAGTACGGGAATCCCCAGAATGGTGGCTATTCCCTGTTCCAGGGCTATTTGGGGATATTGAACCCTTTTGTCTTTGGCGGCATTAGCGATGAATACAATCTTGCCATCCAGGATATCCGGGAGGCTTTTGTGGACGTCAAGCGGGCCTTTTTTCAGATAAAGGTCACTCAATCCATATGCGCCTACAGTGACCAAATATTCCTTCTGGGGATTGAGGGACAAAATGCGGCAGCCATTTCCCTGCACTGCCACGGCAGCGCTTTTGGCTATGGAATTACAGATTCTCCTTAAGCCAAGAGCCGAATTGGCAACTTTTGTTATCTGCCTAAGAGCTGAATAATAACTACCTCTCGCGCTACCCATCCTTAAACTCCGCTCAGGACATCCTTCTCTCGCACTCTATCCGCATTTGGTGAAGCCGCAGGCAAGGCAAATGTTGCAGCCCTCCTGATAAATCAGGGGACCACTACAGTCGGGGCATTGTCCGGCCCAGCTTTTGGCCGCCTCCAGATTTTTCGAGGGCCCCTCAGAATTGCCAGCAGTCCCTTCTTTCTTGACATACTTCTCAAGCACGCTGGCGATAGCATCGGCACAGGACAAAACGGCGTGCCCCTGTTCCCAGGCAATGGAAGGACACCTGATGCCACGCAGGTGCTTTACAATGGAATCTATATCTAATCCAGACCTTAGAGCTACCGATGTGAGGCGGCTAATAGCCTCGAGCTGAGCTGCGGCGCAGCCCCCGGCTTTTCCTAAAGTGGAGAAAACTTCGGATATTCCCTGATTGTCAAAATTCACTGTTACGTAAATATACCCGCAGCCAGTATTCACTCTTTCGGTTACGCCCCTGGTGACCTTGGGTCTTTTCCTGGGAGCTAGCTTGCTCTCACCCCTCTTTGGCCCCTCACCTACGGTGAGGACCTGGCTTTCCCGGCTCCTGTCTCGGTAAATGGTTATGCCCTTCAAGCCTTCCTGGTAAGCCAGCATATACACTTTAGCTACGTCCTCGGGTGTCGCCTCCTGTGGGAAGTTGACTGTTTTGGATACGGCGCTATCAGTGAATTTTTGAAATACTGCCTGCATCTTGACATGCCACTCGGGAGATATGTCATGGGCAGTTACGAAGAGCCTCTTGGTCTCTTCAGTGACTTCTTCTATGTCTTTCAACCTCTTTCCCTCGGCTAGCTGCTTCATTAAATCGGGAGAATAGAACCCTCCCCTTTTGGCTGCCTCTTCGAAATAAGGGTTCACCTCTATAAATTCTTCGCCTTCCAGGATATGACGCACGTAGCTTAAAGCGAACAATGGCTCAATGCCACTGGAGCAGTTGGCGATTATGCTCAGGCTGCCAGTAGGGGCAATGGTAGTCCGAGAGGCATTTCGAAACCGAGGACCATCAGGCACGTCATATATGCTTCCCTGAAAAGCAGGGAAGACTCCTCTTTCTTGGGCTAGCTCCATTGAAGCTTTGTCAGCTTCTGCTGATATGAAATGGGTAACTTGCTCGGCCGCGGCAAGCCCTTGTTCACTATTGTAGGGGATACCAAGTTGAATCAGCATGTCGGCAAAACCCATCACTCCCAGGCCTATTTTCCTGGTAGTTTTTGTCATGTCTGCAATCTCCGGAAGCGGAAATTGGTTGACTTCAATAACGTTATCGAGGAAGCGGACTGCCAGCTTGACTGCTTGAGATAGCCTCTCATAGTCAATGCGTGGCTGACCATTTTTATTCGCCACCATCTTGGACAGATTAATGGAGCCCAGATTACAGGATTCGAAGGGGAGCAGGGGTTGTTCCCCGCAGGGGTTGGTGCTTTCTATTTTGCCCAGTTCAGGCGTAGGGTTATGCCTGTTTATCTCATCGATGAACACGATACCCGGGTCGCCGGTTCGCCAAGCCATGTCGACTATTCTGTCAAACACCTCTTTTGCATTAAGCTTATCCACCACATCTCCGGTTCGAGGATTCACCAGACTGTAGTCGGTGCCTTTTTGCACCGCTTTCATGAACTCATCAGTCACAGCTACGGAAAGGTTGAAATTGGTCAGGGCGTCCGGCTTGTCCTTGGCCTCGATGAATCTCAAGATGTCGGGATGTTCGACGCTGAGTATTGCCATGTTGGCTCCGCGGCGCATACCGCCCTGCTTTATGACATCGGTGGTGGTATCGAAGACCCGCATGAAAGAAACGGGACCGCTGGCAATGCCGCCTGTAGAACCCACTCTATCTCTTTCCGGTCTGAGTCGGGAAAAAGAAAAGCCTGTACCTCCACCACTTTTATGAATCAAGGCAGTGTATTTAACTGCATCGAAAATAGACTCCATAGAATCCTTGATGGGCAAGACGAAACAGGCTGACAACTGTCCCAGTTCGCGACCGGCGTTCATTAGAGTGGGAGAGTTGGGCAGAAACTCCAGGCTTTCCATTAGTTGATAGAAAGCTTCTTCACAGGAGGAGACATCCACCTTGGGATTATAGACGAGCTCGGCCGAAGCAATGTGCTTGGCAACGCGGTGAAACAGCTCCTGCGGCGTCTCAACGACCTTCCCTTCTTCATCTTTTGTTAAGTATCTTCTTTCCAGAACCCTCAGGGCATTATCACTGACTTTGATTCCTGAAATGACCTGGCTTCTGGCTTGAGGAGAGAATTCATCTGCAGTTAGAATCTCTTTGACCATCGCCTGAAGTTTAGAGGAGGACAGGGGCTGTTTGGTCTGCCGGGGAACCAGTTCCTCCATGCCCGGAAATGGATGGGCCACCTCGAGACGCTGACTCACTTGCTCTGTAAACTTTTCCAACATCTTTCTGTCACTTATACCCATGGACTCGCCGGCAGCGAAAACAGCTTGGGCTACTTTATCTCGACCGATAGTTTTGTGGTTTTCTTTCCGACGGGGTTTGGGCATTTCATCTCCTTTTGCGACCACCCGGGGAATTCGCGGCCTCGGAAGAAGGCAGCGGCAGCTGATTTGCCGGCGTCGGCTCTCTTCGTACCGCCAGGCTATCCACCTCTTCTTTTAAGGCCCCGAGATCAGCGAATTCCCGATAAACGCTGGCAAAGCGAATGTAGGCAATGTGGTCCAGTTTCTTCAATCCCTCCATGACCAAATCACCGATATAGGAACTCGAGACCTCGTTCTTGCCAACCTTGTAAAGCTCAGCCTCAATAGTTTCCACAAACTTATCAATGGCACCCGTAGGAAGAGGGCGTTTCTCACAAGCTTTGCGAATACCAAGGAAGAGCTTATCGCGGCTGAATTCCTCACGCCTTCCATCCTTCTTGATAACGAAAATATCGTGTGGCTGTACACGCTCATAGGTGGTGAAGCGGGCTTTACAGGCGAGACATCTCCTTCGACGTCTTACCCCTTCGTCCACACTCCGAGAATCTATCACCCTTGATTCCTGCTTGCTACAGTAGGGACAGTCCACCATTACCTCCTAAACGTTGTGGTGTAACAGTATTTTACCACTAGATGTAGTAAAATGCAATACCCCCAGCTGAAAAAATGAGGTTTGATGGTGGACAATTCCAGGAAAGTGTGCTAGGTTTGAATCCACACGAGCCCAACGTGATCAAAGCTACACCATATTCCTGGTCAATATCGCGAGAAGGACTTTAGGAAGCATTGTTCGAGGAAATCTTACCAGGTCTTTATAGAATCGAGGTTCCTCTGCCTGGAAGTCCTCTAAAAGCCACCAACTCTTACGTTATAGAAGGAAAACAGCGGTCTCTAATTGTTGATACCGGATGGAACCGAGAGGACTGTATGACGGCACTGGTCTCCGGTCTGGTGGAATGTGGCGTGGACTCAAAGAGAGCTGATTTCTTCATTACCCACATGCATGCGGACCACGCAGGTCTAGTATCAGTTTTAGCCGGGGAAGGGGCTAGAATATACTTTGGCTGGGCGGATGCGGAAATCATGAGGTCTACCACGCCTGAGCACTGGCAGAAGCAAATTGATTTTGCTCGTGACCGCGGTTTCCCCGCAGAGGAACTTGAAAAGGCTATCGGAAGCCACCCTGGTCGCAGATACAGCCCCAGAACCTCCTTGAATTTGTGTGTCTCCAAGGACGGCGATAATATGACCGTAGGCGACTACCAGTTTGAATGTATCGAGACCCCAGGGCACACTGAAGGTCACATCTGTCTTTATGAGCGGGACAAGAAAGTATTAATATGTGGCGATCTAATCCTCGTCGATATAACTCCAAATATCACTCTTTCCTCCGAGGAACGAAATCCATTGAAGGACTATCTGATGAGCCTGGACAAAGTCTATGATTTGGATGTTGAGGTCGTCCTGCCGGGTCACAGGAGTATCTTCAGAGATCATAAGAAGAGAATTCGAGAACTGAAGGAGCACCATCTAACACGACTTGAGGAAGTAGTTTCCATTCTGAGAAAGGGTGAGCAAAACGCCTTCGAGGTTGCTTCACAGATGACCTGGGATATAGGTTACAAATCCTGGGATCTGTTTCCTCCGGCGCAGAAGTGGTTTGCTTTTGGTGAAGCTTTGGCTCACCTGAAATATCTTGAGGAAGAGGGGGATGTGGGGTGGAGGGGGGAAAAAGAGGGGGTAGTATTTTCCTTGACGCAAAGCAAAAAGGAGGCACACCAATGAAAGACGCTTACGCAATCCTAGCCGAGAAGCTTGGTTATGCTGGGTCAGAGAGGCTCAGGAAAATCCTGAAAAGACTCATGAACAAGGAGGAAGCGGAGATAGTAGCTTCTCTTCCTTGTCCCGTGGCTGAGCTTGCTCAGAAGCTGGGCAAAGACGAGAAAGAGGTCAGTAGTATGCTCGATGGGCTCTTTCGGAAGGGGGTCGTCTTTATGACCTCCAAGGGCTATCGATTCGCTAGGGACATATTTCAGCTCCATGATGCCACGGCTACTGACGTGAGATCGGACAATGCTTGGGGGCGCGAACTGCTTGACCTCTGGGAAGACTTCTGCCAGTCGGAATGGTATGGAGATTGGGCAAAGATGGTCGAGACCTGGCAGATGCCGATGTGGAGGGTAGTGCCGGCCAGAAAAGCTATTCCCAAAGGAACGAAACTGCTACCATCTGAAGACGTACGGGCTATCCTTGATAAAGCCAGCAGATTTGCACTGGCCCACTGCTCTTGTCGAAGAATATCCGGAAGATGTGATTTACCGGTTGAGGTCTGTCTTCAAGTTAACCGGGGAGCAGAATATGCCATAACCAGGGGAACAGGTAAAGAACTGACCAGGGACGAGGCGATGGAGATTATGGATGCTGCGGAGGAAGCTGGCCTCATACATAGCGTGTTTAACAATTCCGAAATCGCCAGCGTGATCTGTAACTGCTGCGCCGACTGTTGCATCTTCTACTATCCTCTTGCCAAGCACGGCGTTCTGGAAAAAGGAGTGGCCAGGAGCAGATTCCAGGCAGAAGTAGACAAGGCAATTTGTAAGGGGTGCCAGACGTGCGTGGAGAGGTGCCCGTTCGAGGCAGTAGAAATGGTGAAAATCTCGGGGGAGAAGAAACTCAAGGCGCAGGTAAAGCCTGAGAGGTGTTTCGGTTGCGGAGTCTGCGCTGTGGGATGCGAATCGGAAGCCATCAAGCTCGTTGAAGTCAGACCTCCCGAGTACATACCTGTTTGAGGTTGACCGTCTGCATGGGCTTGCTAGACGCAACGGTCCAGTCAGATGACTCTCGTATTGGTGGCTGGGAGCGATGTACAGCTCTGGGATGCCCGACACGCTACAGCCGGAGGTCAGCCTCGTGACAAGTCTCCAGAAAAGCGACAACGAGGTTAATCGCGGCCTCGATGTCCTCCTTATGGGCGGTCTCCACCACGGTGTGAACGTAACGGGTGGGAATAGAGATGGTTACCACGGCCACGCCCTCGCGGGCAGGCTGAATCGCTCCAGCATCGGTGCCGCCACGCGGTAGTATCTCAAGCTGATACCGAATCTTTCGTTCTTCTGCTAAATTGGCCAAGAACTGAACAAGCCCAGGATGAGAAATGGACCACGAATCCTTTACCTTGATTGCTACACCCTTTCCGAGTCGCGTTACCTGCTCATGCGCTGGCACGCTGGGTATATCACAAGCGATAGTCACGTCCAGTGCTACTCCGATGTCCGGGCCGACGGCAAAGGCTGACGTCCGCGCTCCCCTGAGCCCGACTTCCTCTTGGACCGTAGCTATGAAGTAGACGTCAGCTTTGTGTTTTCCCAATCTTCTCACTGCCTCAATCCCTACATACACGCCCAATCGGTCGTCAAGCGCCTTGCCTGTCACAAGGTTGCCCACGTCGGCGAATGTCTGCACAAGGGTCACGGGGTCGCCGACTCGCACCCGTTCTTTGGCTTCCTTGCCGGACAGACCAATATCGACGAACAGGTCTTTAATCTCGGGTGTCTTCTTTCGCTCTTCCTCCGTGAGGATGTGGACGGGTTTGGTGCCGATCAGTCCATAGGTGGCACCCTCTCTGGCATGGACAGTCACTCGATGAGCAAGGAGAGTGCGGGGGTCGAACCCTCCTACTGGGTCGATGCGCAGGAAGCCTGTTTCCTCATCCACGTGAGACACGAGGAATCCAATCTCGTCCATGTGTGCCGCCACAGCTACCTTGGGGCCGGCCCCCTTTTTGTGAGCTATGAGGTTCCCCAGGCGGTCCACGGTGATCTCGTCCACATGGCCGGTGAGCGACTCCCGAACGATGGCGCGGATCGCCTCCTCCCTCCCCGGAACCCCCGGTGTTTCAGAGAGTCTTTTCAACAAATCCATCTTTTCCTCCCTTCGCGTGGCATGCGTATGGAACTGTGTTATGAGGCAATCATGCCTGGGATACACATGATTACTTCTGGTCGTTTGACACCGGGATTATAGCAAGGACAAGGCAAAGTATCTATCGGTGCGCCGGCCCCTTGTGTTATTGCAAAACCAAACCGCCGTAGGCCGTTGTAGCTAAGTCGAAGCGCCCTCTTATGTTATAATCACTGGCGAAGAATCCAAAGTGGGGGAAATCGAATGTTCAAAGCCAAAGTCGGCATCATCGGCGGAAGCGGGCTCTATAAGATTGAAGGGATGACGGGGGTGGAGAAGGTAAAAGTCAGCACGCCTTTTGGCGAGCCGAGCGATGCTATTATCTTGGGCAATTTAGAGGGAGTAAAGGTTGCCTTTCTCCCTAGGCATGGCGAAGGACATCGAATAAGCCCGAGTGAACTCCCGGCCAAGGCCAATATCTACGCCTTCAAATCTCTGGGGGTAGAAAGGATTGTCTCTGTTAGTGCTGTGGGCAGTCTCAAGGAAGAGATGAAACCTCTGGACATAGTCATTCCTGACCAGCTAATTGACGCCACCAAAAGAAGAGACAACACCTTCTTCACCGGCGGGATTGTGGCGCATGTCTCACTGGCAGAGCCCTTCTGTCCTGTTTTGAGGCAACTGTCTTTCGAGGCGACTACCAAGATTGGGGTTAGGGTGCATAAGGGTGGCACTTACATAGTGGTGGAGGGCCCTCAGTTCTCCACCAGGGCTGAGTCGCGCCTCTATCGTTCCTGGGGTGCTGATATTATCGGGATGACAGCTTTGCCTGAAGCTAAGTTAGCTAGAGAAGCGGAAATCTGCTATGTCACACTCGCTATTGTCACCGATTATGATTGCTGGCATGGGAGCTATGAGTCAGTGACTACGGAGATGATTTTGACCAACCTGAGGAAGGGTGTTGATACTATCAAAGGGGTATTGAAGCTGCTGCTGCCTTCCATACCACAGAAACGAGACTGTGCCTGTGGCAGGGCTCTCAAGGATGCTATAGCAACTAACGTGAAATATATACCGAAGAACAAAGAAAAAGAGCTAGATCTGCTGATTGGCAAGTATCTCAGGAGGCGGAAAGATGCCGGCCATGCCTGAATTCGGGTGTTTGCCCACAGCCATCGGGAGCATGCCTCATACGAATCCTGATGAGGCCTGTTCGATTATTATGAAGCATCTTCCTGACATCCCCTTCTGGCCGCAATTACCGAAGCGCTCCCCTAAGGAAAAAATGATTATCCAGTTCAGCGAGGGTTTTCCCGGGGTGGTTATAGACGGAGACAAAATTCAGATCGAACCCTCAGCCAATTTTGAGAGCGAGCTAGAACAAATCTACGTCGACTGTGAGCAGGATGATGCCCGCAAATATGGCATATCGCCCGAATATGCTGCCGGACTCTATGCTTTCCTCTCCAAAGCAATGGGCAATAAGATAGTCAAAGGCCAGGTAACAGGTCCCATTACCTGGGGCCTGGCAGTCACGCGTCAGGATGGTCTGGGCATCCTATATGACGACACTTTAGCGGAAGCCGCGGCAAAGTTCCTGCGCCTGAAAGCTTCGTGGCAGGAGAGTATTCTGAAGGAAATATCGCCTCACCCCATTATCTTTGTGGATGAGCCCTATTTAGTGTCTTTGGGCTCGGTGTTTACCCCTATTCCTGAAGAAAAAGTGCCTGTTCTGCTGGAGGAGGTATTCAAAGGGATCAAAGGAATAAAGGGGCTACATTGCTGCGGGAACACCAACTGGTCAGTCATCCTGGACACCAGACTTGATATTCTCAGCTTTGATGCCTATAACTATGCGTCTTCTCTAAGCACTCACCTGGTTAAGGTGAAATCCTTTCTTGAGCGTGGTGGCAATATTGCCTGGGGGATAATTCCGAACGAAGAAGAGGTTTTAGCTGCAGAATCTTTGCCCAGTCTTCGCGATCGACTGGAAGAAGCCATGGCTCCATTTAGCAGGGACGGCGTCAAATTCAAGCAGATTATAGCTCAAGGGCTGATAACTCCTTCTTGCACACTGGCCAGCTTGTCCTTGGAGGCGGCCAACCGAGCTCTGGAATTAACCGCCAAGCTGTCCCATGATTTAAGAAGTCGATACGTAGCGTGACCTGGCGAGACAACTGCCCCTCGACTTATATCCGCTAAGAGGCAAGGCTACTGTTGGAGGAATTGCCTTCCAAAGCCGTTATCTTGTTCACCCTTCTTAGGTGCCTGCCGCCTTCAAAATCCGTGGTCAGGAAAGTCTTAACGATTTCCAAAGCTGCCTTGGTATCCACACCCTCTCCGGCGAGGCACAAAACGTTGGCATCGTTGTGCTGACGGGCTCGTTGTGCTGTCAATGTATCGTGGCAT
>Ga0153915_10005374_pt1 | contig 11908 bp, 8 predicted proteins | sample Opewatmetagenome_2_FD_107003 | JGI IMG/M metagenome (GOLD analysis project Ga0153915, IMG submission 107003) | Freshwater wetland microbial communities from Ohio, USA - Open water 3 Core 3 Depth 3 metaG | ecosystem: Environmental > Aquatic > Freshwater > Wetlands | place: USA: Ohio, Lake Erie...
AAGATTTGAAATTTTAAATTTAAAATTTTAAATTTAAAATCTCGCTCCGGAATCTTCCTTGCCATTTACAGGTCTTCGCTGCCCGGCCATACTGAAGTTGTGAATGCCGGTGGCCAGCGCGTATTGAGAAGGTTTCTCGACTATCTGAAGGTCGAGAAGGGGCTGGCTCCGCTTACGGTGAGCGCCTATGCGTCTGATCTGGGGCAGTTTACCGAATTTCTCGAATCCCGGCGCCGGGGGCTGCTGGAAGCGCGGCGCGAGGATGTCCGGGCGTTTCTCAGCCAGTTGTTTTCTCACACGGTGAAAGACCGCTCGGTGGCGCGCAAGCTCTCGGCGCTGCGCCATTTTTACAAGTATCTGCTGCTGGACCGCATGATTGAGCACGACCCGACCCTGGAAATTGATTCGCCGCGTCAATGGAAGATTCTGCCCAAGTCTCTGGCCGGCTCGGAGATTGATTCCATGCTTGGAGCAATCGATCGCCGGGGCAAGACCGTAACGGGCAGGAGTTGGGGCAGCAAAACCATGACCGGCAAAACCGCGACTGGTAAGAACAGCACGGCGGCCATCGCGCACCGCGACGCGGCGATGCTGGAGGTGCTGTATGCGGCCGGGCTGCGGGTTTCTGAGCTGATCAGCGTGAAGCTTGAGGATTTGAAGCTGGAGCTGGGGCACGTGCTGGTGCGCGGCAAGGGCGACAAGGAACGAATTGTTCCGCTGGGCCGGGCCGCGCAGCAGGCTGTTCAAGGCTATCTGAGCGAAGCGCGTCCGGCGCTTCTGGGGGGCAAGGTCTCACCCATGCTGTTTGTGCGGCGCGGTGGAGGGCGGCTGACGCGCCAGCGGGTCTGGCAGATGGTGAGTGCGGCATCGGCGGCCGGCCGGCACGCTAGTCCGCATACGTTGCGGCACAGCTGCGCCACGCATATGGTTGAAAACGGCGCTGATCTCAGAACCGTGCAGACCATTCTGGGACACGCGGATATTTCCACCAGCCAGATCTATACCCATGTGGCGCTGGACCGCCTCAGGAACGTCTATCGCAGCCATCATCCGAGGGCGAAAAAATCATGAACAAAACCGAGGCCGGTGCGCGGTTGGCAAGCCCCGAGGTTCGCAAGGGCATGAGCGCGTTTCTCAGCTCGCTGCAGGGCGAGAGACATGCGTCGCCGCACACGCTGCGGGCCTACCGCAACGAACTCCGGCGCTTCGCGCAGTTTCTGGGGCCGGAGATGCGCTGGAAAGAGGTGGACCACGTGATGATCCGGGGCTTCCTGTCGCATCTGCATGAGCAGGGTCTGAGCAAGGTATCGGTGGCGCGGGCGCTGGCCGCGCTGCGTTCGATGTATAAGTGGCTGGCGCGGGAAGGCGTGGTGCGGCAGAACCCCGCGAAGCTGGTTTCGACTCCCAAGCTGCCCAAAAAGCTGCCGCGAGTTCCCACGCTCGAAGAGATGAACACGCTGCTGGATAGCAACCTGCCGGAGCGGGCGGTTTTCGCCGAGCGCGACCGCGCCATCTTCGAGCTGCTTTATGGATGCGGGCTGCGCAACTCGGAGCTGGTGGGCATCGAACTGGCCGATATCCAGGAGGCCAACGGGCTGATTCTGATTCGCGGCAAGGGCAAGAAGCAACGGTATGTTCCGCTGGAAGGCAAAGCCGAAGAAGCGCTTCAGGTATATCTGGCGGCGCGCCAGCGGATGCTGGCGGCCCATAAGAAAAGTTCGCGCCGGCTGCTGATCAATCACCGGGGCGGCCCGCTCACCACCCGCAGCGTGGCCCGGATTGTGAAACAGATTGCCGTGGCCAACGGGCTGCCCCCGGATATTCATCCGCACACGCTGCGCCATGCCTTCGGGACCCACATGCTGAGCGAAGGCGCGGACCTGCGCGCCATTCAGGAGTTGCTCGGCCATGAACGGCTTTCCACAACACAGAAGTACACGCAGCTTTCCATCGAGCATGTCATGGAAGTTTATGACCGGACGCATCCCCGGGCGAGGTGAAAAGCGTCGTAGCAACAACCAAAACCCTTTTACCGCAAAGGACGCCCTTCGGCAGTTGCCTCAGGGTAAACTTCGGTCGCAAAGAAGGTGAAGGAGAAGACAGGAAGCGGCAAGTATTACTAACCCCTGCAACCATCGTAGCCCGCGATGATTGCGGCCCGAAGACACGCCAACTGGCTATGACCTTTCTCTGCGCCTCCTTTGCGACCGAAGTTTACCCTGAGGCAACTGCCGAAGGGCGTCCTTTGCGGTGAACGGGTTTTGGTTGCTGTAAGATCGCGCTGTGTTATATTGCCTTTCATCCACCCATGTTTCTCTTCGAAAATTACCGCTACGGCTGGATTCTGATGGCGATGGCGCTGACGCACTTCGCCAAACGGCGTCCTGATAACTATTGGCTGTGGATCATCGTGATGGGTGGCGGCATTGGGGCGCTGGCCTATCTTCTGATTGAGGCGGCTCCCGATCTGGTGCAGGTGCGCCAGTTCTTCCGGATTGCCTCGCATCGCAAGCGCATTAAGGAGCTGGAAGTTGTCATTCTCGACAATCCTTCGGCGGGCAACCTTGAGGAACTGGGTGACCTTTATCTGGAACAGAAAAAGTACGCCGTGGCCAAGGGGTACTACGACCGCGCGATTTTCTCACGCACCGATTCTCCCGACCCATTCTACCGGCGCTCGGTGTGCGAGATTGAACTGGGGGATTTCGCCGGCGCATCCAGCGATCTGGAGCGGGTTGTCGGCAAAGACAAAGGATACGACTACGGACGGGCCTGCGGCCTGCTGGCCCATGCCTGGGCTCGGAACGGGAAGCCCGAAGAGGCGGCCCGGCTGTTTGAACAGGTGACGCAGACCTCCACGCTTTCTGAGACGCAGTACAACTACGCGACTTTGCTGCTGCAACAGGGCAAACCCGAGGAAGCCCGGCAATGGTTGCAGCGCATTCTGCAGAAGAAGGCCACCATGCCGCGCTATCTGAAGCGCCGTGAACGTCCGTGGTTCTGGAAGGCGGCGTTGCTGTTGAAGAAGATGCCGGCCGGCGCGACGGGCGCAAAATGAGAGCGCTTTTCGAGCCACGGTGACCACGTCGAATAGTGAAGTCCTGCGCTGTCACTTTGATCGGGCCTAGCAATTATTCCCGGGTTTCCTTCTAAATCCGAATGGTGTAATGTTGATCAGGTTGGGACACTATTATGAGCACAAGGACTCTGCTTACGGTTAACGAATTCCTGAACCTTCCCATACACGAAGGAAGTGTTTACGAACTCAGCCGGGGCGAACTGATTACCATGACACCGGGAAGACCAAGGCACAACCGTGTTCGGGACCGTCTGGCGCGGCAATTGATGGATTTCGTTGAGCGCCACAAGCTGGGCGAGATCTTCGTCGAAACCGAGTTTCAGTTGACGTCCGACACCATTCGTATTCCGGATGCCGCATTGGTGACTGCCGCAGCCCTTCAGAACATAGACCTGGACCAGCCGATCCCGGGTGCGCCGGCACTGGCCATTGAGGTTGTGTCGCCCAACGATCTGGCCGAGGAGCTTGCCACCAAGGTGGACCAATATTCTTCCGCGGGCGCCGCGGCGGTATGGGTGATTTATCCCAAGGCGCGCGAAATCCATGTTTTTCAAAGAGGAAAGACCATGCGGCGGCTGGGCGCGGGCGACACGCTCGATGATGCCACCCTGTTGCCGGGATTCTCTCTGGTGGTGGGCACTCTGTTCGAGTAACACTCGCCGCCAGAACAATTCCGTTTTTTTCAAGGCTGCCACAACCCCTGAAAAAATCAGCGCATATCTGCGTAAATCAGCGGCGATTTTCTTTTGCTATCTACCCCAGCGTTACCTTCTCCAGCATCTGCGCCACCTGCACCTTCCATCCCAGCTTTGATGCGATGGCCTGCTGTAGTTGTGCGGCGGCGTCAGGTTCGCCGTGCACCAGAAATGTGGATTCCGGCTTCTTCCTGAAGGTTTGCAGCCAGCGCAGCAGCTCTTCGGTGTCGGCGTGGTCGCTGAACTGTTCCAGGGCCGCCACCTGGGCGCGGATGGGGATCTCCTCGGAGTAGATACGGACCGAGTTCAGCCCTTTCTTGATGGTGTCTCCACGCGTGCCGGGCGACTGGAAGCCGACGAAAATCACCTGGTTGCGGGGATCGGGCAGGCGCAGCATCAGATGGTGCAGTATTCTGCCGCCGGTCACCATGCCGCTCGACGAGATGATGATGCAGGGGTAATGGACGTCATTGATCTTCTTCGAGTCTTCCTGTTTGGGAGCGAAATGGAAGCCTTCCCAGTTCAGCGGTGAGCCGTACTTTTCGACCAGCCGGCGGGCTTCGTCATTGAATTCATCTTTGTATTTCAGGAAAATTTCCACGGCTTTAATGGCCATGGGGCTGTCGATGAATACCGGCAGTTTCGGAATCTGACTGGTTTCGATCAGCTGTTTGATGATGAAAAGAATTTTCTGGGTGCGCTCGACCGCGAAGGCGGGAATAATCACGCTGCCGCCGCGATGGACCGTCTGGTTGATGAGCGCGGCCAGATCCGGCCGGACATCCTGATGAGGATGGCTGCGGTTGCCGTAGGTGGATTCCATCACCAGAAGGTCGGGGTCTTCGTCGGCGTCAGGTCCGGCGTGGACGACGCGCCCCGGGGCGTTGGGCGCCGCCGGAACGCGCCCGATATCGCCGGTAAACAGAAACTTCTTCTTCCGGCCGCTGCGCTCAAAAAAGATTTCGACCATGGACGAGCCGAGAATGTGCCCGGCATGCACGAAGCGGAAGGAAAATCCGTTATCAAGCTGCCGGACTTCATGGAACTGCACCGGCTGAAAAAGGTTCTGGCAGTCTTCAGCTTCCTGCAGGCTGTAGAGAGGCAGCGCGGGTTTGTGCTTTGATGATCCGCGCTTGTTGTGAAAGCGGGCTTCTTCTTCCTGCAGGTGCCCGGAATCGGGGAGCATGACGGAACACAGGTCAATGCTGGGCGGGGTTGCGTAAATGGGGCCTTTGAATCCTTCTTTTGCCAGGCGGGGAATCCATCCGGCATGGTCGAGGTGCGCGTGGGTGAGAATCACGGCATCGATCTCACGGGCCGGGACCGGTATGTCCTGCCAGTTGCGCAGGCGCAGCTCTTTGCGGCCCTGGAACAAGCCGCAGTCAACCAGGATCTGCAAGCCCTGTCTTCCCTTGGAGTCGTCGGAAGTATTGATGAGATGTTTCGATCCGGTGACGGTGCCGGCTGCGCCGAGAAATTGCAGGTATGCCACATTCGCTCCTGAAGGTGGAATTCGCCAGAGAGCATTCTATTCAACCGCGGGGGATTGTGAAGTTAAAACTTCGCGGACCGGAAAAGATGACGCGGCGGTCATGACGCAGGCAGGGGAATGATGATACGGAAGCATGTGCCCTGCCAGCGGCCGGTGGTGCGGCTGCGGAGATGGATGCGCGCCCCGTGCTTTTGCAGGATCTCGCGCGTGATCCACAGGCCCAGACCCGTGCCTTCGTCTCCCTTGGTGGTGAACAAAGGCTGAAACAGCTGTTTACGGATTTCCGCGGGAATACCGCGCCCGCTGTCGGCAATGACCACCACCAGCGATTCGGAGCCGCCGGGGCAGCGGTGGGAATGCGTTCTTAGCCAGATTGTGCCGTGAGGCGCAAGGGCATCGAGGGCATTGTCAATCAGGTTCACGAAAACCTGGCGCAGATCGCCGGCCGCGCCGGGGAAGGGCTTTGCGGCGCGGTAGAGTCTTTCCACGGTCACGTTCATCTGGCGGATTCTGTGCGCCAGCAGCACCACGCTGTCATCGAGCAGCGCGCCCGGGTCAGTCTGCTCGCTGGAAGGAGCCGCGCGGGTGAAATCCAGGGTGCGCCGGATGATCTCGGTGATGTTCCGCAGCTCCTGCTCGCCGGCCCGGATGTGGATGGCCTGTTCATGGTCGGCCGTCTGGCCGAGCAGATAAAAAATGTTCTTGATGGAATCGAGGGGATTGTTGATTTCGTGGGCGATGCTGGCCGCGAGACGGCCGATCACGGCCAGCCGTTCATTGGATTTGACGCTCTCTTCGATGCGCCGGCGCTCGGTGATGTCGCGAATGAATCCGGTGAACAGGCGCTTGCCCTTGAGCGTGAACTCTCCGAAGGAAACCTCCAGCAGCAATTCCCGCCCGTCACGGTGGCGGCCAATCAGTTCAGTGCTGAGCCATGGAATCCGTTTTTTCCCGGTCTTGAGATATTCGGCCATGGCCTGGTCGTGGCGGTGGCGCATGTAGTCGGGCATGAGCATGGTGAGGCTCTGGCCCTTCAGCTCGCTGACCGGGTAACCGAACAGTTTTTCCGTGGCAACATTGGCCAGCAGGATGCCGCTGGAATCATCCATGGTGATGATGGCGTCACGGGCGGAATCGGTGAGGCTGCGATGAAGCTCAAAGGAGTGGTGCAGCGCTTCTTCGGCCTCCTGCCGTTTGACGAACTGGCCCATCTGGCGGCCGAGGCCGACCATGGTCTCCAGCAGTTCCTGGTCGGGGGCGCGGAAGGTGTAGCTGAAGAATTCCAGCACGGCGATGGCGTCGCTATCCACCAGCACGGGAAAGGCAAATGCCGATTGCAGGCCGGCGCGGGCAGCCGCCAGGCTGCGCGCGGCATCTTTGTCTTCATGAATGTTGGCGATCCATTCGGGCTCGGAAGTGGCGAATACGCGGCCGGGAAGTCCCTCGCCGGGCAGCAGTTCGTTCTTGCGCGATTCGGCGATAAAAGTGCCCAGCGCCTTGTCGGCCGCCGAGATGTGGGTGCAGACCAGCACGGGGCGGTTAGTGGCGTGCTGCCAGAATGCGCCCAGCTCCCACCCCAGATTGAGGCAGATGGAGGCGATGACCGACGGCAGAGCAGCCTGCAGGTCTTCCGCCGACGCCAGCACCTTGGAGGTGGCAAACTGTATTTGCAGCAAGGGCAGAAGGCTGCGAGCGGCACGCTCTTCCCGGCGAAAAGGGCGGCCATGCAGGCCCCGTGACTTCATGGGTGCCATTCTACACCCCGGCGAGAGGCTTGGAAGGTAAGATGGCAGGGTTGGGCAACCAAAGACCTTCACCGCGGAGGACGCGGAGAGCGCGGGGGGACGCGGAGAAAAAATGAAAGGCAACCTGTATGTCTGATGGGCGAATGCAATGGAAACCTGGCGGGCCGGTGGCGGAGTTGGCGGCCGGAGAGGTCCATATCTGGAAGGCGCGGCTGGAGCAGCCGGAGCCGGTGCGCGAGCGTTGCCGCGCCGTGATGCCGGAAGATGAGCTGGCGCGGGCGGCAAAATTCTATTTCGAAAAAGACCGGCAGCATTTCATCGTTGCCCACGGCATGCTGCGGCAGATACTCGCCCCTTATCTGGGGATGGGGCCGCGGGAGATACAGTTCCGCATCGAGAAGAACGGAAAGCCGGAGCTGGCGGAAAATGGCCGGCCATCTTCTCTGAGATTCAACCTGAGCCATTCCGGCGAACTGGCGCTGCTGGCGATTACCCCCGGCCAGATCGTGGGTGTGGATGTGGAGCGTCACCGCCCTGATTTTGCCGGCGAAGCCATCGCCGACCGTTTCTTTTCCACCGAGGAGGCAGGCAAGCTGCGCACCCTGCCGGAAGAGCAGAAGGTCGAGGCATTCTTCAACTGCTGGACCCGCAAAGAGGCCTACGTAAAAGCCCGGGGCGAGGGGCTGTCCATCCCGCTCAACAGCTTTGACCTGACTTTTGCGCCGGGTGAGCCGCCGGCGCTGCTGCGTGTGGCCGGACATCCGGAAGAGCTGCTGCGCTGGAGTCTTTATAACCTGACGCCGGGCGAAGGGTATGCGGGCGCATTGCTGGTGGAAGGCCGGGAGCATGTGCTGAGTTGCCGGGAGTGGACGGCATCCGAGTGACGCCCGGATAGAGAAAAAAGGATGGTAACTATCTGGCATCCATGGTCTCATCATCTCGATCTTTTCTACAGCTTTACTTCCGGGATTAAAAATGCAGCTTTTCCCACTTGACATAAAGTTACTTTATAGGGCTATGATAGCTCTGATCTGGAGAAAAATAGCTCATGAAAAAGATCGCCACTTGGCTGCCTTGTTTTTTTCTTCCTCCAGGATATTGCCAACCTGAACACACGCGCCCAGGCCGATAGTTGCGTGGAACTTGGCCGTCGCAGCCAATCAAGAGTATCAAAGGGATTTCACAACCATGAAAAAACCGATCTTTCTGGCAGTTGTGCTGGCTTCTTTCACTGTAATGCTGGGCGGCATGGCCATGGCCCAGACCTATTCCTGCTCTCAGTTTTTCGCGCTGCAGGCCAGCCGTCCGAGTTGTCTGGCGTCCTGGCCGCCGCTTGATTTCTCCACGGTCGTACCCACCGCGGTCTGCTGCAACCCCGGAGGATCGCCGTTTGGTGAAACCTGCATCGCTCCCTCGGCTTCCTGCGCTCCGCCGAATGCGGCCCGCGAGACCTGCATCGCCTGCAACCGCCGCCGGACAGTGACGGCCAGCGAGCCGATCGATCTTGCCACCGGCAACACCTTCATTGTGCAAACCGATGTCAGCGTGCCGGGCCTCGGTGGCGGACTTGCCCTGACGCGCACCTGGAACAGTTTGCTGCCCGACATGCAAAGCAGCTACCCCTTCATGTTCGGTTCCCGGTGGCGTTCGACCTATGAAGAGCGCCTGGTCCTCAACAGTCCGGACGCCTATCTGAAGTATTTGCGCTCCGATGGCAGCGTCTGGTCGTACGGCGTGGCTTCCGCCGGCGCGCAGGCGCGCTATAGCGCGGCAGCGCCAGGCGACGACAATTCCGGCAGCATGTGGACCCGCGCTTCCGGTGATCCCACCTGGACGTTAAGCTTCAAGAACGGCGAGAAACGGGTCTTCAGCGCTTCGAGCGGCGCCCTTCTTTCCATCACCGACCGCAACGGCAATGTGACTACGCTCGGCTACGACAGCGCTGGGCGGCTGGCCACGGTCACCGATCCGGCCGCGCGCCATCTCTACTTCAACTACGCCAACGGCTCGACGCCCCTGGTGAGCAGCGTAACCTCCGACCTGGGCATCACCGTCTCTTACGCCTATGACACGCTGGGCCGGTTGACGCAAATCACCCGGCCCGACAGCACGACCGTCTCGTTTGAATACAACACACAGTCGCTGATTACCGCCGTTAAGGATTCGGGCGGCAAGGTCCTCGAATCGCACACCTACGATGCCGCCGGAAGAGGGTTGACCGGCTCGCGGGCCGGCGGCGTCGGAAGCGTGACGCTCACCTATTCGCAATAGCCCGGCGTTCGGTCGTTTTGCGCGGCAAGGGAATAGGCGATGGTGTTCTGTCTTGTCCGGTTTTTACGTGCTCCCAGGCGGGGCTTTTTCAAGGGGAATTCTGAATGAAGAAGGCAGGGGCGGTCATCCTTGGGGTGTTGGCGGTTTTCACGGTTCCATTGTTTGCCAGTCCGGCGATTACAGGTATCTCGCCGGCCGGCGGGCCGGTGGGAAGTTCGGTCACCATTAGCGGTTCCGGGTTTGGCGCCACGCAGGGGGCCGGCACGATTACCCTGAATTCCACGGCGGTGACGGTGACTGCCTGGAGCGACACTGCGATTGCCGCCGTGGTGCCGGTGAATGCTTCCTCGGGACCGTTTTCCGTGACGGTCGGTGGACAGGCGGCCGGCAGTTCGACGTTTACCGTAACCTCTCTTCCTTCCGCATGGTCACAGGCCGACGTGGGACTGGTGGGAGTGAGCGGCAGTGGAAGCTTTGCCAACGGGACTTTTACCGTGCAGGGCGCGGGGCCGCAGATTTATGGCACGGCCGACGCATTTCATTTTGTCTATCAGACGCTTTCCGGCGACGGGACGATCATAGCGCGTGTCGTAACCGCGCAGGGAAGCTCGGCCTACGGAGCGGTCGGTGTCATGGTGCGTGAGACGGCCAGTGCGTCCTCTGCCAACGCAAAAACCGCTTACTGGCCCGCTTACCATGGCGTCTATTTCGATGACCGGGCGGCAACCGGCGGAAGCACCGCGGAACCCGGTGGGACGAGCAACAACGCCTCGCTGCCGTATTGGCTCAAGCTGACCCGCGGCGGCAACAGTTTTACCAGCTACATGTCGGCCGACGGCGTCAACTGGACCCAGCTGGGAATCGCCACGACCGTCACCATGGCGCAGAACGTCTACATCGGCCTGGCGGTAACCAGCGGCAGCACTTCGAGCGCAGTCACGGCGGCCTTCGACCATGTCTCGCTGAGCACTCCGTCGTCGCCCGCGCCGGTCATATCGTCCTTGTCGGCGACCACCGGCTCCGCCGGCTCGCAGGTCACGATCAACGGTTCGGGTTTTGGAGCCATACAAAACGGCGGCATTGTTTCGCTGAATGGCTTTCCGGCGACGATTAACGCCTGGAGCAACGCTGTGATCCTGATGACCGTGCCTTCGGGCGCGACCTCGGGTTCCCTGGTTGTTCAGGTTGCCCCCACCATGAACGCCAGCAATTCTGTTTCTTTTACTGTCACCGCAAACCCATTGCCCGGCGGCTGGCTGGATGGCGACATTGGGGCCGTGGGCCTCGGCGGCAGCGCCACGTTCTCCAACGGGACTTTTACGGTGCAGGCGGCCGGGGCGCAAATCTATGGCAGCGCCGATACGTTCCACTTCGCTTACCTTCCGTTGTCCGGCGATGGCACGCTGGTGGCGCGGGTAGTGGGCCTGCAAACCGGCGCCAGCTACATCGGCGCGGTGGGCGGGATCATGGTTCGTGAGACGCTGGATCCGGCGGCCACCAATGCCACCACCGCCTACTGGCGCAGCCTGCCGGGAGACTATTTCGATGTTCGCGCGGTCACGGGCGGCAGCACCACCCAGATGCGCAACGGCAGCGAATCGCTTCCGTATTGGGTGAAGGTGGTGCGCAGCGGCAACGTGTTCACCGGCTACGACTCTCCCGATGGCGTAACCTGGACGCAGCTCGGCAGCAGCCAGACGATTGTCATGGCCCCGGGAGTTTACATCGGGCTTGCCGTGACCAGCGGCTCGGCCACCAGCCTCTCGGCTTTCACGTTCGACAGCGTATCGCTCAGCACGCCATCGTCGCCCGCTCCGGTGATTTCTTCCGTATCGGCAACCACGGGCAATGTGGGCACGCCGGTGACGATCAACGGTTCCGGGTTCGGGACCGCGCAGGGCGGCAGCCAGGTGGTGCTCAACGGAATGCCGGCGGCGATCAATTCCTGGAGCGATACTGGAATCGAGATGACGGTGCCGGCCGGGGCAACGTCCGGGCTGCTCGAAGTAGAGGTGGGGCCCGGCATGAATTCGAGCAACGCGGTTTTCTTTAATGTAACTGCCAACCCTCTGCCCGGCGGCTGGCTGGATGCCGATGTGGGGGTGACGGGTCTCACCGGCAGCGGGACCTATAGCGGCGGCACATTCACGGTGCAAGGCGCTGGAACGCAGATCTTCGGCGCCGCCGACTCGTTCCATTTTGTCTACCGCGGCCTCTCGGGCGACGGAACGCTGGTGGCGCGGGTAGTGGGCCTGCAAACCGGCGTCAGCTACATCGGAGCGGTGGGCGGGGTCATGGTTCGTGAGACGCTGGGTGCGGGAGCGGCCAATGCCGCCACCGCCTACTGGCGCAACCTGCCGGGAGACTATTTCGATGTTCGTGCGGCCACGGGCGGCAGCACCACCCAGATGCGCAACGGCAGCGAATCGCTTCCGTATTGGGTGAAGGTGGTGCGCAGCGGCAACGTGTTCACCGGCTACGACTCTCCCGATGGCGTGACCTGGACGCAGCTCGGCGGCAGCCAGACGATTGTCATGGACTCGAGCGTCTACATCGGGTTTGCGGTGACCAGCGGAATAGCCACCAGCCTCTCGGCTTTCACGTTCGACAACGTGTCGCTCACCGG
>Ga0153915_10005375_pt1 | contig 11906 bp, 11 predicted proteins | sample Opewatmetagenome_2_FD_107003 | JGI IMG/M metagenome (GOLD analysis project Ga0153915, IMG submission 107003) | Freshwater wetland microbial communities from Ohio, USA - Open water 3 Core 3 Depth 3 metaG | ecosystem: Environmental > Aquatic > Freshwater > Wetlands | place: USA: Ohio, Lake Erie...
AGCGGCAGCGACGGCAGATCGAGCGCGATCAGCTCGAAGTGGTAGCCGCCGACGAAGCCGCGCTTCGCGTTGTGCGGCAATTCGTCCTCGATGAGCCCGGCGAGCGTCGCGCCCCGCCAGAAATGAATCGGCTTGTCGAACGTCGCCCAGATGAAACCGGTGATGTGATGGACATAGTTGCGCCCGACCTGGTCCGATGAATTGGCGAGCCCCTTCGGAAACTGCGCCGACTCGGACATCAGCAGCAATCGCGGCGTCTCGATCGCATTCCCCGCGACGCACACGAGTCTCGCCTTCTGCCGTTGCTCCTGTCCCTGGCTGTCATGATATACGACGCCAGTGACGCGCCGGTCCGGTCCATGTTCGATGCGCACGGCGCGAGACTCGATTCGAAGATCGAGATTGCCGGTCGCCTCGGCGCGCGGAATCTCCGTGTACAGCGTGCTCCACTTCGCGCCGGATTTGCAGCCCTGCGCGCAGAAACCCTGCTGGATGCAGAGGCCACGGCCATCGCGCACCGTCGTGTTGATGGCCATGTACGCCGTATGCACGCGCTTGTAGCCGTGCTTCTTCGCGGCGGTGTAGAACACCTTGAAGTTGTTCGAGGCCGGCATGCCCGGGTTGCCGTTGCGGCGCGTGACGCCGAGCCGGCGCTCCGCGAGCTTGTAATAGTTCAGGAGCTCCTCGTACTCGATCGGCCAGTCGATGAGCGACGTGCCGGGAATCGCGCCGTAGGTCGTGCGCCCTTTGAGTTCCGTACGCTGCAGGCGCGGCGTTGCGGCGGTCCAATGCTGCGTCGTGCCGCCGACGCCCTTGGCGATCCACACCGGCAACGTCGGGAAATCCCGCACGACGCCCCAGCTGCCGCTCGTCGTGCGCGGCTCGAGCCAGGTGAGCTGCGCGAACGCCTCGCCCGGATTCTGCGAGAAGGTGGCCACGGAGTTGCGCCCACCTGCCTCGAGGAGCACTACCTTGTGACCGCGGCGTGTGAGTTCGTGGGCGAGCGTTCCACCGCCCGCGCCCGAGCCGATGATGACAATGGCATGTTCGTCGTTGAAATCGATGTTGGCCATGTCAGCTCGCCCCCGGCACGGGACCGCTGTCGGCGAGCGGCACTTCTGGCAGCCACCGCAGATTGTTGAAGCCGCGCGTGAGGTATCCGCCCTTCGAGAACGCTTCACCTTCGTAGCCGAAGTACGCGTACGCCAGTGGGCTTGAATATAAGACGCTTAGCGTCTTGATACGCATCGTCTGAAAGAACGCGGACGACTCGACAGCCTTCAGCGCGGCGACTCGCTCGCCCTCGCCCGCCGACGCAAATCCCGCGCCGAGACCCGTGATGCCATCCTTGACGAGCTTGCGGGTGGCGTCGTCCTTGCCCGCGTCGGCGTCAACGGACTGCACGACGAGCGCGTACGCCGCATCCTCGAGCTTGTCATGAGGCGCGATCGTGCGCACGACCATGAGAAGCGCGGCGCCTTCTTCGCTGGTGAGAGTCGTGAGATCGATCGCCCAGGCCCTGCTTGGCGCGATGAGCGCGAGCGGACTGCCAGCCGCAAGGAGCCCCGTGATGAGGCCCGTGGTCTTCAGAAATTCCCGACGGGCCAGACCATTTGTTCTTGTCATGTCGATGTTCCCCTTTCGCCGCCGATGCTGAACAACCACCAGCGCGGCGCCTTGGCGCCGCCTCGCGGTTGCCGGTCGAAATACACCTTCATGACTTCATCGTCGCCGCTGATGACCTCGAACCAGTGCTTGCGCACGTATTGCTCGCCGCTGCCGTTGCGGCACGGACCGGTGTCGCTCCACATCCGCAGCAGGGACTTGATCGCAAGCGGCCGGCCGCGCCAGCGAAATTCCCGCGGCAAGCCGGGGCCGCCGCTTGCCATGAGCGAGGTATCGCAGGTTTCGATCGATGGCACGATGGCTTCGCTGACAAAGCGTTCCGGCGCGGCGCTCACTGCACCTGCCACGCCGGCTCGAGTGGCGGCAATGTCGGTCATTTGGTGTCCCCCAACGCAGTTTTTTACGTCCCGGAGCCCCGGTCAAGTGGCACGGCGCTCTGGTCATGTTCGCGATACCCGTGGGCGCAAATACTACGCGCCATGGAATTTCGTGCCGAAAAACATGCAAGTCGCCATCCGGCCGAGAGTTACGCGCTCCTGCAGGATGCTTTCCTGCGCGCCACCGCAGAGCCTGCGGGGGCCCTTGATGCGCTGCTCGGCGCGCAGCCCGACTACATGCCCGCCCACCTCCTGCGCATCGCCAAAGCCGTGGTGGCCAAGGACGCGGCGGCATTTCCGGAGCTGCGCCGGGCGCTGGAAGCGGTCAAACCCCATGCGCATCGGGCGAACGAGCGCGATCGAATGTATTTTGCAGCAGCTGAGGCCTGGTTGGAGCATCGGCCTCTGCTTGCGGCGCACATTTACTCGACCATCAGCGCACAGGCACCCGATGACCTGCTGGCGCTGCGTCTCGCGCAGTCGTGCTGGTTCTTTCTGGGCCGCCGAAAAAAGGTGCACGAAGTCGCCGAACAGGCCGTGCGCATGCTGCCCGGGAATGGGCCCGGGCATGACATCGCGCTCGCGATGCTAGCCTTCGGATTCGCGGAGATCGACGATGCCGTGCGTAGCGAGGAATTCGCCAGGCAATCGCTCGACCGCGAGCCGCGCTCGCCCTACGCCATTCACGCCCTCGCCCACGCGCTCGGTGCTCAGGGGCGCTCCGCCGATGCCGCCCGCACCCTGCGTGAGCGCCAGGCAGACTGGCGCATCGGAGGTCGCATGGATTCGCATATCGCCTGGCACCTCGCGGTCTTCGAGCTGGCAAGCGGCCATGTGACGAATGCCGTCACTTCACTCGATGCCGACCTGCTTCCGGCGGCGGCGCTCGGAGCAAGCGGTGCCGGCGACGCAACCGATCTGGCGTGGCGTCTGGACCTCGCGGGCATAGACACGCATTCGCGGTGGCGGCCCATCGCCGACGGGTGGTCCCGGCACGTGAAGCCCGGCTTCTGGAGTCAACACGATGTACTTGCCGGTCTCGCGTACCACCGTGCCGGTCAGCACCGGCGCTGGCACTCGCTGCGCCATCAACTGGAAGTGGGCCCCTATCCACGGATCTGCGCGCTGAGATCCGTGCGCAGGACGACCCTGCCGGCGCTGCACGCCATCGAAGCCTTCACGGGCGGCGCCTTCGATGCGGCGAGCGGAGCGTTGCGGACGGCGATCAAGTCAATGGGAGGCAGCCTCCTGCAGCGCGACCTCTTTGCGCTCATGCTCAACGAATCTGATCGGCGTCGTCACCTTGCTTTCGCCAGGTCGCCGGCGGCGAGCCGAATTCCCGCTTGAAGGCGCGATTGAATGCAGCCTCCGACTCGTAGCCGCAGCGCTCGGCGATGCGAACAATCGGCTCGTTGCCCGCTCTCAACGCCTGGGCGGCGAGCGCCAGTCGCCAGCCGGTGAGATATTGCATGGGCGGCTCGCCGATCAGATCGACGAACCTATCTGCAAGTGCCGAGCGGGACAGGGCCACCTCTCGTGCGAGGTCATCGACCGTCCAGGGGCGCGCGGGATCGCCGTGCATCAGCGCGAGCGTGCGCCCGACGTACGGATCGCGAAGACCCGCGAGCCAGCCCTTCTGCTCCGGCGGGAGCGAGGCGGCGTAGCGACGCAGGGCCTCGACGAACAGCAGCTCCGAGAGCTTGGCGAGCATCGATCTCGCGCCCGGGCTCTCACTGATGGACTCCTGCAGGCCGACGTCGAGGAGCTGCAGGAGCCAGCCGCGCTCATCGTCCGAGCGCAGGGATACACGCAACAGGCGTGGCAGCGAGCCGAGCAGCGGCCGGCAGATGCGCCGGTCGCAGGCAAGATAACCGCAGGCGAATTGAGTTGCTTCGCCGCCGCCGCCGTGCCTCATCTGAACCAGCCTGGAGCCCGGCAGAACTTCCACCAGGGTCTCCCTGTTTACCGACGGCTGATCGAGGTCACTGCCGAGCAGGTGCAGATCGTCATGCGGGAAGAGGAGCACATCGCCCGTTTCAACCTCCAGGACCTCTTCACCATCCACGAGACGCGAGCGGCATCGTCCGCCGGTAAGGACGTGGAAAAAGACCACGTGATCGGACCGGGGCAGGCGCTCGGAAGCGGTATGCAGTCCGAATTTCGCCTCCACGCACCACGGGGCCGTGAAGTTGGCGTTGAGGTACACGGCGCCGTCGAGGCGGAAGGCTTTCAGCACTTCGGAAAGAGGATCCATGCGCGACCGGACCGGATGCTAGAACGCGCTCTTGACCACGCCACCGTCGACGCGCAGCGCGGCACCCGTGGTCGCGGACGATAGCGGACTTGCGACATAGACGACGAGCGATGCGACTTCGTCGGGATCGGCGAAGCGCTTGATGAGCGATGTCGGCCTGCGCTCCTCGAAGAACTTCTTCTCGAGCGCCTCGGCCGATTGCCCCTGCGCCACCGCGCGCTCGATGAACGCGCTCGCGGCGCGCGTCCTGGTCGGACCCGGCAGCACGCTGTTGACCGTCACGTTCGTGCCCGCCATCAGCTCCGCCAAGCCCCGGGCAACGGCAATCTGCGCCGATTTCGTCATGCCGTAGTGAATGCTCTCGACGGGGATCTGCAGACCGCTCTCGCTCGAGATGAAGATGACGCGCCCCCAGTTGCGCGCCTTCATGCCCGGCAGGTAGAGGCGTGCGAGCCGCACACCGCTCATCACATTGAGCTGGAATATGCCGCTCCAGTCCTCATCGGTCGTTTCCTCGAATGGCTTTGCCTGGAATGCGCCGACGTTGTTGACGAGTATGTCGACATTTGGGTAAGCGGCGAAGAGTTTGTTCGCCGCTGCCGGCGTCGACATGTCGCCGGCGAAGCCGAGCGCCGTGCGACCCGTCTCTTTCTTCAGCTGCGCGAGCGCGGCGTCGACGCCCTCCTGTGTCCTGCCATTGACGATGACCTGCGCGCCCTCCTTCAACAGTCCCCGCGCGCACGCGTAGCCGATCCCCGCCGTGCTGCCGGTGACGAGTGCGAGCTTGTCATTGAGTTTCAGGTCCATCGTCCACGCCAATTGGCAGAACATGACTGCGGCGATCATGACACACGACAGCCGCCCGGTTTTCTCGCCCATGGAAATACTCCTACCGCGTTGCAACCCGCGTCGATTCTAGGTCCGTCCTGACGGGCGCGGTATGATTTGGCGCCATGGCATCGACACTCTGGATCGGCACCCGCAAGGGTGCATTTGCCTTGCGTCCCGATTCGCGACGCAGGACCTTCAGGCTCGCGGGCCCGCAGTTTCTGGGGCACGTCATTCATCATATCGTCGCCGATTCCCGGGACCCGAAGATCGTCCTGATCGCGGCGAAGACCGGCCACCTGGGACCCACGGTTTTTCGATCGACGGATCGAGGCCGGACGTGGAAGGAGGCGGCCAGGCCACCGGCCTTTCGCAAGGCAGCCGAGGGCGAGGAGGCGCGCGCGGTGCAGGCCGTATTCTGGCTGACCCCGGGTCACGCATCCGAGGGCGGCACCTGGTACGCGGGCACATCGCCGGCCGGGCTCTTCCGCTCCGAAGACAGCGGCGAGACATGGGATCCGGTCGCAGGCTTCAATGACAACCCCATGCGCCCGCAGTGGGCGCCTGGATTTGGCACGCCGGGCGGCGAGCTGCTGCATTCCGTTCTGATCGATCCGCGCGACAAGCGGCATCTCTATTTCGGTATTTCCGTCGGCGGCATCTTCGAGTCGACCGACGCCGGCAAGAGCTGGGCGCCGCTCAATCAGGGCGTCGAGGCCAATTTCCTGCCGACGCCGGATGCGGAGTTCGGTCACGATCCGCACTGCGTGGCGATGCATCCGCTCACGCCCGATCGGCTCTACCACCAGAATCATTGCGGCATCTATCGCCTCGATCGGCCCGCGCGCCGCTGGGAACGCATCGGCAAAGCGATGCCGAAGAAGGTCGGCGACATCGGTTTTCCGATCGTGCTCGATCCGCGCGATCCGGACACGGCCTGGGTGCTGCCCATGGACGGCAGTACGGTCTGGCCAAGGACATCGATCGGCGGCAAGCCCGCGGTTTACGTCACCAGGAACGCAGGCAAGTCCTGGCAGCGGCTCGACAAGGGATTGCCGCGCTCGCAGGCGTGGCTCACCGTGCTTCGCCAGGCGATGTGCTCGGACGGCGCCCGGCCGCTCGGGCTCTATTTCGGCACGACCAACGGCGAGGTCTGGGCGAGCACCAGCGCCGGTGAATCCTGGCGCTGCATCGCACGGCATTTGCCGCAGATCTTTTCCGTCACCTGCGCAGCCTGAGTGGCCGGTCAATCATGGCCTGCACGGTTCGCATTCCGAGTCCGCTGCGTTCGTACACGAACGGCACGGCAACGACGCAGGCCAATGGCTCGACGGTTGCCGAAGTGCTCGCCGATCTCGACCGGCGCTTCCCGGGCATGCGCTTTCGGATGATCGACGAGCAGGATCGCATCCGGCAGCACATCCGCCTCTACGTGAACACGCGCGCCGCGACCCATCTCGGCGAGCGCGTGCAGACCGGTGACGAAGTGCACCTGATCTGCGCGCTCACGGGCGGGTAGTGCCATGCAATTCTCAAGCGTCGCGGCCGGGAGGCCCTTTCAGGACCGCCGTGAATACGTCCCTGTAGGCTTCGGAAAAAACATCCTGTTTTTTACGATCCCGAAAGGGCCTCCCGGCCACGACGCTTTCCTGTCGCGGTGCTCCCACCAATGACTCTTTCACCCTCTGAGCTTGCGCGGTATCAGCGGCATCTGTCGCTCGCCGAGATTGGCGCGGCGGGCCAGGAGAAGCTGAAGCGAGCACGCGTCCTCGTCATCGGCGCGGGCGGGCTCGGATCGCCCTCCTCCTTATATCTGGCGGCGTCGGGCGTCGGCACGCTCGGTATCGTCGATTGCGACCGCGTCGATGTCTCGAATCTTCAGCGCCAGGTGCTGTTCGATACGAGCGGCATCGATCGATCGAAGGCCGAGACTGCGCGCGAGCGCCTGCAGGCGCTCAACCCGGAGATCAGGGTTGTCGCGCACGCCGTCGAACTGCGCGCGAACAATGTTTGCGACGTGCTCAAGGATTACGACGTCGTGCTGGACGGCACGGACCGCATGGCCACGCGCTTTCTCGTCAACGACGCCTGCGTGATCCTCGGCAAGCCGCTCGTTTCCGCCGCGATTCATCGCTTCGAAGGCCAGGCGATGACCTACGTGCCGGGCCTCGGACCCTGCTATCGCTGCCTATTCCCCGAGCCGCCGGCGCCCGGCACGATTCCGAGCTGCGCGGAGGCCGGCGTCCTCGGCGTTCTGCCCGGTGTCCTCGGAACCATTCAGGCGACCGAAGCCATCAAGTTGATCGTTGGCGCAGGCGAGCCGCTCGTCGGGCGGCTGCTCACGTACGACGCGCTAGAGATGCGATTTCAGGAATTCAGTTTCGCGCGCCGGTCCGACTGCGCGGTGTGCGGCGATCATCCGACCATCATCGAACCGAGGGATGCGGCCGAATTATGTAGCGCCGAGGCACTCGCCAGCGTGCGTCGGCTCGCCCCCCGAGAGCTCGAGACGATCATGGGCTCGGCCGGCGCCAGGGCCGTCATGATCGTCGATGTGCGCGAGCCCGCCGAGTTCGAGGTCAGCCACTTGCCGAGCGCGCGCAACATTCCAGTCGGCGAATTGAGCGGACGCATCGGCGAGATACCGGCGAACGTCACCGCAGTCTTCATTTGCCGCAGCGGCGGACGCAGTCTCACGGCGTGCGGCATCGCCGTGAACGCGGGCATCGAGTCGCTCGCCCATCTCGAGGGCGGTCTCCTCGCGTGGGCCGCGCAAGTCAATCCCCGCTTCGAAGTGGCGCCCGTCAGGTAGATTTCCTCAACTCGACGGGATTATGTTTTGGCGCCGGCGCCTCGCCGACGTTTATGTCCGGCCAGGGCACTTGCATTCACGCAGCGGTCCGATGATCCGTGACGCGCATCGCATCGAGCGCGGGTCACGCGAGTACGCTGTTGGTCGTCGACCCTGATACAAACCCTTCAATACTCCGCGCCGCCGGGCGGATGCCGCGGCGGCGTTCATTATGAGGAGCACAATGATGGCAAATCCGTACGATTCCGCGACCGAAAGAACCTCGGTCCTCGGTCCCACCCTGCGCTTCAAGGGCGAGTTGCACGCCGACGAAGAGCTCCTTATACGAGGAACGATCGAAGGTTCGATCACGCACTCGCAACGTCTCACCGTGTGCCCTGAGGGCACCGTCAAGGCGAACATCCGCGCACAGATGATCTCCGTCGAAGGCACCGTGGAGGGCGACTTGCAGGCCGAGAAGTCGGTCAAGGTCTCCGAGACGGCGCACCTCAAAGGCAACATTCACGCGCCGAGCGTGAGCATCGTCGAGGGGGCGCAGTTCAACGGCAGCATCATCATGGACGGCACGAAGGCGGTCCGATCCGCCCCGGCGCCGGCGACCCAATCAACCCCAGTGCGCGCGCCGTCGGCGAGCGCTGCCGCCAAGTGAGTCTGAGGAGAATCCTGATGTCGGTATTCAGCACACAGAATGAGCGCGCGCAGGTCTTCGCCGAGCGCCGGCCGGCGCCTCAACCGCCCGTGGCGACCGATCCTGGCACGAGAACCGATCCCGGCGCGCGCAAGGTCTCCGTGCTCGGACGAACGCTCGTCTTCAAGGGTGAGTTGTCGGCCGAGGAGGATCTGGTCCTGCAGGGACGCGTCGAAGGATCGATCCGCCACACGCAGAGCGTGACGATCGGAGCGGATGGCGTCGTCGTCGGGGACATCCACGCCCGCACGATCGTCATCGAAGGCACGGTCGAGGGCGACCTTCACGCCAGCGCTTCGGTCAACGTCACCGCCACCGCCAACGTCCACGGCAACATCGTCGCGCCCCGCGTCGGCATCATCGAAGGAGCGCAGTTCAACGGCTCTGTCGACATGAGCAGTGCGCAGGCGCCCGCGCGGCGCGGGCCCGTCGACGAACCACGCCCGCTCAGCGACAAGACGATCGATCAGATGCTCAGCCGGCCCTGACGGGCGGTCGCTACGGCAGGCAGGTGCGGGCGTTCAGCCCGCCCTTGCCTGCGCGTCCTTGCGCACCAATGCGTAGCCGACCGTATTGAAATTCCACTCCGCAACTTCCTTGAAAATCCGGCGCGCCTCGGTCTTCTGTCTGGCGCCATCGAGGGCCAGCGCGAGATGGTATTTGTTGTACATGTTGGTGAGGTCGGCCTGACGGTATTCCTCGACGGCCTTCGCGTACCTGCGCTGCAGAAAATAGATGAGCCCCATCAGATCGTGATAGTTCTCCATCTTGCGCGGATTCTGCTGCGCGCCGACGAGCTCGGCATTTCTCTTCGCGAGACTTAGCGCTTCCTTGAAGTCGCCGCGGTGAGCCGCGAGCTGACCCTCGTAGTAGGCAATCTGCGCCTCCTGGATGCGGGAAAACTCATCCGTGCCGACCGCCTGGGCGTTGCCGCGCAGCACCCCGGCCAGGTTGTCGATGACGCGCTCGGCGTCGTCGTTCATGCCCTTCTCGAGGCAGATGGTTGCCGCGTTCGTCAAGGCAAAGGCTTTGGCGCCACTGCGCTGATCATCCTGCAGGTCCATCGTGTCGACCTCCGTCGCAAGTTTTTCGAGCTCTCGAACCGCGGTCGACGCATCGCCCGCGTGCACCCAGGTGAACATCTTGTAGCTCGCATAGAAGGGCTTGTTGGCGGCCTCTGCCGTCGCGATGCCCTGGTCGTAGTCGGCGCGCGCCTCGTCGAGGCGCCCCAGGAACGAATTCACGTGGCCGAGCTTGAGGAGCGCGATGCCGTCGTGCGGATCGAGCAATGTCGCGCGCTCGTAGTACGCACGCGCCTCCTCGAGGCGGTTCGTCGCCCGATAGACGTCGCCCAGGGCCCAGTAGAGATTGTCTTCGCCCGGCGCGAGTGCGATCGCCTGGCGATAGAACTTCTCGGCCAGCGCGAAGTCGCGCGGCTCGTTGAAGAGATACGAGTTCGCCATTGCGAACGGGGCCGTCATGAGCGCCGGATCGAGCTCGATGGCCCGCGCGATGTCCGTGCGTTGCTCGAGGAAGTGATTGAGGCCGAAGTCGACCCCGGCGAGCGCGAGCCAGGCACGCGGACTCTTCGGATACTTCTCGACGAGCTGCCTGGCGAGGGCGAGCTGCCGATCGAGATTGCCGTCGAGAAAACGCTCGTTGATCTCAACGAGCAGCCGTTCGCCATCGCTCGCCTTCGGCGCCGATGCGGCCGCACGCTTCAGGCTCGCGGAGAACTCCTCGGTCGAGAACGCCACGGCCGCCAGGTTGATCCAGGCGTAAGTAAAGTCAGGATCGGCGGCGATGGCAGCGCGGAAGAGCGCGTTCGCCTCGGGCGCATCGCCTCGATCGAGTGTGGCTTGCCCTGCCGTGAAATCCATGCGCGCCATGTCGGATTGGGTGGTGACCGGTATCTCTTCGATGCCGGAAGCGGCATTAGCGTTGCATGCCGCAATCGATGCCAGCGCCGTCAGGCCGAGAAGCACATGCGCACGCATGAGAGTTCACCCCACTCGAATCTGCGAGTGGCGGCGATTCTCGCAAAGTGCGCGCGAGACGGACCTGAGGATGCGGCACGGTGACGCGCGCTCAAGACGAGTCGCGACGATCAGGGACGAACGGGCTGAAACTCGGTTTCGAGGTCGCGTCTGAAGGAGCGCGCCGCCACGAGATAGTGAATGCCGGCCCAGATGGTCAGCAGCGACATCGCCATGAGCGCGTGCCGCAAGCCGGTGGCGGACGCATTGAGACAGGCGTCAGCAATTGTCCGGGCACTGTCGGCAGTCGGCACGCCGCCCGGACACAGCGCACTGTAATCGCCGGCAGAAAATGCACGGCTCGCGAACTCATCGCTCAGGAATCCCGTCAGCGTCGGGCCAAGCCCGATGCCGACCAGACCGATCACCAGCGACACGACGAACGCGGAAGAGGCCCGCATGTTCGGGCCAACCATGTTCTGGGCGATCGCGAGCGTCGGAGTGAAGTAGACGAACATCACCACGTGGCCCGCCATGAGCACGGCCACCGTGCTCGGAATCGTCGGCTGGCTGAATCCCAGAATGAATGCCGGCGCCGCAAGGATCTGCGTGATCGCCGGACCCCAGACATACCAGCGACGGTCACGGCGGGCCGCGCGGTCGATACCGAAACCACCGAGCAGCAGGCCCGCGGCCATCGATGTCACGGCGATGACCGACAGCAGGAAACCGAGATCCTTCGGCGCCACGTGGAAGCTGCGCAACAGGAACTGGGCGATGTATTGGCCGATGGCGTTCATGGCGGTGGCGGCGAGCGCGCAGCCGATGAGCACCTGGACCATCGAGCGCTTTGCGAACAGGAACTTCAGCACGACCCAGGTCGAGGGCGGCGGACCGCTGGACGGTCCCGACGCGTCGGACATGCCGCGAACGGGCTCACGCAGCGTAAGCGCCGCGATGATCGCAACGACGATGCCGGCGGACCCGATGGCGATGAACACCGTGCGCCAGCCTTCGTGCTCCGCGAGCACGATCCCGTAGGAGCCGAAGATGACGCCGAGCGGCGCACCGAGCCAGATGAGTGACATGGCCGAGGCGCGCCGTTCCATTGAATAGTGATCACCGATGAGCGCGGCAACCGGCGGACCGAAGCCCGCGTCCCCGATGCCCACACCCACGCGAAAGAGCATGAAGCGCCAGAACGTCTGTGCGCTCCCGCAGAGCGCCGCCATCACGCCGAAAATGGCAAGCGAACCCACGATGATGCGCGTCCGGCTCATGCGCTCGGCCATGCGCGCCATCGGCAGCCCGAGCAGGGTGTAGAAGATCGCGAAACCGAGCCCGA
>Ga0153915_10005376_pt1 | contig 11906 bp, 7 predicted proteins | sample Opewatmetagenome_2_FD_107003 | JGI IMG/M metagenome (GOLD analysis project Ga0153915, IMG submission 107003) | Freshwater wetland microbial communities from Ohio, USA - Open water 3 Core 3 Depth 3 metaG | ecosystem: Environmental > Aquatic > Freshwater > Wetlands | place: USA: Ohio, Lake Erie...
CGAGGGCGGCAGCCAGCCACATGGTCGCGGCGGCTGACAATTTTTTCAAACCGCTGGGGCGACTATTTCTCTCCATGGATGATTCCTCCGTCATCGATGAGGGGCAAGAGCAGTTCATACGTCCCAATATAGGAACCTTATGGCACCATGTCAATTCTTCCCCGAGCTATCGCCGCTCCGTTTTTACCCGCTTTATATCCGGTCCGCCGACAGGGGAACGCCCGGCCAGAAGATCAATCGCTCCCGACAGCGACGGCGAACAGGAACCAGGAGGCGTGGGGCAGCCACTGCTCCGTCCAACGCCAGTCGTCGTCTTTGCCGGTCACGGCGAAATGCAGGTTGTAATCGATATCCGCTTCGTCGGTGTATCCCGCTGTGATCCCGTTCGATATGCCACCCGGAGCATTCATGTATTCATAAGAGTTGAAGAACATGTACTCCGGATTGTTCCTCCCCCGGCCATAGAGCATGCAGCTGTCGAACGGGTTGAGGCCGAGAATCCAATTCAGCTGGTCCTGGGCGAAATCGTTGATCTCCGTCTGGAACGCCGGGTCGTCAGGGAAAAGTCTCGAGGCGAACCGGAAGGCGGCAGCCATCGACCCCAGCCGGGCGTTTTCCCCCTGCCACCAGGGAGCGGTCTCCGTGTCATGGGGGAAGAAGAAGCTCGTCCGGCGGGTTCCGTCCTTGCTTTGGACAAGCTGCCGGCTGTAACCGAAAGGATTGGCTACCTCCCGGGTCACCGCCAACTCGAAGCCCAGCGACCTCCTGACCGCCTCCCGGACCTTGGCTTTCATCGAGGGGTCGACGATCTCGTAGTAGCTCACCAGGCTGACGATGGGCAGGCCAGCGTCGGCCGGATGGAAGAACGGACGGTCGGCATCGTCCGCCCGCCAGTAGTCTTTGTGCTTCCCGCTTTCCGTTAATCTGGCCATCAGACTCAAAGCACGCCTGTCGGCGGCCTCTTTATACTTGCCCGACTTCGTCGACCGGAAGAGCTCGGAGGCGGCCAGGAGGGCGCAGTCATCGTCGATGATATTTTCCTTCCCATCGTTGGCCAAGAGCCGGTTGTTTTGCTCGAGGAAAGTGAAAGCATCTTCGGCGGCTTTGAGATATTCTGCCGACCCAAAGTCCCCGGCAACCCCGAAGCTCGAGGCCAGCGCGAGTGCAGCGATGGCCAGCCCGCCGCCCTCCCGGTAGCCGGCCTCGTAGGACGCCTGGTCGGTGATCTCCTTCTTGCCGTAGTCGCGGAACTTGTCCTTGGTCTCCGGCGTCAGGATGATGTGCCGGGTGGCTTTGGGAGTGATCAGCCGGTCCTCGGGCTTTTTCTCCGGCCCCCGGCCTGAGACCGTGATGTAAAAGGAGCCGGCCGGGTTTTTCATCCGGACCAGGAAATCGGCCCCGAAGAGTCCCTCGTCCAAGAGCCTCCTCAGGTACTGCCTGAAATAGGGATCGTTCCTGCGGGTCAATTCCCGGTGCGAGGCCAGGAGGCTCCAGGCCGTGAGCGGGATCTGCTGCGGGTTGAAGTAGGTCGAATAGGAAAGGTGGGATAAGTGTTTTCCGTAGTCTCCGGTCGCATCATACCAGCCGCCGTGAACATCCACGGTCACTCCTTCTTTTCCCTCGATCTTCATAGTCCTGTCGGCTTTGTCGAGCTGTCCGGAGCAGCGCTGGCCTTTGAAATAATAAACGACATCCGAGAGAGCGGTCCTCTCCAGCATGTTCTTCTGGATAAGGAAAGGATGGGACCGGAGCGTCTCCTTTGGCGAAACGCACTCTATGAAATAGGTTCCCTCCTGGGTCAAGGCGCTGAAATCGATCGTCCAGAAGTGCCAGTCCTTCCACTTCTGAACGGGACCTGCCAAAATTGCGGTCCCTGAGAAAGCAGTTTTTCCCGTACCCGCAGCAACGATCTTGAACGCGCTCCAGGAGCCTTGCGGGCCGCCCTGGATGACCGCCTGCTTTACTCCCCCCGGGTCATAGCCGATATGATTGACGAGGACCTTGGTTTCGCCGGCCCCAGCGGCGGCGACGAGCCCTAGGCCCAAAAAAAGGATCAGAGCGATGCGTCTTGTTGTCATATTCATCTCCTTGGAGACGAAAGCTATTTTGAAAAGCAGAGTATGGAGCGAATAACAGGCCCCCGGATTTAGGCGGCCGGCCGCCGTTTTCGGTAGAGCTTGGCGTCGACGGCCGCGACCATGGCGGCTTGATCGATGTCTTTCTGGCCGAGGAACTCGGCGATCTTCCGGACCTGACCTTTGGGGTCGGCCACGATCTGGTTGTAGTTAACGAACAAGACCTGAATGTCTCCCCGCTTAGTGATAAGGTCCTTGATCATATCGTTCAGCTTGATGAAGCTGGCCCTCGTCTCCTCGCGATTCTGATCCTGAAGCTTGGCCATCTTCTCCATCGAATCGAGGACCTCTTCGATGTTCCGTTCCGTGTAGATGACGCGGTAATTCCCTGGCGGCAGGAACTTCAGACCAAAAGCCGTGATCTTGATGAACCGGCCCCGCTGGTCGGCGAGCGGAAACGTCCCGTTCATCAGCCGGCTGATGATCTTGCCCCCTTCGAGCTCGAAATAGCCGCGCGGATTATTGTCGTCCGGCGGCCGTGAGGCCGTATCATAAGCCATCGGCACCCCGCCCGCTTCCAGGATCTGCATGAGGAGGGATGTCCCCGACCGTTCAATTCCCGAGGCGATATAGCTGATATGTTCGTCAAGCTTCATAATGCCCAATATATTAATGCATCCTCGTCCGCCCTTCAAGCCCTTCCGGAATGGCGCCGACGTCGCCAAGACGGCAGCGCGCTGTGGGGCGGCACCTTGGGGATTCCGCCGCTCAGGACCTTGACATGAAGGAGCGGAGGATCTTAATTCCGGCTGAAGAGTCTATCCCCAGGGGCAGATGTTCTTGTGGAAGTAGATCGCCGTGCCCAGGTCTGTCCTGTTTTGCGTGGTCTTCCCCATTTGCCTTTTGACGATGTGGCATTCAAAGATGAGGATGGCCATGGTATCGTAGGAACTGGGATTTTTCTTCCACTCCTCTATCGTGATACCCTGGTCGATGACGGCGTTGAATGGAACCCGCAGGGGCTCTTTGACACTGGCGAGATGGATGGTGACGGGGACGAGCTTGAGCTCCACCCCTTCCTCCCAGACGCTTTCCCAATACTTCGCGCTCTCCGCACCAGGGATTTTCTCGAAACTTTCGGTGGCCAAGTATACCCCCCGCCTTCCCAACAGCATGGCCAGACTGTGAAAATCCTTCGTTTCAAAAAGCACCTTCATCGCTTCGAAGTCAGAGGCGATCTGATGGGAGAGGCTGCTTTTCGCTTTGTCCGGGACAGTCGTGAAGCTCTTCATCTGATCCAGGAGCGCCCGGGACTGTGGCTCGTCGGAAGTCACCTGGCTTGCTTGACAGCCATAAATGGAAAAAAACAGCAACGATATACCCAAGATGAGGACGACCGCAACTCCGCATTTTTGAAATTTCATCCTTCCCTCCTTTTGTAAAGAGTGAACTTTCTATCCATAAACGGCTTGGCCGAGGAATCCCATCGCGTCTTGTCCCAAAAGGGGTCGGTTCCGATAACAGGAATATAAGTCCAAAAGGCGCTCCTGTCAAATCCGTTCAGGCGGCAGGATTGAGCCGGACGCGGCCGGCAGGAATGTGATATCATTCGACCCGAACGGAGGAAAAAATGATCTCGACGCGTGGTTGGGTTTGGATCCTCGTCCTCATCCTTTCATCCGGACTCACGGTGGCGGCCGAAAAGCCCCCCGAGAGCTGCACCGTGATCGGCGTCGGAAAACTCGCTTCGGCGGACGGCTCGGTCTTCACCTCCCACACCGATTGCTGCAGCGAATGCCGGATCCAGGTGATCCCGGGAAGGACGTATCCCAAAGGGTCACTGGCTCCGGTCCACTGGGGAATGGTTTATTTTGGGCCCGACGGCGACCGGAAAGCCCTTCCGCTCGGCGACTTCGGCAAGGTCATCGGCCACATCCCCCAGGTCGAGAAAACCTTCACCTACTTCCATACCGGCTACTCCCAGATGAATGAGCGTCAGCTGGCCATCGGCGAGAGCACTTGCTCGCAGCGCTCGGAGCTCAACGTCAGCTTCGTCGAAGGCATCACCCGGCAGATCATGACCATCGAACAGGCCCAGGTCTTTGCCCTGGAGAGATGCTCGTCCGCCCGCGAGGCGGTGCGCCTTATCGGGAGCCTCATGGAAATATGCGGCTTCCTGCCCTCCTGCGGAGGGTCCGAAGCCTTGTGCCTTGCCGACCCCCAGGAACTCTGGGTCATGGAGATCTTTAGTGTCGGGTCCAAGTGGAAACCTGAGAGCGGCAAGCCGGGCGCAATCTGGGCCGCCCGCCGGGTTCCCGACGACCACGTCGTGGTCATCGCCAATCACGTCCGCCTCCGCGAGATTGATCCCAAGGACCCGAATTTCCTCGCCTCACCCAACTACATGCAGGAGGCTATCGACCGTGGCTGGTACGACCCGAGCGCAGGACGCCCTTTCATCTGGCAGGAGGCCTATTCCCCCCTGATCCGTGAAGGAAGCCTCAGCCGGATGTGGCTCATTTACAGCACGATCGCCCCGTCCTTCAAGGCCTGGCCGAGGCGCAGCCTTCACGACCCGGCCGGACCGGGCACCCTCTATGCCCAGCCCATCGAAGGAGCCGAGTTCTACCCGTTCTCGGTCAAGCCCAACAACAAGCTCTCCGTTCAGGATGTCATCGCCTTCCAGCGTTCGGTCTTCGAAGACACAATCTACGACATGACCTGGGACCCGGCCTGGATGGTGCCGGGAGCCGGGGGCAAGTCCGAGAAGAACCCCATGGCCACACCGTTCCTCCCGGCCGAGATGGAAAAGGTCATGCGCATCCGGCACCACAGGACGATCGCTACGCAGGGATACGGAATGGTCGCCCAACTCCGGTCCTGGCTTCCCGATGCCGTGGGCGGGATCTACTGGTTCTATGTGGACAACCCCTATGTCAGCGCCTATGTCCCGGTTTACGCGGGAGTAACCGACGTCTCGCCCTCGTACAAGATTTATGACTACAATGAATTCAGCGAGGACTCAGCCCGCTGGGCGGTGGATTTCGTGGAGAAGCTGATGCTCCTCCGCTGGCAATCCGCGGTCAAGGACCTCAGGGAGGCCAGGGATCCGGTTGAAAACAGCTTCTTCTCCGAACAGGCCGGGGTCGACCAGAAAGCGGCTGAACTCCTCAAGAGAGACCCCGTCAAAGGCAAGAAGTACCTCACCGACCTGACGATGTCCCGGATGGACAAAATCGTCCAGCTCTTCCGCGACCTGCGGAAAAAACTCCTGACAAAATACACGGGCGATATCGTCTAAGTCCTTTCTGCTCGAGTCCAGCCCGCTGGTACGGAAGGCAGAGGATCAGCGCTTTTCAAGGAGCACGAGGTTTTCGAACGGGTCGAAAGTCAGGATGAAAGACCCGGCCAGGGCCTCCGGCCCGATCACCACGTCAGGGATCAACCCGGAAAGGGGATCCATCAGCTGCTGAAACGGCCAGACCTCAGCCGCGTCTCTTTTAAAGATGAACCGTCCGAGGGTGACTTCGAGAGGTGTCACATGGTAAGAAACCGCCTCACCGCTCGCCAGGTATTTGGTCCGGGCGGCGAGAGGCCAGCCGAGCCTTCGGGCGAATTCCAGCCTTAAGGAGATATCCTTAGCTCCGGTTTCTATAAGGGCCAACCCTTCCATTCCTCCCACCTTCACGGGCACATAGACACGTCTATAGCCAAACCAGGGAGTTTCCCCGGTTCCCGCCGCGGTTTTTTGGGCAAGGTTTGGCCGGGAAACCCCCGGAAGACTCAGCCGAAGCTGCCGTTCGACATAATCCAGGGTGACGACGCGGTTCCGGACAAAAGAAGGGTTAAGGTTTGCATCGTAGAATTCCGGCTGCGGCTTGGGGACATACAGACCGGGCAGCCCTGTCAAGCGAAGCGCCTCATACTCAAGTTTTTTCGTGAGAATCAAAAACCCCTCCAGCAGGCCGGGGTGCGTCCCTATCTCAGAGAAGATCCGGCCTCCTCGCTGAGACTTCAACTGCCCGAGCAACCCGGGGTGATGGATCGTCCAGCCCGCGCTGTTCCCTGTGTCTAGGAGCAATCGGTATTTTAGCCCCTCGGCTTCATAAATGATGACATTGGAGCGGGAGTCTTCAGGGTTCCGGGCGAAGGGAATGACACTCATTGCCACGGGGCCGGCTGCGCTGAACAATGGCATCTTCAAAGCTTCTTGGTAAAGACCGGCGTTGGCCCTCAGGCTAGCCGCGTATTTCTTATCGCGGCCCTTCCACTGCGACGCTCGGTCCTCGTACAACCGCCGGAGCGTTTGCGGATCCCGCCGGGCCGAGCAGACTTCGAGACCGATGAGGAAAACCAGGAGCGATTCCCGGAATTCCGGGATCATCACCAGCAATTGCCTGTGCCATCGCTCCGCGCCCGCGAAATCCCTGGAGAAAAGCGACAGCAACACCCGGGCCAGGACCGCCTTTTCAGAGACGGGCTCCAAAGACAGCGCCCTGGCGATGGCCCGTTCGGCCTGCTCCTGACGTCCCTGGGCGAGATAGACACTCCCCTCGGCGGCAAGGATCGAACTCGAGGGAGGGAGGCCGGCGGAAAGACCCTGCAGCTTCTCCCAGGCAAGGTCGCTCCTTCCGGTCCGGGCCAGACATTCGATCCAGAGAAGCCTGTCTTTGAGGGAGAGGGTCTTTTCGTCCTGTTTCTCGAAATGGGCGGTCACCGAGGCAAAATCCGCCTGCCAGAACGATTTTTCCAGGTTTGGAGTCTCCCCTATCCCCGGATTGAGGACTAGGAATGTCAGGCCGGCCAAGGGCAGCCAAGCGCTTCGTCCTATCATTCCAAGCCACGCTTCTTATTTCAGCCGGGGCAGGAGCTACTTCAAATCGACCTGCCTTTCCTTGGCCGTCAGCCGGTTGGCGATCAGGTCACACGCCGTGATCGAGAGTTGAAAGCTCCCCTTGAGTTCCTCGGGAAACGGAAGGGAAACGGACACTTTCTCCTTTGTCGCCCGGAGCGTGTTCTCCTCTTGATATACGGCCTGGTTCCCGTTATCAAGCAGAAGCACCCGGATCCGGAGAAGTCCGAAATTGTCCTCCTTCTTGCGCTCAAAAGCATCGATGATGAAGCTCAACCTTCCCGCCGACACGGAGACATCATCAATCCTGATTTTTTCCCGGGAAAATAATTGGACTCGCTTATCGACTTGGGCCTGGGTCAGACGCTCGGCGTAGCTCAGGTCATCCGGTCGTCCCCGGACAAGCACCTGGATGCGTGTATCTTCGATCCGGCAGTCCCAGTTGAAGACCAACTCATAGTATTCGTCGACCTTGTCGGCTATCCTGGTGAAACCCTGTTCGTCCGTTCCCGGGTTCACAGCCGCTCCGCCGGCAGATTTGGCGACTTCGCCGTAGAGCGATACCAGGTTCAGGAACGTCGCCTGAACGAAGTTCGATTCTTTGACGGGATCGCTCCTTATAAAGACGACGTTGTAGTTCACTTCATTGGCGGCCAGAACCTGGACGAGCTCTGCGGAAGGAAAGGACTCGGAAAGAGACAGGGTTTTTTCCAACCGGTCCAAGTTCGTTTTCATGACGATGGCCAGGCTTTGGTGGCCGAAGCTGAGCAAGGAGATATGGTTGTCAATATCCTTAATAATGCCCTGGATTTTCTGATACAAGCCGGGATCTTGATGCTGCTCGAAATCGATCCACCATCTTTCACCCTCACCGCACCCCAGTTGATCCAGAACCTGCTCGTACCTTTTTGGATCGGGCACCAGGAAACGATATTGGTAACGGCTGAATTCGTCCGGAAATACATTCAGGAACAGGCTTGTTTTTCTGTAGATATCGACGCCTTGAGGGTCACCGTCCAAGACTGCCTTCAGACCCTCCAGCTGACTCTTAAGCCTGGCTTCGGCCGACGCCTGTTCGTCCCTGAATGCCGGGCCATCCTTTTCCAGGAGCTCGCGGATCTGCCGCTGAATGCTCCCCTTGCTGGCCGAGATATTCATCCGATAAAGCTGCCCGGGAGTCAGAAGATACAGAGAATCGGAAATATCCAGGATTTCCGTAACGAAGTAGGCCAGCTCCTTCTCGACCTCGGGGCCGTATTTTGACAGCCTGAAAGAGAGGATGAATTCCCGTCCCAAGTCAGGTTTGCGAGCGAGGGACTTCTGTTTTCTTATGACCGCCTGGATGTCTTTGCCGGCGCCGTTTATCACCAACCGAAAAGCTTCAACTTTTAGAGCCTGGTGTTCTCTCCCCTCTCCCGTCAACCGAACAGGCAGGTGAAATTGAACCTCGGAAGCGTCCAGCCGGCAGCCCAGAAAAAGCAAGAGGATGAGCGAAAATGGGATGAAGGCGGGCCTTCTGCTCACGCCAGAAGGTTATGTCTCCTCATGGGTGAAGTCAAGCGGAAGAATGGAGCAGGCGGTCGGCGGCGAGCACGATGAACACGTAGGTCGCCGCGCCCGTCAACACGTATTCGGCCTGCTGCCAGAGGTATGGGAACGGCTCCTTCAATTCGGGGAAGTCCGGCCGGATGAGAGAGGGGCCGGAAACGCCGCCTCCCGGAATGTGGGTCCAATCGTTCAGGTTAATGCCGTAAGCGACGGTCAAGGAATGCGCTCCGACCGCTGAGACGAGCGATGTATTCGAGGCCGGATGGCAGCCGAGGACGTAGTTGAGGACCCGAAGGAGGTTCTCCCGGTCAAATTGCTGCGGGAAAGCCCGGTGAAGGAAATATTGTCTCACCGCATATTCCTGGATATCCCAGGTAACGCCCCAGATATGAGGTTCGAAGGGAACGCCATAGGGCGTTTTGGCGAGGTCCGCCTTAAGCTTCACCGCATAGGCCGCCATGATCCGGCTAAGATCTTTCGAAAACTCCCCGTCTTGTACGGCGGGAAGCGCGCGGGCCGCCGCCCAGCCCACTTCGCCGACCTGCGCCTCGATCACGGGGAGGAGCGCTTTGAGGCGCTCAGCGAAGCGCGTTTCACCGGTCGTGATCAGGAGTTCGGCAGCTGCCAGGACCTCCTGAGAATCCGCCCGTTCGGGAACATAGGGGTTGTGCTCCCGGACGGGTGAATGGCTCTGCTCGAACTCCCAGGCCTTGACCGCCGTCGCCAGGCATTCCTCAGCGAGTGAATCTATGAAGCCCCTGAGCACGCGGCTTGAAGCGGCCAGCGCGGCAACGGCGGCGTATTCCAGGGCGGTATCGCGGCCGGTGAACGCATAGCGGTCGTCGCGCCGCCCCGAGCGGTCTCCTCCCACCTCATCTGCCCCTAGCGAAGGGTCGAAGACACGATTGTCGGTCAAGGACGCCGGCTCGCCGAGAGTGCCATACTGTTCGAGCGAGGGGTCGGTGATCCCGGTGAAGCTGTGGCCGGCGAGACGATATCCGGTCAGAAGATTTTCAACGCCATGCACGACCTGCTGGAGGATGTCGGGCTTTCCGTCCGGAACGTGGAGAACGACGTTCCGCCGAGCCGTGTCGACGGTCGTCTGATCGGAGTCGAGGCCGAAAGTCTCCCGGCTCAGGGCGAGCAGCATGGTGGCCCAGGCTTGGGCCCCGCCGGCGAGGTCGTGGTCAGCGGCATCGTGCCAGCCGCCGCGGTCGAGGCCCGGCATGTGTTGGTCAGCCGCGTACGGCGTTTCCGTTTCGGGACCCTGCTTATACCCTTCGATAAAGGCCAGGTCGAGGTTCGGGGGAGCCTGGAGCGCATCGTCCATATGGCAGGCGCCGTGCCAGATCCGGCCGCGGTCGATCACACGCACATGGCACATCTGGACCGGCAGGAAGGTTTCCAGAGTCGGCTGCCAGACGTCATGGCGGTAGACTTCAGGAGAGATAAGAAAGGGAGGAGTTTGGGAATCCCCGTAGCGAACCACGTAGGTCCCGGGTTCTGAGATGCCCGTGAAATCGAAGAGGGCGTAGTCATAGCGGAGGAAGCGTCCCCAAAGGGCGAGTGGCTGCTCGAGAACGGGAATGAGCCCTCTTTGCGGGTCGACTTTGAAAAGCACCGCTTCGCCAAGCGAGGTCGTGCGGGAGTCGAGCTCGACGACGGCGCGCTTTTCCTGCCGGGGGTGGTACCCCACTTGGGAGATCCCGATGACCGGCGGACGCCGCCAGCCGGGCACGGAGTTGGGGGTTATCCTCCAGCGCACGGCTCCCGCCGTCGCCCCGGCCGGAATGAGCGAACGCACCAGGAACCAGCCGTTGGTATCCGTGCTTCTCCCGTCGAAGAACCGGATGTCGCCGGAAAGGGATTCGATAGTCAGGCGGCGCAGGGGGTCTTCGGACGCCGCCGTGAAGACAGGGCCTTCGGCGAGAAGCGCCGCCCGCACGACGGTCCCATCCTTTACGCAGGGACCGTTGCCCTGACGGGGGAAGACGCCGTCGGTGTCGCCGATGTGGTAGGTCTTCCCAAAATAGGCAGTCGGGAACAGCTCCAGGTTGAAGCCCGCCCGGCCCACGAATTCCGCAGGCAGGGGACGGTCAAGGTCCACACTGACCGCGATGGCGGCGCCGTCCGGTTCGACCCTGACCCGATAGGCGATCCCCTCCATTTCAAACCGGAGCGGGACTTCGGCGCGAACCGCTGTCCGGTCGACAATGCGCTTGCCGACTGCAGGAAGCTTTCCCCATTGGCCAGGCGCGGGCTCGAGGCGCACGTCGCCGCAGGCGGCGACCCGTTCGCCGTGCTGGATGATCTCGATGCCACCCTGCTTGCCCTCGGGATAGGTGTTGTGGAAAACCAGGACCGAAAGCCCGGGCTTCTCGAAGTATTCCTGGTCATTGAGGACCCAGCCGTTCTCGGGGCCTACGGCCTTATCTCGCTGTGTATCAGCCGGAGAGGGGGCGGTCAACGGCAGCAAGACGAGGAGGCTGAACATCGCCAGAGTCGCGACGGCGGTCTTCATCGTTAAACTCCTTAATAGGTCACGCCGCTTCCGATCGGGTACTCATCGCTGACGCGCACGGGGAGGCGGCCTGCCGGCTTGAGCTCGCCCTTAAGCAGTTTGCTGAACGACTCGAAATAGACGGCCTGATTGCCGAACCAGCCCTTCTCCCCATAGCCGATGAGGTAAGCGGCGACCGAGGGGATCTTGCGGATGAGATGGGGGTTGCCATAGGCCATGGCCACGACCGCCTGGGGCTTCGCGGCTATGACCTTCTGGAGAAAAGCCAGGTCCGCCTCGCGGAGAGGAGCCGCATCCCCAAGCCTTGTCCGCGGCACAAAGAGGGAAAGGACGACCACGTCCGATCCCTGCACCGCCTTCCAGGCGGTATCGTAATAAGCGGGGTCCATGTCCGGACGGAGGGTGAAGCTCTGGATCCCCGGGAAGGCGGCGGCCAGCTTGGCGGAGAGCGCGGGAGGAGAGGGGTCGCCGTCGAATTTCTGGACATTGATGTTTACCGCCTTGGCAAGACGGGCCGGAGCGAGAGGAAAAACCCCGTCATTCTTGAGAAGTGTCAGCGACTTATCCGCCACTTCCTGGACCAAGGCCAGGTGGTCCGGCGTGCCGACGAACTCGCCCACGCGGGATTCATCGACAAAGCGGTTCTTGTGCAGTCCCAGCCGCGCCTTCAGGGTGAGAAGCTTGAGCGCCGCCTCGTCGATGCGGCTCTCGCTCAGCCGTCCCGATCTCACCGCCGCCGCCAAAGCCGCGATCGTCGCCGCCGGATCCTTGGGTTTGAGGATGATGTCGTGGCCGGCTTCAAAAGCTTTGACCGCCACCTCCTCTGTCCCGAACCGCTGGACAACATTGTCGTACCAGAGGTCGTCCGTGGTCAGAACGCCTTTGAAGCCCAGCTTGTCGCGGAGCCATC
>Ga0153915_10005377_pt1 | contig 11905 bp, 10 predicted proteins | sample Opewatmetagenome_2_FD_107003 | JGI IMG/M metagenome (GOLD analysis project Ga0153915, IMG submission 107003) | Freshwater wetland microbial communities from Ohio, USA - Open water 3 Core 3 Depth 3 metaG | ecosystem: Environmental > Aquatic > Freshwater > Wetlands | place: USA: Ohio, Lake Erie...
AATAACTTGACTATTATTATCAATCATGACCTGATTGAACGGCTCATAATCGTGAAGTATTAAGGTTGCCATACTGCCTGAATCAAGGTGATATTTATATGCCTTAACAAGTGAAATATCCGTTAGGACATCGCCGTTAATTACAATAAAAGGATCTTTATCCCAGAAATCAGAAAAATTTTTTATCGCCCCGCCTGTTCCCAGCAAATCATTCTCAACACGAACATCAATATCCATTCCAAAAGGCTTTCCTTTATCCAGGTAATCCAATATCTGTTGAAAATGGTGGTGTGCGTTTACCGCGATATTATTTACGCCAAATGACTTGAGATAATCTATGTTTCTGGCAATAATAGGCTTGTTCACAACCGGCATAAGCGCCTTAGGCCTTTTTTCAGTAAGACGTTTTAAACGCGTTCCGAGACCGGCTGCGAGAATTATGGCTTTCATTGAGATACGCTATCCTTTTTTATGAGTTTAAAACTTGGGACAAGAGACAAATAACCTGCAAACATGCAACGATCAATTCTATTGCAAATCCTATTTACTCATTATAGATGTTTATTAATCAAGTCAATCTGTTATATACTGCTTGTGAAAAGGAAAAGTTGATCGGCAAATTGTTATAATTATTGGTGGAATCTTGAATACTACTCTGGACTTAACAGAATTAAATATTAAGGTGGGACGGCTTTTTATGGCTGGAATGCCCGGCGCAATCCTGGATAAAGACACTGAGTTCCTTATACGTAATTACAATCCTGCCGGGATAATCCTTTTTTCACGCAATATTGAAGACCCTGTCCAACTTTCAAAACTTTGCCGTGATCTCCAGTCCGCCGCAATGAAGTATCATGGCATCCCGCTTTTTATTGCCGTCGATCAGGAAGGAGGAAGGGTCGCGAGGTTAAAAGAACCATTTAAAATTTTCCCTGGCAATGAGGCCATGGGAAGGGATGAAAATCCCATGGAAAATGCAAAAGAGTTCGGTTATATAACCGCTAAAGAGATGAAGCTGGTTGGGCTTAACATGAATTTTGCCCCTGTTATGGATGTACGAAAGGGAGATGCTGAAAAACACTTGATCGGGAGGACCTTCAGTGATGACCACAAAATCGTGGCGCGCTTGGGAGGTATTGTAATAAAGACCCTTCAGGAAAACGGCGTAATGGCCGTAGCCAAGCATTTTCCCGGCCTGGGTCAGGCAGGCATCGACCCTCACTTTCATCTCCCTGTAATCAAATCCGATAAAAAAGAAATGGAAAAAGTCAATCTTCCGCCTTTCAAGTCTGCTATAAAGGCAAAGGTCGCCGGTATCATGAGTTCCCATGCCCTATACCCTGCACTGGATCCTGAAAATCCGGCGACGTTATCGCCTGTTATTCTAAATAATCTCCTGCGGGAGAAAATGGGTTTCAAAGGTTTAATCATAACTGATGACCTGGAGATGGGCGCTATTACCGGCAAATATGGCGTAGATCAAGGGGCCTTGGATTCATTTAAGGCAGGGGCAGATATCCTTTTAATCTGCAAGGAACAGAAAAACATTCTGGATGCCATTGAGCTTATAGAAAAAAAAATATTGTCCAAAGAGATCCAAGAAGAACGACTGGATCAATCAATCGCAAGAATTATGAAAACTAAAATGAAATATCTTAAAGGCATGTCAAAGATATCTCTCAAGAAGGTGGAGAAATATTTTAAACTGAAAAATAACCGACATTAATCCCCTGACCTTGCCTTTTCTTGAATCGGTCGGACTGAAAGTACAGCGCAAGGCGCCTTGCGCATGACCCTCTCTGTTGTTGATCCTACAAAGAACGATTCCACCAATCCGTGTCCGGTTACCCCCAACACTAAAAGATCTATACCCTGGACATCGGCATACTTGATTAATTCATCATCCGGATGACCTGCCAAAAGCATTGTCTTGGGTTTGCACCAATTCAAGGCATCCTTGGGCACCATGGCCTCAAGTTTCTCATTTAATTGCTCATACAAACTCTTGCGAATTATCTCTCTCGCGTCTTCAGTGGATTTGGGCAGATCCTTATAAATAGGGGGTTCAAGTACATGTACAAGATGAAGCTCGGCCTCAAATTCCTGTGCAAGGCTAAGCCCGTATTGGATGGCGAGATTTGAATCCGGCGAAAAATCACACCCGATGAGTATCCGCTTGAAGCTTATATCCTGTTCTGCAGGGATATCAGGATATTTCTCGCGTCTGCGTACAGCCAGTAAAGGGCACGGGAGTGTCCTCATAAGACGTTCTGTAACCGATCCGAGTACGAGTCTCTTTAACCCTGAATGGCCGCGTGTGGCAGTGATTGTTATATCCACGCCCTTTTCTTCAGCCAATCGCGCCACTTCATCCGCTGCATTGCCTGTTGAAACAATAGGCTCCCAGTCAACCTGATACCCTTCCATTATTCGCCTTAACCGTTCCTGGGCATATTCCTCCATATGAATGAGCTGGGTTTCAAAGGCAAAAGTAGCATCGCCATATAAAGTTGCAGAAGAAAGATCTATCACGTGACACAGATAAAGTTTTGCATTGAACTCTTTTGCCAGGGACACACCATAATTCACGGCATAATTTGCCAGATCGGAAAAATCGGTTGCACAAAGAATCTTCTTTATACGCAGTCTCATATCTCGTACCTCCATAAAGGTTTTTAAATGATGATATGGATCTTTAAAGCACTAAACTCAAGGACTAAAACCATTTTTGTCGCAACTCAGACGGATGGAATGAAGGTATAAGTCTTTCAGGTTCAAAACATCCAACCGATTGAATCAAAAATCACCCGATTCCAAAAAACCTGAACGGCTTGATCAAAACGTTGAGTGATAATTATTAATCTTCAATCTGCAACATTCGATCTTCAATCTTCAATCTAAATGTCTGAGCAGTTACTAATTTTTAAATAATCAACTGGGTTAAGGATTAAAGTATATCTTTATACAAAATTTCAGTCAATATAAATGAAAAAATTTCCCTTAAAACAGGATTCATTTAAAATATTTACAAAGCATATTTTGACCTCGCCCTATTACGTTAAACTATTGCAAATTGTCATTGCATATAAAATTACTTGACAGCCGTTTCACCTCCCGTATAATGAGCAGTATTTCTACTCATAATGAGGCAGCAATGAATAATCTGTTCACAGGGCTTATCGCTTCAAAAACCAGGATAAAACTCCTTGTCAGGCTCTTTTTTAATCCTGAGGCCAGATCATACCTTCGAGAACTCGCCAATGAATTCAAGGTCTCTACAAACTCCGTCAGGGAAGAGCTGAATCAGCTCACGGATACCAAATTTCTTAAATCGGAAAAAGACGGCCGCCAGGTCTATTACATGGCGAACCGCGACCACCCTCTGTTTCCCGAACTCAGATCCATGGTCAATAAAGTAATGGGGCTTGATCAGGTCATAGATGGGATTGTAAACAGGCTGGGCGATCTTGAGCTTGCCTTTCTGATCGATGATTACGCAGAAGGAAAAGATACCGGCATTCTTGACCTGCTCCTGGTCGGCAACATCAACCAGCATCATCTTAACGACTTGAGCAGAAAAACTGAACGGTATATCAAGAGGAAGATCCGGTCACTCGTTTTAAGCATGGATGAATATGAGGATCTAAGGCCCAAACTAGATACAAAGCCCAAACTGCTGATCTGGGAAGCTAAGAAGGAATGATTGGGTTCTGTCCTATAATCTGACTTTAATTTGCTGTAATTTTTTATACGATTAGATCAATCAGCCGATTGTAACTCAAGGGGCGGAGCTGTATTCGATATTAGGTTCAAATCTTCATTGACTTTCCAGTAGGATATAGCTATCTTTATAGCCATCTAATTTTGATTTATTTTTTAATAAAGGTAAAAAATGCAAAAGCAGTATTCGATTTCAGAGGCAAAAAACAGACTCCCTTCTATCATACATGATGTAGAGGATGGAGATATCGCGCATCTTACCAGACGAGGAAGATCAGTCGCTATCTTAATGTCAACGGAGAACTACCAAAGTCTTTCAATGCCCAAAGAAGGCTTCTGGAGGGCATTCCAGGGGTTTAAATCGAAGATAGCGGATAAAAATGTTTGCACTATCGAAGATGAAGATTTTGACGGGCTCAGAGATAAATCACCAGGAAGGGAAATCCATTTATAAAAATGAAGTATCTTCTTGATACTAATATTTTATCAGAGCCGTTGAAAGCGGCTCCAAACAAATCTATTCTTGCTAAATTGGAGTTGCATGGACATGAGGCCGCTACTTCCGCATTGGTATGGCATGAATTACTGTTTGGTTGTTACAGACTTTCAAAATCCAAAAAGCACGCCTTAATTGAAAGATATCTTCTGGAGGTCATCTATCCAAATGTGCCCATCTTATCCTACGATGAACGAGCCGCCAAATGGCATGCACTGGAAAGGTCACGCCTGTCATTAAAAGGAGAGACGCCCCCCTTCGTTGATGGTCAGATTGCCGCAACTGCCGTCACAAATGACCTTATTTTAGTAACTGGGAATCCCTCCCATTTTGAGTGTTTTAATGACCTGATCTTGGAAACATGGCACAAGTAGAACCTTAACGATTTCTAATTCATCAAAATCATAGAAAAATATAATCATGACAGCTTTAAACATTAAGCCAGTTCACATAGCTATGGACCTGTTCAAACATCGATATCTTATTTGGCAATTGGTGCGTCGCGATGTATTGCTCAAGTACAAAGGATCGTTCCTGGGAATAGGCTGGTCATTTCTTTATCCATTACTTCTCTTAATAGCCTTCACCATCGTCTTTAGCGGTGTTTTTGGCGGTCGATGGAAAGGTGGAAGCGCTGGGATGCAAGGGCTGGAGTATGCCATATTTATTTATTGCGGACTGGTTGTCTTCACCTCATTTTCTGAAGTGATCACCAGCGCTCCACGCCTGCTGCTCGCCAATCAGAACTTCATTAAAAAAATTATTTTTCCTACCGAAATCTTGCCGCTGGTTTCCCTTCTATCCGCCAGCGCACATGGGATGGCAAACTTAGTCCTTCTCATTCTCGCAGCTTTTGTTTCAGGCCACATCCATGCAAGTGTGCTTCTCGTGCCAATCGCGCTTTTGCCGGTCTGGCTTTTTACCCTGGGACTTGCCTGGTTCCTCACCGCTGCCGGTATATATGTACGCGATCTGGCGCATGGCATGCCTGTGCTGATGCAAATGTTGATGTTCATGCTGCCTGTCTTCTATCCGCTCAACGCCACTCCTGCCTTCCTGCGAACACTAAATGCCTTCAATCCCTTGGCGCTGGCGATTGAGGACATGCGCCGAACGGCACTCTCTGGACAGCCCCCCATCTGGAGCTCTTGGCTGGTCATGCTTTTCATCGGTCTTTTCTTCGTCGTTCTGGGGTATGCCTTTTTCACATATTGTAAAGAGGAGTTTGCAGATGTCATCTGAACCGATTATCTCCTTGCGCAATGTGAGTAAAACCTACCGGGCATACGACCATCCCATACACGGGCTCATTTCACGCATAAGCAACGGCCGGATCGGACGCCACAAAGAATTCCACGCCCTTAACGATGTGAGCATCGATATCCACAAAGGCGAAACAGTAGGCATCATCGGACGCAATGGCTCAGGCAAGAGCACCCTGCTTCAGATCATCTGCGGCATCCGTCAGCCCACCTCCGGCAGCGTCAGTGTCAAAGGCCGCATCTCTGCATTACTGGAACTGGGATCAGGCTTCCAACCCGAATTCACCGGTCGCGAGAACGTCTTTCTGCAAGGAGCCATTGTCGGGATCTCACGTGAGGAAATGGAAGCGCGTTTTGACGAAATCGCCAGCTTTGCGGACATTGGCGAATATTTAGATCAACCGTCAAGAACCTATTCCACGGGAATGTTAGTTCGATTAGCTTTTGCAGTAGCAGCCGCTGTGGAGCCGGATATCCTTATCGTAGATGAGGCCTTAACGGTAGGAGATGCTCGTTTCCAAGCCAAGTGTTATCGTAGACTTGAAAAAATGAAAAACAACGGGACTACAATCCTTATGGTATCTCATGCCATGGAACAGATCACGCGGCTGTGTGACTCAGCCTTATTGCTTGATAACGGGAGCATAGCGTCTATGGGGGAGGTTGGAACTGTTGTCAATAATTACCTTACCTTACTATTCGATGTGCCAACCTTGGATAACACGCACACCGGTATGCCACCCAGGATGACGGAATCCGCCAGCTTTTTATCCAAAGACACGAAAGATTATTTTTGCCTACGTCCTGCCTATAACCCTAATGAATATCGCTGGGGTGATCTCACTGCGGTTATTCTTGATTTTCTCCTCCAGACTGACAAAAAAAATCATGTTTCACATATTAACTACGATGAAAAAAGTCTAACCCTAGGACTAAAAATTCTATTTTTGAAGGATATTCTTCAGCCTGTTTTCGGTTTGGTGGTTAAATCGAAAGAAGGGAATACACTTTGCGGCATCAATTCATTGGGGCAAAATGATGACGTATCATTTGGAAGGAAAACTGGTGAGCTAATATTTGTAAAATTTTCTTTAACACCACACCTAGAGCCAGGGGATTACTTTATATCAGTTGGGATTTCGGAAAACGCTGAGGATAATATCATTCCAATAGATAGGCGTTATGATTCGATTCACTTTAGGGTTACAGGGAAAACGCGTCAATTGGGTGTAATAAACATGTCACCCCTAATCAAAATTGTGAATACGACCAGAGTAGAAGCAATACATAACACGGAAGGATTAGAATGAAAGCCAAAGTAGCAAAAATGATAAAATTACTTGGGCTTAATCGCCATTCACTAGATGACCTTGGCGAGCTATATCACGATTTTTCTGTCTTAGGGTATACCAACCGCCAAAAAGGTGGATTTTTCTTATTAAACCAGAAGTGCAAGTCTCCCATCCTTAGTGCATACATCCAATGGGCTATCGCAAAATCAAAAGCACATGCCGCGGACAATATCTCCTTTGCCGAATTGTTTTGCGCAGACGGCTATTACGCGATCCTTGCACGACATTTCGGCGCCGCATCGGCAATTGGAATAGATAATGACAGAGATAACTTCCTTTCTGATGCACGAAAAATCGCTGATCGGATTGGCATCAAGGACATTCAATTTCTTAAAGAAGACGTCAACCGGATTGACTCTATGGAGAGAGTGGATATAGTCGCTAACGTAGGAGGACTTTACCATGTGGAGAACCCGGTTGAAATTATTGCTAAATCCTACAACATGGCGAGAAAATATTTAATCCTTCAAACAGTGGTTTCAATGTCAAACGACGAACCCGATTATTTCGAGACGCCAGCGCCTGGTTGGACGTGGGGGTCACGTTACAATAGATATTCATTCGATAAACTGATTAGCGATCTCGGCTATGAAGTCGTGGACAAGCATTTCAATGAACTCGAAGGAAACGAGCGGCTGGAGGATCGAGGTAGCGTCTATTATTTGATCAAGATTCGAGAAACAATAATTTGATATGATTCCTTTCACATGATTAAAACACGCTCCTATTTATTTAATTCCGAACTCAAGATATGGACGACGCCATCGCAGAATGATATTGTCTATTCAGATGGCGATTCCGTAGAAAATCGTTTACTGGCTGTGCTTCAAGAATCTATCGATATAAGCAGCGCTTCTGTTGAACTCCGTTCCCACATTATCGATTGGCCGAGCGAATACCATTTCAGTTCTATCCGACATAATCTACTGCGGCCCTTCACATTTGGTCAATCCAACCATATCCTTGAGCTTGGCTGTGGCTGCGGTGCAATAACGCGATATTTGGGAGAATGCGGCGCAACCGTTGTTGCTGTGGAAGGCAGTCGCCGACGTGCCACAATTGCCGCGGAACGCTGCCGCGATCTACGGAATGTTTCAGTTTATTGCGACAACATCGCCGAGTTTGAACTACCCGAACGATTTAATGTTGTCACCCTGATCGGTGTTCTGGAGTATGCTGGTCTATTCATTACGGGCGACGACCCGGTTGGAGAATGCCTACGGATCGCTCATTCATTTCTGGCCGATGATGGTATCCTTATTGTCGCAATTGAAAATCAGCTCGGTCTTAAATACTTCAACGGTTGCAGGGAAGATCATACCGGCATCCTATATTTCGGTATTCACGGCCTTTACGAGAGTAGTTCGCTGGTCACTTTCGGCAAGCGAGAACTGGAATCCAGATTGTGCGCCGCCGGTTTCGGCAACACAAACTTTTTCTATCCTTTTCCTGATTACAAGCTACCCAACCTCATCTTGACGGATGAAGGCATCACCCATGCCGGCTTCCGCCCCGCTGATCTCTTGTCCCGAAATGCCAGCCGCGACTATACCGGCAGTACGCGCAGGGTCTTTCACGAAAACATGGCATGGCTACCTATTACTCGTAATGGGTTACTGCCTGAATTGGCCAACTCTTTTCTGGTGCTCGCTCGCAAATCCATGACCTCTAATACTCCAGTTAACTGGCTTGCCCGACTCTATAATACGGAACGTCTACCCGACTTTGCCACTGAAACCGTTTTCCAATCAAAAGGCGATACCATTATCGTCGAAAAGCGCCTTTTATTCCATCAAACACCTCAACATAACCTTATAAAGGGCCTGCATTTATACCATCACCCTTCCTCTCATGCACCTTATGTTTTTGGAAGACTTTACGCTGCAGAGTTACATCCTATTTTGGCGCGTGGTGGGGATGTAGCCGATTTGGCTAAGTGGGCGAGACCATGGATTGAACGACTTATATCCGAGGCCACCCAAGGCCCTAACGGTAAAATGCTTTCTGGGACATGGCTTGACGCAATTCCTTCCAACTTTGTACGGGATATTTCAGGCAATCTCGTTTTAATCGATGAAGAGTGGCAAATCGAAGAACCAATCCCCTTTGCTTGGGTACTGACACGAGGGTTTATCTACACCCTTACGACCTGTCCTGCCTCCCCATCACTTTCAGGTCTATCGTTTAAGGACGCAATTAACCAGGTGCTTGTTCTTTTAGGACATCCACCATTTACCGATGCAGACCTTAAAGCGACTGCTGTCTTGGAAGATGCCCTTCAAAAAACCGTTAATGGCCAGCCTCATGAAATTGGCTTCGCAGAGTTGATTGAAAGGCATATAAATTCATGTAGGTTACCGCTTACGATCAGTGAAGAAAATAGCAACCTGCACAGAGAAATCACCTTGCTACACAAAGAGATCGCTATGCTGCACGGAGAAATTGCTCGTGTCAAATCTACAATTTCATGGAAAATAACCAAACCATTAAGGTTTTTCGCTTTTCTATGGCGCTGGATTACTATACTTTGCTGTAAGAGAAATACCAACACAGGTAAGCATCTATGCTAAAATTTTTCCTTCTTTTATTTACTGACCCAGTTAGGCTCTTGGGGCTACTCACAGCCGATAATTTCCGCCGCCTTTGGTTTTATGTAAGTACCATGCAATTCTCTTTATTAGTTGATCGGGTCAATCAGATTCATAAAAATGACCCCTCTTATCCCCTCAAGCTGGCACTCTATTCCTTAGCAGACTGCCCTGGGCATCTGATATTCCCTCAATTTGAAAAGCCGTTGGTATCCATAATCATTCCCGTCTTTAACCAATGGGAGATGACCCGTTCCTGTCTAGTTTCAATCCTGGAAAACTCAGGGGATGTCCCTTACGAGGTGATAGTGGCCGATGATGCCTCCAGCGATGAGACACGCCATCTTTCCCTTTACGCATCCAACATCAAAGTCATCGTCAATAAGACTAATCTCGGCTTTTTAATGAACTGCAACAACGCCGCACACCAATCAACCGGGAACTATCTGGTTTTCCTAAACAATGACACCATAGTACAGCCCGACTGGCTCAAACCTCTGGTCGATCTGATGGAGCGTTGTGACAACGTTGGGCTGGCTGGTTCCAAGCTGCTCTATCCGGATGGACGCCTGCAGGAGGCAGGAGGAATTATATGGCAGGACGGCACAGGCTGCAACTATGGCCGGTCCGATTTTCCCGGGCTGCCTGAATACAATTATCTTAGGGAAGTCGATTATGTTTCAGGTGCGAGCATCATAGTAAGAAAATCCTTGTGGCGCGATATCGGCGGATTCGACAAGCGCTTCACACCTGCCTATTATGAAGACACCGATCTTGCCTTTGAAATCCGTCAGCACGGATACAAGGTTATGTACCAACCCCTCTCCTTGATAGTGCATCTTGAGGGATTCTCGCACGGTAGGAATATCCAGTCCGGAGTAAAGGCATGCCAGGCATCCAACCACACCAAATTCTTCAACAAATGGCGGAAAGTCCTGGAAGCTGAGCATTCTCATGGGGTCGCTAACATCTTCAAAGCACGCGACCGTAGCACCAGGAAAAAAACCCTTTTATTTATCGACCACTACGTACCATTTTACGACCAGGATGCCGGTTCAAAATCTACTTTTCAGTATTTGCAACTAATGGTGGAGATGGGCTATAATATTAAATTCCTTGGAGACAATTTCTTCAATCACCAGCCATACACAGCTGACCTGCAACGGATGGGAATTGAAGTGCTTTACGGCCTCTGGTATCAAAGAAACTGGAAAAGATGGATTGCCAACAACAGAAACAACATTGATTACATCTATCTTAGTCGCCCTCATATAACAAAGAAATATCTGGCTTTCATTAAGAAACATACTTCAAGCAAGCTAATTTACTGTGGTCATGATCTCAATTACCTTCGAGAAGCACGGCGCTATATGGTGGAAGGAAATAAATCATTCCTTCGCGCCTCCAGAAAATGGGAAAAGATCGAACTGGATATCATCCGTAATGTAGATGTCAGCTACTTTTTTTCAACCTTCGAATTGCAGGAACTACAAAAAAGCCTTCCAGACTGCACCATCCGAACCATCCCTCTATTCCTTTTCGATTGGTCTGAGTTGGAACAAAATAAGTCTCCTGATTTTGAATCTCGTAGCGGCTTACTGTTCGTTGGCGGCTTCAATCACGACCCAAATGTCGATGCGATTCGATGGTTTGTCAAAGAAGTATTCCCTATTATCAGGACAAAAGTGCCTGGCATTCAGTTCATAGTAGTCGGATCAAACCCTCCCCCAGAAATTGTTCGACTTTCAGGCAATGGTGTAATGGTTGCCGGTAGATTGTCAGACGAAGAACTTCGACAACGTTACCGGCTATGTCGATTGGTAATTGCGCCTTTACGCTATGGGGCGGGGGTGAAAGGAAAAATCATCGAGGCGATGCGCTATGGTGTGCCGACTGTGACTACATCAATTGGTGCAGAAGGTATCGGTGACGCCGAGCAGAGTTTATTCATCGCCGATGAAGCTCAAACATTTGCTGACCAAGTGATTCGTGCCTATAACGATTCAGATATTTGGAACAAAGCCGCTAAACAACTGCCGATTACAGTAAAACATCACTTTTCAAAAGCTACAGCACGTGAAATTTTAGCCCTTGATATGCCACCCGAATAAATTAGCGGGAGTTACGACGCTAGAAAGATAGCCTATACTATCTTACACTAGATGGCGTTTTTAAATCTATTCGAGTTTAATTCCCCGAAGCTTGCTTGGTTCATCAGTTGTTCTTGATCCCCCGGAGCTTTGGGATACTTCATTAGATACTACAGAATATTATTTTTCTATTCTCTCCGGCTTATCTTTAGTTTTACTCCGGAAATGATTGATGCTTTGAGATTTGATAATGAAAATCTGTGCAGTTATACTCAACTATTTCAACTGGCATGACACTGTTGTCTGTGTTAATTCAATTATCAACCAACCTGTGACTAGGATTGTCATCCTTGATAATTCAGCAAGCGAGAGTGAAGAAAATGCCCTCAGGAATGCC
>Ga0153915_10005378_pt1 | contig 11904 bp, 18 predicted proteins | sample Opewatmetagenome_2_FD_107003 | JGI IMG/M metagenome (GOLD analysis project Ga0153915, IMG submission 107003) | Freshwater wetland microbial communities from Ohio, USA - Open water 3 Core 3 Depth 3 metaG | ecosystem: Environmental > Aquatic > Freshwater > Wetlands | place: USA: Ohio, Lake Erie...
ATGATGACTGAGTGTGAACGGTCGGCAACCCCGCATATTTCGGGCAAAAGATAGTTGAGGTGTTCGGCGGCGGGAGCGGATGCGCTGCTGGTGGGGACGGAGTTGATGGCAAGGCCGGGGAGGCTTGGGGTAATTAACAAAGCTCTAATTTAATTCAAATTTATTTATTAAAAACTATTGATGCTGGATCTTAAACCCATAGTTGATCAAAATCGTCCTTAGAATCCCGGATACCTTGCGCTCGGGCGACCGCTCGTCTATAGGCAGGGCCGTACCGCAGAGATGAGAATCCGTCCGGCATTCCGCTTTAAATGGCAAAAATAGTCCATCAGTCCTTTCCGGCCTTAAGGCGTTTGCACCTTCATCTCACCTCTGCGGTACGCATCCTCAAGTATCTCTCCCAGTTTCTCGGACAGCATTTCTGCAGCATGGTCCGACATGCATATCTTGACGTCCTTGGGACCCTCAGATGAGATGTGAATCTCGTGGCCTTCTTGGCCATTCGGCTCATCCCGCAACTCTTCATCGTGATAATGACGGATGGCATCCTCCATGCAGGCGGTTTTGTCTCTATCGTCCGTGACGGCATAGGCGAGAAGCGTGAGCGCCACAAGCCTCTTGCTGGCCAGGTTGACTCTGTAAACCGGTCGCTGAGGATCGCTGGAAATTTTCTCCAGCATATTTTGCGCCGACAGAGCCTCCAGAGCATTCTTTATGCGTGGAGCCGATGATGCGGCCAGAACCTCCAGATCTTTGGGACGAAATTCTCGATATGGGTCTGCCGTTATTTCCCTAATAACCCTGAGCAGCACCGTGTTACCGAACAGTCCGCCGAAAGGAAGTCTGCTGCTTTCCATCTGCATCTCATCTTCTTCGGATAAAAGCGGCAGATCTGATGAATCCATCATTGTAAGCACCTCTATTACTACTGATAAATCTGCTCAACAACTATATCAAACTTGTTTTGGGTTACACAAAATAAGCTATAGCCGCATCCTGTGGCTGTGGTGCGGTATATCATAGCCGTAATTGCGGGCCCAAATGCTCGCCCATCTCCTATCCATTACCTTAACAATCACGATGCCGTGGCTGGTCCTGCCTACTATTATGAGATCGGGCCCCATTTCTTTAACGAAATTCTTCAGATCCATGCCAAGAGGACTGCAGTACGCGTCACATTCTTCATAGGTAGCATTAAATCCCCTCTTCTTGATCCATCCAAGGAATCTTGCACCATTCTCTCCCGGATCTGGCGGGCTGGGCAACTCATCGGCGTATGCTTTGCGTTTTCCTGCCTCTTCCTCTGGCGGCATGGGTATAAATGCTGCAAAAGCTAAGTAATAAAGTTAAGGATGATTAGTCGGGGCCATCTTTCGAATAGACAAATTCCTGGACTGGAATTTTGAGCGATTTCGAAATCATCCGGGATAAATGGTTTTCATCGGATAAGAATACTGCGCGAAATAGATGCTGCAAAGATCCAAAAAATGGTTCGATTTATGGCCGGTTTCAGGCCCAACGGCTTAAATTCTTTGGCGGCAGTTTTCACATCCCTTTGACACACGAATCCATAAACCGGCTTGCTTCAAGATCTCCTTAAATCATCCTTGCTCGATCCTGAACAGGCCCTTCTCTTCCGTGATCTCGATTTTTGCATCAAGGAATCTTGCCGCCGTCCAGATGTTTGTCTTCGTGTGCAGCGAGACCTCTCGGGCGGTGTAGCTCCCGCCCGCCATCGCCAGATAGGGAATGAGCTGATCGGCCAGATGGACGTCGACCGATGCGCGGGATTTCAGCTCCGCTATCAGTTCCTGCGCCGCTGCCCTTCCTACCTTTTCCGCCGGGAGGCCCCGCTCGCCGAGGCAGCTTGCACCCTTGCCGCCGGACCAGAGGGTTATCCCGCTTCCCATGGACGGCAAACGGAGGATTTCCGTCTTCAGTTCCGCATCAAATCCGGCTTGTTTCAGCTCTGCAGCAGCGGCTTCAGCCTGCCGCCTGGCCACGTGCTCCGGCAGGTTGCCGCAGTGAGAGATGCCCCGAATCAAGGGTTGCGCCGCTACTTCGTGCCGCAGATGTGCTGATTGAAGCGGCCCGGGATCTACCGACATGGAAATTGTTCCCTGGCCTTTGGGATAGTAGCCCCGCTGCAACAGCTCAAACTCGACCTCGGCACCAAAGAGCCTGAGTGCCGGCAGGAAGACAAACCGGAAGTAGTCAACCGTAGGAGACCACTGCACGTCCGTGCCGCCCCGAACCTGCAGCGAGATGGGGCCGTTCGCCCTGATCATGGCCGGCAGGAGGCACTGCAAGAGAAGTGTTATGCTGCCTGCGGTCCCAATGTCGACGCTGTAGCTGCCTGCACAGATTTTGCCGGGCTGGAAGGTCAGTTCCACGGAGCCGGGCTGAACGCCTGCCGTCCTGGCACGGCAAAGCTTTGCCAGAGCCAAAATAGCTCCGGCATGTTGAGCCGCCAGGCCGGGCCTGGGGCGACCTTGGCGGATCTTGGTTATGTGAACGGGCTTCCCAGTGACCGCGGACAGTGCCGCTGCCGTCCGGACGATCTGCCCGCCGCCTTCTCCAAATGAGCCGTCAATCTCGATCATGGGCATAGGGGCAAGGGCTCCCTGCAATTGTGCGGCAGTGCTGCTATTCCTTCTTGAGATGGCCGGAAGAGAGTGTCGCTTGAATCATCACTGCATATCGATTTGTTTGGCTTGACTCGATTGACTCGATTCTTTGACATAATATCTGGAGAGAAAATGGAGATCATACTACTTCATCATTGCTCATGGCCATCATTGCTCATGTTCATCATTGTTCGTGTTCATCTCAATTCATCCCCGTCTTGATCCATATCTCCATTTGCTCATCCGCCGGCTTCATGCACGTCTTCTTCGGAACCTATGGCAAACCTTTATCTCCTGGAAGCAGGATTCCTTTTCTAGTTCCGGAATGTGACCAATAGTGGTCGAACCGGTAAGGGTGAAAAAGATGAAGTCTTTTTACAAGTATATCAGTGATGCCTGGTCCTCTCCCCGAGAGGGCTACGTCGGCGCACTGAGACAAGATAGGCTCAAGGCCTGGCGTCAGGAAATGACCGTGCAGAAGATCGAGCGGCCTACCCGCCTGGACAGGGCGCGGGCGCTCGGCTACAAGGCCAAGCAGGGCATTGTCGTGGCGCGGGTCATGGTAAGGCGCGGTGGCCGCCGCAAGTCCCGTTACCAGAGGAACAGAAAGACCAGCAAGATGGGCGTGAACACCATCACCATGGGCAAGTCCATCCAGAGGATCGCAGAGGAGCGGGCCGGAAGGCGGTTCCGCAACATGGAAGTTCTCAACTCCTACTGGGTCGCCGAGGACGGCAAACACAAGTGGTACGAGGTCATATTGGTTGACCCATGCGCACCATCCATCATGAACGACAAAAACCTCAAATGGGTTACGAATGACGTTCACCGGGGCAGGGCCGTGCGCGGCAAGACCAGCGCCGGTCGCAAGGGTCGCGGCATGAGGCATAAGGGCTTCGGCACTGAGAAGACAAGGCCCGGCATCAGAGCCCACGACGGCAAAGGAAAGTAAGTGATTGATAAGGTCTCATTCCGGGCCTTTGTGGCGGCGACTGAGGACGTTGACCGGGTGCGCGAAGCCCTCGGCATCTTCGTTCCTCTGGACAGGATTACCGCTGTAGCCGCAGAAGGTCATTTTGGAAATGAGATCCTGATCCTAGAGGCCAGCCTCAAGAAAAAAGAGGCCCGGGCCTTCTTCAGCATTTTGCACGAACAGCTTCCCGCCTCAGATCTGGCGCGATTGCGCCGGGAGATGGCGGACCGGCTGGAGGACGACAGCCACTTTTATCTGCGCCTGGACAAGCAGGCCGCTTACAAAGGCATTCTCCGTTTGACGGAATCAAAGGATGCATTGGATATCACAGCCCTCGTCAAAACCTATCCCGCCCGGCGCGAGGAAGCCTTGAAGATCCTGGGCGAACTCATATGAGCTTTTGCGAATGCCTGAAGGCCTATCCGGAAGGCTCGGCCTCTGCCAGCCGTCTGGCCTTGACCGCCAAAGGTCTCGGCTACTCTTCTCTGATCATCTGCAACGCCGAGCCCCAGAAGGTCTTTCGGCCCGATGCCGCTTCAGCCGTCAAGGGCGTTCGTGTGATTTTGGGCGCGGAGGTCACGGCGGCTCATCCCAAGGCTCTGAAAAGCCGCATCTCCGCCCTGAGAGCAAGATATCCGTTTCTCATGGTCCGGGGCGGGACGGACGAGATCATTAAAGTTGCCTCGGAGGACCCCAATGTGGATCTTCTCATGCACCCCTGTGCCTATGACGCCCGCCGGTCCCTGAGCATCGCCACCGCCAGGGCGGCCCGGCTCAATAAGGTGGCCATCGGCTTTGACCTGGGGGCGCTGGTGCATCTGCGAGGCAGTTCTCGCGCCCGATGGCTGGAGGCTGCCAGGCGAAATTTGCTTGTGGCCCGCAAGTTCGAGCTGTCCGTCGCAATTACTGCCGGTGCACTGTCTCATCTCGACTTGAAGGCCCCCCGGGACATGATCGCCCTGGCAATGGTTGCAGGCTTTGAGCGAGAAGAGGCGGAAGATGCCCTGAGGCTACCGGAAAGGCTGGTCGACCTGAACATGAGGGCCTGGACAAGTCCGGGTGTGGAGCTTCTTTGAGGAGCAGGCTGCCCGTGCTGCGGGCGAGAAGGAGATATATGGTCTTCGAGATGGAGGCGGAAGATACCGTCTCGGCAAAAGATCTCATGAACGAGATACATTCGGCCCAGTTCTCTCTCTTCGGCGATGCGGGTGCCAGCGTAAACCGGCTCAAGCTCATCACATTCAACGGCAAGCGCGGCCTTCTTCGGTGCCGTCACACTCATATCGATGATACCAGAGCGATTTTGGCCACGATCTTTTTGATAAATGGGATTAGGGTCGCGTTGCATTCAAAAGGTGTTTCGGGAACGATCAAAGCCGCTACAGAAAAGTATTTACCGCAACTCGGTAAAATAAGTGATGAAACCGACGGAAGAAGAATCGAGCTGAAAGAAGTCTCCGGGTGCATTATTCGCACCCACGGCCTGAAAATCGATCTCTGTCCGGATGACCGGAATAAGACTAAAGGATCAGACACCCGATATTTGGGGCTGACCTCTTTTGATTTAAGTGGAGGACACGAGGATGCAGATGGCACCGCAGATGGGTTATGATAGGGCTATTACCGTATTCAGCCCTGATGGCAGATTATTTCAAGTTGAATACGCTCGCGAGGCCGTTCGGAGGGGAACGACGGCTGTGGGCATCAAAGCAAAAGACGGCGTAGTCGTGCTGGTGGATAAGAGAATTACCAGCAGGCTCATGGAACCCAAATCTATTGAGAAGATCTTTCAAATTGACTCGCACATCGGCGCTGCCACATCCGGCCTGGTAGCGGATGCAAGGGTTCTGATCGACAGAGCCAGAGTCGAGAGCCAGATCAATCGGCTGGTCTACGATGAGCCTATCGGCGTCGAGGCCCTGGCCAAGAAGATCTGCGACTTCAAGCAGCAGTACACACAGTACGGCGGCGTGCGGCCTTTCGGCACAGCTCTCCTGATCATCGGTGCGGAAGAAGATAAGACGCGCCTGTTTGAGACCGACCCGTCAGGTGCGCTGCTGGAGTACAAGGCAACGGGCATCGGTGCCGGTCGTTCTGCAGTCATGGAGGTCTTCGAGGAGAAGTACAGAGGAGACCTGACGATGGATGAGGCGGTCATTATGGGTCTCGAGGCGCTCTACAAGGCATCGGAAGGCAAAGTAGAGGCGGCCACCACGGAGATCGGCATTATCAAGCTGGGAGACCGAAAATTCACCAAGCTCACCGAGAGTGAAGTAGGAGAATACGTTAACCGGATGAAGGCGCAAGTAACTGCCGGTAAAGAGGAGAAGAGAGAGGCATAAAGAATGGTCAGACTGGATGATGCGGTTCCAGCGAGACTGAAGACCCACGGAACCACCTTTGAGGTTCTGGTGGACCCCGATGGTGCCCTTGCCCTGAAGAGGGGCGATGCCGTCAATCTGGAAGAGATCTTGGCGGTGGAGGATGTCTTCGAGAATGCCTCCCGAGGCGACCGCAGCGCAGAAGAAGACTTGCAAAAAGCCTTCGGAACGACCGATGTCACCACAATTGCCGAAGTAATAATCAAAAAGGGCGAGATCAGCCTCACGGCAGAGCAGCGCAAGCAGTTTATTGAGAACAAGCGCCGCCAGGTAATCGAGGTCATTGCTCGAAACGCCATCAATCCCCAGACCAAAACGCCCCACCCGCCTGCCAGAATTGAGCAGGCCATGACCGAGGCTCGCGTCAACATCGATCCTACCAAGTCCACGGATGAACTGGTCAAGATCGCCATGAAGGCCATCAGGCCCCTCATTCCCATCAGGTTCGAGGAGGTAGAGGTGGCGGTCAAGATCCCGCCGTCCTACGCGCCCAAAGCCTACGGGGAAGTCGCAGCTTTCGGCAAGCTCAGTCGAGAGGCCTGGCAGAACAACGGGGCATGGATCGGCGTGGTTCAGATACCGGCGGGCATGCAGACGGAATTTTACGCCCTGATCAACCGGCTGACCAAAGGAGAAGCTGAGACGAGCTTCTTAAGCATTGAATGACGTGGGATTGGATCGCATGGATCGCAAGGTGGTAGTACCGGGTGATCTTCTCTCTGAGGATGCCAAGAGGTCGGGCGACGGGACGTACATCAAAGATAAATGCGTCTACTCCCTGCTCTATGGTCTTGCGAACTACAGGGATAAGATAAATGTCATACCTCTGGCGGGAAAATATATACCTGCACCGGGGGACAACGTAATTGGAACAGTGAAGGACATAACCTTCTCCAATTGGATCGTGGATATCAATTCGCCTTACGACGGGTTGCTGCACATCTCCGAGTTCCCGACGAGGATCGATTCGGAAGAGATGTCCAAGCATTTGCGCATCGGCAGCTCTATCATGACCAAGGTGAAGGATGTGGACCCCACTATGAAGGTGGAGCTCACCTTAAATGACCGCAAGCTCGGAAAGATCATGACCGGCCAGGTCATTGAGATCAGTCATACCCGCGTTCCGAGGCTCATCGGCAAAGGCGGCTCCATGATCAGCATGCTGAAGAAAGAGGTGAACTGCAACATCTTCGTTGGTCAGAACGGACGAATATGGATCAACGGAGGAGCAGAAGATACGGATCTGGCCCTCAAGACTATTCACTTGATTGAGAAGGAAGCCCACACCAACGGTTTGACGGATAGGATTGTGGCCTTCCTCAAGAGCGAGAAAGGGGCCAGAAGTTGATCGCTATGGATAAAAGTGATATATCATTTTTTAAAGACGGACTGCGCCTGGATGGCCGAAGGGCGGATCAGCTCCGGCCCATAAGGATCGAGGTGGGTGTTCTGGCAAGAGCCGACGGCTCATGTTATATCGAGATGGGTGGAAACAAGGTCATCGCCGCGGTTTACGGGCCGAGGGAGGTTCACCCCAGGCACCTGCAGGAAGTCACCAGGGCCATTGTGCGCTACAGATACAACATGGCCTCATTCTCCGTGGAGGAGCGCAAACGACCGGGTCCGGATCGCAGGTCTTACGAGCTTTCCAAGGTGAGCCGCGAGGCTCTGGAGCCCGTCATCATGACCAGCTACTTCCCGCGCTCGGTGATCGATGTCTTTGTGGAGGTCTTGCAGGCTGACGCCGGAACCAGGACTGCTGGAATTAATGCGGCGGCTGTGGCCCTGGCGGATGCCGGAATTCCCATGAAGAGCATGATCAGTTCCTGTGCCGCCGGAAAGGTAGCGGATACCATTGTCCTCGATCCGATGAAAGAGGAGGACAACTTCGGCCAGGCCGATCTGCCCATCGCCATGACCCCGGGCGGGGACATCACTCTGATGCAGATGGACGGCGGTCTGAGCCCTGATGAATTCCATCAGGCAGTGGAGATGGCAATGAAAGGTGCGAGGGATATCTACGAGATGCAAAGAGCGGCTCTGGTGGAGAAGTACGGCAAGATTGAGGCGTCCACGATTGAGGTGAATGCCTGTGAGTAGCGTTATCTCCGAGATCCGCAAGGATTTCATATACAACCTGCTCCTCAAAGGCGAGAGAGTGGATGGCCGCACCTTTGACCAGTATCGCGATATCTCCATTGAACGGGATGTGATTCGCAAGGCTGAGGGAAGCGCGCTTGTGAAATTGGGATCAAGCCAGGTGCTGGTGGGCATCAAGATGCAGCCGGGAGAGCCCTTCCAGGATACGCCCAACCGCGGCGTCATCATCACCAATGCCGAGCTGGTGCCTCTGGCTTCGCCAAATTTCGAGCCGGGCCCGCCAAATGAGGTGGGAATAGAACTGGCGCGCGTGGTGGACAGAGGCGTGCGCGAATCCAAGGCCGTGGACCTGGAAGCGCTATGCATCGTTCCCGGCAAGCAGGTTTGGATCATATTCATAGATGTGCATATCCTGGATGATTGCGGAAATATCCTGGATGCGGCATCTCTGGGAGCCATCGCCGCGCTGCTCTCGACAAAAGTTCCCGCCAGCAGGTTCGGCCTGGGCGAAGACTACATGCTGCCGTTAAACGACATTCCCGTCGCTACGACTGCAATCGAGTTTGGCGATGTGTTGATGTTTGATCCGGGCGTGGATGAGGAATCGATAGCCAACACCAAGTTGACTGTCATCACCACGGCCAAGGGCGAGATTTGCGGCATGCAAAAGAGCGGCAAAGGATTGCTGAAGCCCGAGCAGATCTACCGCATCGTTGATATAGCATGTGAGAAGGCAAGAGAAATCCGGGAAAAGTTTCTGGAAGCATGAATTCGTTGATCAATCGCATAATTTGATAGTAATCGGAAGTAATCATCATGGCTAAGCAGACTACAAAAGGAAGAAAGAGCAGGTCGGCAGCTAGGTTTGGCCCCAGATATGGCCGCAAGTCGCGAAAGCTTGTGGCGGACATGGAGGAGAAGACCAGGGCGCTGTACGACTGCCCCCAGTGCGGAAGAACGAAGGTAAGCAGAGAGAGCACGGCTATATGGACCTGCAGCAAGTGCGGCTACACCTTTGCGGGCGGCTGCTTCATTCCCGAGACTTCTTTAGGCCGCTCTGTGCAGCGCTCTCTCAAGAAGGTTCTTGAGGCTGAGTAGAAAATGGCCTATAAGTGCACCAGATGCAAGAAGACCGTTGAGGTTGACTATGAGTACAGCGGCATACGCTGTCCTTATTGCGGGCATCGCATCCTGATGAAGGAGCGGCCCACTACGGTCAAAAAGATGTTTGCCGTGTGATGCTGGTCACCACATCGCGAGACCCGTCCGCAAAAGCGAGGAGACTGGGAAAGGCTTTAGCCTTATTCCTCTGTGCGCCTTATGTGAATCGGGGAAAGCAAAGTCCGGGTGATGACGAAACCTGGCTGGTGGTGGTTGAGGATCACGGTAATCCTCGCGGGCTTATCAAGCGTTCCAACGGACTGGAAGAGCAATTATCCTTCAAGGTTGCTCTCGAACCCGAGCCTGTCAAGGGACGCTCAAAGAGGATCGTTTCGGTAGTGACGGGCAAGATGGAGGAAGCCCTGCCGATAGCCTGGTTCTTTGAACTGGAGTGGCAGGAGACACTTGAGACGCTCGCGCACGGGCCGAGGCGTGCCCTGGTTGTTGCATCCGGCGAGATCGATTTCGTGGATGAGGATGAGGCCAAGTTCAGGCTGAAGATATGCTAGGCTGTGCAGAGTTTGTCTTCGAGACTCCGGAGCCGGATGCGATTTATCAGGCGCTCGGGCCGGAGCTGGATGACGAACTCCATAGATCCAATGTGGAGATGCGCCTAAGCGAGGGCGCACTCACGCTGTTGGTCCGGGGCGATGATGTCGTCTCCCTCCGGGCAGCCTTAAATACCTGGATAAGGTTGGTCAAGATCGCGTTTGAGATGGTGAATATATGAGTGGCGAATTGCCTCCCCAGATACAGAATCAGTTAGCGCAGCTCCAGCAACTCCAGCAGCAGGCGCAGGCCGTTATGACCCAGAAGACTCAGATTGAGGGTCTGATCCGCGAGACCGAGGCGGCGCTAAAGGAATTGGAGAAGAGTGCAGACGACGCAGTTATATACAAGAGCGTCGGCGAACTACTCTTCAAGGCTGATAAGCCGAAGCTGACGGAAGAGCTCAAAGAGAGAAAGGATATGATGGATCTGCGACTGAAGACCATGGCCAAGCAAGAGGAACGCATCCAGGGCCGGTTTACTCAGCTTCAGGAGCAGCTCAAGATGTCTCTCGGACAGATGCCGCCCAAGGGCGGCTAAACCATTTAGCGGACCCGTGGCTTAGCCAGGATATAGCACCGGGCTTCTAACCCGGGGGTCGCGGGTTCGAATCCCGCCGGGTCCGCCTTATTATTATCAGGTGTTTTTATGTGCGAACTTTCCGTCTATACCGTCAAAGGCGATGCTCGCGAGAAGGTAATGGACGGCGTGGTCAGGCTGATTATTCAGGACGGCAGAGTGCTGATGGAAGGCATCTTCGGCGACTCCAAGGAAGTGGAGGGCAAACTGGCCGAGGTCAATATAATAGCGCAAAACGCTACCATCATCGTGACTTAGGCGGACAGGGTTGCACTATGTATCGCTTCGGGAGCTATAAAAATGTCCAGGAAGCGATTAAACATAGATTGGGGACAGGTAGACGGGGTCATAGACCTCAATCCCTATTTGAAGCGTTACGAAACGCATCTTGTCGATATCGGGTTAAGAAACTCGACTGTGGTGTCTTATGTTTGGCTGGTAAAGGCGTATCTGGAATACGCAAAGACCTATAGACCAACCACAACCGATTTTGAGCAATTTAGAGAGACTCTGCATGTAAAGAATCTTTCGCGAAGCACGATCAATAATTATTCTTTCGCGATCAAGAAATATCATGCGATGTGGGGGGAACAGATAAAATATCCGTTCTTGAAAAGAAATGACGATATCCCATATTATTTTGATGACGAAGACGTTATGAGGATCTTCTCGGTCATCCACAACATAAAACACCTTGCCATGCTTCAAACCCTGTTTTTCAGCTGTCTAAGAGCCTCGGAGCTTTGTAATCTGGATGATGGCGATATCGATCTGAAGGCTCTGACACTGAGGATTCGTGAGGGAAAGGGTGGACGAGACGGAATCGTTTTCATAAACAACCAATGTGCAGCAATCCTGAAGAGATATCTCGCAGTTCGCCCCAAGCTGGACATCGATGGAAGAACGCCGCTGTTTTTTACAGACTACGGGAAGCGATGGACCAAACGCGGCTTGCATACGATATTCACAACCTACAAGAAAAGAGCAGGCATAGCGAAACAGGGCGGCGTTCATGTATTCGGTAGACATACCCCTGCGACCCTCATGATCGCCAACGGTTGCGATCTGAGGATAGTTAAGGAATTGCTGAGGCACCGAGATATTCGCACAACTCTGCGATATGCACATGTGTCCAACAAGACCCTCAGGGACAGGTATAACGAATGTCTTAAGGTCGGGGGGCGATGATTGTGGACTTTATCCGATTCCTCGAAAGAAAAGAGGCGGAACAACGCGCCCAAGGGAACATGGAACGTCCTGATCGCTTGAAAACCTATATCTTTTTTCCCAGGTAGAATTTGATCCAAGTCTGTGGGATATACTTCTTCGTCATTCGGCTCTCATCGACTAATTTTGCTGGAACGTTGCTTCTTTTAGATAGAAAAAGACTAAATTACCTGTAGCATTTTCGATATCAGAATGTCTTAATCAAGTTTAATTTGCTCCGTTAAAAGTGGATTGATTTTGGTTATGGTCGCGACAGGAACACTATATGCATGATCTGCCGCGACTTGACCTTTTAAATTATCTAAGA
>Ga0153915_10005379_pt1 | contig 11904 bp, 11 predicted proteins | sample Opewatmetagenome_2_FD_107003 | JGI IMG/M metagenome (GOLD analysis project Ga0153915, IMG submission 107003) | Freshwater wetland microbial communities from Ohio, USA - Open water 3 Core 3 Depth 3 metaG | ecosystem: Environmental > Aquatic > Freshwater > Wetlands | place: USA: Ohio, Lake Erie...
CGGTAGAAAGAAAAAGTAGCAGTTGATTAACATTGGTTCCTGGCCGGAACCATTGGAACCCCCTGCCCGGAATCGTTGGCACCAACCATCCGGACAGGGTGGCTTTTTCAACCGGTATATCCATAATTTTTTAATGCCCATTTTATAGGGGCTCTATCTTAATTCAAAATATATCATAAGGGAGCTAAATCTAGGACATAGCCCTTTTTCACTCGACTATATTTGTACATTTCCGCAAGCGATTTTCTGCTGAGATCTTGAAGAATATCAAGAAGAAACTGATTGCCAAAACTGGTTAAAAATTATTTCTTCACCGGCATTATTTAATTATGATTGGTTCTGAGAGGTGTAATTAGGTTTTAGGCTTCAATTAGTATGGATGTTACTTTGAATCAATCCAGAAAATACATTAAATCTGTCTTTATAATGTCGAGAATTTCTTCAAAATAATATTGGGTGTAGTTAGATAATATTACTAGCACCTATTACACCCAATACCTATCATATTCTTATATTTCATTAAATTATTTCACCAGCTTAAATTCATCTCGACGATTTTTCGACCAAGCTGCTTCATCATGTCCTGTATCAACCGGTTTTTCTTCGCCATAACTGATAGTATTAATCCTATCTGCAGATATACCCAGTGAATTAAGGAATTTTTTAGCGGCATCAGCCCTTCTATCACCAAGTGCTAGATTATATTCATTGGTGCCTCTTTCATCGCAATTCCCTTCAATCCTGACGGAATAAGATGAATTAGCTTGAAGAAATTTTGCTTTTTTCTCAAGTGTAGCCTGGGTCTCTGATTTCAGGTCTGCCTTATTATAATCAAAATAGATATTTTCCGACTCAAAGTTATTGATCTGATCCTGTAATAATTTCTGAGCGGCTTCAACTTCCGCGCGTTTCTTTGCCGCTGCTGCGGCCTCTTCTTCTGCGCGTTTCTTTGCCGCTGCTGCGGCCTCTTCTTCTGCGCGTTTCTTTGCCGCTGCTGCGGCCTCTTCTTCTGCGCGTTTCTTTGCCGCATCAGCCGCAGATGTATCAACTACCTGTACCGGTATTACTTCTTTAATTTGTTTTTTTGCGCATGCATTCCCAAAAGTCATTAATGAAACAGCTAAACAAAAAATAATAAAAAACTGAATTTTACTTTTCATAATCTTGTCTTCCTCCGTATTTTAGTAAATTATAGTTTAAATTTATCTTACTTTATTAATCTTTTTACGTCAAACAATATCACTGCTTAACTAGATTTTTAAATAAATATTACTTTAAGCAACATAATTTAACACTTTGATTAAAATATATCTTAAAATTTTATTCGAATGATAGGCAACATTTATGCCCTATTGATAACTATTTGTATTAATTAAAATTATATATATTGATTTTAAACATGGATGTGATATTCTTATTTTTAAATATTATCTAAATTGTATTTATGTTAAATAAAACACATCTTATTTCAGCAAAATGAGAATCAAATATGTTGGAATATCAAACCTCTATTGTTGTATGATTGAAGAAATAGGGGTTCTTAGTAATGCAATTATAAACTATTTATAATCATTTGCCAAGATATTATTTCCTAAATCCGATAGTCAAATCATTTCATCATTCCAAATTTTATTGTTCTAATGATGTATATTAGCCTTCATACAGAAATTAGCATATTTCTTGAAAATCATTTTTACATTGTAATAATTGGTCTTTCTTCCTGTAAATAGCAAAGTGATCCACTATTAATGTATTAGCATTACAACGTTCGACCTTGATCTTGAAAAAAGCCGGCTCAAAACCACCAAATAATTACATAGCCGACGGCCTCATGGTAATCAATAGAAATATGGAGATTGTTCTTCATAACCCGGCCCTTATGACACTGCTGGAGATATCGGAACATATTGAAAATCCTGCATCCATACCAAAGTTTATTAATGACAGCGACCTCTTGGCCACCTTGAATAATATTCAGTATAACCTTTCTTCCGACAGAACCTTTGTTTCCCAGAAAATAAGGATGTACAAGAAGACCCTAAGGGCCATATCCGCCGTCAGGAAAAGTGCCTGATAATTCTATAGTCGCAACTGTCTCTTTACTTGAAGATATAACGGCATTTATGAGACTGGACGAAATGAAATCTGACTTTGTCACTATGGTAGGTAGTAGCCCCATGAGCTTCGCATTCTTATTGTAGCCATCAAGGCAATAGGACAGCGTCCTTTTGAAGGATTAGCAGGTCCCCTCCTCAACCTAAAACAGGAAAAATTTCTCAAAAAAGGGATAAAAAAGATCAATCAGATACTTGATCTTATAGACGTTCCCTTTACCCCAATTTGAATGTCATCAGTATCACAGGTTATCCGACCTTTGATACTGCCATTAGATGTACAAAAATAGGCGCTGTAGATTATGTTGTCAAACCATTCAGCCTTGAAAATCTGGATGTTTCATTGAAAAAGTTCCATACGAATACCGCTTATAAATGGATTGACTAATAAAAAAATTTATGTCATAAGTAGGTTTCAAAATATGTAGAAGGATAAAATTATTCCGCATTTAATTCGCCGTTGTCTCCCTTTAAAATGTATAAAAGAGGATAACCCGATTATAATGCCAATAAATATTGTTCGGCTAGGTTCTCCCTCCTTATCAGATTTGTTTAGATCGTTTTATGTTATAAGAGCAGTGGATAATTCCCAGCCTCCAGGCTTCACCATTGGCCTCAAAGACTACTTTCCTCCTGAAAAAGAAAAGATATCTGCCCGTCTTTGATACTAATGATTGTTATGAGACAATGCAGTGCCGCTACTGTGAAAAATAACCGGCAATGCTGTTGAGAACGCCGGATTTCATTCTCCCGCATCTCAAGATTATACAAATTATATTTTATTGGATTAACCCGGATTATGGCCCTTTTTATCAGGACAATAACAATAAGGTTTTTCTATCCATGGCATAATTATTTCCGTATTTCATAAGCCGGGTTTGTATATGTACGTCCGTAGGCAACCAATGGGTTTTAAATGGCAATTACTCTGTACTATTAAAGGGAAAGCGATTATTGAGTTGATTTAGAATAGAAGGACCTGATAATAGACAGCATCTTAAAAACATCTAAACAGGAATAGGGAGGCAATAATGAACATTTATGTCGGCAATTTGTCATACGAAGTAACCGAAGAGGATCTGAAAAAGGAATTTGGAGCCTATGGGCAGGTCGAATCCGTAAAAATTATCCAAGATAATTATACCGGCAGATCAAAGGGATTCGGGTTTGTGGAGATGTCTAACAACTCCGAGGCCCAGGCCGCGCTTGACGGATTAAAGGGCAAGGAACTTAAAGGCCGCGCCCTCAATATCAATGAAGCCCGTCCAAAGACAGAAGGCCAGGGCCGTCGAACAGGCGGAGGTAGCGGCGGCGGAAGTCGAAGAGGCGGTGGTGGCGGCGGGGGTCGGAGATATTAATAGACAAAGTCCCGGCGTTTAAAATTATAGTTAGCGCCATCCGGTAATCAGAGATTTATATATGGAGCTATACAGAGATCAGCTATCGGCATTCATACAACTCTTTGTTTTAAAATGGTTTTGCTTTTAGGCCCTCCCTTGCGGGAATAAAAGAATGAATCCCCAAAAGCCCCTTTTTGGGTTAACGCTAGTTTAAATATCGGCAGCCCAATATACCGGCTAATATTTGACCCGGATTGTGAAGTCCCGCCATGGCAGGAATGCACAATCCGGGTTAAAGGGAGGATTATGTGAAAAGAGAAGATAAGCCGGTTACAGGCGCGGTAAAAGGACATACGCTGGATTATGGCATTAAGACCTTGCGCTCTAGCCATAAAATAATACGTGATCTTAAGCGTCTTCACTCCCCTTCTTACCATGGTTTCAGGCTATGGCCATCCAGTTGGTTATTGATGGATTTCATCAAATTCAAAGGATTGACAAAGGGTTCTCGCGTTCTGGACGCAGGATGCGGATGGGGTTTAACAGGGATCTACTGTGCAAAAAATTATGGTTCAGTAGTGACGGGGTTTGACATTGACTCAGAGGTATTCCCGTATCTGCATATGCACGCGGATATTAACGGGGTGAATATTGTCACCTTAAATCAAGGCTTTGACGAATTCACCCACGAACAATTAAAAAATTTTGATATCCTGATAGGCACTGACATCTGCTTCTGGGACAGCATGGTTGATTCCCTTAAGGACCTTATCCTAAAATCATTAGACTCAGGTGTTCGAATGGTGATAATCGCAGACCCCGGAAGGTCGCCCTTTGAGGATCTTGGGCGATATTTTGCGGAAAAAGGAAAAGGCGAGATAAGGGATTGGACCGTATATCACCCATATCCTATCCAGGGACGAATTCTATCGATAGGCACATTGTATAATTAACGCTCCTTGACAAATAATGTACTATTCTCGATGAGGTCATATTATAAAGTCGCTTGCAGTAGAAAAATTTATCAAGAATCATTTTATTTGTTTGACTTTTATAATTAGAATTGATTAGATCTATCAGACTTACAAATTCCCACATTTATAGCGTGGGACTGTTTCGTTCTAAGGGGAAAAACCATTTGTTAAGAGTGGCACAATCCGAAGTTCGTAAACATGAAAATTCAAGCGAAAGGAGGGTGTCATTATGGCAAATGGTGTAGTAAAGTGGTTTAATAATCAAAAAGGCTATGGCTTCATTGAGCAGGAAGACGGAACCGATGTGTTTGTCCATCATACTGGAATAAACGCTACGGGTTTTAAGTCTCTTAATGAAGGAGACCGTGTTACCTTCGATGTAGAACAAGGTAAAAAAGGCCTGGCGGCAATTAATGTCCGCTTAGCCTAATTTCATGTAAAATGAATTAAGGGTCAGATCTGATCTTGTCTTTCGGCAGATTAAAATGTCGGGGCAAGAAAAGGGCTGATCCTTTTTTTATTCCTATTGTAACTAAAGTACTCTTCAAAAGGCATCAGGATGAAACCCTTATCTGCGGCGGGCATTCATTAAATTACATTCGATGAAAAGGGAGTTCTGTCCTGTTTGTGGCAAGGGAATATCCTTGTTTCAACTTGACAATATTATTCTGATTTCATACAATTCTCTTGGATTTTGAATAGCTGTGATACAAATTACATTGCGATTTTCATTCATGTTTCACCGATATTTTTTTACTGTATCTAATACTCATAGTTCCTTATAGCAGCTAGCAGGTAGAACTCTCTTTTGCTTGATGATGGCCCTCGGCAATAATACCGTTAATTCTGTTTTTATTTGCTGTTAATAAATAGCCTTTAAATAGGAGGGAATCATGAGACATACCGGAATCTACGCAGCGTTAATTATCTCTTCTTTGTTAATTGTTTATCCTTCCATAAGTCCATCAGCTGATGAAAATATTACCATCTTAAAATATTCGTTAAAACCTGTAGAATATGTCGATTCAGGAATGTTCGTCAAAACTAGATGGAACCTTTTTCTTGTTAACGAAGGTGAAATGCCTGTCAAATTCATTGTCAGGATCATATTTATTGATAAAAATAATTATAATGTTAATGAAATAAGGAAAAAATGCGAGATAGATGCCGGAGAGATAAAAAAATTCTCGGACACCGCACTTCTGGAAGAATTTATTGCAAACCAGGTTGTTTCAACAAAGGTTTATATTAATGAGTTGGATGAATAACGAGAATTATTCTCGCATTCACTAAAATGCCCCACATAGCTTGTGGGGCCGGATAACTTTTTTTTTAGAGGGTCAACTTGCCCCCTTTTCCCAAGTCATAGATTTTGCCTTCAAGTGCGCTATTCGCATTCCCGTCATGATAGACCGTGTGACCGTTTCCGATGATCCTTGCGGCAATCTTGTCAACTCCTCCGACATCCAATCCGACCAAGGTTGAATCGGCTCTAACATTCCAGAAACTGTCGGAATCAATGGTCAATGTCCCATTCGTTACAACGCCTGTCAGGGTGGTTTTTTCTTTAAGGTTTATGATCAATTTGCTTGATTCTTCAGCCGCAATATCACCCTTGGCGTTAGACCTTTGGCCGTTAAAGAGGCAATCTTTTCCGGCATATTGCTTAGTCCGAAAAAGATTGCCTTATTCAATTAACAATTGTCCTCGGCCTTGTTGTTTATCAGGCCGATAAGTTTATATTGGCTGCTACTTAAGCATGCTTACTACATACGCTCAAGTATTATAGATGTGGATACACCACCGCCGCCACAGAGGGATGCGCCACCATACTGGACACCGCGACGCTCCATCTCATGAACCATGGATACCAGGAGGCGTGCCCCGGTCATGCCGACAGGGTGACCGATAGAGATGCCGCCGCCATTGGCGTTCATCTTATCCAGGGGGATCTTCAGTTCACGGTTGCACCCTATAATCTGGGCAGCAAATGCCTCATTCATCTCCCAGTAATCAATATCCTCTACCTTAAGATTCGCAAACTTCAGGGCCTTGTTCACGGATGGGACAACGCTCATGCCCATGATCTTGGCGTCAACTGCGCCTGATCCCGAGGCTACAATACGGGCAAGAGGCTTGATTCCAAGCTCTTTCGCCTTGTCAAGAGACATCATCACAAGGGCCGCCGCACCGTCATTCAACCCGGAGGCATTACCGGCTGTAACTGTGCCGTTCGGGATGAATACCGGTTTAAGGGCTGCCAGATCCTCTATCTTCAGACCCTGCCTGGGATGCTCATCAGTATCAAATACCTTTGTGGTCTTTTTCACCTTGACTTCAACTGGAACAAGCTCGCTCGCCTGTGTTCTGTTGTTAATGGAAGCGCAAGCCCTGTGATGGCTCATAAGCGCAAACTCATCCTGTTCCTCACGGGATATCTTATACATCTCCGCGATATTCTCCGCCGTAACTCCCATGAGGTAGTTGTAAAAAGCATCATTCATGCCATCGTTATACATGCCGTCGATAAGACGCTGCTCGCCCATCTTAAATCCCGTCCGGGCGCCCATGATCAGGTAGGGGATATTGGACATGCTGGCGCAACCGACTGCGGCGCCGACCTCCACTTTTCCCAGGAGAATCTCCTGGTACATAATCTCGGCAGCCCTCATGGATGAAACGCATTGCATGTTAATGGTGCAGGCAACGGTGTCCCAACCGCAGCCTGCATGGACAGCAACCTGCCTTCCGGGATTGGATTTCGCCCCTGCCATGTCAGGATTTCCACAAACCACCTCTTCGATGAGCGTTGGGGCAATACCGGCCTTCTGTATGGCTGCCTTAAGGGCTATGACACCCAGATCAACGCAGTTCAAGTCCTTTAGGGAACCCAAGAGATCACCTACAGGAGTCCTCATTCCACTTACAATAACTACTTCTTTCATATTCATCTCTCCTTTTTTAATATAAAAAATCTTTTAGTTGTATTTCTTCCTAATCGACTAGCGGGATATAATCTTCAATAAATCAATTTGCCGATTGATAAGAATAACCATAGCAAAAGTCAACAGGATTCCGTAAATTCCTAAAAATTATTTTTCAATTTCATCAAGGGCTGTCGAAGCTTATTTATATTAATAGGTTCAACTGCTCCGTTCGGAAATGCCTATTTCCAGATGGGCGCTATCTAAATTATGTGGATGATTTTTTATTCTTAAGTTATAATAGTCGATGAACAGTTGAGATAAATCGAAAAATTTGTCAAATGAAACAATATCTAAATTTGCACAAGGAGAACCGCTTATGACTAAAATTCACAGAAGGATAGAGTCGTATGTTTCTTCATGGTTCAAGCAACTGGATGAATCTTTTAATGTTAAACGCGAGCCGAGGGAAAACAAACCGTTTGTAACCATTTCCCGCGAGACAGGTGCATACGGCACTACCCTTGCCGCGATGCTGGTCGAATATCTGGCCAAGCACGAACGCAGGCAGGATGTCTCCTGGGCGGCGTTTGATAAAGAACTGATCAGTAAGGTAATTGAGGAATATAAATTTCCGGAGAAATACAATGAGTACCTGGCCGAATCCACCATGCCGGTCATCCAGGACATTATGGAGGAATTATTAGGTGTCCACCCTCCAAAGGAAACCCTCGTGCGCAATATGAGCGAAGCTATTTTCCGCTTTGCACAGGTCGGTTATGTGATACTTATCGGACGCGGTGCGAACATTATCACGGCCAGACTGCCTAAAGGGGTGCATGTGCGTCTTGTAGGCTCTCTTGAAAAACGCGTAGCGCATATGCAGGGATATCTGAATGTCAGTGAAAAGGAGGCAAGGGATTATGTTATCAAGGAGGACCGCAACCGTCAGGACTACATCAAAAAGTATTTTCATCAAGACATCGACGATGTGTCCCTTTACGACATTGTCATCAACTCAGATACGGTGCCTCTTGAAGACGTGGTAAGGATTATCGCTGAAATGGTATTAAAGGGTAAGGGGAAACCGCAGCAGGTTTAACTCAAAACAAGCAGTTAAAAATTGAAGTAATGTTGAAGAACCTCTTCACCGCAAGCAGAGGAATTAATCCCTATAGAAAAGTAAAAAGATTATCTATGGATGAAATTGATAGAAAAATATTAAATGAGATCCAATCAGGTTTCCCGATCTCTCCGATGCCTTATCTCGACCTTGGGGAACGCCTGGGCATGGCTGAAGATGATATCATTGAAAGGATAAAGACGCTCAAGGAAGAAAAAATAATAAGGCGGATCGGAGGAAGCATTAACTCACGAAAGCTTAATTTTAGAAGCACGCTATGTGCCGCCAGGGTTCCTGAAGACAAGATCGAAATATTTGTTGAAACGGTTAACAGCTATAAGGGGGTAACCCATAATTATTTAAGAAACAACGCTTATAACATCTGGTTTACCTTTATAGCACCCACCGATGCCTATATTGAAAAGGCACTTATGGAGATATCCGAAAAAACAGGAGTCGATAATATGCTGAACATGCCGGCTTTGCGGATGTTTAAGATAAAGGTTGATTTTGAGGTCTAATAAGATTCTTATTCTTCTCCATCTATCTTTCGCTTATACATCCCTAGCTCTTCTTCACTGATTTTGCCTTCCTCAAGGAGCAGATCTCCTATTCCGTCATTCCACAGCTCTTGAATGGAAAAGATAGATTCCGGAGTCCTGCCTTTAGTGCTGAAGAAGGTATATTTAAGAGTAAGCTCCGATTTTTTCAACATTTTTATTGATTTATCAATGACGACATAATGATAGCCCAATAGTAAATACAAGGCGCCTGCAATAACGGCAAATATCATGATTTTTTTTAAAAAGTACATACCGGACCTCTTCTGGCATTTGGATATTCAGAGTAAAATTACAATTTGAGAGCTTGATCGCTGACCGCGACTCGACTGAGCATTTCGGCCCTGAGCTCAATGCCGAAGGGCTCGCCGAAGTCTGAAAGCTCCTCCCAGAAATAATCGATTTATGGATGGACGCCAGTTAGCTGTGTTCACATGTCTTGTGGAATATTATATCAGGCCATTCTTCCATACAGTTTTCCAGCCTCCATTGGCTTGATGTCAGGAAGGCAAGATTGCCGTCAGCATCGTTGGCCAGATAGACGCTGTTATTTTTTACGAACTCCTTCATGAGTTTCTGGTCCCTGCTTGACACCCAACGCGCTACAACGTATTGCACCGGTTCATATACTGTTGTTGCTCCGTACTCATGTTTAAGTCTTTCCGCTGTTACGTCGAACTGGAGCACTCCCACTGCCCCAAGGATATAATCGTTGTTCCCCAGGGGACGGAAGACCTGTACAGCGCCTTCCTCTGCCAGTTGAGCCAGACCTTTCTGCAATTGCTTGCTCTTCATAGGTTCGGTTAATCGTATCCGCCGGAAATGTTCAGGGGCGAAATTCGGGATGCCGGTAAATTTCAGTTCCTCCTTAGTCGTTAAGGTGTCACCTATCTTTATATACCCGTGATTATGAATGCCTATTATATCCCCCGGATACGCCTCATCAACATTGGTGCGATCCTGAGCCATTAAAATGGTCGCATTGGCAATGGCTATGTCCTTTCCGATCCTGTGATGTCGCACCTTCATGCCCCTGCTGAATTTTCCCGAACAGACTCTTAAGAAGGCTATTCGGTCACGATGGGCTGGGTCCATGTTCGCCTGTATCTTGAATACAAATCCGGAGAAATCATCCTCATAGGGGGACACGATCCGTGTGAGGGTGGGCCGAGGCATGGGCGCAGGGGCCAACTCGACAAATGCGTCAAGCAGTTCTTTCACCCCAAAGTTATTGATTGCGCTCCCGAAAAAGACAGGGGTCTGATTGCCCCGGAGATAATGTTGGAGATCAAAGGGGCTCGCGGCGCCGTCCAACAGTTCCACGTCCGCGCGAAGCTCCCTTGCCGCGGAGCCTAACAACTGATCAAGACGCGGATCTGAAAGATCATTTATTCTGACGCCTTCACGCGGTTGAGTATCCTGACCCGGCGTAAACAGATGCAATTCCCTCAGGTAAAGATTATAGACTCCCTTGAAACCCTTTCCCATCCCGATGGGCCAGGACAAGGGGACGCATTCAATCTGGAGTTTTTCTTCTATATCGGACATCAGTTCAAGGGGATGCAACCCTTCCCTGTCGAGTTTATTCATAAAGGTCATAATGGGCGTGTTGCGCATGCGGCATACCTCCATCAGCTTCTCAGTCTGAGGCTCTACGCCCTTCCCGCTGTCGATAACCATAAGGGCGCTGTCAACGGCGGTCAACACACGATATGTGTCTTCGGAGAAGTCCTGGTGCCCTGGCGTGTCCAGAAGGTTAATTTCATAGTCCCTGTAATTAAATTTCATGGCGGAGGTTGTAACGGATATCCAGCGTTCCTGTTCAATGGCCATCCAGTCGCTGGTCGCGTGACGGGCGGCCTTTCGGGCCTTGACCGCACCGGCCTGCTGTATAGCCCCTCCGAACAGCAAAAGTTTTTCAGTCAAGGTGGTCTTACCGGCATCAGGATGACTGATAATCCCGAAATTTCGACGCCTGTCAACTTCCTTAATGTGTTGTTTGTCCAACTTTTAAAACCTCAATAGACTTTAATTATTTTTTAAAAAATATCAAACGAGCGGCCCCACCTGTTTTGTTGATATCATTTTCGCCCTTGACCTCCCCTATCTTTCTCCCGCTGACATTGAAAATTTCACCGGCAGCATTAACAGATCCAAGTTCAGTACCTGACTGGTTAGACACCTTCCCGTCTGCAGCAACCTTCCCTATAACTATCTTACTGACATTAAGGATAGTCCCACTGCTGTCGACCGCCCCCAGGAATGTTCCGGATATATTGGTTATATTGCCTTCAGTATCTACAGCGCCCATTTCTTTCCCGAAAAGATTAAGGATCTTTCCATTGGAAACTTCTTCCTTGGCGACCTGATTTTCCTGGGCGCTAACATCCATGTCCAAACCCAATGTTTGAAATAATATCAAAGATAAAATACTTGCCATTGCAAGGATAACAAATACCCTAATCTTTAAGTGTTTTTCCTTTTTAAACATACCCATACAATTCTCCATTAAATCACTTTTCCACTGAAAGCAGAGGGTTATTAATATTTTTTTGCTGTGTTCATTTTGCTTAATACACATATTAGATTATCTCATCATTTTTATCAATACTCAATGTTGTCCGCGACAGGTTGCAGGCTCAAGGGGTAAGGCATAAGGCCCTATGTTATGATTCATGGTTATGGATCATGAATTCATGTATTATTTCTTATCCGACTCAAAGATACAGATCATAATCCCAAATCAATTCAGCAATGTCCGGTTAGGATCTTGCATAGACGGATCCTCAAGGCATGGGAGGCCCTTTTTTTAAAGATGAAATGGCTTAAATGCAATATTCCGGCATAAGACGCCATAAAGCGGGCGGAG
>Ga0153915_10005380_pt1 | contig 11903 bp, 10 predicted proteins | sample Opewatmetagenome_2_FD_107003 | JGI IMG/M metagenome (GOLD analysis project Ga0153915, IMG submission 107003) | Freshwater wetland microbial communities from Ohio, USA - Open water 3 Core 3 Depth 3 metaG | ecosystem: Environmental > Aquatic > Freshwater > Wetlands | place: USA: Ohio, Lake Erie...
CGATATATGTCCATTCGCTCGCCGGAGACATGTATTCTTTCAGGAAGACCCGGGCGCCGGGGGGGTCAGTCTTTATATTGATGTTCAGGGAGCATTTTGAAAAGATCTCGCTGAGCTTGGGGTCATGAGGAATGATGGCTTCCACTTTTTCTGCGAGCCTGTAAACAGGGATGAGTCCCCGCCAAACGTCGTTTTCAGCGATGAGGTTCTCCGCCTCGGGGATCGCCACCTGTCTGGCCCAGCGGACTTGGGACTGGTGTTTAAAATACCGGACGCTGAAAAGGGCCACGGCTATAAGGGCCAGGAAGGCCGGAACGGCGACGTGTGGCTTGCGAATCAGCCGCCCCATCGCCTTAAAGCTCAAGGCCCCGGACTTGGCCAGCTGCAGCGAGGCCCGGTAGGCATTGAGATCCCTGATCATGTCCTCTGCGGAACCGTAACGGGCCTCGCGTTTTTTCTTGAGGGCACGGGCGATAACCTGATGCAGTTCTTCCGGAATGGGCGGCCTGCGTCCTTTGAGCGGCTTGGGTTCCTCATGGACTATAGAGTAGATGACGGAGACATCGCGGTCGCCCTGGAACGGAAGCTCGCCTGTCAGCATCTCATAAAGGACGACGCCGAGAGACCATAGGTCCGTGCGTTGGTCCACTTCGTCGCTCTGCGCCTGTTCCGGGGACATATAGGCCACAGTGCCCAGCGTCGTCTGGCTCTTGGTGATCGACGAACCTCCACGCAGTTTGGCCAGCCCGAAGTCCATGACTTTGGCTTGGCCCTTGTCGGTAACCATGATGTTGGCGCTCTTGATGTCGCGGTGGATGATGCCCTTGCGATGGGCCTCGCCCAGGCCGGACGCTACCTGGACGGCTATCTCGAGAGCCTCCTCTGTTCCCAGCGGTCCCTTCTTGATCTTTTCCCTGAGCGTTTCCCCTTCCACATATTCCATGGCGATAAAGGACCTGTCCTGGTCCTCGCCGACCTCATGGATGACGCAGATATTCGGATGGGACAAGGCTGCAGCCGCCTGGGCCTCAATGAGGAACCGCTCCTTGAGTTCGGCCAGGTCTACCAGGTGGGGAGGCAGGAACTTCAGGGCCACGGGACGCTTGAGCTTGAGGTCCTCGGCCTTGTAGACAACACCCATTCCGCCGGCCCCGATTCCGCCGCTAATGCGGTATTTGCCGGCGACGAGGTTGTCTTTTGAGATAACGGGGATCGGAGTCTCCAGGGTCTTCGTCACGGACGCTCCCCCGGGAAACGCCTGTCCCAGCGGCGCCGCGCAGTTGCTGCAGAACCTCGAAGAGTCGTTGTTCTCGGAGTGACACCTCGGACATTTGACGACCATGCTGATTCCTCCCTTTAGGAGCGGCTAAAGATTATCAAGGAGCGGGGGAGCAGGTCAACTAAAAATGGATGGATTTAGAGAGTCCGAATTTCGAGTGGACTTGACATCGAGCCGAGTTTGTATAAAGGAATGAGGGGGAGAATCGAAGCAAAATGGAGAAAAAAGATTTTTCCGATATCCGCCGGCATCTGGGGAAAACGCAGGATCAGATGGCCCAGCTGATGGGAGTCTCCGTCAAAGCCATACAGAGCTTTGAACAAGGGTGGAGGAAAATCCCCACGCACATAGAACGCCAGGCCCTCTTTCTCCTGGCTATGAAGAAACTGCCTTCAAGAAGGGCCAAGCCATGCTGGGAGACCCAAAAATGCTCTCCGGAGACAAAGCGAAATTGCCCGGCTTGGGAGTTTCAGAGCGGGAATCTCTGCTGGTTTATTAACGGAACGATCTGTTCTGGAGAGGTCCAGGAAAACTGGCAAAAGAAGATGACTCTCTGCCGGCAATGCGCGGTGTTCCAGGACATGTTCCCACCGTTTCGCAAGACACCCTGAACAACGAATCGCCTGCTCTTCGTGTGAGAAATTGGCCTAAGAAAGGCGCGGCTTACAATCTCTCTCTGATCAGGACATCCCCGCCGGCTGTCTGAATCTTCAACCGTCCGGACCCGCCATTTATGCTTCCGGACTTGGAATGTTCATCCTTCTTTAAGTTCTGGATATTGTCCACTTCTATCCGGATTGAGTCGGCGTCATCGGCCGAGACATAGAAGGATACCGACAGCGTTTTTTCGAGATCAATATTGATATCTCCGTCATCCGTCTCGATATCCACATCCAGCGTCTCGCCGGCCAAAAGGTCGATGTCGACGTCCCCGTCGGCCGTGCGCACAATCAGTCCCCGGGCTTCTATTTTTTTCATGACGATATCCCCGTCGTCGGCGCTGAGGTCATAAGATCCTTTCGACTGGCTGATCGTGATGTTCCCATCTTTGCTTCCGACGCGGCCGTCCTTCAAATCGCACTCTGTCAGGTTCACCTCTCCGTCATCCACTTCGATGTTCAGGTCGCCGCTGAACTGGGCGATCTCCACGTTGCCGTCCTCTCCCCGGATCTGGGTTTTTCCCCCGGTGATGTTCCTCAGGTGGATATCTCCGTCATCGATGCGACAGTCGATCCCGGCCGCCCAATTCTCTATCTCCACGTTCCCATCGTCTCCGTCCAGTTCCAGCGTCACATAGTTCGGGGAGTGAATTTCATAGAGATATTCATAGACCCTTTCATTATAGAACCCGATCGATGCGCTGCTCGGTTCCTTGCCGATGACATACACGGTACCGGCCGTCTGTCTGAACTCGACATCGAAGTCCTTTTTTTTGCCCAGCCTGATTCCGACATGAGAGATATCCGCCCTGTAGCGGACGTTCACATCGATGACGTTTTTCTCCCAGGGTATGAGTTTCACGTCGCCGTCGCCGAACCGAAGAGACAGCGAAGCCCCTTCCGTGACGTCGAAGCTCTGGTGAAAGTCTTTCTTGACCTCTTCAGCGGCCAGCGGTCCGAGGCTCGTGAAGAGGACTAAAAAAGAGAACGCCGTAACGGCAAGTGCTTTTTTTGTCATCCGAGACTCCTTTTTTAAAGATCCTATCCCCTCGCTATAGATTTACGTAAAAAGATAGGGAAATGTTCCCCCTCTCAAAGAGCCTCGGTCGTTAGGGGAGAGCGCCCTCCGGCCGCCTTCGCTTTTCCTGCCCAAGAGAACTCCGTCTTGCTCCGGGAGAGAGCGTGAGAGAGAGGGCGAAGATTTGGGGCCGACTTTTTTGCCTGTTCCCGCCTTATCCGTCAGGATAGATCAATCCGGCAAATCTGGCATGATAATTGCATGCTGGACATTCGAGGGGCTAATCAAGCCCTCGATCGCCTTGGGGCCAACGCAGTTTGATCCAGGGGATTTTGCGTTAGAGCGGAAATCCCCGGGCTCATAAATATCTCGAAAAGGAGGCAATACCTATGAGAAGCGTCAAGGGAAAGACGAAGGCCTTAGCCAGCCTATGGCCGGGTCTAGTGGTGCTCCTGGCAGTCATTGTGATCCTGGAGATGGTTCCAGGTCTATTGGCCCAAGAGCAAGAGACGGCAGTTGCGAGGCGGTTCAACAAGAAGGGAAACATCCTCATCTCCGACCAGTTCAACAACCGGGTGATCGAGGTGGATAAGAAAGGCCGCATTGTCTGGCAATTCGGGCTCGGGCCGCTCGATGTGAGCGCCCTTTCGCCGCTCGGTGTCAATGATGCCCAGCGCGTAGGCGGCCGCACCCTGATCGCCGGAACCGGGGTTCCTGCCGGTGCTGAACCGGTTTGCCCCGACGGATGCCCTGATAATCGGGTCATGCTGGTCAACGCGGGCGGCCGGATCATCTGGCAGTACGGCCAATTCGGCGTGACCGGATCCGGGCCCAACGAGCTCAATGCGCCCGTTCAGGCCACCTGGCTGCAGCCCCTGCATGTTTTGATCACGGATCAGGGCAACCAGCGGGTGATTGAGGTCAATTGGAAGAAAAAGATCGTCTGGCAGTATGGCGAGACCGGAGTGCCCGGAAACGGGCCCAACCAGCTGAACGACCCGAACAGCGCCGAGCTGCTCCCAAACGGCAATATTTTGATCGCCGACGAAGGCAACCAGCGGGCCATTGAGGTCACGCGAAGCCACCTTGTTGTAGAAGATTTCTCGGCCGGTGGTACGGTCGGCGCGGTCGCGTTCGCCAGCCGGCTTCCCAACGGAAACACCCTGCTCACTGACGCAGATAACGCCCGCATCGTGGAAGTCGATCCTAATGACGTCGTAGTTTGGGAGTATTTTACCAACACCGATCCCGCCAGCAACCCATTGCCGGATCCGAGCCGAGCGATTCGCCTGAAGGACGGGAATACCATCATCAGCGACCAGTTCAACCACCGGGTCATCATCGTCGATCAATCAGGGACCATAGTCGCTTCCTTCGGCAACCTGAACGTGTCAGGTTATGGAACTGACAATACTGCACAAGGGTTAAACGCTCCTTATGACGCCAAGGTGTTGGGCGACTACACCGGCCTCACTCCGCCGACGGGACACAAGGCCTATAAGTAGAATAAGACAAGCAAGGGGTCCGACCTCGCACAGCGAGGGGGCCGAGGGTAGGCCTGCCCAGCGGGCCTACCCTCGTTCCGGGTCGGTGCAGGAACGTCTCGCCGCGCATCCTCAGTTTTTTCCTCGTGCCTTCTTCGGTCTAAAACTATGGAATATCTATTTTGATTGCTATGGCCCTAATTTTTTTCCAATCCGGCTTTTATCCTTTGCCCAATAAATGTAAAGAGGTTTCCCTTTAATATTGCCAAGAGGCATCGGGCCCCACCACCGGCTGTCCAAGCTGTTGTCGCGGTTATCTCCCATGACGAAGCAGTGGCCTGGAGGAACGACTTCCGGTCCGAAATTGTCCCGAATAGCGTCGCCATTGACGGCGTTGCCCTCCTTTTTAAAGACCCGAGTGTCGCTGTGGACTTTATAGCTTTCTTCGAGCGGCAAATCGTCGATATAGACCCGTTTATCCTTGATCTCGATCTTTTCACCTTCAAGAGCAATAACCCGCTTGGCCAAAAAATTGGCCCTGCAATCCGGCCAGGAACAAGATGACCGGAACGGGGAAAAACGCCAGGAAGAACATGATCCCTTTTAAGATTTGGCCGTTATAGAGTTGTCCTAGTCCGGGAGCAAGCAGGGACAGGCCAGCAGCCATGACAGGAATCCTCTTTCTTTTTTTCATCGGGGCCCTCCTCTTAATAGGTCGCAGACCTATTTTTCAAGGCCAATTCTTCTTAGGAGGTCGGTGAAACGCGGGTCGGAGCGCAGCGAGTCAAAGTAGTGCAGGTTTCTCAGATACATTAACAAATAGGGGTCGCGCTCACGGTAACCTTTCTCGAGCCAGGCAAAGGCCTGGTCTCTCTCCCCCAGCGCGGAAAAAATCCAGGCCACTGCCGTGGCCGGAACGTAGTTCTTTTTCGAATGTTCTATGGCATCGCTGAGGATTTTCCGGGCCTCTCCTCGTTTTCCCATGAGCGCATAACACCCGGCAATCAAGATGCTCCCTCTCCCACCGAGCAGGCTTGCCCGATGATAGCATTTGAGGGCCTCTTTATATTTCCCCATCGCCTCGTAAGCCCATCCAAGAAACAAGTAAGTTGCAGTGTGATTAGGGTCGACTTCAAGCGCTTTATTCAATTCTTCAACGGCCTGGCCATATTGGCGTCCATAATAAAGGAATAGGCCCACGTTTGCGCTTATCCGGGGCGATAAGGGATCAAGACCCCGGGCTGTCCGAATCTCTCTCATGGCCTCCTCGTGGCGGCCCTGATTGGCCAAATAGTAGCCATAATATTGGTGAGCTATGGCATAGCCGGGGTTGAGTTCAATGGCCCTCTTGTATTCTTTCTCAGCGCCCGCGAAATCCCAGTCGTACTCATCTATGATACCGGCCAAAGAGGCGTGAGCCTCAGCGAGTTTGTCGTCAATTTCTAATGCCTTTAATGCCACCGCCTTGGCTTTGGGATATGCCTTTTCAGGCGGCCAGAAGCCATTGTTTCCGAGAATATAATAGGCGTCACTCAAGCCTGCATAGGCAAGAGCGTAGTTCGGGTCTATGGCAATCGCTTTCTCGAAGTATTCGATGGATTTTGTTAGGTCCGCTTCACCCCTCTTGTTCCAAAAATCGCGGCCCTGTAAATAGAGTCTGTAAGCTTCGAAATTCTCGGTATAGTTCTTTACGAGAGGCGCACCCTTTTCACCCAAGAGCTTGATCTTTAGCGCTGCCACAATGGCCTTGGCGATGTCGTCCTGAATCGAGAACATATCGGCCATCTTGCGATTGTAGATCTCAGACCAGACCTGGCGGCCGTCCTGGACATTGCTAATCCGCGCTGTGACCCGGAGATCATCCCCGGCCACCTGGACGCTTCCCTCAAGCACATTGTCGACACCGAGCTTGTGACCGATCTCTCGGATGTCCTGGGTTTTCCCCTTGAAAAAAAAGGCCGAGCTTCGGGCAGGAACCCAAAGACCCTCGACATTGGTCAGGGCATTGATGAGCGTCTCCGAAATGCCGTCACAAAGGTATTCATTGTTTTTGGCCTGGCTCAGATCCTCGAAAGGAAGCACGGCGATGGAGTGTCTGGCGGATTGCGCTGGTGCGGCCGCTTTTTGAGCGCCGGCCCGCCAGATTATGAATACGGCCGCAATGACCAGGGCACCCAGCGCCAAACCGGGGACGATAAGCCTCTTCGGCCTGAACTTGACCGTGATCTCCTTTGACGTAGGCAACTTCGGCTTGGGGATAACCACCTGCGTGGTCGGGATACCTTTTTCGATCTTTTCGAGCTCTGAGCGCAGTTCAGCCGCCGTTTGGTATCGCCTGGCCTTGTCCTTTTCCAGACATTTCAGAATTACGCCACTCAGATCCGTGGGAATATTAGGATTGAGCTCCTTGGGATTCTTCGGGACCTCACCCTTGTGCTTCATCGCGATGCTGAGCGCTGTTTCTCCCTCGAACGGCACTCTGCCGGTCGCCATTTCGTAAAGGATGATCCCCAAGGAATAGATATCAGACCTCTGGTCGACCTCCTTCGCCTCCGCCTGCTCCGGGGACATGTATTCCGGGGTTCCTATCATCACGCTTGGACCCGTTATCCCTTTCTCTCTTATCGATCGGGCAATGCCGAAGTCCATGATCTTAGCGTTCCCGCCCTTGTCGATCATGATGTTCTGGGGCTTGAGATCCCGGTGGACGACCCCCAAGCTGTGGGCTTCGGCCAGGCCGTCGCAGACCTGCTTTCCGATGCTGAGCACGGTCCCAACTGTGAGGCCCGTAGACATCCGGATCATGCTCTTCAGGTCTTCGCCATGGACATACTCCATGGTGATGAAGTGAGAGCCATCGGCTTCTCCGATGTCGAACATCCCGCAGACATTCTTATGGCGGATCCTTCGGGCCAGCTTGAGCTCTTTCGAAAAACGCTCGATAGTCTCCCGGTCAGAAGCGACCTCGGGCTTTATGAGCTTCAAGGCCACCTTCTCGTCGATCTTGGTATCAAGGACCTTGTAAACCCGCCCCATCCCGCCATGCCCGAGCTCCTCGATGACCTGATATCGGCCGGCAAAGGTCGAGCCTGTGTTCAGTTCCTGGAATGATGCCCGAACCGTTTCCGTTTGGAGGAGGGAGAATTCTTTGGCGGCCTCGAGTTTTGTTCCGCAGCCTGGGCAAAACAGGGATGTTTCGGGGTTCTCAGTGTGACACTTCGGGCACTTGACGGCCACGTGCGGTCCCTTCTGTCAGATGTGGCTAAAGATTATCAAGGAATGGGGGAAATAGTCAACTGCAAGCGAAATCGAAGCGAGGTTGACGAAAGCCCGCTACATGCTTGAGAAAAGGGGGCAGCCCTGTTGGCCTGATTGGTGGCCGGTTAAGGGTGATTCTATCGTCCGAAATTTAATCCGATCCCAAGGCTGAACCAGTTTGTCGTTCCCCCTCCCTCCTTGAAATAAAGATTAAGCAAGGCCAGGGCTTCGATACTCATTGACTTGGAGGTGAAAATCCGGAACCCAATTCCGAAGTGGCTACCAAACCCAGCACGTGATTCATCCGCTGAGAAAATTTCATAACCTAAAGAAGAAACGTCGGCCTTAGCATTCATTATGGAAAGCCCAGCGCCAATGTGTATATACGGTCTAAATGTTCCAGTCTTTAAGAACTCGTATCTTAAGCATGGGAAGATCTGAATATTACTGGCGCTGCCAGAAATCGAAAAGTCGATATATTCTTGGAAGTAGCTGCGGTTAATTCCCCAACGATTATATGCTCCCCATAATCCAACATGAAGCCCTTTGGCCACCTGGATAAGACCAAGGCCTGATACATAATACCCTCCCGACCAAAGCTCATTTTGAAAATTTTCGGTCGAGCCGATTTTTGAGTATCCTCCCATGATGTTAAACTGGCTTGAAGCTGGGAAGGCAACGACTGAGACCATAATAAGGCACGATAGAAACCAGAAAGGCTTTTTCATACTTATTACCTCACCTATAATAGGATACCCAAGGGAAATGATTCGTTAATTTCGTTCCACAATCTGAACAGAAAAGAGAAGTCTCGTGATTTTTAGTCAGACATTGCGGGCACTTGACGGCCACTTATTGTCCCCTTTATCCGGTGTGCATAAAGATTATCAAGGAATAGGAGAGGGAGTCAACTGAAAACAGACCTCACCTCGATACGTTCTTAGGCTGCCCGAAAAATCTTGGACAGATTCCGGATAGTAATACCCAAAATAGCTCTGTTTGATTGACTCCGGCAAGAAGCTGGTTATTAGCCAAGTGATTCTCTAATAAAGGGAAAAAAGGGCAGGGTGGGCGAATATGCGAATCTAGAACTTTTCTGAGGCATAACAGCATTGCTGATCAGATTAGATGTCTTCAGGCTATTGCTTAGCCCTACAGCCCCGCCCGCCTTTTCCTCGAATCCTCGACTTTGGGCGTGTCCCCCTATCTTTCTCAAAAAGAAGCAGAGGACTTGCGAGTTGGGGGCGCTATCTCCTGAATTGTTCGAGATATGCGGCCTTGACCCAGAAGGTGTCCCGGCTGCCGTTGCGGGTCGAGGTGAAGAAGAAGTATTCCCCGTCACGGCTGATCCAGGGGCGGTTCTCGGAGCCGGGCGAGTTGACCCCAGGGCCCATGTTGGCCGGCGGGCCCCAAGTGCCGTCCTTGCCTTTGAAGCTGATGTAGATGTCGTCCCGGCCCAGCCCTCCCGGCTTGGTCGAGCAGAAAATCAGATAACTCTCGTCGGGAGCGATGAACGGGTCCCATTCCTCGTATTCCGTGTTCAGGGATTCAAGGTTGATGGCCTCGGCGTACTTGCCGCCGATCCTGGCGCATCGCCACAAGTCGGAGCGGCCTTTCCCTCCCGGTCGCCGGCTGAAGAAGTAGAGCGTCCCGTCAGCTGTATCGGAGGCGAAGCTCTCGAAATGGGGAGTGTTGACGGGCTCGGGTAGGGGGGTCTGTTCGCCCCAGTCGATTTCGGTGACCTCTGCCCGCCAGATTTGGGAGATTGTGGAAGTGCCCGTTTCCGTCCTGACCTGGTAGAGCATCGTCTTGTCGTCGCTCGAGAAGACAAAGTCGCCGTTTGCGGCCATGGTCTCCCAGAAGGGGATGAGCTCGGGCGTGGTCCAGACGCCGTCCTGCAGGCGCGTGATATAGGTGTGGCAGCGGCGCTCGAGAAATTTCTGAAAAAGGAACACCGTGCCGTTCCTGGCGAAACCCGAGCTTCCCTCCTCTTCGTCCGTGCTGATGATGCCCGGGGCGAAGGTCTCGGGCGTCATCCCCGGCGGTTTCTGGCCCAGATAGGGCCCTTGGAGGCAGGGAAACTCTTGCGCCGACGCTTCCGGGCCACAGGAGAGAACGAGTAAAATGACGAACGGCACGAACGAACGTTCTTTCATGGCCACGCTCCAATCATCGGCCACTCTAGGCCAAAATCCTCTTCGAGTCAAACGGACGAACAGCGGCCAGCCCGCCAGAGACCCAAAGATCTCCCGACGAGGTTTAACCGGTATCTAAAGCTGAACGAAATAGACCCCATTGCTGAGAAGCTGATAAATCCATATCGGGCAAAATAGGCCCTCTTTACTTCTCCGATAGTCTTTTCCAATTTGGCTCCACTTTTGTGTGCCAAAGCGCCTCGGGGCTACCTCGCTTGACATTCCCCTAGAGCAGGCTTATTGAATATATACCAGGCTTTAGGTCTTAATCTGCGGGAGGGAAGGACGCCATGAGATATACTTCCCTAAGCATTGTATTGGCGGCTTTATTGTTGCTGCCAAGTTGTTCTGAGGGCCCAACTTCTTCAAAATACGTTCCATTGCCAATGACAATCACGGGTGTGGTCACAGACTCAGAAACGCAGGCTGGAATTGGTGACGTGCTTATGCAGGCGAATGAGTTCGGTTTCATTTCTAATGAACCAGCTACGCTGGCAGAGACAAGAACAAATAACGAGGGTCGGTATACACTCAAGTTCGAGGTCGACAAGTCAACATGCAGAGAAGATAAATATTCCCTTTGGGCCCTCAAGGATTTTTACGAGACTGGTCCACACTCTGGGACGATTAAGTGTACAAGGCAAGTGCAAGTAATTAACGTCCAGCTTATCCCTCTACAATGAGGCGGGAGGGAGCGACCGACCAGGCACCTTTAAGTATGACGGCTTAGCCGCGTACGTCTCGCCAGGATAGTCAATCAAGCGGACAGTTTTTCTCATCGGAGCACCGCTGAAAATTTGGCTCCACTTTTGGCTCCACCTTATAAAGGAAAATCGAGGAAAATGGGCCAAAATAAGGGAAGCGCCAAGATACTGGTTTTAGGGCCGTTTATATGGGGAATACGGGTGGGGTGGGCGAATATACGAATTTGGAACTTTTCTCAGGCACCACAGAATCTCTGATCAGATTAGGTCTCTTCAGTCTGTAGCTTAGCCCTTTAGCCCCGCCAACTTTTCCTGGCATTCTCGATTTCGTGCAGAGTGGGACCTTTCTCTATTCCATCTCGTCTTCCTTCCTCCATTCTTTGACTGCCTTTTTCAGCGCTTCTAATAGTGGGGTTGGAGGCTGCTGCTTTGTTCCCTCAATGAACTTGAGGGTCTGTTCGTCGGGATTGAATAGCTTTGCCAAGGAGGACGTGATATCGACGATTTCTACGGAGGGGGTCTTATGCATAACCTCCCATTGACTCACAATCATATCAACCCCGGCCTCTTGAGCGACCTGGGGAAGTTTGTCTTTGACCTTTTCCAGGATATCGCCAATTGGGAGTTGGCAAAACGTCTGCAGCATAGCATAGTAATGATCCGTGACTACTTCGGCTTCAAGCTCCTGCATTAGCTTCTCGTTCTTCTCGGCCTTGGCTTTTTCCATTTTATCCATCAAACTCTGCCTGCTCGGGGCGACTAGAGCAGATCGATGGTACGCCAAGGCAACAATTCGGGAATCATATGTCCCTACTCGAATCTTGGTTGGAGCCGGCTGCAATGCCAGGAACATGGCACAGACAAGCAAAATAGAAACTCCGACGAAAACACACTTTCCCCAAGTCTTGTTCATGAAAACCTCCTTTTTGAGATAGGTGAGATGAGAGAATAACGATCTTCTTTTTTGCCCCTATCCCATCGTCAGGAATGATAAATCTGAACAGGGTCCAATGTCAAATTGTGTACGGGATCTCAAGAGCAAAGTATCCAAAAGATGTCTCCGCCTTGATTTGCCCTGAAGTGGGAAATTTGTTGAAAATTATAAAAAACTGGGGACTCGGCAAGATGAAGGATATGACTCTCTCCGGCTCTTTCGAATGGGAAAAGATGAGCGGACCGTTTACCATATACAGAAAAGAACCGGATCGGTATCGCCATGATGCAGAGATCATGGGGATGAAAAAACCGATGCATTTGACGGAGAAATCGTATGGTCAATCGAAGCGGATAAGGCGTTCATAAGAAC
>Ga0153915_10005381_pt1 | contig 11901 bp, 9 predicted proteins | sample Opewatmetagenome_2_FD_107003 | JGI IMG/M metagenome (GOLD analysis project Ga0153915, IMG submission 107003) | Freshwater wetland microbial communities from Ohio, USA - Open water 3 Core 3 Depth 3 metaG | ecosystem: Environmental > Aquatic > Freshwater > Wetlands | place: USA: Ohio, Lake Erie...
AAATGCCTTCCGTTATACCTGTTAATCCCTCCTCCTACAGAACCATTAACTTTATCCTGCTTAAAAAGAACAGACCATGTTAAACCGTAAAAATCATTGTCAAGCCATTTCCTCCTTATCAGGTCGGTGGAATAAATTGTATCGCTTCCTACTATAACAGGGGCCATCCTGTAATCTGCAAGTGACTGATCCTGTCTGTATTCCTCGTAATAGCCAACCCCCTTTGAATAATGCAATGTAGCATTCAGGAAAAGATCCCTGGCAAATTCTCTCGAGAAAGCCAGCTGGTAATGATCCTGATTATAATTATCTGTTTCATTATCATACCATGTTGTATCACCCTTGCCTGATATTATCATACCGGCTGGATTAAAGCGCCTGTTTATTTTCAGCAGGGAAGATGGGACTCCATACCAGGCCTGATAAGTTTTTTCCTTGCCTGACAAAACATTGAATTTGAGCATTGTTTTGCCAGTGTAATATCCTGCCTGAAGATGAAATGAATGAAGGTTAGAGGAAGCCCTGTCAATATAGCCATCCGAACTGATGCCAGACATCCTGAAATCAAGGGAAAATTTATTATTCAGTATTCCTGTACCCGCACTTATCGTGTTTTTCAGGGTATTATAACTTCCGAATGTCGTATTAACGTTAATATACGGTTTCCAGTTCATATTAAAAGTCTGGAAATTTATTGTAGCACCAAAGCCTGCCGATCCTGTTACCGATGTGCCCACGCCTCTTTGTATCTGGACATTATCAACAGAACTGGCGAAATCCGGCAGGTCTACCCACCAGACTCCATGCGATTCTGCATCGTTCAGGGGAACGCCATTTACAGTTATGTTGATACGATTCATATCCGTTCCCCTGATCCTGAAGTTCGTATATCCAATACCCGTCCCGGCATCAGAAGAATATACCATCGATGGTGTCAAACCAAGGATGTATGGAATATCCTCTCCAAAATTGCGCTCTTCAATTTCAGTTTTGCTGACATTTGTATAATTAAGGGGAGTTCCCGGCTTCGCCCGGCCGGACAAGATGACAACTTCCTCAGCAATTATGTTAGCTTCCGACAATTTAAAATTAACTTCCTTATCGGAGCTAAGGCTGACTATCTCTGATTTTGAATTATAACCGACATGTGAAACATTGAGTATGTAAGTTCCATTTTTAATATTCTTGATTATATAATAGCCGTTTGCATCTGTAACTGCACCCTGATATGTATTTTCAATAACAATATCAGCTCCTGTCATCGGGATCCCGAATTCATCGGTTACTCTCCCGGTTATCGAAGATTGGCAGAATCCCCGGACGGCATTGACTGCAATTAAACAAGTAAAAATGAGGAATTTCCTGATCGTCACGCTCGCTTAATGTATTGAAATCTTTGATTTATTTTTTCCCTTCGCCGGTATTGCCCGGATCAGGTCCTAAGAGTATAATCTCAGCCTGTTATTTAAGGCACCCCCTTAGAGATAGCACTCAAAGTTATAAAAAGAAATGACTAAAATTTAAAATTTGGAATGACAAGAATTAATGTCTCAAATGACTCAAATGTCGCAAATGTCGCAAATGTCGCAAAACCAAAGAAAAAATGACTAAAATTTAAAATTTGGAATGACTAAAAACGAAGAAGAATAGAGCAAAAAGCATAGAGCATAGAGCATAGAGCATAGAGCGTAGAGCGTAGAGCTATGAGCTGAGAATTGAGAACTGAGAACTGAGATCCGAGAACCGAAAACTACTTACTTTGAACCTTGAACAGTTTTATTCCACATTGAGGACATCCTTGATAGCTTTTTTGAATGTATCTTTCGGCAATGCTCCCATGGCCATTTGAGGCTGGCCTTCTTTCGGAACAAAAAGCAGCGATGGGATGCTTTGTATGCCAAAAAGTCCTGCCAGTTCCTGCTGCTCTTCTGTATTAACCTTGTATATGTTCAATTTCCCGGCATACTCATCAGCCAACTCTTCAATTATAGGCGCGACCATCCTGCATGGCCCACACCAGTCTGCATAAAAATCCACCAGGCAGGGCAATTCGCCTTCATATTTCCATTCACTGTTGGCTTCATAATTGAAAACCTTCTGCTTGAAAGTTTCCGCTGTCAAATGTTCAGTCATCATTTAGATATATTTAATAATTTAGATATTTACAAAAGTAACTATATAAATTTGATTCACAAAGAGTGTGCCATAAATTTTACTCGATCATAACTCCATTTATTTAGTAAATTTGTCAGTGCCACAACAAAAATGCCATCTGTTTGAAACGATTTCTCAAGCATAAAATTTTTAAAATTATTAAGGGAATTATCGCCGATGATGACCTGCCCGCTTACGTTATTGGAGGCTACGTCAGGGATTCAATAATGGGCAGGCAGTCAAAGGATATTGATATTGTGGTGGTTGGTAGCGGAATTAAACTGGCAAGCAAAGTCGCAAAGGAAACCGGTCCCGGCACTACCCTGAGCGTGTTCAAAAGCTTCGGTACCGCAATGCTGAAGTTTGAAGATTCTGAAATAGAATTTGTTGGCGCGAGAAAGGAATCATACCGCCGTGAATCGCGCAAACCAATCGTAGAGAATGGCACACTTGAAGATGACCAGAGCAGGCGTGATTTCACCATAAATACCCTTGCGATCGGCCTTCATGAAGAACAATACGGCCAGCTTATTGATCCATTCAACGGGCTCAACGATATAAAGAACAAAATAATCCGGACACCCCTTAACCCTGATATAACCTTTTCAGATGATCCCCTGCGGATGTTAAGGGCAATTCGCTTCGCCTCACAGCTGGATTTTGAAATTGAACAGGGCACCCTGGATGCAATACGCAGGAACAGGGAAAGGACAGGCATCCTTTCAAGGGAACGTATAACCGATGAGCTGAATAAAATTATTGCATCCCCGAAACCCGCTGAAGGCATAAGCCTTCTTGAAAGTACTGGCCTGCTGGAACTTATTTTTCCTGAATTGCATAATCTGAAGGGCGTTGAGGACCAGGAAGGCATTCGCCATAAGGATAATTTCGATCACACGATCAAAGTGCTCGATAATATAAGCAGGAAATCGGATGATCTATGGCTCAGGTGGGCAGCACTTCTTCATGATATCGGCAAGCCCGCGACAAGGCGGTTTGACTCATCAACAGGCTGGACATTTCATGGCCACGAGTACCTTGGATTCAAAATGATTGAACCTCTTTTCAGGAAATTTAAGCTTCCACTTAATGAAAAAATGAAATATGTCCAGAAACTTGTCCTTCTTCACCTGAGGCCCATCGGCCTGTCACAGGACCAGGTTACCGATTCCGCAATAAGGAGGCTGATCTTTGATGCCGGCGAAAATATCAACGACCTGATGATACTGTGCGAAGCTGATATAACTTCGAAAAACAAAATGACAGTGAAGAGGCACCTGGATAATTTCAGGATAGTCAGGAAGAAAATAAAGGAACTTGAAGAAAAAGATTCCATAAGAAATTTCCAGCCACCAATCTCAGGCGATATCATCATGAAAGCCTTCGGCCTTCCTCCTTCTGAACCTGTCGGTGTTATAAAAAATGCTATCAAGGATGCGATTCTCGACGGAGTTATCCCAAACGATTATGAGGCTGCTTATAAGTTCATGATAAAGAAGGGAAAGGATATGGGATTAACTCAAAAAAGAAGCAGTCATGGTGAACTTATATCAGCATCACGTAAAAGATTAAGAGGATCCTGAAATAAATTCAGGATGACTGCCTGAAATAAATTCAGGATGACTCCGAATCTCGGCCGGATGGAAAAACCGATATCTAAAAAATGCAGGCTGCCGAATTTCATAAATCCCAGAATAAATCCTTCAGATCAGGATTAATGGACTTAATTAAGTTAATCTTCCATTCTCTATCCCAGTTCTTTAATTGCTTCTCGCGGTCAATCGCTTTCCTGAAGCCTTGTATTTCTCCATAGTATAAAAGATCAGTAAGTTTATACTTGCAGGAGAATTTTGATCCGATTCCCGATTTGTGCTCTGCAATTCGTTTTTTCAAATTGTTTGTCACCCTGACATAAAAAGTATTCCTTTTTTTATTTGATAATATATAAATGAATCCCCTCTTCATGAATTATTATATTTAAGTTGATATTGAAATTCGACAAATTGCTTAATCACTACGGCCTCGTAAATTTATTTTCATTCCTGAAAAACCTTAACTCCAACAAAATAGGCAAATGATCGCTATATCCTCCTTTGTATAAATACCCATTGTACGTCCTGTACGGTTTCCGGCCAGTGTAAGCCTTATCCGGTTCAAATAAAAAGTCATTGCTTAGAATGTTCGATTTGTACGATATTGATTTAGCCAGCAATCCTCCTGATACAATAAACTGATCGAACAGGTACCACTTTCCTTGGAATTTTATTGTTCCAGGAAGCTTGTTTGTCAGAGGGGGAGTGAGGCAGAATAAAGCATCAGCTTGGATGGTATTTCCTGAGGATGAATTTTCGTAATACCAGGAAATTGAAATATTGTCTGTCCCCGGATACTGCTTTCCGAGCCGACCTGCAGGAAATCTGTCTTCTGCCACTGGCATGACTGCTGCCAGTGATTCAGAGATGCTTGCATCCTGAGGCTCATCATTGAAATCGCCCATTATTATGATCCTGCACAATGGATCTGCAGTTAGCAGGCTGTCAGTTAACCGTTTGAGTGTCAGGGCAGCTGTTCTTCTTTTATGTATAGTCTCGGTTTGTCCAGGGTACCTCGACGGCCAGTGATTCACAATCAGGCTTACGGTATCAACATAATTCACAATACCCTTCACATAAAGAATATCTCTTGTTGGATCATCACCTGATTTGAACCCTGAAACATGTATAAATGATTTATCAATTGGCTTGAAAGAATCCGGGAGATAGAGTAAAGTCACATCTATTCCCCTTACATCAGGAGAATCTTTATGAATAATCCGGTATTCAAATTTTGAAAGCGGTGTTTCGTGGATTAACCTTTCAAGCACCCACCTGTTCTCAACTTCAGCCAGTCCGATGATGTCAGGAGGATTCCATCCTGCCGACATTATCACTTTATAAATATTATTCAGTTTACGGTTAAATCTGCTCCAGGTCCAGCCATAAATACCCTGCAGAGTAAACTCCTCATCCAGCGTTAGTGAATCATCAAAAGGATCGAACAAATTCTCAACATTCCAGAACATGATTCTGAGACTGTCAAACTGCATTTTTACTGGCTGATTCTTTGCCACATGGGACTGGCAAAACTGCAGGTAAATTATCAGTAATTGTATAATGCCTGCAATAATTAATGGTTTTGACATAATTCAGGATTGAATGCTTATCTGATACATTAATCCTGAAATATGTCAAATATCGCATCTTAAAAGGTAAAATGTTAATTTCACTGGCCTGGGGACTCTTAAGCTTCAGACTCCACTCTCCCCTAAACCCATGCACACTTGAAGACTCGAGCACCCGGAGGCTCGTAGACTCTTTAGCGAAGCGTATCCCCCTCAACCCTTTCGTAAGCCCCAATGTCCGGACCGGCATCATTCAGGCGGCTGACTCCGAGAATATCAAGATTATAGATAAGGGCATAATCCAATGCACCCCTGTCTTTGGCTGATGAGAGGGTGTCAAGCTGGTAATCATTGTCATCTATGGAGATAAACTTTGGATCCTCGTTATTATATATCGTTTTAAATCGGGTCTGGTCGTTCAGGTTAAATTTTTCAGGATCAATTCTGGTAACGCAATGGTCCAGTTCGTAATTAAGGATAACTCCCGGCAATGAATCGATTTCGAATTCACTGTCCCTGCTTCCATAAATGATGCAATTGCCGAAAAATGCTTTTTCAATTGGCCGGGCCTGGTAATTGTCATTAATATCTTTATAATAGTTTTTCAATATAACTGCCGGTGTGGACCTGGTTGTGAAACGTCCCCAGTAATTTGCTACAGTGCATTGATAAAATTCATAGCTGCCACCAATCATCAAAGCCAGTGCAAACTGCCCGCAATTCCCTATTACACAATTGCTGGCTTTAATGGTCGTTCCAAGCCCTAGAATTCCAACAGCAGACATATTTATTATGATCGAATTGGAAATTTCAAGTGTCGGAGCGTTGTAATTGACCAGGGTATCGGCTTCAATCCCGATGATCCCGTTCTTCATGACGGCATAGTTTATCATGTTATCATGACTTCCAGGCAGAATCCAAAATCCATTCCATTGTCCCGGGATATCCTTGTAAAGCTGTTCCAACCTGTCACCCTGAAAAATAACCGGATTATCTTTAGTGCCGTTGACAATCAAAGATCCGGCAACATACAGACTCGAATTGCGATGAAAATGAACAATAACGCCTTCGTCGATTGTCAGAACCTCATTTGTATCTACCATCATTGAATTGAATACAAGGTAAGGCTTATCGTTGGTCCATGTTTCACTCCCGATAATCTCGCCATTGATAAAGTGAACATCCTGTCCCCATGCCACCAGGTTAATATCCTGTACATTCCCGTTCGTTATAAATATAATTGAATCCTGGATCAGCAAAAGTGAATCGGCATTATTAGGATACAGCGTAACCCCAACAAAAATGTAAATTGAATCTTTTGGTGGGATCTCAATATCTGATGCACTATTTCCCGGCATTCCATCTATGTTTAGCCTGAACACAGATTCCTGTCCTCCTGCAAGTTCAATTGAAGATATTTTCAATGGTTGGTTGTACCGGTTATATACCCTCAGTTGTTTTGTCGCAGATCCTATTGTAGTAAAAATCGTATCGAAATAAACAGTATCAGCGGAAAAGCGAAGTTTTGCATCAGGATCTTTAATTACTTCAAGCTTTTCGCAGGAAAAGAAACCGGTAACTGCAACGATAATTAAGAGATATATTGTTTTTTGGACCATAGACACAAAATCCGGGCAAAAATAATCATTCCTTCTGAACCGGATATTATTCAAATAAATAGATAACGGGATAATTCAGGATTAATTACGAGAAATAAAATAGAAAACCAATAGTAAACTTTCAATAGATCAACCAGTTATTTTTCTTTAATAAATATCTCTCATATCCAAATCCATTTACCGAAACCACAATCCTGAAATTCCCAAATCCGGAAAAGAGTTCATTCAATCTGAAGATCATGGATCTGACAGGTAAGGTTTTGTTGGAAATTGGGGACATCACTGGAACAGAATTTCTCCTGAATAGGTATGATCTGCAAAAAGGCTATTATATTATCGACCTGAGGGGGGACAACATCTATCGTGGAAGTATTATTGTATAATAAACTTAAGAGGGTTATAGTTCGGAGTTCGGAGTTCGGAGTTCGGAGTTCGGGGTTCGTAGTTGTTGGGCCTCATCTATTGGTTCCCGGGCCTGGTTTCCTATATTTGATTTTAGATTAATTGTCGGCCATATCAAAAGGATTCTCCAAATTTAAATTTCTATCTTTGAAGCCTCCTGTTTAAGCCCGATAATAATGATCAAGAAAATTGTTCTGTCGTTTACAGTTCCGTTAATCCTTTTTTTTATGTCCAGTTGCACTCCTGACAAAGCCGATCTGATTGTTTACAATGGTAATATATATACCATTGATAAGAATTTTTCAATCGCTGAGGCTATCGCTGTCAAAGATGGTAAGATCCTTGCAGCAGGGAAAAACATGGATATCATGGACAGATTCCAGGCAGACCAGGAAATTGATGTTCATGGGAATTATGTCTATCCCGGATTGATTGATGCACATTGCCATTTCTTTGAATATGGACTTTCCCTTCATACTGCTGACCTGACCGGAACTAAATCCTTTGATGATGTACTGAAAATTCTTCAGGAACACTCACAGAAATTTCACTCGGAATGGTTGATTGGGAGAGGATGGGATCAGAATGACTGGGAAAAAAAGGAATTCCCTTCCAATAAAAAGCTCAATGAATTATTTCCCGGCAGGCCTGTCTTAATAACACGGATTGACGGGCATGCGGCACTTGCAAGTTCAGAAGCTTTGAAAAGAGCTGGAATTTTTCCAGGAAGGCAGGTTAACGGAGGAACAATCATTGCCAGGAATGGAAAACTTACCGGACTACTTGTGGATAATGCCATTGACCTTGTACGCAGGATTATTCCTGAACCTGATGATGCGAATAAAATATCTGGCCTGCTGAAAGCCCAGGAAAATTGCTTTGCGGTCGGGCTTACCAGTGTTCAGGATGCAGGCCTCGGATATGATGCTTTGCAACTGATAGATTCCCTTCAAACTGCAGGATCCCTGAAAATGAGGGTTTATGGAATGCTATCACCAGGTGAACGCAATTTTGAGGGATACATGTATAAAGGAATCTATAAAACAGATTATCTCAATGTAAGGTCACTTAAGTTATATGTCGATGGTGCCCTGGGGTCAAGAGGTGCTCTTCTTTCTGAGTCGTATACAGATGATCCCGGCAATTATGGCCTCCTTACCTCAGACATTGAGGACCTGATCAACGATAGCAAGCTGGCATACGAGTATGGTTACCAGGTTAATACACATTGTATTGGTGACAGCGCAAACCGGATCATGCTTAAAATTTATGGTGATATTCTTCAGGTGAAAAATGACCGGAGATGGAGAATTGAACATGCCCAGGTTGTTCATCCTGATGATTTTAAATTATTTGGGCAGTACAGTATAATACCATCTGTGCAGCCAACGCATGCAACTTCCGATATGTACTGGGCAGATGAAAGGCTTGGAAAAGACAGGATTTTCGGTGCATATGCCTATAAAGATCTCCTGGAACAGAACGGCTGGATCGCGGACGGAAGCGATTTTCCGGTTGAATCAATTAATCCTCTCCTGGGATTCTATGCAGCCGTAACCCGACAGGATACCAAAGGATTCCCGGAAGGGGGATTCATGCCTGAACAAAGACTTACCAGGGTAGAAGCACTTAAAGCAATGACAATCTGGGCAGCAAAAGCCGCTTTTGAAGAGAATGAAAAAGGAAGCATTGAACCAGGAAAATTCGCCGATTTTATTATCACCGATAAAGATATCATGGCCATACCGGTTTCTGAGATACCAGGCGTTGCAATCAGAATAACCTACTCCGGGGGCAGGCAGGTATTTCCCCCAATCCCTTGATAAGACCGAGTTGAATTTAATCCTCTATTTAATCAGGTTTTTCCTGCCGTTTATAGTTTTAAAGGCCTGCCAGCCCAGAAATCAAGCATCTTTGTGTAGAAAATATATTCGTATTTTACCTGAAGAAGGTCTGATTGCGCTTTGATAAGGTTATTCTTGGCAAGGTTATAATCCACGGCACTGACCATGCCCACATTATATTTCTCCTGTGTATAACTGAAAGCCTCTTCCATTGATTTCACTGATTCCAGGTTTGCTTCATAATTTTTAAGCGCTGCATTGGCATCATTATATGACTGTTGAATATTTTTATACATTATTTGCCTGGTCTGGTCAAGGTTAACTTTTGCGTCAAGCATTGAGATCTTGGCCTGGCTTATCTGGTTCTGCATGTTCCACCTGTTGAACAGGGGTATCTCCAGCGAAAAAGAAAGCTGCTGATAGCCTTTATCCTGCAGTTGTTCCTGCCATCTGTATGGAGCTGCAGGGTCCTCAGGGTTTACTGAGATATCACTGTATAAAGTATAATACAGATATCTTGCTGAAAGAGAAGGGAACCTCCCACCCCTTGCTGCTGAAAGCCCTCTCTTGGCACCTTTCAGGGAGTATTCTGCACTTTTTACCATAGGCATCACCTTAAGGGCATCACTGTATATGCTATCTATCGGCCTTAATTCACTTGCATCCCCAATTTCCAGCTGTGGAGTTACTATTGCGAACAGCTTCATTTCAGAAGGTTCAAGGTCCATGAATTGTATAAGATTAAGGTAGGATGTCTCAAGCTCATTTCTTGCACCTACAACACTGGCTGCCTCTTTTGCTTCCTGGGCCTGAATTTCATACAGATCTCCCCTTGACAGGTTGCCGACTTCAACCAATCTTTTATTCTTTTCAACCTGCTGGCGGGTTATTGCGAGCTGATCTTCAGCTATCTTGACCAATTCGGTATTCAGAAGGATCTGAAGATATGATCCGCCTATTGAAATAGTAATGTTGTTTTTCAGCGACTCAACATCCTGCAACCGGGCCATAAGATTATAACTGTTCTGCCTGATAGCAAAATAATTGGATAATCCGGAAAATAAGTTCAAACGGCTTTCAACTCCAACATTTCCATCTTCGAAAGCCTGGTCGACATATTCATATGTATCGAAATTGGGAGCCCGTCCTTTATTAAATGTATAATTACCGAAAGCATTCGCAGTTGGCAGGGTCTGGAACCAGGCATTCAGTACATTGCTTTCAGCTGAACGCACCTTCAGGTTCTCTCTCTGGATCTGAAGGTTGTTATCATAAGCATAATTAATACACTCCTCAAGCGTCCACTGTCTCTGCGCATTAATAGCAAATGCATGCAAAACAACAATACCTGAAATTATAATTGATCTGAATTTCAACATTGCCAGAAATTAAATTAATCAGCGTTTCAAACTATCTTCGTTTTCTTTTCCGGTAAAGCACCTGGATATATTTTGCATTTTCAAAAGGGGTGTAGATCTGCATGATTTCCCACTCTTTGTCATAGCTCTCAATTGCTTTTTTTAACCTGGCAATCCTGGCCAGCGAATTGTGCACTTCATCATCCTTCTTTGTCAGCTCATCATCTACGTCCCAGGGAAATGAGACCACCCTGAAATTATATTCAATCTCTTCACCACCAACCTTAAGCAGGATGCTGGCGATCTGGTCTTCACCGAAATTTGGAATAGGAACGCAAAGGTCTTTCATGTTAGTAGATTTTAATCATCAATGATATTTCTTTATTTAATGTTTTACGGAATCATGGAAGAAATGTCTCAAAAGACAAATGTGCTCAAATGTCTCAAAACATTTCAATTTCTCAAGTAATCCCGGCTCGATTTAGTTATAGGAAATACTGGAGAATTGGAATATTTGAATAAAAGAAATTAAAATTTTCTCTTTTTGAGTACTCCCCTGTTCTATCATTTCATTATTCCATCATTCCAGTATTCCATTCTTCGTTCAAAGAACATGTTTTATATTCTCGGTCACGATATGCCCATCGAACAGGTGTACTATCCTGTGCGCTTTTTCAGCATCGGTTGGCGAGTGGGTGACCATTACGACAGTTGTGCCATCCTTATTAAGCTCTGACAAAAGGTTCATCACTTCCTCGCCATTGGCTGAATCAAGGTTACCTGTTGGTTCATCTGCCAGAATCAGTTTTGGTTTTGTTACAACTGCCCGGGATATTGCCACTCTTTGTTGCTGTCCTCCGGAAAGCTGCTGCGGGAAATGTTTTTTCCGGTGTGCAATTTTCATCCTGTCAAGTACCTCATTGACTTTCTTTTTCCTTTCGGCTGATGAGACCTTCATATAAAGCAATGGCAGCTCAACATTTTCATACACTGTCAGCTCATCAATCAGGTTAAAGCTCTGGAATACAAAGCCGATGTTTCCTTTGCGCAGGTTTGTTCTTTGCCTTTCCCTGAATTTGGACACTTCAACGCCATTAAAATACAGGAATCCGCTTGTAGGATTATCAAGCAATCCGACAATATTCAAAAGCGTGGACTTGCCGCATCCTGACGGCCCCATTATGGCCACAAAATCGCCATCCTGGACATCCATAGTAACTTTATTCAAGGCCGTAGTTTCAACCTCGTCGGTCCTGAAAATCTTTGTTAATTCTTCTGTCTTTAGCATCGTTTTAGATATTAATTAATTTATAAATTATCATGCTTTGAACATGGAGCATGGAGCATGGAGCAGAGAGCAGAGA
>Ga0153915_10005382_pt1 | contig 11900 bp, 9 predicted proteins | sample Opewatmetagenome_2_FD_107003 | JGI IMG/M metagenome (GOLD analysis project Ga0153915, IMG submission 107003) | Freshwater wetland microbial communities from Ohio, USA - Open water 3 Core 3 Depth 3 metaG | ecosystem: Environmental > Aquatic > Freshwater > Wetlands | place: USA: Ohio, Lake Erie...
AGCAAGTGGGCGCGGTTCTTCCACGCTTACGTGATCGGCTGGAGCTACATCGCGTCGATCTCGATCGGCATGCTGTGGCTCGTGCTGCTGCACCACCTCGTGCGCGGCCGCTGGGCCACGGTGGTGCGCCGCATCGCCGAGGCGATGACCGGCGCGTTCCCGCTGATCTGGATCGCCGGCCTCGGGTTCGTGATCCCGGTGGTCGCCGGGTACCAGGACCTCTACTACTGGGCGCACCCCGACGCGCACAACGCGCTGCTCAACCCGACGCTGCAGCACAAGCTCGGCTGGCTGTCGCCGGGCGCGTTCCTCGCGAAGTACCTCGTGTACGGCGCGATCTACATCGCGATCTCGAGCTACTTCGCGAACCAGTCGAAGAAGCAGGACGAGACCGGTGATCCGGCGATCTCGGTCAAGCTGCGCCGCGCCGCGGGCCCGGCGATGATCCTCTACGCGTTCACGACCTGCGGGCTCGCGTTCGACATCCTGATGTCGCTCGCGCCGAAGTGGTACTCGACGATCTACGGCGTGACGTTCTGGGGCTCGGGCTGCGTCGGCGCGTTCGCGGCGCTCGCGCTGATCGTGCTGTGGATCCAGCGCAACGGCCGCCTCGTGCACTCGATCAACGAGGAGCACTATCACGACATCGGCAAGTGGATGTTCGCCTTCACGTTCTTCTGGGCGTACACCGCGTTCTCGCAGTTCATGCTGCAGTGGTACGGCAACATGCCGGAGGAGACCGTCTGGTACAAGTACCGGATGTTCGGCGAGTGGCAGTGGGTGAGCATCGCCATCCTCGTCGGCTACTGGGCGTTCCCGTTCGTGTTCCTGATGTCGCGGTGGACCAAGCGGATCGTGCCGTCACTCGTGTTCTTCGCGGTGTGGCAGCTGGCGTTCCACTGGCTCGATCTCTACTGGAACGTGATGCCGAGCTACGACTGGGACGTCTCGTTCCACGAGAACACCCGCATCGTGACCGGACCGCTCATGGGCCCGATCGCACACCACCACGTCGGCTTGTCTGCGGTCGACTTCACGGTATGGATCGCCCTGGTCGGCATCCTCATCGCCGGCATCGGACGCAAGCTCACCGGCAACCTCATCCCGGTGAAGGATCCGACGCTCGGCATGTCCCTCGCCCACGAGCAGCTCTAGGAGAAGGCAAGGCAAATGTCCGGACCCAAGCGCAACCCAGACAAGCTCAACACGATCGGCGTTGTCGTCGTCGGTATCTGCGGCGCAGTGATGGTCTACGTGACGATCGTCGCGCTGCAGGCCTTCTACATGAACGACACGTCCGAGATCCAGACGATGGCCGATTACGGCGGCCAGGACACCCTGGCGAAGGGCCACAAGGCCGACGAGCTCCGCAACATCAGCGAGGCCGCGTCGAACGCCGGTGGCACCTACCGCATCCCGATCGAGGCGGCGATGAAGCTCGTCGTCGAGGACGCGAAGAGCGATCCGTCGCACCTCGTCCCGGCGCTGCCGCCGTCGACAAAGGCGACGATCGAGCCGCAGTTCGGCCGTCCCAAGGCGCTCGGTACCGCTCCGGCGCCCGCTCCTGAGGGCGGCGCGGCTCCGGCGGGCGGCGCGGCTCCGGCAGGTGCGGGCTCGGCGGCGGGGGCTGCAGGTTCCGCAGCACCGATGACTCCGACGGGCTCCGGCCCGACCGCCCCGCTCGCCGCGCCCACGCGCGAGGGGGCACAACCCACCCGCGCCGGTTCGGCCGCAGCTCATCCGTGATCCGCAACGCCCTGCTCGTACTCGCCGGCGTTCTCGCCTCGGCGCAACCGGTGCTCGCGCACCCGGACGAGCAGGGTGCACCCGAAGCCCCGCGGCCCGATGATCGACAGGCCGGCGAGGCAGGCGACAACGAGGTCCTCGCGCCTCCGCCGACGTACCAGGCGAGCAAGGTCGCCGTCGACGAGAAGCTCGGCGCCAAGGTGCCGGTCGATGCGTGGTTCCGCACCCAGGACGGCAAGCTCGTCACGCTCGGCAGCGTGCTGGCGCCCAAGGGGAAGCCGGGCGAGCTTGCCTCGACCGGCGAGGCGGACCTTCCGACGATCCTGACGTTCAACTACAGCGACTGCCCGATGCTGTGCAGCCTGCAGCTCAACGGGCTGTCGAACGTCCTGCCGCAGATCGCGCAGAAGCAAGACGGCGCGGTCCTCCGGCTCGGCTCGCAGTTCCGCATCGTCACGATCGATCTCGAGCCGAGCGAGAAGCTCGAGAAGATGGCCCGGATGCGCGAGAAGTACATCGCGCGCCTACCGGCAGACCAGCAGGACGCCGCTCGCAAGGGCTGGACCTTCCTCGTGGCCGCGATGCCGGGCGATGGCGAGTCAATTCGCCGCGTCGCAGATTCGGTCGGATTCACGTACACGTATCTTCCGGAGCGCGCGGAATACGCACATCCCGCGGCGCTGATCTTCCTCAGCGTGAAAGGCACGGTCACTCGCTACGTGTACGGCATCGAGTTTGAACCGCAGGTCATGCGTGACTCCATCTTCAAGGCAGGCGCCAGCGAGCCAGCCTCCGCGATCGGCTTCATGAACCGCTGCTACCACTTCGATCCGGACGCGAACAATCATTCGCGTGCCGGCGTGCTCGCGTTGCGCGTTGGCGCGGCGGGCTTTGTCGTTCTGCTGTTGTCGGGGCTCGGCGTGATGCACGTCATCCGCAAGAACCGGCCGCTCCATCCAAAAGGCAATCGGGTATGACAAACCTCATCCGTTCCCTCGTCGTGACCATGGTGGTCGCGTGGGCAGGTTCGGCTGCCGCGCAGACCGCAGCAGGACCGGGTGGTCCTGGATCCGCGGGCGCCGTCGGCAGCGCCGCCACGCCTGACACGACACCGACCGGAACCGCGCCGGCCGCTCCGGCGACGGCGCCGGCCGCGGGTGCTGCGCCGGCTGCAGCGCCGGCCCCAGCGCCGGCCGCGAGCGGCGGCATCGCCTGGTACGACAAGCTCGCGAACAAGGAGATCGAGGAGGAGGGCACGTTCTGGATGCCCAAGTCGGTCAACGTGGCGGCCGACGACTCCGACAAGATGTTCTATGCGGTCCTCGCGCTGTCGATCTTCTTCTTCATCGGCATCACGGCCGCGGTCGTCTACTTCGTGATCAAGTATCGCCACCGCCCGGGCCACAAGGCGATGCCGTCGGCGGCCCACAACGACGCGATGGAGATCACCTGGACGGTGATCCCGACGATCATCACGGTGTTCCTGTTCTGGTACGGCTGGCGCTCGTACATCCGCGTCGTGACCCCGCCCCAGAAGGCCGTCGAGATCGACGTCCTCGCGTGGCGCTGGAACTGGCAGTTCACGCACGCCAACGGCGTCACCGACTCGGACCTCCACGTCCCCGTCGATACGCCGGTGCGCCTCGTCATGACGTCGAAGGACGTCCTCCACTCGTTCTACTCGCCCGTGATGCGCGTCAAGCAGGACATCGTTCCGCGTCGCTACACGTACGCGTGGTTCCAGGCGACCAAGCCCGGCACCTACCGTCTGACCTGCGCGGAGTACTGCGGGACGTCGCACGCGCAGATGGCGTGCCTGCAGACCGACAAGAACACCGGCGCGTGTCTGCGTCGCGCGGTGGTCGTCGTCCACGAGAAGGGCGACTACGAGCGCTACCTCGCGGACAAGGAGCAGGAGTCGACGAGCCTGCCGCCCGAGGAGCTCGGCCGCAAGCTGTACGAGAAGAAGGGCTGCAACGCCTGCCACACGATCGACGGCACGCCGCGCGTCGGCCCGTCGTTCTTCCACGACTTCGGCACGACCGTCCCGCTGGCGGATGGCTCGAAGGTCCAGATGGACGAGAACTACATCCGCGAGTCGCTGATGTCTCCGCAAGCCAAGGCGCGTCCCGGCTTTCCGCCGTCGATGCCGTCATTCGAGGGCCAGCTGAAGGAAAAAGAGATTCAGGGCCTGATCGCTTTCATCAAGTCGCTGAAGTGAGGAACTGACATGGCGACCCCAGCAGCAAAACGCATCCATGGGCCCGTCTCGGAGCCCGACTTCATGAACGTCACCAAGGGCATTCGCTCCTGGCTCATCACGCTCGATCACAAGCGGATCGGCATGATGTACCTGTTCGGCATCCTCATCTCGTTGCTCGTCGGCGGCGCCTTCGCGCTGATCGTGCGCACCGAGCTGTTCCTGCCGGGCAAGCAGCTGGTCGCGGGTGACACCTACAACCAGTTCTTCACGCTGCACGGCGCGGTGATGGTCTTCCTCGTGATCATCCCCGGCATCCCGGCGGCACTCGGCAACATCATCATGCCGATCCAGCTGGGCGCGCCGGACGTCGCGTTCCCGCGCCTCAACCTCGCGTCGTTCTATCTCTGGGTGTCAGGCGCGATCCTGCTCGTCCTGACAATCCCGTTCGGGAGCCTCGATACCGGCTGGACGCTCTACACGCCGTACAGCCTCGAGTCGAAGACGCCGGTGCTCATCGCGGTGTGCGGTGTCTTCCTCCTCGGCTTCTCGTCGATCTTCACCGGCCTGAACTTCATCGTCACGATCCACAAGTTCCGCCCGCAGGGCATGGGCTGGTTCCAGCTGCCGCTCAACGTGTGGGCGATCTACGCGACCGGCATCATGCAGGTGCTCGCGACGCCGGTCCTCGGCATCACGGTGCTCCTCCTCGCCGTCGAGCGGTTCGCGCACATCGGCATCTTCGACCCGACGCTCGGTGGCGACCCGGTGCTGTTCCAGCACTTCTTCTGGTTCTACTCGCATCCGGCGGTCTACATCATGATCATCCCGGGCATGGGCGTGATCAGCGAGCTGATCTCGACCTTCTCGCGCAAGCCGATCTTCGGCTACCGGTTCATCGCGTACTCGTCGATCTCGCTCGCGCTGCTGTCGTTCCTCGTGTGGGGCCACCACATGTTCGTGTCGGGCCAGTCGCGGCTCGCGAACATGGTGTTCTCGGCCCTGACCTTCACCGTCGGTATCCCGTCGGCGATCAAGGTCTTCAACTGGGTCGCGACGCTCTACAAGGGCGACATCCGGCTCAAGACGCCGATGCTCTACGCGCTCAGCTTCCTGCTGCTGTTCACGATCGGCGGCCTCACCGGTCTGTTCCTCGGCATCCTGTCGGTCGACGTCCACCTGCACGACACCTACTTCGTCGTCGCGCACTTCCACTACGTGATGATGGGCTCGACGCTCGTCGCGTTCCTCGGCGCGCTGCACTACTGGTGGCCGAAGTTCACGGGCCGCATGTATCCCGAGTCACTTGGCAAGATCTGCGCGATCGGCGTGTTCTTCGGGTTCAACCTGACGTTCCTGCCGCAGTTCGTCATGGGCTCGCGCGGCATGCCCCGTCGCTACTGGGACTACGACCCGCACTACCAGATCTACCATCAGCTCTCGACGGTCGGTGCGTTTGTCCTCGGCATCTCGATCTTCATCAGCGTCATGTACCTGTTCGCGTCGTTCAAGAACGGCCCGAAGGCGCCGCGCAACCCGTGGGGTGGCAGCTCGCTCGAGTGGCAGGCCCCGACGCCGCCGACGCTCTACAACTTCGAGAAGCCGCCCGTCCTGCACGAGCTCTACAACTACGACGACATCGTCGAGGTCGAGCCGGACGTGTGGGAGCGCATCACGCCGACCGAGGTCGAGCCCGCCGTGGCCGACGAGATCGCGAAGAAGACCGGCACTGCGACCGAGCACACCGCGGGAGCCACCGAGGCCGACAAGGCCGCCGCGATGATTCACGCAAAGGCCGAGGAGGTCAAAGCGGAGTCCAAGCTCGACGAGAGCTCGCGCGCCAAGCCGCTCGACCCGGCCAAGCTCCCCGACGAGATCGAGATCGCGAAGAAGGTCGCCGGCGCCGGCGAGCTCGTTCCCGCCGAGCAGAAGCTCGCCGAGGCCGAGGCCGAGGCCAAGGCGAAGGCAGCGGAGCCTGCAAAGGAAGAGTCCGATAAGGAGAAGAAATGAGCACGGCGCACGACGCTCATCACGATGACCACGGCCATGGCCACCATGGCTCTCGGTTCATCCAGCACCACTACGACGACGCCCAGCACCAGTTCGATGCCGGCAAGCTAGGCATCTGGATCTTCCTGGCGCAGGAGGTGCTGTTCTTCTCCGCGTTGTTCGTCGCGTACATCCTGTACCGCGTCCACCACGGCGAGCTGTACAGCTACGCGCACAAGTACCTCGACGTGAAGTACGGCGCGATCAACACCGCGATCCTGATCTTCTCGAGCCTCACCGCCGCGTGGGCGGTGCGCTGTGCGCAGCGCAACGAGCGCGCGGGCCTGATCCTCTGCCTCGCCACCACGATCGCGTGCGCGTTTGGCTTCCTCGGGATCAAGTACATCGAGTACAGCCACAAGTATCACGAGCAACTCCTGTTCGGCCGGTACTTCGATCCGTGCGTCAGCCCGGGTGGTAACGAGTTCATCACGAAGAGCAACGACTGCCCCGGTTCGAAGGGCTCGGTGCACTGGGACTTCGGCGCCGGCAAGGCGACCGAGGGTTGCTACGAGAGCTCGACGATCGATCAGGATCCGCAGACCGAGGGCGTCCAGGCGGACTGCCAGGTGTTCGAGACCAAGGTCCGCATCGCGCGCGGGGCCGACGGCAAGGAGACCGTCACCGAGACGAGCCGCAAGCCGATCGCCGAGCGCTGCCACGAGTGGTCACTCGAGGAGGCCGAGGCCGAGGCCGAGGGCGGCAAGCAGGAAGCGCCCGAGAAGTTCCCGTGCTGGAAGCCGTCGTATCAGCCCGCCGTGTGCCCCGATCTCACCGATGCGACGGCCCGCGCCAAGGGCACGGCCGCTCGCCCGCAGGTCGGTATCCTCGTCGAGTACGGTGACCACGAGGAGCGCGGTGAGGACATCGTGATCAAGGCGGAGTGCAAGCCCGCGCCGAAGGTCACCAAGGAGCTCGACATCCTCGGCACCCCCGAGCACCCGATGCAGCTCGGCAAGCCGACGATCGTCAAGTCGCACGAGCTGACGACGCACGAGCGGCACGAGCTCGAGGCGATGGGACCGCCACCCGACCACACGAACATGTTCTTCACGATCTACTTCGCGATGACGGGCCTGCACGGCATCCACGTCTTCGCCGGCATCCTCGTGTTCATGTGGCTGCTCATCCGCGCCCTCAAGGGCCACTTCACTCCGGACTACTTCGGACCGATCGACTATGCCGCGCTGTACTGGCACATCGTCGACTTGATCTGGATCTTCCTCTTCCCGCTCCTCTACCTCATCCACTGAGGGCACCATGGCAAGCGCAGCTGAACATCACGACGATCACGACCATGGCCTGGCGCACGTCGCGTCGATCAAGACGCTCGTCGCCACCGGTGGCACGCTCCTCTTCCTCACACTCGTGACGGTGCTCGCGACGAAGATCGACTTCGGCGCGAACATCAACCTCGCGATCGCGATGGTGATCGCGGTGACGAAGGCGACGCTCGTCATCCTCTTCTTCATGCACCTTCGGTACGACCGCTTGTTCCACTCGGTCGTGTTCGTCAGTGCGCTCCTCGGCGCGGCGCTGTTCGTGGGCTTCACGCTGATGGATACCGGCCAGTACCAGCAGACGAACATCTGGAACCCGAGCGCGCCGCCGGTCGCTCCGATCGGCCCGCGTCCGACGACGGGCGGCTAGACACGCCAGCGCCGGCGACGCCGCCGGATCACGAACGTCACGGTCAGCGCGAGGACGATCATGTCGAGGCGGACGCGATGGTGCGTGCTGCAGTCGCCACAACAGCCGCCGCTGTCGTTCGACGTGTCCTGGTAGCAGTCGCGCGTGGGCGGCACACGGACCTCGTGCGTCTCCTCGATCACCTCGTGGTAGTTGACGTCGGGATAGACCCGCGTCGCGATCGGATCCTCGTCGGGAGATTGCTGTGCCGCGAGCGTGAGCACCTGGCGCGTCACGTACGTGCCCATCGTGAAGCTCGTCGGCGCCGAGAACACGATCTGCGCGCCGGGGAACTCGTACGTGCCGTCGGCAGCGACGTAGACGGTGAGCGACAGCCCGGGATTCTCGGCCGCCGCCAGCGCCGTGGGCAGGCGCAGCTCGCTACCGGCCCACGTGATCGCGAGCGGGTAGGCGGTCGAGTCCACCACCGACGACGACAGGCGCGCCGCGACGACGTGATAGCCGCGCATCAGGTACGGCACGACGGCATCGACGTCCGCGTCGCTGTACGCGAAGCCGACTTGATCGAGCCATTGCACGAGCTGCGCGCGATCGGCCGGCTGCACGCGGAGGACGTCGTACGGGCCGATCGTCTCGACGACAACGCCGCCGTCGGTGGTGTCGGACCCGCCGCCGTAGCCCGGCGGATCCCACGTCGGCGCTGGCGCGCATCCGCCGCCGGTATCGCCGCCTCCGCCGCAGCCCGCCTGATCCTCGGTGCACACCGGCGCGAGAGATGGATCGACGACCTCGACCTCGTGGACGACGTGCTCGGGTCCGGTCAGCGACGGCAACACGCCGAACGCACCGGGCGTCACGTCGACGAACGGGCGCGACGGCGTCACGTAGAGCATCGCGAACTGCGACGGGAGCTGGAACGCGTGGATGTACGGCGCGACGATCATCGTCACCGCGTCGCCGGGGATCATCGTGCAGGTCGTGCCCGCATCTGCCACGCCGCCGTCGATGCCCGCATCTGCCGCCGCATCGGCCGGCGCATCGATCGCGGCATCCCCGACGCCCGCGTCGACCCCGCCATCCGGCGTCGAGCAGCCGACGATGACGTCGTGCCGTTTGACGAGGAGTACCGCATCGTCGTCGACGTTCGGCGGGATCTGGTCTCCTTGCGCGAGGACGCGCGCGATCGCAAATCCGATGGCCCACTGCACTCATCACGCCACTTCATGGTGCGGGCCAGACGCGCGTGAAGGATCTCGCACGGTTGGGCGTCTGGCCTTTCGACGGAGTCGAGAGGGCAGGGCGAAAATGTCGCGCTCGCTACTCGGCGAGCTGATCTTCGATCGCCTCGGCGATCGCGTCCGCGAGCTGGGCCTGGACGCGCTCCTGGGCGAGCTCCTTGCCCTCGAGCGGATGATCGATGAAGCCGACCTCGACGAGCACCGCCGGCATCGTCGCGCCGAGCAGTACGTGCTGCGAGTCTTGCCGCACGCCGCGGTTGCCGTCTGCACCGCGCCGCGCCTCCAGCGACTTCTGCATCCGCGCGGCGAGCTCGGCCGAATCCCACTGCGCGGCCCCGCGCTCGACATCGTCGAGCACGAGCGCGGTCTCGCGATCGACACCGGGTCTCGGCGTCATCGCCTCGCTGCGAAGGGCGCGCGCATCGATGTCCAGGCCTCTGGCCGTCAGGACGTAGGTCTCGTAGCCGCGCTGGCTCCGGGTGGGAGATGCGTTGGCGTGGATGCTGACGAACACGTCCGCCGGCAGCGTGTTCGCGATCTCGACCCGCTGCCGCAGGGTCAGCGTGCGATCGGCGGTCCGCGTCAAGGTGACCTCGATCCCGCGCTCCCGCAGGCGGGCGGCGACCTCGTTCGCGAGGATAAGTGTCAGGTGTTTCTCGCGAAGGCCGGGGGGGCCGCCCTCGGCGCCGAGGTTGGACCCGCCATGACCGGGGTCGAGGACGACCCGGGGCCTGGCCAGCGCGCTACTTGCGAGCAGCGCTGTCAGCACACATGCAAGCTGAAACCTCACCCGAAAATTCTCGCGTGCCGTCGGGGCGGGGCCCAGTTTTCGCACTCGCCACACAAAAGGCGCGAACCAGGTGGGGCAATCGCGAACCCTTGCTTGACCCCAACTACCCACAACGCTACGTTTTTCCGGTTGTCTGCGCGGCGTTCTGCAGGGGGTGTAGCCCCCGTACACATCCTGCTGCTCGTCGCCTTCCTCGAGGTCGCGATCAATCGAGTCGCCGTGCCCATGCTGCGCCCGGCGAGAGGCACGCCGCCGACATGGCACACGGTCCTCGATTACAGCGGTCTGTTCCTCTTCTACTTCACCGGCACGCTCGCCGCGTTCCTGGTCGGCGCGCACGTCGTCCGCAACCTGCGTTCGCAGCCGAGCGTTCGCGAGCTGATCGCGCAGATCGCGCTCGCGCTCGCGGCGCTGCTCGCGGCGATTCCGCTCGTCGTACACGCGCCGTCGGCGCTGAGCTTCCCGCTCGAGCTCGCATTCGCGGCGTCGATCGTCGCCTTGCTCGTCAGCGCGTTCGGACGCGAACGAGATCTGGGCGCGCAGCTCGGCCTCGCGTCGCTCGCGATCCCGCTGTTCGTCCACACGGCCGCGGTGATCGGCGCGAAGTACGTCTGGCCGGAAGGCGCGTTCGACGGTCCCGGCACGACGGTGACGCGCATGGGCGTGATGGCGCTCAGCATCGCCGCGCTGATCTCGCCCTACGTGTTCGCGCCGCGGCCGTTTGCGCGCGCCGTCACGCGACCGGGTCCGGTCGTGTTCGCGATGGGCATCGCGGCGCTCGGCGCGGTGATCGCTCGAACGTGGTACTCGCATGTCGCGAAGGGCGCGACGCTGGCGATCGGCGTCGAGCTCAGCCAGGGCCAGGCCGATCCGCGCCTCGCACTGTACCTGCTCGCGATCGCGACGCTCGCCTGGACCCTGTCGTCGTGCGCGTTCGCGCAGAGCCCTGCACGCCGTCAGATCGGCGCGGGCATCGCGTTCGTCGTGCTCGGTGGCTATGGCTTCCGCTGGCCGCATCATTACCTGCTGCCGCTGCTCGGCATGGCGCTCGTCGCCGAGGCGGTCCGCCGCGTTCGCGAGGAGGAGCTGTCGGCGCTTCCGGTCGCGAGCGACACGCCTCCGATCGCCGACGCGGCATGGTCGGCCTACATCGCCAGCGTCAAGGCGGGCCTCGAGCGGACGCTCTCGGATGTTCACACGCTGACGACACGCGGTGAGGGCGGTCTGTCGTCGTCGGTGATCGTCGGCGAGAAGGATGGCATACAGGTGCGCACGCGCATCGAGCGCATCGACGGCGGCGTGATCGCGCTCGATGTCGTGCTCGGTCGCGAGATCGACGAGGTGCGCGGCGCCACCCTGACGCTGTGGGCGATTCCGCCGCGTGCACTCGGCGTCAACCCCGCGGGACCGCCGGCGGCGCCGGTGTTCAAGACCGGCGACATCGGGTTCGACGAGCGCTTCAAGAGCCGCGGCAACCGGCAGTCCCTCGACACGCTGCTCGACGACGGGCTGCGTGCGCGCGTCATCGCCACGCTCGATGGCTGGCTGGCGTACTGGGCGCCCGAGGCGCTGCGCTACCGCGTGTATCCCGGCCGCGGCGCGCCGCTCGATCATCCGATGCCGCTGTCCGATCTCGCGCTCGGCCGCACGGCGACGCCCGATCGCCTCGTTGCCGTCGTCGAGCTGCTCGTCGAGATCGCGGCGCGCGGCGTCGCTCGTCAGGCTCCGGCGCAGCCCGTCGCGCTCGACGTCGAGGCACCATGAAGCACCTCGCATGCGTCCTGCTCGCGGCCTGTGCGCCGGTGACCTACGAGGCGCCGACCCCGACCTGGGTCGATGACACGAGCACGATCGAGCCCAGGACACCGACGCCGATCGCCGATCATTATCGCGACGTCGCGACCACCATCATCGCCGCCGCGCGCAAGGATCGCGGCGCGTACAGGAAGCTGTCCGAGCTGACCGACAAGATCGGCAACCGGCTCTCCGGCTCCGCCGCGCTCGACAAGGCAATCGCGTGGGCCGCGACCACGATGCAGGCCGACGGCCTCGACGTGCGGACCGAGAAGGTGATGGTCCCGCACTGGTGGCGCGGCACCGAGATGGCGTCGGTCATCTCTCCGGTCGCGCGTGACCTGCACGTGCTCGCGCTCGGCGGCAGCGTGTCGACGCCCGCGGGTGGCATGACCGCGCCGGTGATCGTTGTCCACGACTGGAAGGAGCTCGA
>Ga0153915_10005383_pt1 | contig 11899 bp, 9 predicted proteins | sample Opewatmetagenome_2_FD_107003 | JGI IMG/M metagenome (GOLD analysis project Ga0153915, IMG submission 107003) | Freshwater wetland microbial communities from Ohio, USA - Open water 3 Core 3 Depth 3 metaG | ecosystem: Environmental > Aquatic > Freshwater > Wetlands | place: USA: Ohio, Lake Erie...
CAGTGCCGGCATCGCTACGGCGCAGCCGCGATCGGCGACTACGTGGTGAGCGGCGCCAACGGCGCGGACGACGTGCTGGCGGTTCTCCTCCTGGCGAGGTGGGCGGACACGACCGACCGCAAGACCGGGGAGGTGCCGTTTGACGTGTCGCCGCTCCTGTCTTCCTTGAGTTCGCTTGCGCATTCGAGCGACATCATGCGTACGCTTCTGTCGCTGCCCGTGTATCGGCGCCACCTGGAACAGCGCGGCAACCGCCAAAGCGTCATGGTGAGCTACTCGAACAGCAACAAGGAAGGCGGCATCGCAGCGGCGCGCTGGGCCGTTCACGAAGCCTATCAGCGGCTGCTCGCTGCGCACGCGGGCCTCAGGATCAGCCTCATCTTCGTGCACGGCCGCGGTGGGTCGGCGAGCCGCGGCGGACGCATCGATGCGCTGGTGCGCAGCGTGCCCGCCGGCGTTGTCGAGGCTCCGCTCAAGTTCACGGAGGAAGGCGACGTCGTCAACCAGAGCTATGGATTGCGGCCGATCGCGATGCGCACGCTGGAGCGCACCTTTCACAGCCTGGTGATGCGACGATCCACGGCGGGCGCGCCGGAACCCTCGCGGCTCAAGTTCGAGCAGGTCATGTGTACCGTCGCGGGGCACAGCCTCGATCGCTACCGGCGCATGGTTTTCGGCGATCCGGGGCTCGCACGCTACTTCCGTGCGGCAACCCCCATCGACGTGATCGAGCGCATGCAGATCGGCGCGCGACCGGCCGCGCGGGATGCATCCGGCAGCATCGAAAGTCTGCTCGCCATCCCCTGGGTGTTCGCGTGGACGCAATCGCGCTGCATGCTTCCCGGCTGGTTCGGTGTCGGCAGCGGCGTGCAGGCGGCCGAGCGCGAGCATGGCACCGCGATCCTGCGCGAGATGTGGCAGGAGTGGCCGTTCTTTACGAGCCTCATCGATGACACGGAGGTGACGCTCGCCCGAGCCGATCTCGATATCGCCGGCTGGTATGACGAGCTGGCGCCGCAGGCCGACCGCGCGTACCTCACGCTGATCCGCGAGGAGTTCGAGCTCACGCAAACGCAAGTGCTGGCAATCAAGGGAACGGGTGAGCTGCTGGCCGGCAATGCCACGCTCAAGCGCAGCATCATGCTTCGCAACCCGTACGTCGACCCGATGCACCTGATGCAGGTCGATTTGCTCAGGCGCTGGCGCGCCACGGACAGCGAGGATAGGGCGCTGTACGACGCTCTGGTCGCAAGCATCGCAGGTGTCACACAGGGACTGCTCGGTACCGGGTGAAGCGCGGTATGTCGGCGCGGGCTTGGTCCCTGGAAATCGAGCCCGGCGGGTGCGGGGTTTGGAGCAAACCCCGCACCTGCTGTTAGACTCCGCCGCAGCATGAGCTTCGCGCTGCGCCATATCCTCGTTGCCGTCGGGCCGCCGAGTTCAACCCACGCCCGGGCGATTCGCCGCGCGGCGGAGCTCGCGACCGAATCCGGCGCGCGCCTGGAGCTCTTTCACGCGATCTTCAATCCGTACGCGGGCGATCCGGTGTTCGTGCGCCAATCGCTCGACGAACAGATGGATCAGTCGCTCGAATATTCGCGCAAACGCCTGGAACGGCTCGCAGCGCCCTTGCGTCGCAAGGGGCTCGCCGTCACGACGAAGGTCGCATGGGACTATCCGCCGCATGAGGCGGTTGTGCGCCGTGCGCTCGAGGTTGAGCCCGATCTCGTCGTCGCGGAGGCACACAAGCACGGCGTGGGTGAGCGCCTCGTGCTCACGAACACGGACTGGCAGCTCGTGCGCCTCTGTCCAGTGCCGCTGCTCTTCGCGCGCTCGCGCAAGACCTATCGAGGCGCGACACTCCTCGCGGCCATCGATCCCTTTCATGCGCATGCCAAGCCGGCGGACCTCGATCGGCGCATTCTTGATCTCGCCGTCCGCCTCGGCGCGCAGTGCCGGGCACAGGTGCACGCCGTGCACGTCTACCGCCCGCCGGCCGCTTATATTCCGGGGAGCTTTGCCGAGCCCGTGCCGATCGCGGCGTCGCCCGCGCTGCTCAAGCCCTTCGAGGATGCCGTCCGGTCGCGCGTCGCGCGCTTTCTGCGGCCAATGCAACGGCGCATCGCCGCCCAGCACGTAGTCGCGGGCGATCCCGCCCACGAGCTGCCCTCGCTCGCGCGCAGCCTCGCGGCGGTGCTCGTGGTGATGGGCGCCGTCTCACGCACGGGGCTCAAGAGCCTCTTCATCGGACATACGGCCGAGCGCGTCCTCGATCGCATCTCCTCGGACGTGCTGGTCGTCAAGCCGCGCGCGTTTCGCACCGCCGTGCCGCGCAAGGCCACACTGCCGCAGATCGTGGTGCCGCCGTTCTGAGCGGCTGAAGCGTGGAACTCGATCTCAGCCGCGTCATTGGCTTTTCAGTGGCCCTGGGCATTGGCCTCCTGATCGGCGTCGAGCGGGAGAAGTCGCGACAGAGCGGCATACCCGTCGTAGCCGGAGCGCGCACGTTTACGCTCGTCGCCTTGCTCGGCGCCGTCAGCCAGACGCTCGGCGGCGAGTGGCTCGTCGTCGCGGCGATGCTTGCGGTAGGGCTCCTCGCGCTCGCGGCCCAGCGTGGCAAGGTCGCGGAGCATCCGGGCCTGACCACCGAGATCGCGCTCCTGGTGACGACACTGCTCGGCGCGTTCGCCATGCACAATGCGCGATTTGCCGCCGCCCTCGGCGTCACGGTGACCGTGCTGCTCGCTTCGCGCGGCTGGCTGCACGCCTGGATCGAGCACAAGCTGACCGCGCAGGAGATCAGCGATGCGCTGCTGCTCCTCTCGGCGGCGCTCGTCGTGCTGCCGCTCATGCCGGATCGCGCGCTCGATCCCTGGGGAACGCTCAATCCCCGCACGCTCTGGACCGTCGTCGTCGTCGTCATGGCGGTGAACTCCGCCGGCTATATCGCGCTGCGGGCGTTCGACAATCGCATCGGCCTGCCGCTCGCGGGATTCCTGGCGGGGTTCGTATCGAGCGTCGCGACGCACGGCTCCATGGGACATCGCACGCGCGCGGAACCGCGATTGGCGCGCGCTGCCGTCGCGGGCGCGGCGCTGTCTTCCGTGGCGACCGTCGCGCAGCTCTCGCTCGTGCTTGCGGTGACGAACGTGCAGCTGCTGCGGGCGGTCGCATTGCAGCTGTCGCTCGCCGGCGCCGTGGCCGTAATCTACGGCGGCATCTTCACGATTCGGGCGCTGCGTGGCGAAGTGACGGAGGACCTGCCGGCCGGCCGCGCTTTTCAGCCGCGCACGGCGGCGCTCTTCGCGCTCGTCCTGACGTCCGTACTGATTCTCGTGGCGGCGGTCAACCACTGGCTTGGGGCAAGCGGCGGCGTTCTGGCGGCTGCGCTCGTCGGATTCGCGGATACGCATTCCGCGGCGGTCGCCTGCGCGACCGAGGCCACCAGCGGCCTGATGGATCTCAGGACGGCGGAAATCGCGCTGCTGCTCGCATTCACGACGAACTCCGCAACCAAGGTCGGCGCCGCCTATTTCTCGGGCGGACCGCGTTTCGCTTTGCTGATCTTGCCAGGACTCGCCCTGATGGTGCTGCTCGCCTGGGCCGGCACGTGGTTTGACCTCGGACGCCCCTGATCAGCGCTTGCGCCACCGCCACAGCACGATGGCGCCGCCGAGCATGCCGCCGAGATGCGCGAAGTGCGCGACGCCAGACTGCGTCCCCGTCACTCCCAGGTACAGCTCCACGATCGTGTACAAGACCGCGAACAGCCAGGCTGGCAGGGGGATGGGCGGGATGAGGAGCAGGACCGTGCTGCGCGGAAACAGCACCGCATAGGCGAGCAGCAGGCCGAAGACTCCAGCCGAAGCGCCGAGAGACGGCGCCGGTACCGCGTCGAACAGTGGCGGTACGACGAGCTGCGTGAGCGCACCCGTAAGCACCGAGGCGAAATAGAGCGTGAGCAGCCGCCGCGTACCGCCGACGCGCGCAAGCGGCGTGCCGAAGGTCGCCAAGCCCAGCATGTTAAGGAGCAGGTGCGTGAGATTGCCGTGCAGGAAACTGTACGTGACGAGCTGCCAGATTGCGAAGCCGTGGTCGGAATCCTCGGGGGTCGCGAGAGGCCAGAGGGCAAAGCCGAGCCAATGCTGCTCGCCGACGAGCGACTGCAGCGCGAATCCTGCGACGTTCGCAATCAGCAGAGCCGTAATGACCGCAGGCAGTGGAAACATCGCGGGTCAGTTCCCCGGCTCGGCATCCGGCTGCAGTTCCGGCCGCGAGGCGGCGAACGGCGCAAGCGCCGCGAGATGCGCGTCGATGCCGACCAGCGTCGGATACAGCGAAAGGTCGCACTTGAATCGTCGGGCGTTCGCTATCTGCGGCACGAGGCAGACGTCCGCGAGCGTTACGCTGTCGCCAAACAGATGGCGGCCGGCGGCCGAGTGGCGCTTCGCCAGCGACTCGAGCCCGTTGAGGCCGGTCGCGATCCAGTGCTCATACCAGGCCTGCACGGCGGCCTGCGGTTGCCTCAGAGGTCCGCGGAGGTACTCGAGCACCCGCAGATTGTTGAGCGGATGGATGTCGCAGGCGACGCCGAGCGCCATCGCGCGCACCTGTGCCCGCTCCAGGGATCCTTGCGGCAGGAGCGGCGGAGACGGCCGGGTCTCCTCCAGATACTCGATGATGGCGAGCGACTGGGAAAGAACGGCCGCGCCGACGTCGAGCGCGGGTACGAGGCCCTGCGGATTGCGCTCGAGATACGCGGCCGTTCGATGCTCGCCACCCGCAAGCCTCAGATTGACCGGGACCGCCCGGTACGAGACGTTCTTGATGGCAAGCGCGATGCGCACGCGAAACGCGGCGCTGCTGCGAAAGTAGGTGTAGAGATCCATCGCATTACGTCCAGTCGGGCATTGGTCTTGCGAGCCTTGTAAACTACCCGGCGCGCCTCGCGCTCATTACCCGTCAAAAAGGTCCGCCATGAGAAAGGGCTTGTGGATCAGTTTAGCAATTGTTGCCGTCCTGGCAGCGAGCTATCCCGGGCTCGCGTGGTATTCGGGCAAGACCGTCGAGGCGCGGCTCAAGACCTATCAGGGGCGCATACTCGCCCAGGCGCCCTACCTGACGGTTGCCAGCCGCAATTACGAGCGCGGCATCTATCGATCCACCGAAGAGATCACGTACGAATTCGGCCGCGGCATGTTCGCAGCGGTCGCCGCGGCGGCGGCCGCCTCCGGCAAGCCCGGCACGGTGCCAGGCTCGCTCAGCTTCACGGTTCGCAGCCGCATCCAGCACGGACCGTTGCCCGGATTCGGTCCTCCGGCCCTGGCGCGGATCGAAACCGAGTTCGTGATGAGCGATGCGGTCAAGCAGGCGCTCGCCAAGGCGTTCGGCGAACGCAAACCGATCGAGATCGTCACGCTTCTCGACTTCCAGGGCGGCGGCGTGACGAAGGTCTCGAGCCCCGCCTTCGACGGCTTCTCCATCGGGGTGAAGGGCGAGACGCTTTCATGGAAAGGGCTCAATGCCACGGTGAAATTCGGCCCGGATCTCGCCTGGGCGAAGCTGCACGGCGAAGCGCCAGGCATGGAGGTGAAGTCGCCCGCCGGCGAGTCGGCGAAATTCGAACAGATTTCGGTGGACTCGAATTCCCAGCTCGCGTTCGAGGATCTCTATATAGGCGACGCGTCCGTTACGATGAAGAGCGTGCGCGTCGAGCCCGGTCAATCGGGCGCGCCGGGTCCGCAGAACATGTCGATGGACGGGGTCGAGTATTCCGCGCGGTTCGATCGCAAGCAGGATTTCCTCGACGTCGGCGCCAAATTCGGCATTGCGTCGATGGACATGCAGCCCGCGAAACTGAGCGACCTGCATTACGACCTCACCATCAAGCACCTGCACGGGCCCTCGGTCGCGGCATTCATGCGCTCGCTCCGCAAAGTCCTTGCCGAGGGGCCCCCGGCAGGTGACGGCGAAGAGGGCGCCACGTTTGACAAGGAGCTGCGTCGCCTCGGCATCGAGCTCCTGAAGCGCGACCCCGAGCTCGTGATCGACCGCATCAGCTTTGCAATGCCGGAGGGCGACGCAAAGCTCACCGGCACCGTGCGCATCGTCGGCTTCGACGAGGCCGACCTCGAGGGCCCGACCGCTGCGATGTCGCTGGTGCAGAAGCTCGACGCACGGGTCGACGTATCGGTCGCGGAGGCGCTCCTCGCGAAGCTCGCTGCCACAGGCGGCGGCGGCGCACAGTGGGAGCAGCAGCTCGCGTCATTCGAGGCGCAGGGCTACGTCACCCGGACCGACGGGCGGCTCACGACGCACGTCGAGTTCCGCCAGGGCGCACTGACCCTGAACGGCAAGGCGTTCACGCCTCCGTCCGCACCACCGCCGGCCGGTGAAAAGCCGCCGCGCGATACGACTCACACCTGATCACCTGAGCGACCCCACGGAATCGTCATGCAACTTCTATCGCGTCTGATGCCTCGTGAGAGGCAGTTCTTCGAGCTCTTCAATCAGCATGCCGACTATATGAGCCGGGGTAGCGTCGCGCTCGCGAACCTGCTGCAAACCTACGACGACCAGGCGAATCGCGGACGGCAAATCAGCCAGATCGAGGAGCTCGAGCACGCCGCCGACCGCGTCACGCGCGAGACGGTGGCACTGCTGCACACGACCTTCGTCACGCCGCTCGATCGCGACGACATCCATCGGCTCATCTCGCGCATGGACGACATTCTCGATCTCATCCAGGACACGGCCGAGACGCTGATGCTCTACGACATCCAGAAGCTGACACCGGAGACCGTGCACCTCGGAGACCTCGTCAAGATCTGCTGCGAGCGTGTGCAGTCGGCGGTGGGCTTGCTCTCGTCGATGGCCAATTCGCCGGCGATCCTCAAGATCTGCCAGGAGATCGACGGCCTCGAATCGGATGCGGACCGCGTCATGCGCGCGGCGGTTTCGAAGCTCTTCCGCGACGAAGGCGACGTGCGGCAGATCATCAAGCTCAAGGCGGTCTACGAGCTTCTGGAAGCGGCCACCGACAGGTGCCAGGACGTCGCGAACATCATCGAAGGGGTCGTGCTCCAGCACGCCTGACGCCGACGATGGAAGTTCATTTCGCGGTGACGACGCTCGTCCTGCTGGTCGGTCTCGCGCTCATCTTCGATTTTCTGAACGGTTTCCACGATGCCGCCAATTCCATCGCGACGGTGGTGTCGACCGGCGTGCTCAAGCCCTATCAGGCCGTCGTGTGGGCGGCCGTCTTCAATTTCCTCGCGATCGCCCTGTTCGAGCTGAAAGTGGCGGCCACCGTCGGCAAGGGCATCGTGTCGCCGGATTTCGTCGACTCCCAGGTCATCTTCGGCGCGCTCGTCGGCGCCATCAGCTGGAACATCATCACCTGGTACTTCGGCATACCGTCGAGCTCCTCGCACGCGCTCATCGGCGGCCTCATCGGCGCGTCGATGGCAAAGGCGGGCAGCGTGCCGCTCATTGCGAAAGGCATCTCGAAGACCGCCATCTTCATCGTGGCATCGCCGGTTCTCGGGCTCGTCCTCGGCGGGCTCATCATGATCGCCGTGTCGTGGATCTGCTTCCGCTCGCCGCAACGGATGGTCGACCGGTGGTTTCGGCGCCTGCAGCTCGTGTCATCGGCGCTCTACAGCCTCGGCCATGGCAGCAACGACGCGCAGAAAACCATGGGTGTCATCTGGTTGATGCTGATCGCGAGCGGCGCAACGACGAGGGACCATCTGCCCATCTGGGTGATGGTCTCGTGCTACATCGCCATGGCGCTCGGCACGCTTTTCGGCGGGTGGCGCATCGTCAAGACCATGGGCCAGCGCATCACGAAGTTGCGGCCCGTCGGCGGGTTTTCAGCGGAGACCGGCGGCGCAATCACGCTCTACATTGCCTACACCTTCGGCATTCCCGTATCGACGACGCACACGATCACCGGCGCGATCATCGGCGTCGGCGCGGCGCAGCGCGTATCGGCGGTGCGCTGGGGCGTCGCCGGCAACATCGTCGCGGCCTGGATCCTCACGATTCCGGCGTCGGGACTGATCGCTGCGGCAGCCTGGTGGTTGGGCGGCAAGTGGCTGTAGACCGTTCGAAGATCTAAGGGAAGGGGATGCCCCGCGGCCTCATCTTCATCCTGTCGACGCTCTTCGTCGACACCGTGGGTTTCGGCATCATCATTCCGCCGATGCCGAAGCTCATCATGCTGCTCACCGGCGGCGGGTTGAGCGAGGCCGCGCGTTACGGCGGATTTCTGCTGTCGACGTACGCGCTCCTGCAGTTCTTCGCCTCACCGGTAGTCGGCAATCTCAGCGACCGCTTCGGACGCCGGCCGGTGCTGCTCGTGTCCATGCTCGCGTTCGGACTCGATTACCTCGTGATGGGATTCGCTCCGAGCCTCACGTGGCTCTTCGTCAGCCGTGCAATCGCAGGCGTCTGCGGGGCGACCTATGCAACGGCGAATGCATACGTCGCCGACGTCACGCCCGTCGAGCAGCGGGCGCGATATTTCGGATTGCTCGGCGCTGCCTGGGGTACCGGCTTCATCGTCGGGCCGGCGCTCGGCGGACAGCTGGCGCACTTCGGTCCACGAGTGCCGTTCTTCGTCGCCGCCGGCCTCGGGGCGGCGAACGTGGTTTACGGCTACTTCGCCTTGCCGGAATCGCTGGCGCGCGACGCACGCCGCCCCTTTTCCCTGAAGCGCGCCAATCCAGTCGGCAGCTTTATCTCGCTGCGGCATTTCCCGGTGGTTATCGGGCTCATCGGCGCGCTGCTCCTCTATCAGATCGCGCACGATGCGAATCCGAGCACCTGGACCTACTACACCATGGAGAAATTCCACTGGTCGGAGGCCGAGGTCGGCTGGTCGATCGCCTTCATCGGCGTGACGTTCGCGATCGTGCAGGCGGGGATGGTCGGCCCGGTTGTCGCGCGCCTTGGAGAGAAGCGCGCGAGCTACATCGGCCTCGCGTTCTACGTGGTCGGCTTCGTCAGCATGGCGTTCGTGCCGCGCGGGTGGATGATCTATGCGTGCATCATCCCGTTCGCGCTCGGCACGATCGCGAACCCGGCGATCAAGAGCATCATGTCAAGCGCGGTGCCGGTGACCATGCAGGGCGAGCTGCAGGGCGCCATCGCGAGCATGGCCGGAATGACGGCGGTGATTGCGCCGATCATGATGACGCTGCTTTTCAGCTACTACTCCGCCGCCGGCGCGCCCGTCTATTTCCCGGGAGCGCCGTTCCTCGCCGCGGGCCTGCTGACTTTCGGGGCGCTGATTGTGTGCATCCTCGTGCTGCGTTTGAAATAGAGGGGTCAGATTTCAAATCTGACCCCTCTATGGCATGTCGACCGGCAGTTGAGTCGTGTACTTCTTCGTGGTGAGGACGAAGCTCGTGTTGACCGACCGCACCGCCGGGATCTGCAGCAGGTGCGTCGACAGAAACTGCTCGTAACTCTCCATGCTCCGCGCAACGACGCGCACCAGGTAGTCGTTGTTGCCGCTCACCGTGTAGCACTCCAGCACCTCGGGGCGCTCGTTGATGAGCTTCGCGAACTGCGTGACGGTCTGCGGATGATGGTTCTCGAGGGAGACGAATGCATAGGCGACGATCGGCCAGCCGACAGCGGCGCCATTCAGCAGCGTCGCGTAACGGCTGATGAGGCCGTCCTCCTCGAGTCGGCGCAGGCGTCGCCAGCACGGCGCCGTGGACAGCCCGACCCGCTTCGCCAGCTCCTGGTTCGAGATGCGGGCGTCCGCCTGCAGCTCGGCGAGGATTTTGCGGTCGAGGCGGTCAAGATGACGTTTTGGGCTTTGCATGAGCAAGAATATTGCTCAAAATGTGACTTGACTGCAATTAAATAAAAGCCTATTGCCCCGCAATAGCCTCTAGAATCGCGGCTTCTTGAGCCGCGAGCGGTACGCCATGTCGGATCGCATTACTGAGCTACGGCCAGGGGTCAGCCGCCGCCGTGCCGCATCGGTCGCGGAGCCCGCGCCCGACTGGAAACGCGTCACTTATCTGCTGCACGTTTCGCGGACCCTCGATGACATTGAGGAATCGCGGCTCGTGCCCGAGCGCAAGGTCCTCTATCAGTTCTCGGCGCGCGGACACGAGCTCTCGCAGATTCTGCTCGCCATGCACCTTGATGATCCGCACGACGGCGCCGCCGTCTATTACCGCGGCCGACCCATGATGCTGGCGCTTGGGCTCGATATCGAGGACGCTGCCTCCGCGCCGCTCGCCCGCGTCGGGTCGCCGAGCGGCGGCCGTGACATCGGCGTGGTCTTCAACATGCCGGGCCACAACGGCCCCACGGTGCTGCCGGCGAGCGGTGGAGTCGGCACTCAGTACACGCCCGCAGCGGGCTGGGCGCAGGCGATCCTTTATCGCCGGACGCGCCTGGCAGATCCGAGCTACGCACGCAGCATTGCCATGGTGCACGGCGGCGACGGCTCGATCGCAACCAACGGCTTCTGGTCGGCGCTCACACAGGCGACGACACTGCGCCTGCCGATGCTGTTCTACATCGAGGACAACGGTTTCGGCATTTCTGTCCCGTCATATCTGCAAACGCCAGGCGGCAACATCGCCGCTAATCTCGCGTCGTTCGGCAATCTCGCGGTGCTCGACGGCGATGGCACGAATCCGCTCGAGGCCGCCGAGCTTACGGCTCGTGCGGTGAAGCTGGTGCGCGACGGTCGGGGACCCGTGCTGCTGCGGGTCACGATGCCTCGCCTCAACGGCCATTCGATCCAGGATACCCAGGCTTACAAGTCGGCCGAGGCGGTGAATCTCGAGAAACAGCGCGATCCGCTCGTTCGCCTGCGCGACTATCTCGTGCCGCGGCTCCTTTCCCAGGCGGAATGGAACAACATCGCGGCGACCGCGCGGCGCGACGCCGAAGCGGCCGTCGAGCGCGCGGTGGCGCGGCCGATGCCGGAAGGTGACAGCGTCACGCGGTATGTGTTCTGCGAGGCCGATGCCCAGGGCGAACCAATCCTGCAACTTCAGGGCGGCGTGGCGCCGGAGGGGCTGAAGCTGCCGGCCGGTTCGAGCACACCTCGGCCGGAACCCACGCGCATCAACATGATCACGGCCATCCGCCGCACGCTCGAGGTCGAGCTCACGGTGAATCCGCGCGTCGTGATATTCGGCGAGGACGTCGGACCGAAAGGCGGCGTCCACGGAGCGACGCTCGGCATGCAGGAGAAATTCGGGCGCGAGCGCGTCTTCGATACCAGTCTGTCCGAGGAAGGGATCATCGGCCGGGCGGTGGGCATGTCGCTCGCGGGCCTGACGCCCGTTCCTGAGATCCAGTTTCGCAAGTACGCCGAGCCCGCCGCCGAACACCTGCACGACTGCGGCAGCATGCGCTGGCGCACGAACAACCGCTTCGCGGCACCGATCGTCGTGCGCATGCCGGGCGGCTTCGGCCCGAAGTGCGGCGATCCGTGGCACAGTCAGTGCAACGAAGCCGAGTTCCTGCATGCCACGGGCTGGCGCGTCGCCATGCCATCGAACGCGGAGGACGCGGTTGGGCTGTTGCGCGCGGCGCTGCGCGGCAACGATCCGACGATTTTCTTCGAGCACCGCGCGGCGCTCGACTCGGCCTGGTCGCGCCGGCCGTATCCGGGCGATGACTATGTGCTGCCGTTCGGCAAGGCGCGCATCGTGCGCCCGGGCGATGCGCTCACGGTCGTGAGCTGGTGCGCGATGGTCGAGCGCTGCGACGCCGCGATCGAGAAGAGCGGCATCGGTGCCGAGCTCGTCGATCTGCGGACGCTTTCGCCGTGGGATCGTGCGGCCGTGCTCGAGTCCGTCCGCCGCACGCGCCGCTGCCTGATCGTCCATGAAGACTCGCTCACCGGCGGATTCGG
>Ga0153915_10005384_pt1 | contig 11898 bp, 15 predicted proteins | sample Opewatmetagenome_2_FD_107003 | JGI IMG/M metagenome (GOLD analysis project Ga0153915, IMG submission 107003) | Freshwater wetland microbial communities from Ohio, USA - Open water 3 Core 3 Depth 3 metaG | ecosystem: Environmental > Aquatic > Freshwater > Wetlands | place: USA: Ohio, Lake Erie...
CGCTTGTCGCCTCCATCGCACCGGCCACCACCGCGCCGCTGCCCAAGGTCTGCCCGACCTGCATCGGAACCACCTACCCGACCCCCCGGGCGAGGTCCACGGCGAGCCGGCCTCGGTCCTCGGCACCGAACAGCCCCGGCCGCAAGTGGGCGTACCGTTCCGTGACCCAGGTCGCCGAGTGCCCGAGCACCGCGGCGGGCTTCTCCGGGCTCCCGTTCGCCATTACCCACTGCGACGCGAACGTGTGGCGGGTCGCCTGGTACCACGTCAGGCGAGGCAGGCCGCAGGCCGGGCGCGCTGAGCGTGGACGGGTGCGTGCGCGTGCAGCCGAGAGGTGAACGCGCGCGGCCAAGGCCTCATCGGGGCTTCGAGTCGGCCGGCTCAGTAGACCTCGCAGGTCACCGTGAACGGCTGGCCGTCGTGGCTCACCGCCATGCTGTAGAGCCCGGTGTTGTACGAGCACGAGGTCACCGTGTACCCGCCGAAGCTGGCTGGAATCGTGTTGCAGTTGCGCGTCCCGTCGAAGAAATTGCAGCACACGTACTTGCAGTCAGGGTCCTGGTACAGGCCCTTGCTGCACGCGCTCACGTGCCACACCCAGCCGAGTGGGCCAGGGCAGCCGGTGGAGCAGCGCTCCTGGGGAAGGTCGAGGTTCTGCTGGAAGCAGTACAGCCTGCCCGGAGCCGCACAAGTCATGTAACCCGCTTCGGTCCACTGATAGTCGGGATAGCCCATGACGCCAAAGCCTACCCAGTCGGCGACCTCGGCCGACGTCCAATCCTTGCAGGCGTTCCCCGTCGTGAACCGGGAGTTTCCACCCACCCTCGTCTCGGTGCGGACGGTTTCACGGAACTTGTCAGGGGGGTCCAGGCCCCTCTCGTCTCTATCGATCGGACTATCGAGGTAGGGCGCCGTCGTGAAGTCCGACCAGCTGTTGCCGATCGCGATGCCGTCCACCCTCATGTATCGCGCCGCGCTGTGCGCCATCCGGTCGCTTGGCGCACCAGCTGAATCCGACAGCCAGGCCTCGAACCTGCCCTGCAATCCTGCGCCGGACGCGAGCGCCTGGCAGATGGCGTTTCCCGCCTCCCGCCCGCTCTTTCCGCCAGCATTCGCCCAGCCGCCCAGGTTTCCCGTACCCAGGGCAGACGTCACGAAGACGACGTTCGCGTAGTGGAAGCAAGCCTTCACCTCGCCGTCACCTGTCCCGTCGGCGTTCCTGGCGCGCAGGCGGTAGTGGATCTTCGTGCCGGCGGCCAATCCGGTCAACGCATCGTTCACTTCCTGGACCGACGAGGACGCCGCCAGCGTCTTGGGCGTCGTCTTGCTCGGGTTCGTCAGCGTCGAATCGGTGCTCCATTCGAACCAGTATTCCGTGTCTCGTCCGTTGGGGTCGACGGAGCCATAGACGGTCTCCTGCGAGGTGGAGACCACCTTCGAACCGAGCGTGGTCGCCACCGGCAAGGCCGGCGCCGCGCCGCCTCCGCCGCCGCAGGAAGCGAGCACGGTGAGGCCGGCAACGAGACAGGGCGTCACCATCGCGCAGATCCTCTTCATGAGGCTCTCCTTCACTTTGAGTTCGTAGTAGGGCTCCGAACCCTCCCCTACGGAAAACGGTGGGGACGAAGGCCGGGGCAGCAAGTGGCCGGGAGGGTGCATCGCCCCAATGGGAGCCACGTCATGGGGCGTCTCGCCCGGGACGGCTCGACCAGGATCCTCGCCATCGGCGCCGTCGGGCCGCCGCCCCGTCGACTCGCGTCAACGTCGGGTCCCGTTTCCCGTGGCAGCTTCGGCCCTGGTCTCCGGGTGAGATCCCGGGAGAAGGGGACTCGATGGCCCTGCCGGCGCGACCATCGGCTCAGGTTCCGTGGCACTTCTTGTACTTCTTCCCGTTACCGCACGGGCAGGGCTCGTTGCGGCCGACCTTTGGCCCTTTGCCCAAGACCGGATCGGCGGGCCGCGCATCATCAACCCGCACAAGCGACGCCACGCGTAGAGCCGTTGAGGGTCGCCAGAAGGGGAAGCTCGAGAGCTTCGCGGTGGGCGACCTTTTCGGCGACCACGGCCAGCACGCCACCACTCTGCCGGTCCGCGCTGGCCCCGCGGTTCATGGCTCGCCCCCACGTCGCGCGGCAACCACGAGGACGTCGCGCGCCATCGCCTCGCATGCCAGAGCCCGCACCGGCACGGGCTCTAGGCCCTTGTTGTCGCGGATGGTGGCCGGCGTGCTACGGGACAGCGCCAGCGTCAGATACGCCCACGGCTCCGTGCGGCACCACAACGTGCGCCCGCACACGCGTTCGAGCCGCAGCCGTGGCGGCATCGTCTCGGGGCGAGCCTCGTTCCAGGGTCCGGGGAACCGCTCGGCGTCCTCCGCCTCCCATCTGCGGTAGAAGCCGGAGCGGATCCCAGCGGCGAGCCGCATCGCCAGCTCGTCGACGGCGTCGCGGTACACCTGCATCAGCCTCGCGCGTGCCGCTTCGGCCTGCTTGTCCGTATTGGGGAGCAGCATGCCGTCACCTCCTCTACAGGGCCGCTGCAGCGCCGGAACTCGTCAAGCCTCCTCCACCGCCCCTGGCGACAGTACACGTAACGTCCCGAGTCTAAGGGGACGCGCGAGCGAGAGCGAGCAGGCGCGTTCGCGCCGGCTCGCCGGGTTTCGAGCCCACGGTTGGGTTACAGTAAGCGCATGTCCAAGCCCACCTTGATCTACTTTGCTGGCCGCGGCCGCGCGGAGGTCATCCGGCTCGTGCTCGCCGAGGCCGGAGTCGACTACCAGGAGCACGTCGTCGGCCATGGCACGCCGCCGGTCGATGGACGCCCGACCGATTTCGCGGCGCTCAAGGCCACCGGCACGCTGCCGTTCGACGCAGTCCCGGTCTGGGAGGAGCCGAGCGGTCTGCGCCTTGCGCAGAGCGCCGCCATCGCCAACCACATCGCCCGCATCCACGGGCTGCGGGGCAGAACCGCCATCGAGGAGGCGCGATGCGACGAGCTGCTCGGCGCCGTCGACGACGTGCGCCTCGAGTTGCGCAAGCTGGTCACAGTGGCCGCCGAACAGCGCGCGGCGCTGCGGACGGAGCTGGCTTCCGCCACGTTGCCGCGCTGGCTCGGCTACCTCCACCGCCTGCTCCAGGCCAACGGCGGAGGGACTAGCTACGTCGTTGGCGCGTCGGTCACCGTGGCCGATCTTGCGCTCTGGTACCTGCTCGAGATGATCCGGGACAACGGGTTTGGCGGCGCGCTGGAGCGTTACCCGGCCTTGGTCGCGTTCGCGGAGCGGATCGGGAAGCGGCCCCGCATCGCCGAGTATCTGAAGTCCGCCCGGCGGCCGCCGTTCGTGCCGCTGCCGACCTGAGGCTGTGGCTCGACAAGATCCTCCGTGACACGCAAGTGCGCGGGGCGGTCCTGACGGCGGCCGAGGTGTCGGAGAGCCCTGAGCCTCGCCAAGACACAATCACGCCGGTCCGCCCGGCGGTCCGGAGCCGAGTATCTCGCGGGCGATGCGGTCGTGGTCGCGCGCCGAGAGCCCGACCACCGCCAGTTGGTCGTCCAGCAGGAGGGCGGCGAGGCCGTGCACGACCGACCAGGCGGCCACCGCGCGCCGCCGCACGGCTGCATCCGCCGCGGCGGGATCGAGACGTCGCACCCCTTGGAGGAGCACCCCGAACGCGCCGTCGCTCGCGGCGCGGAGCGCGGAGTCCCGGGCGCGGCCGTGAGCCACCTCGGTGCCGAACATCAACCGGAAGAGCGCGGGATGATCGGCTGCGAAGCGGACGTACGCGACGCCCATCTCCTGGAACCCACGCGGTCCCGCTGCCGAGCCGCCACCCGCGGCGAGGGTGGCGGCGAGCCGCTCGAAGCCGCGCGTCGCGACGGCCCGGAGCACCGCCTCCCGATTGGCGAAGTGGTGGTAAGCCGCGGAATGGGTGACGCCCGCGGTCCGCGCGATGCCGCGGAGCGCGAGCCCGGACGCGCCCTTGCGTGAGAGGATCCGCTCGGCCGCGTCCAGGAGGGCCTCTCGAAGGTTGCCGTGATGGTAGGGGCGAAGCGAACCCGAGCGGGGCGTCATGGCCTCATCATGCTCGCTCATGTTGCCAACGGCAAGATTCTCTGTTATCGTAATCTAACCGTTGGCAAGATAAGCGGCGGAGGAGAGGAAGGCCATGGATCGTCCGGAGCGTTTCGACGCGGTGGTGATTGGCTCGGGGGTCGGCGGGCTCGCGGCCGCGAGCCTGCTCGCCCGAGTCGCCGGGAAGCGGGTGCTGGTGCTGGAGCGCCACTTCAAGCCCGGGGGCTTCACGCATACGTTCCAGCGCCACGCCTGGCGCTGGGACGTGGGCGTCCACTACGTCGGCGGGATGGGGGAGGGGGAGCCAGCGCGTCGCCTGTTCGACCTCGCCTCGGGCGGCGCGCTCGGCTGGACCAGGCTCCCGCCGCGCTTCGAGCGGTTCGTCTACCCCGGCCTGACGCTCGAGGTCCCGGACGACGCCAAGGCCTACCGGGCCGCGCTCGCCGAGAAGTTCCCGGCGGAGCGGCACGGGATCGACCGCTGGTTCCGAGCCCTCGAGGCCGCCGCTGGGTGGGCCAATCGGCACTTCGTCGGGCTGGCGCTGCCGCGCCCGGTGGCCGCGCTCCTCGATCTGCCTGGCCGCCGCCGCGCGCTCCGCACGACGGCGGCGGTCCTGGACGCCACCATCCGGGATCCGCTCCTCAAGGCCGTGCTCGCGTCGCAATGGGGCGACTACGGGCTGCCCCCGACGCAAAGCGCCTTCGCCGTGCACGCCCTGATCGCGACACACTACTTCCGGGGCGCCTCGTACCCGGACGGCGGCGCCGGAGAGATCGCCCACACGTTCCTCGAACAGGTTGCCGCGGCCGGGGGCGAGTGCCGGGTGAACCACGACGCCATCGAGATCCTCGTCGAGAATGGGCGGGCAGCGGGCGTGCGGGCGCTGGCGAGGGAGGGAGGCCGGCCTCGCGAGGTGATCTTCCACGCGCCGGTCGTGATCTCGGACGCGGGCGTCGCCACGACCTACGGTCGCCTGCTGGCGGGCGGTTCGGCGCCCGGGGGCGCTGCGGCCGGAGGGAACTCAGCGGTGACCCTCTACCTCGGCCTCTCGCGCAGCCCCGCCGAGATGGGCTTCCGGGGCGAGAACCTGTGGCTGTTCGAGCACGCCGACCACGACGCGGCCTTCGCCGCCCGGGGCGAGTTGCTGGAGGGGCGGGCCCGCTCGGCCTACCTCTCCTTCCCCTCGCTCAAGGACCCGCATGCCCGCGGCCACACGGCCGAGATCGTCGCAGTGACGGACGGAGCGCCGTTCGCCCGGTGGCGCGATCGGCCCTGGAAGCGGCGAGGCGAGGAGTACGAGCAGCTCAAGTCCACGATCAGCCGGGGGCTGCTCGATCTCGTCGAGCGCCACTATCCTGGCTTCCGCGACCTGGTCGCATACCAGGAGCTCTCGACACCGCTCACCGTCGAGCACTTCACCGGCCACACGGGGGGGCGCATCTACGGCGCCCCTGCGACGCCGGAGCGGTTCCGCGACCGGCGGTTCGGCGTGCGCACCCCGGTGAAGGGGCTCTTCCTTGCCGGGGCCGACGCGGTCTCCCTCGGGGTCGTGGGCGCTTTCATGGGCGGCGTGCTCGCCGCCGGCGCGGCGATGGGACCGGCCGGGATGCGCCGCATCTGGGCGGAGGCGGCGCGCGCATCGCGCGCGCCGGCCGACGGGGAGGTGCGCCGTGCGGCCTGAAGTTGGAGCCGCGCGCGAGCGCCCGGCCGACGATGCGCGGCGGCCAATGCCTGCACCCGGAGGTCACGTGACGGAGAGCGCAGGCGCATCCCGGTCTCACTCTGCCGAGACGAGCACCTCCAGCCGCCGCCCCAGCGCAGCGACCACTCCGTGCGGCGGCGGCTCGCCCGCAACGTTCTGCAGCAGGAATACGTCTCGCACGGCGGACCCGACGGTCTCGACCCGCATTGCGCGCGGGAAGAGCCCGAATTCCCCGAAGAGCAGCAGGATGCGCCCGAGGAGCCCGACGGCGTCCTCGCCCCGGATCTCCACCTCGACGTCCCGCCGCGTCCGCGTGACCCGGAAGCTCTCGAGCGCGATCGTTCCCGCGCTGGCAGGGTCCTGATGCTCGCGCATGAGCGCGATGAAGTCGATCGCGGACGGCTCGACCGCGCCGTCGACGACGTCGAGCTCTATCTCGGCCGTCCACCTCGTCGATCCGCGTCGCGCTGTCGCCCGGACGACGCTGATGTGGCGAGCGGCGAGCCCTGCGGCGAGCCGACCAGCCCACGCGAAGTTCAGGGAGCCGGAGAGATGGAGGGTATGCCGCCGAGCGGTCTTCGGGACGAGGCGGCAGGTCCACTTCCGTTCCCCCGCGGGGGATTCCGAGGCCGGCAGGGGGGACCCGGCGGGGAGCGTGTGTCCCGAGGCAGAATCCATGGGCGCGAGCAACAGCAAATCGCGTGCCAGCGCTCGTTCGCCACGCTCTACGCGAGATCCGCGGACGTCGGGCTGAGGCGTGCTCGAGCGCCTAGCACGTGGTGTCGGTCGCCGGGCAGCGCGAGCCCGGGCGCGGCCCGTCGTCGGCGGCCTCGCCGGGCTCGAGCGTGACGATGGGCAGCCGCCCTTGGCGGCGTACGGCCAGCACGCTTCAGAACATCGGCGTCGGAACACGGCCCCAGCCGGTCTCGATGGCGAAGAGCGACGCCGTCGAGGCCGCCTTGTCGTTCTTCACGTGCAGGAAGATGACGCGACGGACGGCTTCCTCCGATGGACCAGGAACAGGAGGACGGGGTTGAACGCGGCGTAGAAGAACGCGGCGAAGGGGCTGATCATGACCGTTCGTTTGGCCTCCGCGCCGTTCGACGGCGCGGCGCGCTGTCGCCAACTGTGGTCGGAACAGCGAGGATGCGCGCCTGTTCCGCTGCCTCGAAGCGGGGGCGCGTCGGGGCCCAGGGTATAGTAACGACGAAGTCCTCGGAGGTCGCCCATGGGCAAGATCATCGCCATTCTCGCAGCCCTGTCCCTCGCGGCCTGCAGCGACAAGGGCAAGGCTCCCGCGCCGGACGTTCCCAAGAAGGCCCAGGTCGCCGCGACGAGGCCGGCCGAGGCTCCGGCGACCGCCACGACCGCGCAGCCCGCCAAGAGGACCAAGAAGACGACCAAGGTCGCGCGGAAGACCCGGAAGAAGACGACGACGAGCAAGCCCGTGGAGGCGAAGAAGCCGGCGGTGACGTCTCCCGACGGCGGCATCAAGAACGACGGCCCCGGGTAGCCCGCCCGGCGCTCCCGCCTCCGGGCCCGCCTGCGGCGGGCTACAATCTCCCGGTGTCCACTGGTCCGCAGCTGACCTTCGAGACGCCGGAGCGGGCGGTCCTCTCGCTCGACGTGGCCGGGCTCGGGGGGAGGGCGCTCGCCTACCTCTCCGACCTCGCCCTCATCTTCCTCTTCTGGGTGACGGCGCTGCTGCTCTATTCCTTCGGCGGCGACCTCCTGCGCCGGGTGCAGGAGCTCTCGGCCGTGGCGCAGGTGGTCGCGGCGGCGGCCTTCTTCTGCACCGGGTGGACCTGGGACGTTCTCTGGGAGACGCTCTGGCGCGGCCAGACGCCGGGAAAGCGACTCGCCGGCATCCGGGTGGTGCGAACCGACGGCGCCCCGGTCGGCTTCGTCGAGTCCGTGGTCCGCAACGTCTCGCGCGCCGTCGAGCTGCCGCTCCTCTACGCTCCGGGGGTGCTGGCGGTGGCGCTCACGCGGCGCCACCAGCGGCTCGGAGACGTCCTCGCCGGGACGCTGGTCGTGAAGGACCGTGCCTATGACCTCTCGCGCTATGCCGCGCCGGGGGCGCTGGACCCGCGCTGGTCGGCGCTCCGCGGCCGCGCCGGGGCCGCGCTCGCGCCGGCGGACTTCGAGAGGCTGTCCGACTTCCTGCGCCGACGCCCGGCGCTGGCGCCCGCCGCGCGTGCCCGCCTCGCCTCGAAGATCGCCTCCGCCCTCGCCGCCCGGGCCGGCGCGGGCGACGTCTCGCAGGCCGACGCGGAGCCGTTCCTCGAGGCCCTGGCGGCGGCCTATGCCTCCGAGGGCGCTCCGTGAGCCTCGACGCCTCCTCCCGGGGCCCCAACATCGGCGCCTTCGTGCGGAGGCGGCGCGCCTCCTGGGAGCGGTTGCACGCCCTCGCCGGGCGCGTGGACACGGGGACGCTCTCCCTCGCGGAGGTGGAGGAGCTGGACCGGCTCTACCGCCGGGCCGCCGGGGACCTCGCCCACGCCCGCGCCGCCTTCCCGGGCTCCGACGCCGAGGGCTACCTCTCGCAGGTGACGGCGCGCGCCTACGCCTCGCTCTACCGGCGGCGGCGCGCGCGTCCGGGCGCGGCACGCGACTTCGTCGCGCGCCGGATCCCGGAGACGTTCCTCGCCCACCTCCCGCTGTTCGGCCTCGCCGCCGCGTTCCTCGCGGCGGGGATGGCCGCCGGGGCCCTCGCCGTCGCCTTCGACCCGGCCGCCGCGGCCTCGCTCGTGCCGCGCGCGGTGCGGGACGCCGTGGCCGGCGGGAGGATGTGGACCGACTCGTTGCTCGGGGTGGCTCCGGGCGTCGAGGGCTCGCTCATCGCGCACAACAACATCGCCGTGACCGGGCTCGTCTTTGCCCTCGGCCTCACGGGCGGGATCGGGACCGCCTGGCTGCTCTTCGCGAACGGCCTGCTCCTCGGCGCGGTGGCGGTCCACTGCGTCCAGCGCGGGCTCGGCCGGCCGTTCTTCTCCTTCGTGGCCGCCCACGGGCCGGCGGAGCTCCTCTGCGTGCTCCTCGCCGGGCAGGCGGGCTTCCTCCTCGCCTCGGCGCTCGTCGCCCCGGGCGAGTGGCCTCGCGGCGAGGCGCTGGTCCGGCGGGGGCGCGAGGCGGCCCGGCTGCTCGCGCTGGTCGTGCCGCTGCTCGCGGTGGTCGGCGTCGTCGAGAGCGCGATCTCGCCGGGCGCCACCTTCCCCGGCCCCGTGAAGGCGGGCTTGGGCGCGCTGCTCGCCGCCGCGGTGCTCCTCTACCTCGTGCGTCCAGCGGCGCGCGCGCGAGCGGCGGCATAGGCGGGCGACTGCCTGCCCGTCACGCGCCGCGCCTCGGTCTCGAGCCGCGCGAACCAGCGCGTGGCTCGCCCCTTCAGCTCCTTCCAGCGGATGTCCTCGGCCGTGGGCATGGGGACGGCGCCGCGAGGCGGCTCCGGCTTCGCGGCCCCGCGCTCCACCATCCGTGCGCCGGCGCGGCTGCGGAACACCTCGCCGTAGTGCGACGAGAAGGTCCGGGTGCAGAACGGGCACTGGTAGTAGCGGACCGGGCTCCCGGGCACGGACCAGCTCGTCATCAGGACCTGGCAGTGGGTGCACTCGACGGGGAATTCCATTTGAAATCGAGAGATATCGCCGCATGATGCAGGGGTCAAAAAAACGGCCGCCCCCATGCCGACCCTGGTGAACATCGACGGCGTCCTCGTCCCCCCCTCCGGGGCCGTGGTCTCGGTCTTCGACCGCGGCTTCCTCTACGGCGACAGCGTCTACGAGGTGGTCCGAACCTACGGCGGCCGGCCATTCGAGCTCGATCGCCACCTCGCCCGCCTGGCCCACTCGGCGGAGCGCGTCGGGCTCGTCATGCCCTGGGACGCGAGCCGGACCGCGGCGGAGCTGCACCGGACGCTCGCCGCGGCGCGCGGCGACGAGCCGCCGGTCCCGGAGGCCGCGCCCTGGAACGTGGGCGAGCAGTACGCGCGCATCGTCATGACGCGCGGGGCGGGGGAGCTGGGACTCGACCCGGCGCTGGCCGTGGACCCCAAGGCCATCCTCATCGTCCGGCCGCTGTCCGGCCCCCCGGCGCGTGCCTACCGCGACGGCGTCGCGGTGGCCATCGTCGGCGTGGAGCACGTCTCGCCACAGGCCGTGGACCCATCCGTCAAGACCGGCAACTACCTCTCCCACGTGCTCGCCATCCGCGAGGCGCGCGCCGCCGGGGCCTACGAGGCCCTCATGCTCGACCGCGACGGCTTCGTCACCGAGGGGACGACCTCCAACGTCTTCGCCGTGCGCGGCGCGACGGTGGTGACCCCTCCGCTCGCCGTCGGCATCCTGGAGGGAGTGACCCGGGGAGTGGTCCTGGCGCTCGCCCGCACCCTGGGCATTCCAGCCCGGGAAGAGGGGCTGCGGCCGCGCGACCTCGAGGAGGCGGACGAGATCTTCATCACCTCGACCGTGCGGGAGATCGTCCCGGTGACCCGTCTCGGAGAGCGGTCCGTCGGAACGGGCAGGCCGGGGCCGGTCACCGCTCGCCTCCATGCCGCCTTCCGCGAACGAGCCGGTTCCAGGGTAAGCTAGGCCCACATGGGGCCTCGCACCGTCGTCGCATTCCTCGCCGTGGCCCTGGTCCAGGCACCGCTCGCGCGGGCCGACTCCTCCACCGACCGGGCCATCGAGGCGCTGCGGACGGACCGCTCGCTGAAGGTCCGCGCCCAGGCGGCGCTCATCCTGGGCCAGCGCGGGGCGGTGGACGCGGTGCCGGCGCTCATCGCCGCGCTCACCCAGGACCGCGAGGAGGCAGTCCGCATCGCCGCGGCCGCGGCGCTGGGGAAGATCGGAGACCCCACGGCGCGCGAGCCCCTCGACTCGGCCCGCCGCTCGGACCCGGACGGCGACGTGCGGGCGGCGGCGGCCCGCGCGCTCATGGACCTGTCTCCGCGCGCGCGGCCCGGGGCCCGCCGTCGCGTGGTCACGGTCGAGGAGGCGCAGGGCAAGGGCGGCGGCGCGGCCCGGGACGCCCTGTACGCCTCGCTGGCCCGCTACCTCGCCCAGCATGGGTTCCAGGTGGTGGGGGCCGACGAGGGGGCCACCTACCGCATCAAGCCGTCGGTGCTCTCGATCGACGTGAGCGAGGGCGCGGGTAACGTCGTCATTGCCGTGAAGGCGGCGGCCGTGGCCGTGGACGAGGACGGGCGGATGGCCGCCATGATCGAGACCGGCGCCCGGCTCAAGGCGAGCGGCACGAACCTGTCGGGCTCGGCCCAGGACCACCTGTCGGCCCGGGCGCTCGACGCCGCGGCGAGGACCCTCTCGGAGGATCTCGCCGCGCAGCTCAGGTGAAGGATCGGAGGACCGAACCATGACCGAGGTCACGGCTCCCGCCAGCGCCGGCACCGGCGACGCGAAACAGACCACGCCGCGCCGCCTCATCCGCAACTACCTCATCGACTCCAGCCTCCAGCTGCGGTTCGCGAGCTACCTCGTGGCCGTGGCCTGCGCCCTGAGCCTGGCGCTCGGCTATCTCCTCTGGAACGCCTATCGCGAGTCGAGCCGGCTCGTGGCCCTCGGCGACCCGCGAGTGGACGACGCCCTCGCGACCATGCTGGCCCAGGAGGACCGACAGCGCATGGTGTGGCTGGCCCTGGCGCTGGTGGTGGTCGTGGCGTGCCTGCTCGTGTTCGCGGTGGTGGTCACGCACCGGGTGGCGGGCCCCGCCGTCGCCCTGGAGCGGACCTGCCGGAGGGTGGCGAACGGCGACCTGTCCCGCCCGCGCCCGCTGCGCCGCCGCGACCTGCTCGTGGACCTGTCCGACGAGATCTCGCTCATGATCGAGGCCCTGCGCGACCGGGAGGAGACGGAGATCGCCGCCCTGAAGGACGTGGCGGCGCAACTGCGCAAGCTCGGCGTGGCCCCCGAGCGGGAGTGTGCCGCTACCCTGGAGAAGCTCGCCGCCGAGAAGCAGGGGCGCGTGAAGCCGTGAGCCGGCGGCTCCTCGCCCTCCTCGCCCTCGCAGCCTGCACGACCGCGCGCCCGCCGGAGGCGGCGCCCGCGGCGGGTCCGGCCCTCACCCGCGGGGAGCGCGAGGCCGCCGCCTCCACCGCGCCGCCCGCCGCCCC
>Ga0153915_10005385_pt1 | contig 11898 bp, 8 predicted proteins | sample Opewatmetagenome_2_FD_107003 | JGI IMG/M metagenome (GOLD analysis project Ga0153915, IMG submission 107003) | Freshwater wetland microbial communities from Ohio, USA - Open water 3 Core 3 Depth 3 metaG | ecosystem: Environmental > Aquatic > Freshwater > Wetlands | place: USA: Ohio, Lake Erie...
CGACCTCAAGTACGCAGCTGAGCAGAGCTTCGATATGAACTACAACGGGGTCAAGGAGTACGTCAGGGCGCTAGGACTGAAGGGCGTTTACAATGATACCGACAGCGATGGAATCCGCGAGGATGCATACTTCGGGATCGTATTCTATCATACGTTTGATTTAGGCGATGATGGCACGAGGGAGTATAAGGGCGTCGCGGGAGTCGAGGCGTCGACTGTCGATGCGAATGACGACGGGAACAACGAATCAGCAGTGGTGCACCTTGCGGCATACGATGCCTACGATAATAACACCGATAGCATGCCAGAAGTCCAGAGGGGCTTCGCGCGGGCGATCGAGCTGCAAGATTCGAACAGCAACGGGCACGCGGAGAGCATAGGACTCCTGCAGTTCGCCTTCGTCGTCTTGGACTGGGACAGTAACGGTGTGCAGCAATACGGCCGAGGCTATGCGATAGAGGCATCCGCGACGGACGCCAGCGACGACGGGAACCCTGAACTGATGGCAATCCACGCGCGGGGCATCGAAATCCTTGACGCAAACGAGGACGGCAACCCGGAGGCGATCAGGGGCGTCGAAGGCTGGATCAATGCCACGGACAATGACTCGAGTGGAATAGCGGAGAATATCGAGGTCTCGCTGGTGGCGGGTGCGGCAATCGACCTCGACAGCAACGGGGTGCCTCAAGCGTTGGCTGTCGCGGTCTTGCATGTTCAAGTGGTCGACGCGGTTGAAGACGGACAATCTGAGAAGGCGGTGCTTGAGCTTGCCGCGTACGCGATGCGCGACGATAACGAGGACGGCAACCCGGAGGAACAAGCGGCGATATGCGTCAGGGCCAGCGTCGTCGACTCCAACAGCAATGGCTTCCCCGAAGAGACAAACATCACCCTCCTCGCGGTGCACACGGTGGACAACAGCTCAGATGGAACCCCTGAGACTATCGCCTTCTTCGCCGCGAGGTACATCGCGACCGACTCGAACGACGACGGCAACCCGGAGATGAAGTTGCTCGAGGCGGTCGGGGTGGAGAAGAAGGATGCCGACCAGGACGGGAACTATGAGAGCAACAAGACATTCGCGATGAAAATAGAGGTCATTGACGCGAACAGCAACGGCATCGCTGAGGTGGTCAACGTCGACGCCGCCTACCACGAAATCCTTGACACCAACGATGACGGTGTCACTGACGGCCAGGCGTGGGCGGTAGTGCACTACCATGGCGAGGACACGGACGAAGACGGCGAGATGGAGATCGTGGACTTCTGGATATGGGTACACCGCGAGTGAAGCGGTTGCCCATCCGGCCTTTTTCTCCCCCTCTGCATTGGAAACGGACTGCAGGACCCGTAATCTCACCTCGAGATTCAGTCCGCAGGGGCAATCATAGAACAACCATTATGCCGAGGTAGGTGATTGCTGAAATCTGATGGAGGAGACCGGAAAGTCGATAGAGCCGCATGATCTGGCCCCGCTTCTTTTCATAGTGCCCACTCTTGGTCTGCTATTCCTGGCGTACAACGCTCACGCTATCTACCTGAGAGGCATCGAAGACATCGAGTATTACAACAAGAACCTCAATGAGACGATGTGGATCGGCGCGGTCGTCTGGGCCGTCGCAGCGGGCGCACTCGTGTTCTTGTTTGCCATCGAGATAATCCTGCGAAGAATGGGCAAGGGATACAAATTACCGGCTGTTGCTCTGGTTGCGGCGGGCACATGGAATCTACTGCTCGGTGCAATCACCTTCTTCACTGACCCGCTCCCGTGCAGCTTCACTATCGTGGAGCCGAATCTTATACCCAGTGCGTCCCTCTACCTTGCCGCCCTCACATTCGGCCTGCTCCTCTCCGGAATCGCCGCGGTCAAGTTCAATTCAATCGAAGGTAGGCGGGTCAGCACGCTCCTGGTGGAGGTCGAGCTGTACGATTTCGATCTGATGGGGCGCGGATTCGTCAGATTGGCCAAGTGGATGTGTCTCCTGAACGGAATCCTAGCACTGCTCGGCACGCTCCTTGTGAGCTTCTCGGGCTGCCTGATTGATTGACGGCACATTCTCATTGAAGCATTGCAGTTCCTGAGGAGCCTAGATTCCTGACTGCCTTTGGGTCGCGACCGACCTGAACTTGTACCCGTACTGGAGTATCCCCGCCTCGCCTTCCTGCCCGAGCCTCCTGAACGCCGCCTTGACCTGCATGCCTATCTTCACGTCACCGGGCTCGACGTCGATTATCTGCGATGTCAGCCTGGCGCCCTCCTTCAGCTCGATCACCGCAAGGACGTAAGGCTTCAGCAGGTCGAACGAACTCGGCGCGTCGTAGACAACAGTGTACGAGATGACAGTCCCGACCCCGCTGAGCTTCTGCTTCATCATCTTGCCGACGCTCTTCCTTCCGCACCTGGGACATACCGCCCTAGGTGGAAAATCGAGCGTGCCGCAATTCCCGCATTTCGTCCCCAGGAGGTTGTACCTGCTCGGTATCTCCCGCCAGAACCTTGGCGTTGCCATGTCACTTCATCCTCCTGAAGATGTGAACAACCGCGGTGGCCCCGGTCCCGCCAAGAGTATGAGTGAGGCCGATCTCCGCATTCGTCACCTGCCGCTTGCCGCCCTCTCCTCTGAGCTGGCGGACAATCTCAATGGCTTGAGCGACGCCTGTCGCCCCGACAGGCTGCCCCCTCGCCTTCAGACCGCCGGATGTATTGATCGAAATCTTCTAGTTCAAGGCCGTCACGCCTTGCTCCGTGGCGGGACCGCCCAAACCCTTCTTGACGAACCTGAGGTCCTCGATCGCCATGATTTCCGATATCGTGAAGTTGTCATGCACTTCCGCGACGTCCACGTCCAAGGGAGTGAGGCCAGCACGGTGGAACGCCCTCTTTCCCGCCACGACAGTCGCGTCCATAGTCGTGAGGTCCCTCCTGTCGTGCAGGGCGATAGTGTCGCTAGCCTGCCCCGAGGCGACCAGCTCGATGGGCGTATCGCAGAACTTCCTCGCCCTGTCGGCGGCGCACATCACTATCGCCGCTGCGCCATCACTCAAGGGCGCACAGTCGAAGACTCCTAGGGGGTCGGCGACCATGCTCGCTTTGAGGACCATCTCCAAGGTGATCTCTTTCTGGTACTGCGCCACGGGGTTGAGTGCACCATTCTTGTGATTCTTCACCGCAACCGCAGCAAGCTGTTCCTTTGTAGTCCCGTATTCGTACATGTGCCTTCGAGCCATGATTGCATAGAGGGCCGGGAACGTCGCCCCGAATACCGTCTCCCATTCCTGATCAGCCGTGGCGGAGAGAATCTCTGCGGCCTTGACCTCGCCGACATCGGTCATCTTCTCGGCGCCCCCGACAACGACTATGTCGTGCATGCCAGAGGCGATTGCCGCGTACGCTTGCATCAGCGCGAGTGCGCCGCATGCGCCGCCGCCTTCGACCCTCGTCGTCGGCAGGTGCGAGTCCGCTAGCCCGGCATAATCGGCGACTACCGCTGAGACGTGCTCCTGGTCGATGAACTTGCCCGCGGACATGTTTCCGACGTAAAGCGCGTCGATGTCCTCCGCCGTGATATGAGCGTCCTCTATCGCCTTGAGGCCCGCCTCGATGCCGAGATCCCTGAACGAACGGTCCCAGAGTTCTCCGAACTGCGTCTCTCCGACCCCGATTATCGCGACGCCTCGCATCTTCACTCCCCCCTCATGCGTATCTTCCCGCGGAACTTCGCGTATGTGCCATAGTCGAGGAACTTCGCGTTCTTCGTCATCTCTTCAATCGTCTCAGCCTTCTTGAGATTCTTGATGTTGGGCGTGACGGTGATGTCGAAGCCGTCGGAGCCTGCGCCCGAGCCATAGCCGATCATGAATATCCTGTCGCCGGGTACGGCCCTGTCGAGGATGGAGCAGAGACCGAGCAAAACCGCGCCGGAGTATGTGTTGCCTATACTTCTCACGAGCAGGCCCGCATCGAGTTGCGTGTCCTCGAAGCCGAGTGTCCGGCCGACCCTCACGGGGAACTTGCCGTTCGGCTGGTGGAAGACCGCATAGTTGTAGTCCTCCGGCTTCGTGCCAGCCTTATCCATTACGAGCTTCGCGCAGCTCATGACGTGCTTAAAGTATGCAGGCTCACCGGTGAACCTGCCGCCGTGGCTCGGGTATTGCTGGCCCTCGCGCCGCCAGAAGTCGGGTGTGTCCGTCGTGTAGGAGGCTGTGTGGTTGATCTCAGCGATGAGGTTCTCCTTGCCTATGAGGAGCGCCGCACCGCCAGCGGAGGCGCTGAACTCGAGCGCGTCTCCCGGGGCGCCCTGAGATGTGTCGGAACCTACCGCCATCCCGTACTTGATCATGTCAGAGAGGGTGAGGCCCATGCAGGTCTGTATCGCCGCCGTTCCCGCCTTGCAGGCGAACTCGAAGTCCGCCGCGGTCATCACCGGCGCTGAGCCTATCGCCTCGGCCACGACGGTCGCGGTCGGCTTCACCGCATAGGGATGGCTCTCCGAACCGACATAGATCGCACCGATGTCGGTGGGCGCGACATCCACTTTCCTCAGGCATTCTCTCGCCGCCTCCACGGAGATCGTGATAACGTCTTCATCGGGTGAGGGGACGCTCTTGGCGGTTATCCCTAGACTTCTTCCCATCGCTTCGCCGTCGACACCCCAGACGTTGCCTATGTCCTTGGGGGTTATCCTGAAGCGCGGCACGTAGCCACCATAGCTCACAATCCCAGCGACCATTCTACAACCTCTCGAGTCTTTTGATCAGTTCGTCAGTATCAAGCTCCGTCCTCGCGAGCGAGATGTTCGACAACTCCGCGAGCTTCACCGCGAGCGCATCGACATTCTCAGGCCGCACATAGACCACTAGTGCCGGCTTCAGCGGCTGCGCTCTGATCGCGACCATGGGCGATCTGCCGAACGTGACGCCCGTGAATATCAGCGCCCTCTCGCTCGACGTGCCAAAGATGCGGAGGTAATCTGAAGCATCCAAGGTCGTGATCGCCTTGATGCTGTCAATGACCGTGTAGCCATAGAGCGACTTCGGATGTGGCGCAGAGCGCGAAAGCATCTTGCCTTCTATCATCTTGAGAAAAGTCGATTGACGTATCCCCGCGGGCAACTCCCTCATGCTCGGTATCACTTCGGAAAACGATTCCTCGAACCGGCTGGAGAACCTGCGGCCAGATGATTGATCAATCTCCAGCATCGCCTCGACCAACCGTTTGATCGTCTTTGAGCCGGGGGAGCTCCTCCTACCGGACTCGTAGTCACTTATCACTGAAGGAGAGACCTTCAGGTGGCGGGCCATATCGAGCTGAGAAATCTTGAGTTCCTCGCGCCATCTCTTTAGGACGCTGCCCGGGTGGTCGGAGAGGACTACCTCGCCCGCGATCTTCTTCGTCAGCGAGGAATGCACGGCAGACTGACTTGGGCGGTGGTATTTATCTTTGTCGAATGTTGCATCGGCAATTGACGAAGTGCATAGCTCGGTGCGAGTCTGGATGCTGTCCGTCAAAACTGCCTGACTTCTGGCGGTATTTTCTCCCTGTTAGCCAGCTCGATAAGCAGCGCCTTGTCTCGCTTGTAGTCGGAGACATCGTCCATAAGGAACAGCAGCCAGAAAAGGGGAAGCAGGCCGGTGGCGGTGACCATCCCCAGACCGTAGAAGAGCATGAAAGGCTCGTCCATGTACCAAGACATAAAGTCAGGCGGGGCGGCCATATATATCAGCCGCATGGAGACGGCGTAGGTCAGAAAAATCGTGAGCCACGTGAAAGTGAGAGCGATGGCGTGGCTGATAATCCGGTAGCGGAGACGGGACCTGTGGGCGATCAGCTCCATCTCCGTCGTGAACTTCCGTCTCATGGGCATGAAGCGCGTCGTCCCCCGTTCTCCCGTCTTGTGGCGGGAAGCAGAATATGCATGGACGGAGGAACTATTTCTTGATGACGCTTCGGGGCCGTGCGAACGAGTGCGGTAGGTTTATGTCAGGCTCGTCCTTGCGTGTTTCCACGGGTCTGTGGGGTAGCTTGGTCTATCCTAGGTGGTTCGGGACCGAAAAGCCTGAATAGGGCTTGCGGCGAAGAACCACTTGACTCCGGTTCAAATCCGGACAGACCCATTCAGTCAATAATCATCACGCAATATTCAGCAATGTTGGCCGTGGACTTTATTGAGAAGTCATTGATTTTCGGGCGGTTTTGGATTGGGCTCGAGAAGTCGTCCCGTATAGCCGAAGACGACGAGCAGTCCGATCCCCACACAGAGTATGGTCACGTCGACAACGGTGCCGATATCCACGACGGGCGGTATCCTCAGAAGCCCCGTGAACATGGATACGACACCAGTCACGGCCTCCACCACGACCAAGGGCGCCGCAGTGAGGGACCAAGTCTTGAAGGCGGCTTCCCTAGTCGGCACGCCCTTCCACGGATGCTTCCTAGACGACCAAATTCCCAGGAGTCCGATTGTGATGGAGAATAGAAGAGCGACGAGAGGCTTCCAGTTGGGCTCCGTCGTTGGCGGGTCTACGACCACGATCGCCCAGGCGATGCTAGTGTTCCCGTCATCATCTCTGACCGAGAGCGTGACGTTGTACGTCCCCGCCACCTTGTAGACGTGATCCCTGAAGACGTCGGTTCCGACCAATCTCGTCCCGTCGTCGAAATCAAAAGAGTAGTCGACGATGACACCGTCCGGGTCGTTAGAGTTGGCTCCGTCGAAGCGTATGGAAATCCCCGTGAAAGTTCTTGAGGGGTTTGCAGTGAGGACCGCGGTTGGCGGTAGGCCCCATACAACTATGGTGACAGTATCAAAGTCTGTTCCGCCTTCGCCGTCATTTACTTCCAATCGGAATGTGAGCGATCCAGCACTCGTGGCGGTGAATGTTGCGACCACACTGCCTGCGTTCGATAGCGAGACCTGCGGCCCTGCTATCTGAGTCCAAGAGTATGCGAGCACGTCCCCGTCGGGATCGCTACTCCCGGTGCCATCCAGGGTGACAATGCCTCGCTTGATTGCATGATGGTCCGAACCCGCGTCTGCGATCGGCGGGCGGTTCTGAATCTCGATTGTCAAGCTGTCCGTGTCGTTCTGGCCAACGGTGTCGCTCACCGTCAGGTTCACTACAAATATCCCGCGTGACGAGTATTGATGAGAAGTAATCATGTTCGCGTTGGTTGCACCGTCGCCGAATTCCCAGAGATAGGACACGATGCCGACGTCGTCCGTCGAGTTGCTGCCATCGAACCACATGACATCGTTCAAGTGCCCGACAATGAACGGCGCGTACGCGACCGCTATCGGAGGGCCATCGACCACGAAGAACATCCAGTAGCCTAGAGGATTGTTGCCGTAGTCAGACCATGTCGTTGGCTCATAGTCATCCCTTGCTCTCGCCCGCCAGTAGATCGTTTCGCCGGCACTCGTGGCGAAGGGAGACGAAGACGTGGCGGTCGTCGTTCCAGAGGAGAGAATCGAGGTGAATGTAGCGTCAGACGCCACCTGCCAATCATAGGTAATCATGTCCGACTCGGCGTCGCTGCCCGGTCCCCACGTGACCTGTTGAGATGGATTTGAGGGGACCGTTGACATGTCCAACGGATCATCCGCCCAGGGCGGGGGCGTTGGGATGCTGTTGACATGGAACATTGTGTCATTCCAAGCGCCCCATTGTCCGTCTGATACCCGCACACCAAACCAATAGTCGGTGCCGCGGACTAACGGAGAGCCTGCGTATGTGACCATGGTGGCTGCCCCTGCCCGCGCGCCAGGAGCCCACATATCGCTGCCTCCGAGGACGCGGCTGACTCTGACCTCGTATTGAGTCTGTGGGTCATTCTCGGTGTCACTGTATGTCCAATTCAAATCGGGGGTGAAGTCAGTTATGTGAATGATCCCCGGAGGACTCATGTACGATTGGACGCCCAGGTTGATGGCCTGGGGAGCGTTGTTCGCGATGAGCTTGAGGACGTAGCCGTCAAAAGGGTCGCCGTTGTACGTCGTGTCGTATGCCCCGGAAGTAGTCGGGAAATCGGCGGAAGCGGTGAAGCCCGCGACATAAACGCCGCCGGAGGGATCGGCAACGACCATGTTCCCCTGATCTTCGAATGTCCCTCCGATGTAGGTCGAGTAACGCAAGCTCGTCCCCGCTGCGTTCAGCTTCGTCATGAATGTATCGGCCCCGCCGTTTGCCTGTTCGTCGAAAGCCCCCGAAGAGATTGGAAAATCGGAAGAGAGCGTGCGGCCGGTGATGTAGGTATTGCCCAACGAGTCTTGAGCGATTGCATACGCAACCTCCTCTGCGGATCCCCCGATATAGGTGGAATGAACCAGGCTGCCGCCGGTCGAATCGATGCTCGCGACCACCACGTCGTTGGCGCCGCCGTTGAACGTCCGATCGAACGCGCCCGGAGTGGTCGGGAAGCCGGAAGATAGACTGTAGCCCGCGACATGCACATCACCGCCAGCGCCGAGGGTGAGAGCGTAAATGTCGTCGTCGCCGGTGCTGCCAAGGAAGGTGGAATAGAGCAAACTATCTCCGTTGGCGCTCAACTTGAGCACGAATCCGTCGTCGTTCCCGCCATTGTATATCGGATCGTACGATCCCGGTGTCGTCGGGAAATCGGAATCACCCGCATGACCGCAGACATACGCATATCCCACTGAGTCCACTGCGATTGAGTGCGCCTCGTCCTCGCCAGCGCCTCCCAGATATGTGGCATAGATCAGAATGCTCAGCCTCGAATCGAATTTCGCCGCATAGCCATCATTGAAACCGCCGAACGTTGTCTGGAAAGCCCCTACAGTCACCGGAAAGTCGAACGAATTTGTGACGCCAGATACATAAACGTTGCCCAAGGCATCGAGGGCAATCGGGTGCAGGACATCATTGTCACTCCCGCCGAGAAACGTAGATGCAAGGAGCTGGTTCCCTGCGGACGTGAGCTTGGCGACAAAGCCGTCTCGGTTACCGTTGTAAGTGGTGTCGAAAGCGCCAGGTGTCACCGGAAAATTCGGACTCAGAGTCCAACCACCGACGGAAATGTTGCCGGTGGAATCGATGGCCACCGAAGTTGCGACGTCAGTGGACGTATCGCCCAAGAATGTGGAGAAAAGCAAGGACGTGCCGGAAGGATTCAGCTCTGCAACGAACGCGTCCCAGCTCCCGCTTTGAGTGTCGTCGTACGCGCCTGGTGTCGTCGGAAAGCCGATAGATCCCGTGTATCCCGCCACATATGCCGCCCCGGCGACGTCGATAGCAAGCCGCACCTCACTTACGACATCTTCTGAGTTGCCGCCCAAGAAAGTGGAGTAGACGAGCGGATCAATGGTCAGCTGTCTCGAAGCATCCCAGTTCTCGCAACTGAAGCCGAATGTCGAAGCGGCACGGATTGCAAATTCACACTGAACCTCTCTCCCATTGTTCTGATACGAATATGGCGGAGAATCGCGCGCCTCAATCGTCCCAATGTCGATGACGAGTCCACCTGCATCGAGACCGACTGAATCCGCTCCAATGATGCTCATCGCGATTGCTGAAGGATTCGCTCCGGGCTGGACGACGAACTCGTACTTCACCTCTCCATTTCGCATGCGGTATACTAGGTCGATGCCGTCGTACAGATCCTCATAGACGACCTCGTTGTAGTTCGGCACATCTGTCCTCCACTTGGCGGGGTCGTTGCCGAAGAAGAAGTTGCTGTCGAATAACGCTCTGTCTCCACCGGCGGGGGAAATGGTCTTGGCATTCTCGAAACTCACCAGGTATGAATGCAGCATGACATCTGGCGGCTCGATCGATGCAGGTTCGTGCATGCCCATACTATCATTCAATCCCGGAGCAGCATGGTATGCTTCCGGAACCTGTTCTCTCCAAACGAACAGTACTCCATCGTCCCTGAACGCCACCGCGGGATTGCCACCGGAATAGAAGCGCACTCCGTCGGTCGTCTGTCCCCGATTCTCCGTGAAGTAGCCACCGAGAACGCTAGCGACACCTTGCGCATCATGCGTGATGTCGACCGGCCCGCTCTGAGTCACCGCCATATTGGGTTCCGGGCCAGGCTCCATCATGCACACTGTTGGAGGAAGAAGGAGCAAGTAGGCTGCGATGAACAAGCTCAATCCTCGTGAGGATTCTCTGACCGCCCACTCTAGCGACACGTCCCTCGTCCCTTTCTCCGAATTCATCATCTCGTCTTCACTAGTTTAAACTTACCTTCAGAAGATGGCCTGCAATGGAACCGAGAATCCCCCCATTCGAAACCGCAAACCCAAGACTCCAGAAAGAGCCCATTGGGCAGGAATATGCTGGGTTTTTCAAGGACGGGTTCCTGTATAGCTTTCCAGTGTTTCGCGCCAAGACCGCCCAAAACGTACTGATACTCGTCGGCCTCCAGTGGTTCAACCGTTTGATAGGCCTCGTCACAAAGGTGTTCCTGGTCAGGCTCCTTTTCCCTGACGACTTCGGCATATTCGCCCTAGCGACTGGGCTCATCGGCTTTGTCGGCACATTCGGCAATTTCGGGCTGGACTACGCAATCATCCAGAAAGGGGATAGGGCGACAGCCGAGGACTACGACGTCGCGATGAGCATGCGGATACTGATCTCCCTCGTGCTGTTCATCTCCTCTATCGCAATCGCAGGGCCCTGGGGTTCCCTGTTCGGCGAACCTTTGCTCTCTCCCGCCACGCAGGTCCTCGCTATCGCATACCTGGTGATTCCTTGGTCATTCGTGCCGTCGACGCGTCTCACCACGGAGCTGCGCTACAAGGCCATAGCGATTCCAAACCTGACGGGTCAGCTCATGAACGCATTCGCATCGGTCAGTTTGGCGTTCATCGGGTTTGGCATCTGGTCACTGGTTTATGGGCTGATGCTCGGTCAGGTTGTCTCGACGATTGCGTTCAGTGTCCTTCATCCATGGAAGTTCAGATTCTCCCTGAGAAAGCATGAGGCTACCCCCCTATTGAGATATGCGACACCGATCATGATCACGTCCGTCATCCTTTTTCTGATTGCCAATGTCGACGACTTCACGGTCGGATTCTTCCTAGGGAGCACCGCCCTCGGTTTCTATGCGGTCGCGGTTGGGTTCGGTACTCTGCCAACCACATTCTTGTCGGGCCCTGCCGGATCCGCACTATTTCCGACTCTCGTGAAAATCCAGGAGAGAATCGAGTCCCTACGCGGCGGCTACCTCGATGGATTCAGCTACACCGCCGCCATCGTAGCACCAGCCTGCATCGGCATGGCGGTGATAGCCCCTGAGATCGTCAACATCCTCCTGGGGCCCATCTGGGCTCCCGCCACGCTGCCCCTGCTCGTGCTCGCTTTCTACGGACTCGCAAGGGCTCTCATCGACTTCAGCTCATCACTATTCTCGGCTGTTGGGCGGCCCCGCGTCATAGCGGAACTCAATCTCTATGTCCTGATAGGATCGCTCGTCCCGTTGCTTCCGCTCACATTCGCCTTCGGCATCGCTGGGACTGCTGTGTCGATGACGATACCGATGATTATAGTCGCCGGCTTGTCAATCGTCAAGTCCGCACAGGTCCTGAAGGGGACCACCCGGCAATTCCTCAGCCGCCTGTGGGGTCCCATCATCGCTGCTGAGACGATGGGCGTCCTCGTATTCGGATTGCGCATCTGGCTTTACACTCTGCTTCCAGACCGCATCGTTTTCCCCTTTTTCGGATTGAGCGTCCACGCGGCGACTGTCGTGCTGCTTTTCGGATTGCTGTTCGGCGTCTTCGTGTACTTCGCACTTCTCAGGGTTCTCGATGGGAGAACCTTTGAGGGACTCAGACACCATCTGCTCTTGGGGCTTGGTCTGCGCGGTGAAGGACTTCGGCAAGTGAAATGAGATCAGTCCTCTCCCGCGATTCCGCGAGGGCGAATTCA
>Ga0153915_10005386_pt1 | contig 11897 bp, 10 predicted proteins | sample Opewatmetagenome_2_FD_107003 | JGI IMG/M metagenome (GOLD analysis project Ga0153915, IMG submission 107003) | Freshwater wetland microbial communities from Ohio, USA - Open water 3 Core 3 Depth 3 metaG | ecosystem: Environmental > Aquatic > Freshwater > Wetlands | place: USA: Ohio, Lake Erie...
GGAGCTTCTCCCAGGAGACAGGGGCATCCTATTACACAGTTATCAGTGGATACTCCAATTCCCTCAATTTTCCATTCTTTATTCTGGGCAAGTGAAAAGGAAGCCAGTAAAAATAGTAAACCAAGACCCATCGATACTTTCATAACTATCTCCTTTATTGTTTAGTAAAACTTTTTTATAATTATTTTACAGATTAATTTTTCAGTTGTGGTACTAATTAAGCATCATCTTCAGGGATAATCTTCACGTAATTATAAAACTTTTCTTACAATTTCCTGCGGATGAGATTAAAAAACACAACGCTACTTATGAGAATAAAGGAAAGTAAATCTTGAAAAAAGTTAAATCTAACCCCTTAAATTGTCAATAATTAAATAGTATGGTTGATAATTGTCACATAATCAAATTTGTAAATTATTGACAAATGGGTAGTAAGATGCTTCCCGTTGGAATAAACCAAAAAATCAGATTTGAATAACTCCGCCCTTTGCGGCAGAGTTATTCAGATATTACACAGAGTGATTTGTTTAGTTCCGTTGTTCTACATTTACCCTGTGAGAAACATAATTACCGACAGGTGAACGAAATCCAATCGCCAGTCTGTTCCAACCGTTTATCAGAATTATTTCCAGAGTTAACTTTACGATCTCTTCAGATGAAAATAACTTCTTCAGATTTTCATAAACCTCATCCGACAACCCGCATTCTGATAAATTAGTTAGTGCTTCGCACCAAGCTAAAGTAGCTCTCTCACGTTCCGAATAAAAAGTAGCTTATCGCCAGGCAGGCAGCAGGTGAATTCTTTTCTCATTTTCCCCTATCGCTTTATAAGCTTCAGGCAAAATTTTAGACCAGCTTAACCGCATTTTAATATCCTTTTTGTATAAGATGATTTAAGGTTTTCCACTGAAGCATAAACCTATTACATCAGGGATCATTTGAACTGACTTAAATTCTTTATTTATAAATAGTTATAATATTTATTTATTGATTTTTTTTAATGTAAAACATTTTTTCGAGGTACTCTTTAAGTGCATTCGCATTATTATATTTGAGTTCCTTCGAAGAATATACCAGTGTAAGATCCTTCTCCCCTTTTTTAATTAAGTTTTGCAGTACTTCTTTTTTATCCCTGAGCTCACTATAATATTTCTTTTTAAATTCATCCCATTTTTCGGGGTCATGAGAGTACCATTTACGTAATGAATCTGACGGGGCAATATCTCTGAACCACTCATCGATTCTTGCTTCTTCCTTTTTAATTCCTCTGGGCCATAGACGGTCGACTAAAATTCGTACTCCGTCCGACTTTTCATATTTATCATATACACGTTTTGTTTTTATATTTTTCATAACGTACTCCCTGTGGTTTACAATAAACCTGCTTTTAAACTAACATATATATTCAATTTTACCGTTTATTTTGATACTCATCCTGTAAAGTAAAATATTTAGGGATAAGCCGCTGAAATAATTCCCGGTAATATTTTCGCGCAACTATATGATCGTGGCCTTTATATATTATAGATATAAATTCATCTAAAAACTTTTCGATCTGCTTTTCATATTCTTTCCGGGCATTATCACCAATCTGAATGTCATCATCCATCATGATTTCCTCTAAAAATATTTATGCTTACTAAAATATAGGCAAAATTGATGCTCATAAATGACTTTAATCAGTATTATTTCGATTTTTCACATCATAAAATGACCTCCATCAATATTTCCATCTGCGTATTATTTGATATTTGAATCTTAAGCTGAAACAATTATAACGATATTAAATCTAACGGAAAGTATGCTGCACTATGGATATTCCAAAGAAGTTAACATTGAGTTTGATATTACTTATTTCATTAAGTATGCTTACATCCTGCACCCGGAAGGGAACCAAATACTCGGTATTTAATGAATCAAAAAAGGAGAACATTGAAACTTTAAAACATGTAACTGAAACATTGGTTCCTCCTCCCTTACTTCCCAAATTCAACCAGGTTGCTCAGGGTGAGCCAGAAGTCGTCCAGGTCAAATTAACTATTGAAGAAAAGAAAAAGGAAATTACCCCCGGAGTATTTACCTGGTGGTTTACTTACAATGGAACCGTACCTGCGCCGATTATATTCGTGCATCAGTATGATTATGTTGAAGTTACTCTGGTTAGTCCTTCTACAAATACTTTGGTTCATAATATAGATTTTCATGCAGCAACCGGCGATATGGGAGGAAGTGAGATTAGTTACGTAGCGCCCGGTCAACAGGTTATATTCCGTTTCAAAGCTATAAAAGCAGGAGTTTTTGTTTACCACTGTGCTCCCGGCGGAATAATGGTACCGCTTCATATTCTTTCAGGTATGAATGGTGCTATAATGGTACTGCCGAGAGAAGGGCTCAGAGATGAAAATGGAAATCCGGTTCACTTTGATAAAGCTTATTATATAGCCGAACAGGATTACTACCTTCCCAAAGATAATAACGGAAAGTTTAAAGATTATCCGACACCTGCCGCAGAGCTGGGAGATATGACAGAGTCAATTAAGAGTATGATTCCTTCGCATATATATTTTAACGGCAGCGATGGTGCGCTTCTCGGAGCAAACGCTCTGACTGCTAATGTCGGTGAAAAAGTTTTGTTTATTACATCAAGTGCAAACCGGGATACAAGAATACATATAGTAGGAGGACACGCCGATCTGTTCTGGCCAGATGGTTCATTTGCAAACAAACCTTTCACTGATTTTGAAACCTGGCCGGTACCCGGGGGTTCAGCTGTTGCCGCTCTTTATTTATTCCGTGAGCCCGGCACCTATATGTTTACCGATCATAATGTAATTGAAGCATTTGCATATGGAGCAAGAGCTGAGATAGAGGTAAAAGGAACCTGGAATGATGACCTGATGACTACTGTTAAGAAAGCCGGACCTATAGAGTAAATATAACTTGGACTCTTGCCATAGTATCCCGCTTTTAATTTAACAATGATTAATGGATTGTGCTTGAGAATATCAGACTTGCAATCAGAGTTCAACAAGTGATGTTTTGGGCTTCTCCCGGGCTATGTAGCAATATTAACAATGATGATTTGGTTTGATCCAGTCTCCTCGTTTGACCCCCTGAAAATGTTATGCCCCCTTAGATTATATGAAGCAAAGTATCATATTGCTAATTCTGAGGGGCAAAAGATAAGTATAATAAAAAAAGATGTAAACGTCTTTTTTGTTAATACCGGGTTAATTTTCACTGATTGCACGGAGGAGGGAATCTGTTATAATCTGTGTTAATCTGTGTGCTCAGCTTATAAAAAAATTACTTTTAGTCAACCTCCTTAATGAGAGCTGCTCCGCTTCTGCTTGCATGAGTATGTTGTCCTCGTAGAGGACAAATTATTGTAGCACATGGTCTCCTCTTGAAACAAATAATCTTCGTAGATGATTTATTATGAAAATGTGCTTGTTCATCTCTTCGGCTCTCCTACTCTGCCAATTTTTTAAGTTTCTCCAAATCCTGCACGAATATTGTCCTTCCGTGGACTCTGATAATTCTGCTATCTTTCAACTTTTTAAAAGCTCGTGAGATTGACTCGGGAATTGTTCCAAGATATGCAGCTAATGTTGGATTAGAAAGAGGGATTTTAAAAAAAGGTTCCGGCAGATTGGAGTTATGATTGCTTTCAATTCCCTCAATAATGTAATCTGCCAGACGGTTCACGACTTCTTTAAGTGATAAATCTTCGGCTTTAACAGTAATTGACTCAAGACGCTTTGCAAATCCGGCCATTATTTTAAAACTTAGTTCAGGATTGTCTTTCAGCAGCTGCAGAAATTCGTTTTTGGGAATAAAAAGCAGTGTGGAATCTTCCATAATCTGAACGCTGGCAGGACATTTTCCGCCGGTAAATAAAGGGACATCTCCAAACAAATTCGGTTTTCTTAATAAATGAAGAATATATTCCTTCCCCTGTGGTGAAATTTTGAATATCTTTACCAATCCTTTTAGTACTATATAGATACCCGGGAAAGCTTCTCCCTCATGAAAAACAAATTCACCTTCTTTATAGTTTACCAGACTGCTGATCGCAGTAATTTTCCTTAATTCTTCAACACTAAGTTCTGAGAACAGAGGGATATCAGTTAAAACCATATTACGGATAAATCTCTTATAAAAATAAATTATTGTACATAAAATAATGATTTATAGTTAAAATTAACCGGGAATGAAATCATTGCAGTAATCACATACAAAATAATGTTTTATACAAGCCTATACCGCTGAAATATCCGGATAATTCTTTACTGCACTGACTTAAGTCAATGCATCGATAGTCCGACCTGACATATTTTATTCAATTAAATTTTTACTTTTTAATAATTAAGGAGATATCATGACTTCAGAAATAAAAGAACTTGATGTTAGACCGATCGTATTAAATAATTTTTTGGAATTTGCTGAAAATTAGTTAAATCGAAACACTATTTAGAAAATTTATTTACTCCGCAAAATGAATAATCAGGATATCGAATCAGTTTCATCCCAGCTTAATCTGTGGGGTAACTTTAATTCAGGAATTCTTTATCTCGTAAAAAGTATGTGCACAATGAACAACTGGCCATATGGAGAAATCTGGCAGGGAGATAAAAATGATGAGTATATGGTCTGGACTGGTTTCTGGAGTAAAAAAGAGAATTATTTCGAAAAGTTATCGAAGTTCAGTTCACTGCACAAATTTGCAAAAGGTGTGGGTTTGATTGGCAGAACCTGGGAGCAGAAAAAACTTATATGGATAGAGGAATTTTCAGGATCCAATGATTTCCTCAGATCTGAAATTGCTTCAATAAGGAATCTTGATGCGGCAGTTTGCATTCCAATCATGCATGAACAAAAGATCCTTTGTCTGCTCTGTTTCTTTCTTAAGAAACCAACTGATGAAGATAGAAAAAATGCCGAAATCCTGTTCACGTCTTCAGAGGTGATCGGAAAAGTTCTGGTAGGTTTAAGCTGATTGATTTTGTAGAAGAAAAGAAATATAATTATAAATGTCTTCGAAGTAATTCTCCTATTTATACTAAATCCGAAAAAGACTTAAATCGATCAGTTATCTTTCCACGCTGTTAAATTTTGTACAGTTGAATCAAATTTATTAAGGAGGAAATGAAATGCAGATTAAATTAAGATATCCACAGATTACTTTAATTCTATTCTTATTTGTTTTATTTAATAATTCTGTACCGGCTCACTGCGATACAATGGATGGACCGGTAGTTAAAGCTTCACAGAAAGCTCTTGAAACAGGAAATATAAATTATGTCCTGATCTGGGTAAAAGCCGGCGACGAAAATCAAATTAAGGATATTTTCCAGAAAGTGTTGAAGGTACGGACTCTGAATAATGACGCTAAGGAGCTTGCAGATAATTATTTTTTTGAAACTGTCGTCAGACTACACAGAATGGGAGAGGGCGAACCGTATACCGGAATAAAACCATCGGGTTATAAACCCGGGAAAGGAATTGAAGCAGCTGATTTGGCAGTTGAGAAAAACTCCATCGAGCCGGTGCTTTCAATCATTGATGAAAAGTATCTCGCAGCAGCAAAAGATATGTTCGCAGACCTCCAGTCAAAAAAGAATTACGATATTGATGATGTAAAAGCCGGGCGTGAGTATGTCACCTCATATATCCACTTTATTCATTATATAGCCGAAGCTTCAGGAGAAGTTTCTGAATGATTCTGCCTTAAAAATTATTTAATCGGCAGACATAAATTGCATGAAATGCACATTATTTGGCAGAGACTGTTGCACTAAAAACAGTTTCACTTCATTATTTTTATATTACAGGATCAACAAATGAGTGATGTGAAGAAATCCGTACTTCAAAATGAGATAAATTACCAGGAAGGATCTGTTGTTAGTAAGCAAATTATAAAGAAGCCGAATGGTAATATTACTCTGTTTGCATTTGATAAAGGTGAATCCTTAACAGAGCATACATCTCCTTATGAAGCTTTAGTTTATATGGTAGATGGAGAAATGGAGATTAAAATAGGCGGCACCCCGTACAATGTTAAAGCAGGCGAAATAATTCTTCTGCCAGAAAATGTTCCACATGGACTTGTTGCATTGCAGAAATCCAAAATGCTTTTAACAATGATCAAATAAGATTTACACCATCAAGGAGTGATATTCTTAAACAAAGAAGAAAGAATCTGAAGAAGAAATATCAATATGAACGAAGTCTGAATTTTTACCGCTTCATAAAAAATCACAGGCAGCAGGAAAAAACTACGCGTTAAAATAAATTAAACAGCATCCGGCAATAATTATCAAAGCAATTAAAGTAAAGAAGAATCCAAAAACCGGAACAAGTATCAGGCTCGCGATAAAAGAACCTGAGCACCCCCCTATTAAATCTGCGGTATATAATTGTGATATGACAAGTTTTTGATCCGGAACCTGGTTCAAACTTACAAAACCGAATATCCCCGAAACGAAAATCCCATCGATCAATAATGCAATCGAAATAGTTATAAAACTGCTCATTAGATCTGCTTTGATGAATAAGTAGACCGCGAAAATCAGGATTGCGAAGCAGATAATAAGAGCATTTCCCGACCAAAAGTGAATCACTCTATTTTTCGACATCATAAAAAGTTTATCTATGAGAAAGGAACCAATCGATAGTCCTGCCATAAACGCCATTATTAATAAGCCAATATCACGAAACAATATCCCGTTTTTATTCTGATAGAGCAGGATTAAAATAATTTCCAGTATCATACCAACAAATCCTGCTGCCATTACCAGTACAAATCTTTTTACCGAAGAAGATCTTCTTACTATTAAAAATATTCCGAAAAGAATTACCAGAATAAGATAGATTGCTTTTGTACCCGAAGTATTGACTAATTGCAATAGATTTTCCTGAAATGATGAACCGGGAAAGAATTTACTCAGCCATAATGAGATTGTAGTACTGTAGCATATCGGATGAAAATCTGAATTAACATAACCGGGCTTTCCGGATAGTAAGTTATGAATTTCACTGAAACGATCATTCGTATATATATAATCAATATACTGCGGTGAGACGAGCCTGGTTTCTAAATTTCTTTCTTTGAAGCGGCTGATAAGAAGTTCTGTATCAGTAATTAATTTCAAATTTGATGCAATAAAAATATTAACAACACCCGGCAAAACCACCACACTCCGGAACGAAGTTTTTTCCGCATTGTATATCCCTGCATTCCTTTCTGTCATTTGCTCAGTCCAGATATTTTCCGATGACTGAATTTTAAATGCAAGTATTCCTTTTTCAGTCAGGGAATTAGCGCATTTCTTAAAAAATTCTTTTGTATAGAACCGGTTTGTCTGTGCAGATAGAGGTTCAGGCATTCCAACGAGTATAATGTCATATGAATGCGCGTGCGGCAGAAACTTTATAGGATCTGTAAATATTAAATTTACTTTTTTATTTTGTAAGGAATTATATACTTCTGCCGGAAGATGTTTTCGAAGAACGTGAATCAAATCAGGGTTTATCTCCACATAATCAATTTTTTTGACCGGAAGTTTCAGCAGCTCATAAATAATACCTTCGTACCCCCCTCCCAGCACAAGTACATTATCAAAATTTGTTGTCTGCAAGGCTACCATCTGAACAAATTCCTCAGCCGAAACACTCTCTGTTTCATATCCAAGAACATCATTCTCAAATACACAAATTTGCTTTTTAGGTGCAGTAACTGTAACACGGCTATAAGGAGTATCAGCCGATTCAATTAAATAAGGATGATTCCAGGAAGTCATCAGTAAATCTATTTGATTTGAAAATCCGGATAGAATTATAAATACCGCTGCAGTTAACAGTGCTATAAATTTCATAATTTTATTCACTGAAAGAAACGAGTAATATACTACGATGACTATAAGCATCAGACTTGATACAATAGCAGACGAAAAATTATTTATTCCCAGATTCAGGAAAACTGTTGACGCTAATGCACCAAGAACGCCTCCGGCGCTTTCAATCGCGTAAGCTTTTGCTAATTTCTCTTCTGTACCTATAAATCTTTTCGCAGCCCACTGGAATAATAAACCGGCAAGCAGTCCAGCCGGAATTAGTGCAATTAATAGTCCGGTTATTTGAATTGCAAATGGAAGATAACCCCCCGGGACAGCACCGAATAAATTTCTGATTCCCCGGATAAATACTATATCTCCAATTAAAAAGATTGCAGAAATGAGAAAGAGAATGTGGATAGTTATGTCCTCCGGAATGTAAGATCGGCGGCCAATAGCGGCACCAACAGCAGTTCCCAGCATCCAGAATGCAAATGATAAAATATAGATTAGTTCTATCCCGTAGAATGCAACATTCAATTCTCTGAGAAGAACAACCTGACCAAGGATCGAAAAAAAACCTATCGCGATGAGATGAACAATATTACTCCGTATTACCATCTGATTAACGAAATTCCGTTTCGCTGAAAACGTCAGCCTGGAACGTAAATAATTCGGCGTCTTTCCAGTCATCAGCGGCTAGCCCGGCTTTATAGCAAAGCTGATCTAAAAATTCTTCTTTACTCCATCCCGTCTCAGTTGCAACCTGAGGAAGGAATACAGCCTGCTTCCCGCCTTTCTTTACAATAACGCCATCTCTTCCTAAAACAATTTCATCAGCATTATTTATGCGGGTAAAAGGCGTCAGCACGGAAATTTCGAACTCTACCTGTGATAATTCTCCCTCTCTGAGAGGAGCGAAACGAGTGTCATTAAAAGCCGCCTGAAGTGCCATAGCGCCCACATTAGTGAAAAGTGGAGTATCTTCAAGCATATGTCCGATACAGCCACGGAGTTGTCCATTTTTGTTCAAAGTAACAAAAGCACCCCTTTTTATCTTCAATTTAGAATTTATATCCCGGGGCAGCGGAACTGTCTGTACATTAAAGTATTGTTCTATCGTATTACGTGCATACTTCAGTAGTTCTCTTTTGTCCGAAGCGGTTAGCGAATATTGAGTATCAGTGACTAAAGTATCAACATCATTTACTGCAGCAGATTCCCCTTTAACAATAACCACGGCTCCGTACCCTACTACCCGATCTGTACTTCCCACAGGATTGTAACCTGAATTACTATAACTTATTATTGACGCACTATTAGCACCAAGATCTTTAGCTAAGTATACAGCGGCAATAATCGGTGCCTCCCCGCACCCGCACGTCACGAGTTGAGGAATATTTTGGTTCAATTGATTCTGCATCACGGAAACAATTTCCTCAGGATTTAACCGGGCGATTGTTTTAAGAGTAATATTATCAACTCTTAATGCATCATCAAAATGCGGATAATGTGAAAGATCAGAACTTGCCACTATAAGCACTTTTTTGTCTTTCAATAATTCTGATAATGCCTTACCAAACCTCGCACACATATCTATGTCCGGATCACCCACAATAAGCGGAAGAATTTTTGCATGCGGAAACATGAACTTGATGAAAGGGACCTGCACCTCAATCGAGTGTTCATTCTTATGAACAGAAAGATCAGCGATGATATCCTTATCTTTCTTCATTAATTCTTCGGCAATTTTATTATCAATCTCCGAATTCCCGAGCGGTGTTGCATACGCTCCTTTCGGATAAATTGATATGCCGGAAAATCCGGCAGTGGTATGATTTGTACCAAGTATGACAACTAAATCGTAATCATTTCCCTTAACCTGATTATAAGCATCGGCATCAATCTGACCGGAATAGATGTAACCGGCGTGGGGTACAATAAGAGCAATTACATTATCAACCTTGTGGGGTTTTGCATTTTGCAGGAAAACTTTTACCTGATTTGCCAGCATTGTGGAGTCAGCAGCATAAAATTGTCCTGCGACAGCCGGCTCACGGACCAGGTCAGAATCAATTTTAGTGTTAATTGTCTGTGATTTGCATGAATTTAAGGTCAGCAGAAATACGAATAAGCAGATGATCCTTTTCATAATTTATCCCTCTCAAAAATTAAATTAGTTCCAGACTCCCGCTATCGGGCGGCCGCAATATTCACACTTACCGTTCTTCAGATGAATTTCCATTGTGAACATTCCCGACCGTTTTATTATAGGTTTTTCGCAGCCGGGACAGTAAGTATTATTGCCTGCATGACCGGGTACATTACCAACATAAGCATAATGGATTCCTTTAGACATTGCTATATCTCTCGCGTGCTCAATGGTCTCAATTGGTGTCGGTGGAAGATTGAGAAGTTTGTAATCGGGATGAAACCTTGTAAAGTGCATCGGAACATCCGGACCTATCTCACCGATAATCCAGTCGGTAAGATTCTTCAACATTTTTTCCGAATCATTCAGGGTCGGAACAACGAGGTTAACTATTTCCAGGTGAACTTTGCTTTTAGCAACCTGTTTGATACTTCGAAGTACAGGTTTAAGTTCTGCCGAACAGACCTTATGATAAAAATCTTCGCTGTAACCTTTCAGATCAATTTTAATTGCATCCAGAACGCCGCACATTTCACTGAGAGGTTCTTCATTCATAAATCCGCAGCTAACCAGAACAGTTCGTAAGTTATTCTTTTTTGCAACGCGGGCTATATCAGTTAAATACTCAATAAAAACTGTCGGCTCATTATATGTGAAAGCAATGACAGGAACATTTTGTGACTGTGCTGCCGCTGTAATTTTCTCTGGGGAAATATAATCTACCTGGTTATCTTCCGGTTTAGCCTGAGATATTTCCCAATTTTGGCAAAACTGACATGAAAGCGGACATCCTGCAGTTGCTAATGAATATGCCTCACTTCCGGGAAGAAAATGATAAAAAGGTTTCTTCTCAATCGGATCTGTATGAATAGCAAGAGGCCGGCCGTAAACAAGACTTTTCAGATTTCCGTCAATATTCATTCTTGCGCGGCATTTACCTTTCTCATTCTCTCCAATAATACATCCCTGGGCGCACAAAAGACATTTTACTGCAGTCTTTTCGTGATCAAATTGTTTTAAGCCTGAGATTTCAGAAGCGGAATGGCACGATAGACAATTTACATTTTTTGTTTTTGTGGAAAGCCAGTACCGGGCAATGGGGGAATTTTTGTAAAGTCTCTGTTTATAATCATCCTGGAGACGGTGTTCTACCCACCCGTACAAATTTTGGAGGAAAGCGGGTGATGAAAGGATTACATAAGTACCTCCAATAATCAAACCAGATTTTGAAATGAAATGGCGTCGTGAGAGTGTTTTTGCATTCATTTTATAACTTCATATAAGTTACGTTATAAAATTCCCTGTTCGAAAAATTTCCACCTCTATTGATATAAAAATATTTGCTTTTAGCATCAATAACAATAGTCTTCGGTATGCAGAATAAATTCCAGAATGCTCCGTCTTATCCTGTAGGGATTACAGTATTGTAGAAAATATATCCGCCCAAACACAATTCATCCTCGAAGTCGAAGGACTCCTCTGGAGATGATGAATTAAATCTATTTATATCGACTAATTCGTTCCGATATTTTCCAGGGTATAAATCATCCACGAAGATTTTGTCTCATAGGGGAAGATAATGAGCTACAATAATTTGTCCTCTACGAGGACAGGATAATCTGCATCTTGAAGCGGAGCGATTTTTATTTACTAATTGAATCAGCAATGGAGTCTACAGAATCAAACAAACGAGGTAATGGCTTTCCCAAATAGAATTTTGTAATAGCTAAGCTTTTGATTTCAAGGTGCTTTATTTCAAGAATAATATTATGCAGCTATTCATTATATATTTTTATTAGCTGCGGTACAATTGTAAGGAAGAGAAAGTGGAAAGGCACTATGAAAAATTGGTGGAGAAATCACGTACAAATCTGGAGGGAAAATAAAGTACAAAATTGGCGGAGAAATCA
>Ga0153915_10005387_pt1 | contig 11895 bp, 7 predicted proteins | sample Opewatmetagenome_2_FD_107003 | JGI IMG/M metagenome (GOLD analysis project Ga0153915, IMG submission 107003) | Freshwater wetland microbial communities from Ohio, USA - Open water 3 Core 3 Depth 3 metaG | ecosystem: Environmental > Aquatic > Freshwater > Wetlands | place: USA: Ohio, Lake Erie...
ACGAGGGACCTGCGAAGCGGTTTTTGCGGAGCGGGTCCCTCCAGCGCGAAGCGCTGGACTTAAACCGATAGAGATGAATTTACTGACACGCTGTCCAAAGCCGCCAATGTGGGCCATCGTGGCGTAGGCTCTGCCCCTTTGGGGCAGACGAGCTTCGCTCGTCGTGTTTGATTCTGGGATGTTTCTGCAGACGAGCGTAGCGAGTCTCCCCGCAGGGGAAAAGAAGCAGATTACGAATATTTTCTGCGTTCAGAGTTTCGAGGCCCTTATCTGCCCCGCTGTACCCCTACCTTCTTCGTTAACGGAGCGCTAGAAACGCCTTCTAGGATCCTCTCCGTTCGTTCTGGTTCTCAGTTATTTGCCAGCCACAGCGATGGTTTTTCGGTCTGCAGGACCCCAAAATCGCTCAAGATGCCGAGAAGGGCGAGAAGCCGTCGGTCTCCTCACGAATCCCGTGGGAAAAGACCCGTTTGTTCGATAATTTGCGGATTTGAATACTTAAACCTGCAATCCGCGAGCGTACCTAGTTTCGGACAATTTTCAGCCCTCACCAAGACTCCCGCGAACGTCGGCAGGTCGGCACAATGAGCGATTTCCTCCTGTTTGCCGGTTCTTGATCGTCAAAGAGGGTCAGTCCCAGGAACTGCCATTTTGGGGTGGCTCAACCAGACTCCCTGGGGCCTCGTTTCCAGGTTCCGAAACTGCTTCCATGTACGAAGGACACCTTGGACGCCGGGGGAGTCCTCATTGAGGAGCATTAGAAACGGTGGCGAACGGGGCGCCTAAATGGTCACGGGATGGCAGCCAGAAACGAAGCGATTCTCTCGGAACGGCTCGACTGATTTCGACTGCCGATTCTCCATTGCTTGAAGCTTTAGCTCCTTTTTCGTCGTCCCAACCGTTGCGAGGGTTCCATCCCCTCCCAAAGCACACTTCGGACTCTTCCAAGGCGGCTTGGAACGAAGTTGATTGTATTGGATCAGGACACTGGTAAGTGCTGCGAACTGCGTTTGAGCCACAAGTGATGTAGACTCTCTCATTCGCCGTGGTACAAAAACTCGGTCCGGTCAAGGTTTTCACATGCAAAACCGAGGTCATTAATAGAGGTTGTACGGATCGACTTGAGACATAGTATGGTCTTGGTAGTCGACGAAGTTATTTAAGCAGATGAAAGCTCCTCGATAAAATGCGGCTGGCCTATCGCAAAACTAATGGGGTGATGTACCACGGACAAGCTGAGGACTTTTTTTCCTCTAAGGCTGCTGAAAGATACAGAGGAAAAGTTCAACTTATTTTCACATCTCCTCCTTTCCCTTTAAACAGAAAGAAGAAATACGGAAACCTTCAACAAGAGCAATTCATTAAGTGGCTCGCCAAGTTTGCACCAGAATTTCGCAAACTGCTAACAAAGAACGGGTCCGTTGTGATCGAAATGGGTAATGCATGGGAGCCTGGCAGACCGCTTATGTCAACTTTAGCCCTCAGGGCGCTACTCCGTTTTCATAACGCTGGGCGATTCCATTTGTGTCAGCAATTTGTTGCGTACAACCCTGCGCGGTTGCCGGGACCTGCCGAATGGGTGAATGTGCGAAGGATTCGTGTGAAGGATGCATACACACATCTCTGGTGGATGTCCCCTTCACTTCAGCCAAAGGCAAACAATCGCCGCGTTTTGGTTCCCTATAGCGACTCCATGAAGGATCTTTTGGAGAAAAAGAGGTACAACGCTGGAAAAAGACCCTCCGAGCATCGCATCGGGAAGAAATCGTTTCTTTCCAATAATGGGGGCGCAATACCTTCTAACGTGTTGGTATTCGCGAACACTTCTTCCAGCGACGAGTATCAAAAGTATTGTCGAGAGCAGGAAGTTCAACCACATCCAGCACGGATGCAAGCGGGAATCGCGGAGTTCTTCATAAAGTTTCTCACTACTCCGGGCGACTTGGTTTTGGACCCATTCGCGGGTAGCAATACGACCGGAGCGACAGCCCATCGGCTAAACAGACATTGGGTGTCCATTGAAGCGCGGGAGCAATACGTGGCTGGCTCGCGTGGGCGATTTACCCGTCGCAAGCAGCAGACTTGATTAGCATGGACTCCGCCTTATGCCTTCGAAAAACGAGTACTTGACAGGGATTGAAAAACTCCGGAATGGAGTGGACTTTTCCCCGTATCAACCAGCATGCGAGGTTCCGAGCTGGTTGGGCCACATATCCAAATTCGTTAAAGAGGATCTCGGAAGTCTTGCGATTCTGGGACCTTCCGGAGTAAGTATCAGTTCCGGGGATGGACATCGTGTTCGAGTGATGCCCGATGCACTCGGGCTGTATATCGTGGCTATCTCTGATAGGGTTCGCGGTACCGGTCAGAAAGTTGCGGTTGGAATACCACCGACGGCTCGACATCTTCCTCTTCTCTTAGCAAGCGCTGCCGTCTTGGCCGCCACTCTCGAACACTCGCGTGGTTCAACTAGGAATGGAAACGTTCTTGTTATCAGCCGTGATCTGGATATTCGGAGCCGTTACTGCGATGTATACGTCCACAAGCACTCGTTGGATGATGCCTATCCAGGAAGCCGAATGCGGCCGGACGGAACAGTAGTGTATCTCCGCTCTGAGGCACACAGCTCAGGAGCAGCCGGGGGTGTCTGTTTCTTTTTGCCTGATATCAATCTTCCCCAGCACATAGAACTCGTCCCTTCTTTGATTATTCTCGATCTACGGTATGCGCGCTGGAGCAAGAGAGCGAAGAGCCTCGCCGCATGGACGACGGTCGCATTGCCCAAGTCAGGCGTACTGTCGCTTTATACAGTTGGTGACTCAGAGAGCGCTGCCGCTTTGAGCCAAGCAGGGTTCACCGATATTCCATTTGACCATACAGCGATATCTACTTCCTCGCAGAAAGTCTCGCAAAAGCAAGTTCGTCCAGATGCTGGAGTCGATTTTTCTCTCTCTGATGCGCCCCAGTATCTAGCTCGAACTCACTCAATTGAAGAGATTTCGGGAGTCGATGCCCTTGAGCACTTGTATTCGAGCATCACCAAGGTCCTGTACGATCAAACGAAGTCTGACAATTTAGATTTGAATAGGGCCAGGTGGCTCCTTGCCGTACTTAGCACTGTGCCTGTGCCCCTCCACTGGTTTGAGGTTACCGCCCGCGGGTTAGGTCGATCCACCCTGAAGAGATTGACAGAGCTCCTTGGTTCTAGAAGCAAACATGAAAAGGGGATTGGTCCGATAGTGCAGAGTGCTCGCATGTTACTGCAGCAGTTCTACAACGCGATTGAGGTTGGTAATCCTCGCGCAGAAGCAATAAAGCATTTGATAGAAAAAGTTGCTGTTGAGAATGACGATCAATCGATTCTGATTCTGGTAAGAGATCGGACTGCACAACAAGCTCTGGAGAGTTGGTTGGCCCTAGAAGCTTACCCTAATGCGACATGGCTGGTGCGTGTCGTCGTAAGGAGCTACGACACTTACTCTGAGGTTGCCAAGCGACAGTATGTCGCGGTGATAATCAATGGAGCTGTGCCTCGGCGGTATCGCTGGATTCTTGGTGCGGCCCTCGGGACAAAAGTCACTTTTCTAGTGTACGCGCACGAATCACAAGTCATCGAACGACAATTACGTGCAGTTTACGACGATGAAGGCCGACAGGCGCGAGCTCGAGTGAGGGACAAGTCCGTTTCAGTCTTGCTGGGGACGCCATTCGAGCAAGTCGTAGATCTTTTTCGCACAGAGGCGGCAATCCCACATCTCAGCCTGCAGCAGAAGGTTCGGCGCAACAGAGAAGAGGTCAAGATCGCGGGTGGTCTAAGCGGTATCGCAAAAGCTCTGGAGGCTGCACGAGAAGCAGCAATCGAGGCGGCTATTTCGGCAGCGGGTTGTGAGCAGGATCTTGGAGAAGAAGACCTTCCCGGCGGCAACGAATTAGATATACAGGAACCTCTCCTCGGCGAGGGTTTTAGTTGCTTAGCTTTTAACGTAGTGTCGAGCCGCCACGGGCCTGGCAGAATTTGGCTCGATATCGATGATTTTGTGGAGTGCGTCAGGCCAAAGGAAGGCGAAGATGTCCTCCGGCTTCAAGGGCGTGGATTGAAAGTCGGCGACATCCTCCTCAGGACGGAAAGTAGTGATGCTCGCGGTTCGTTCTTCGATCAAATGGTGCAACTCGCCGAAGGACAACCAGAGATGGAGTACCTCGCCAGTTTTCGGAAAGCGTGGCGCGAGGCTATACAAACCATTGCTGTACAGAATCGTTCGATAGGCGGGCTCAATTACGGGAAGGTTTTCGAGGCGTTGAAGTCAGCTGGCGCACCAATCGCTTCGGAGCAGACGGTCCGATTGTGGATGAATGATCAGGTGATTGGTCCAGAAGCCGTAGCATCCATTGAAGCTGTTGGACTAATTAGTGGTTCGGCGTCCTTGGTGAGCCAATCCAAGAAATTTGATCGAGCGTTTCGCCAGATCCGAGGTGTTCATCAGGGAATAGGAAGGCGACTTAGTGCTGCGATTCGCAACTCATTCCATCACCTAGAGTTCGGAGAAAGTAAGCACCCAGCTGTAAAACTGGACGATCGCTTGAATATTCCGCTCGATGAATTGCTTGAGACAGTGGATATGGCGGAAATACGATCTGTCAGCGCGACCACAGAAAACAAACCACCTCAAGTGGTTGGACGGTTTATGCCAAGGGAATAGGAGCGCGTGTCCAGGATGAATCCAGTCACCGAGAATGATAAACAACGTCTCGTCGAGCATTTAATAGAACGTGTCACCACTCGAATCAGTGGGCGCGACGGTCTGGACCTGATCGATATGCTGCCGTCTCGCTCGATTTTTGCAGGGGTCCTACAGGTGCCGCGCGATTCCGAAATAAATGCGGCGAAGTCTGGGACTGTCAGCAAGGATGCTCCTGCGGGCACATCCCTCGGATTAGATTTTCGCGTAAAAGGCTCGACTTCAACCGGTATTGTGAAGTTACGAATAGTTCCAAGATGGAGCGTTTACTATCCGGTCTTTCCCACATATGAAGAATGTGCTCGCGCGAACCAGACGGTCCCAGGAGCCGTTGCTGAAGGCATAGGAACGGAGCCAGAAGAAAGCGAAACGGATGAAACGTCTGCGACGGCGGTAGAGGGAGCGAGTAATCAGCAAACGAAATCGGCTCCGAGTGCGACGCCCGTTCAGGGCTCGGTCGTATTACCTCGAAAATGGCGGCGTGCTGATGTGCGTTTTGGTTTCCCCGTAATTAGTTTGTCGTGCGAACGTGTGGCACCGTTGGAGGAAGTCGGTCGCTCCGAGATTGAGAGTGCACTGCAGGATTTGCGGTCACGCATTGCTGCTGATCCTGAAGTTTGGAGGCACCTAGCCGATCCGGGGAGCCGTGAACGCTCGCTCGGCTCACCTCAAGTCTTGGAAAATGTGACAAATTACAGGAATGCTCTGGCTGCCGCGAGAGATGGAGTGTCGCTACCTCCATGGAGTGCGCAGGTCTTGATTGAAGCCCTTCCCGAACCAGATGAACCAGGTGTTTTACGGGTTCGGGTTTTATTGGCGAATACCACGACCGAAGATCGGGAGGTCGCAGATCCAGGACTAGAGGAACGGTCGCTCTTCGACGCTGGTCTAAGCATTCAGATTGAAGATGGAACGATAGTTCCGTTCGATTTTTGGCTCGCACCAAAAGACTACCGGTCTGATCCAAAGCTCCCTGCAAAGGGAATAAACTGCACGGCGGCTTGGGATGCGAAAGCTAACCATGTGCACACTGAAGCACTTCCCATTTTCCGACAACCTTTTTACCGAACCAGAGATGTCATTGAAGTTAGATTTGAGCAGCTCGATTCTGATCGTGTTGTGTCCGAGCTCGTGCGAATTGCCGAACAAATGGAGAATTATCTAGGCGAGTGGGATGGTTTCCTCGCTCAAGAGGGACGATCTGGTTTGGATGAAAGTGAACTTGCCGCTTGCAAAGGTGATCGCGATAAGTTCCAGCTTGAGATGGAACGTTTTCAGCTTGGTATTGAAGCGTTATGGAGGGATCAACGCTTAGAGCGGTCTTTCAGATTCATGAACCGTGTTTTCGGTCGGCTGGCTGCAAAGTCTGGCGGCAAAGTGCGGGCATGGCGCTTGTTCCAAGTTGGGTTCATCGTTTCGCAGATGCCTGCGCTCGCAGTGCGTGAAATCCAATCGGCTGATAGCGATGACTTTGCAATCGACCTTCGTGCTGCGCTGGATGAAGTCGCGGTGCTTTGGTTCCCGACGGGGGGAGGAAAGACAGAAGCCTATCTTGGATTGATCGCGGCTGCGCTGATCTACGACCGACTGCGTGGAAAATCTCGCGGTGTTTGCGCTTGGATGCGCTTCCCACTTCGCATGCTCTCCCTCCAGCAAATGGAAAGGCTCGCGCGCGTCATCGCGGCCCTGAATGAGTTTCGAGCCGAGGAGGACTCTGTCAATATCGGCGATCCTTTTGCAATCGGTTATTACGTTGGGGACGCAAACACACCAAATAGTATCTCCGAAGACGATATGCGTAGGTACGAACAGAACAAGGGCTTACGGGAGGAAGCTCGGCTTCTCCGCAAATGTCCCTTCTGCAACAGTTTGGTAGACATCAAACCGTTGCGTGCCAACTGGCGTCTCGCGCATGTTTGCTCGAATTCTGATTGTTTCTCAAATAAATCCAACAGCTTGGGTGAATATAAGGGCTCCCTTCCCGTTTGCATCGTGGACAATGAGATATACCGCTATTTGCCGTCTGTACTTGTCGGTACGGTAGACAAGCTGGCCATAATCGCTAGGAATCGCTACTTTGCTCATCTTGTGAGGGGCGTGAAACAACGATGCCCCAAGCATGGTTACACATCCTATGACGAGTGCATTGAACGCTGGTCTGGGTGTACCGCTACAAAGAAACAACTCCTAAAATTGGCTCCAGTAAATGACCCTGGGATTTCGCTGCTAATCCAAGATGAGCTTCACCTTCTGCGTGCGGAGCTCGGCGTTTTTAACGGTCATTACGAAGGATTATTACAGTTTCTGGGTGAGAGGGCGCATCTACGCCCGAAGGTGCTTGCAGCGACGGCTACCATCGAGGCGTACGACACACAGGCTTTTCATATTTATCTGAGTAAAGCTCGGCGGTATCCACAGTCATCGTGGCAGCAGGGAGAGTCCTTTTATGCGACGAGCAAGCCCGAGAGGAATCGTCGCTTCTACGTAGGTGTTCTGGGGCACACTCGCGGAATAGAAGAGGCCGCTCTTAGGGTTGTGACCTTGTACCAGCATGAAGTCCGTCGATTGATCGCTGAGCCTCGACGTGGCGCTGAAATCATGCAGCGAATGGATCTTACTGACGAAAACGTATTAGACACCCTGAGACTCTATGATCTGTCTGTCTGCTATGTAAATCGCAAATCTACTGGTGGAAGCATTGTGGACAAATTGGGCCACGTTGAACGGATTTTTGAAGCTGAGAATCTAGGGTCTCTAAAATCACAGCTACTGACAGGTGACCAGACAATAGATGAGATCGGTGCCGCGCTCGATCGAATCGAAGCGGAGAGGGTCGAGACCGGAAATCCTCGGCTGAGCGCGCTGGTCGCCACCAACCTAATTAGCCATGGAGTGGATTTAGAACGCATAAATATGATGGTGGTATGTGGAATGCCATCTCACTATGCCGAGTATGTCCAATGCAGCAGCAGAGCAGCGCGTTCGCATCCTGGTATTGTCTTTGCATGTTTTAAGGCGCGTGACCCAAGGGAAACTTCGCAATACGAATTCTTCCCGGCCATGCACGAGCACATGGAACGATTAGTCGAGGCGGTGGCTGTAAATAGGTTTGCTTCGTTCGCACCCAAGAAAACAATCCCCGGACTTCTGGCTGGCGTCCTGCTATGTGATCTTACGCCCGATCTATATGGTACTCGGATTACAAAACCCCTGGATCACGTCCCAACTCTCCAGATTGCGCTCGGTAGGGCGCCAGCCCCCCAAAAGGGGACGCAAGCTAACTCGGTGCAAGAGTTATATTTGCGCGACTCAATTAAGAGAATCATTGGAGTTGATATCGTTCGGCCTCCTGCCTCTCCCGCGCAAATTGAGAACCTCCACAAGAGAGTTGAGGAGGTCCTGGATGAAACTATGGGGGCGATCGGACGATCAATCGAGAGTCAACTTAAGGTCGTACTAAACCCGCTAACGTCATTCCGAGATGTCGATGAAGGAGTGGACTTCGGTAGCATCGATTCGGCTAATTTCGTCACACGACTGAGAGCGAGGTAGGTGTGCAATGAAAGAGGAGATGCGACGTGGGCGCTCCCAGGTCATCTGGAGATATGCACCCGGAGCAATGTTTCGCTATAACGAAATTGGTGGCTGGTGTACGACTACAACTGTAACGTTACAAAAAGTTGGCCCACTGCAAGGAGCCTTAGCTAAGGCAGTTGCGCAGGCCCTCCGACGATGGGATGCAGTCGGGCCGAGTGGATATCCAGATCCATTGAACCAGGCCGCGAGATACGTGGTTGGTGAACCTTTCCAAGTGATGTACAGCCTTTGGCCTACTGTGTTTACATGCCGGGAATGTGGTCGAGTTCATTTCTACCAGGGTATTTCAAATTTACAGACTAAGAATGAGCGACTGCGATGCCGAGACTGTAACGGCCACGACCAACTTCGCCAGGTGCCCTACGCATACGTCTGTGAGTGTGGGCGGTTGGATTCGGTCTATATTCCCAGGAATATACCGGGGCATGAATGGGATCACTTCATCGAGTTAGTGAATCGCGGCAGCTTTCAAGATTCGTATTGGCGCTGCCGGGAATGCCGGAGACCTCTCTACAGAAATCCTCGTGAGGGACTAGGATTCCGACGCTGTGAATGTGCTCCGAAGAAGGGTAAGCGTGGCGTGCTGCTCGAAGACAGTAGAGTCTACATTTCCCAAACTTTAGACCTTGTTGATATCGAGCCGAGAGCTCTCGATAGGTGGAAAGAAAACCCACGCTTTTCAGATTTGTTACTCGGCGCGGTTCTGTGTGTGCCTGCTTACGACCGGCACCACTTGCTCGACCTCGCAGCGTGGAAACAGATGGAACCTGGCGCATTGTCCCCAGAGATGAAGCAGATGAAGGCGACTCTGATGGCAGACTTGAACCTCACTGAAGAACAGGCTGAGGTAATAGTACGGAAGAGCGCCCAAGGTACTCTCAATCCTTGGCTCGCATACGATCGGGATCTTTCGGCATACCGGAGCACTATCGGCGGAATTCCGTGGGCAGAGTCGCGCAGAACTATCGAATATGTCTTCGTCCGGGACGAACCTAGTGCAGCTGCCATTTCACTTGTTGATTTGATTCAAGAGACAGCGGGCTCCGGAGATCAAACCACTTCACATCGATTAAGAGAAGAGCAGAAACTGGCCAAGAGACTCGGACTGGTCGACCTGCGGATTGTGCAGGCTCTTCCAATCTTGCTTGCGGGTTTTGGATTTACGAGATACTTCTCCAGTCCTCAGGACACGGCAGAAGCATCTGGAGTGTCCAACACTGGACAATTGGTACTGCGCTCCTATCCAGTTGCTGATGGCAAGATCCCAGTCTACGTGGCCCGAAATACTACTGAGGCACTGCTGTATGAGCTTGATCCGTGGAGGCTTGCCGCATTCCTGCGAGTCAACTCGGTTGCGAACCCAGCCGCGGAAGCAACGGCGAGCGAATCGGCAATACGTGCATGGCTGCTGTCACAGTCGATTCGGCTTTTGCAGGCAGGAGAGTCGCATTTCAAGTTAAAGCCATTTGAAATCGACGCTGGGATAACGGTGGATGACACGTCCGCTCTTTTGTTTGGTGTCCTGCACACCGTTTCGCATGTTCTAAAGGCAACGGCACACAACTACGTTGGGATTGATGCCGATTCTCTAGCGGAATACCTGTTCCCGGCACACGGGTCAGGCCTTTTGTATGTTTCGTCGCACGTTGAATTCACTCTTGGCGGTATGGATTCTGTGTTTCGGTCAAATTTGACGCAGTGGCTCGCCTCTGCTCGGGACTATGCAGGGCAGTGCTCCTTCGATCCGGTGTGTCGCCGTAGTGGAGGAGCCTGTTTGGCATGTCTCTATCCGAAATTCGGATGCGGATACTTTAACCGCACAGTTAGCCGCTCATTTCTGTTGGGGGGTGAAGTCCCTGGACGAGAAGGTGTCGTGATTGGGTTTTGGGATAAGCGAGTCGCGGAAGAGGCCGAACTACTATCCGAAAGTGGCTCAGGCGTAGCGCTTAACTAGAATGGCTAACCACCTGTATTGCACGTGGGCACATCGGACCGCACTCCCTTCAGATCTTCGGGCTAGGTTCCGCGATTTGGATGAGTTCGTCCGCGTTTTGGCCGCCTCAGCTACTTCCCGCCTCTTGGTTGTATCGCCTTACTTGAGTCCAGGAGGCATGGCGAGTCTGCGAAGTGCGATCGCAGTCTCAGCCCAGAGAGGGGCGTGGATAAGATTGGTTACCAGCGATTTGGATAATTCAAACAGTGCGAACAGACGCTCCGTGTCTGTACTTCTAGATGGAAGCGATGGAGTTATCATACGACCGCGCCTTCGGCTCCTCGGTGTATCGGAGTCTTTAACGGAATTGGTCCATGCCAAGTGCATGGTGGTGGATGGCATGCGAGGTTACTTAGGATCTGCAAATCTATCCGTTAGCGGCCTCGAAAAGAATTTCGAGTTAGGGGTAGCTTTGGGCGAGGAAGAAGCCGCTGCACTCGATCAGCTGATCAGCTACTTTGAGGCCAACGGAGATTTAGAAGACCGAACGTCAATACTCTAGGCCTGTTTTCGAACGAAGGCGGCTGGTATCGTCAATCGATCCAAGGCCAAATGCAAAAGTCGATCATCAAAGAGGCTTCTCTTGCGACGAGATGATTCTTCTCCTCCAGGCCATTTTGCGAGACCCTCTTTGAGGGAGGTAAGATCCGCGCGACAACCACCTTCAGTCAGGAGCCAATCTACCGTGGACAGCAACTCCATACCCAGAGGCGACCCAAACCCATCAATCACTGCGCCAGTTGCTTCTAGTGCGGGCAAATAAGCCCGCGCCGAAGTCGGGTTGGAAAACGCGCTCCGGCGACGTGGTGAACAGCACCTTCTCGATGAGTTGCCGCACGGAGCGCGAGCCCATTGATGTCAATTTTTCGTGACCAGGGGTATTAATCGAGAGTCGTGTGCAAATTCACATCGATTTTGACACTATTTTAGGGATAGGATCCCACTTATGGTTCGGCCGGGCCGAAGGAGAGATAATCAAGTCTTATCAGAATCAGAGCGCTGGGATCTGGAAAATCAGAACATTTTGCAACTCATTTTTCTTATGCGCCCGCGTTTCGCGGTATATCCAGATGTGCAGAACTGTATACCTTAAGTTGGGCAGCAATCCAATTAGGAAACGGACCGGGAGAAGTAACGTGGTGACCAACCTTTGCCGCACAGTGGGTTTGGCGCTGTTTGTCGCGGCCGTTGCCCCGGTGGCCACGCAAGGACAGCAGATCAGGGTGACTCTCTTAGGTACCGGTTGTCCGCCACCGGTCATGAACCGCTTCGGGCCAAGCACCTTGGTGGAGGCCGGAGAGCAGAAGTTCCTCTTCGACGCCGGACGAGGCGCGCTGCAACGCCTGAAGGAACTCGGTGTGCGGTGGCAGGATGTCCAGGGGGTCTTCCTTACCCACCTGCACTCCGATCACGTGGTCGGCTTTCCGGATCTGTGGTTAACAGGCTGGCTCATCGTGCCAGGCCGCAATGTGCCGCTGCAGGTGTGGGGTCCGCGTGGGACCACCGCCATGATGTCCCATCTCAAGCAGGCATATGAGTACGACGTCCGAATTCGTATTCAAAACG
>Ga0153915_10005388_pt1 | contig 11895 bp, 9 predicted proteins | sample Opewatmetagenome_2_FD_107003 | JGI IMG/M metagenome (GOLD analysis project Ga0153915, IMG submission 107003) | Freshwater wetland microbial communities from Ohio, USA - Open water 3 Core 3 Depth 3 metaG | ecosystem: Environmental > Aquatic > Freshwater > Wetlands | place: USA: Ohio, Lake Erie...
TGCCCGTTGCCTTCGCTGGGGCCGTAGGCGATAGTTGAACTGCCGAAGTAACCATATGCCCCGTCACGCAGATACGTGCTGCAAATGCCTGACTGCCCGTCACTGTCGCTTGGATCATAAAGCTCAGCGCCATAGCAGCATTCTACGGCGACAACCGTCCCGTTCATAATCTTTTTGACGAGATTCCCGGCAGAATGTGCAACAGGATAATTGTCTCCCTTTTGTCCGTAAAAATTAGGGTCGCTCTGCGCGCCGTGACAATTGATGAAATGGATCCTTGGAGATAGTTGCCCGGGGGTCCAGGATGGCCCCTTTGGCGGCGACGTGACCATGGAGGCGCTGGAACCGAACAACTTGGTAAGGCTTAAGGATGTAGATTCCTTCCATACCTCCGCGGACACGCTGAAATATTTCCGATAATCATCACGCGCCCTTGTTTTATGACGGGCAGCCGTGTCGAGGATAGAAATGAGATAAGACGCATCGGGGATGCCGATAAGATCGGGCAGGCGCCCGACCACGCGCGTTGGACCGATGAATTTGCCCGGATTCGTGCTGTAACCTGCATCACAGGCATAGGGGATGTCAGTCGGCACAACTTTGTCGTTATCGCCATTAGGATCATAGGCCGGATTTTTCAGATCCTGGTGGGGAATGATGTCCGGCGCGCCCAGGATAAGCAGATAATCCGGATGATAGGCGTTGTAAACAGCATCTATCGCCGCCTTTACGGCCTTCCGGTCATCTTTATTGACGACTGCTGCGCTGTTAACACCCTGCATATCTCCCTGTGAATCTATTGCCACAACCTTTGTTTCATTCCCGCGTTTTTTGTCGGCCGCAATAAGCCGTTCAACAGCCTTCTCGATGCGGGGCATCGCGGCGCCGTATTTTGCCTTTATGGCGCTCCTATTGGTTATAATGATTTTATCAATCTTCATCTTCAATACCTCCTTCTTAAAATGGATTATTAATATGCCAGACAATTCAACCCCGTTTAGAAACCAGTCTTCCGACGCTGTACAAATCAGCGCAGTAATATAGATCTCCGGGGGTTACAAAATCAGCAACTGTTGCAAGCAGATGATCCAACGCCGCTGGGAGCTGTTTTTCGGCCCCCTTGGCAAGCCAGGATTCCTTTGCCTTTGACCTTGTATTCTTTGTTGCCGAGTAAAATGCCTCGCTGAATCTTTTTATACTTTTAAGCATCTCCGGATCCCTGAGAGAGGATTCAAGCTCCAGGGATTTCGCCTTTGGTCTTTTTATCTCTTCAAGATACTTGTTGATAAGCTTGTCGAGCGGCATAGCCTGCAACCTTTTTTCTTCAGAAGACAGCTTCTTTTTCATCTGCCTTGCCGTCCCGTCTTCGAGGGAGCGCAGGAGGACGTCATTGGCTGAACGCCCGCTCTTTATCATGATATCTTCGGTCCAGGCAAGCAGGCTGTCACGGTGCATCTTTCTGTTCCGGCCTGCGGCGGCAGAGGCCCCCGCCTTGGTTGTCTTAACATTCCCGGGAAAAGGCGAGACATCTAGAAAATATGGATCATGGGCGACAGGCAGCGCTTCATCATAGCAGCGATATACGAACTCAGAACAGATCATGGGTTGCTTGCTGCCGTGTTTCATCAGCCATTCCGTGGCTTGATCCAGTATCTTCCTCATGAGCCACTTCAGATAACTGTTGACATGGAGCTTGCGGGTAAGGCCAAGGAATGCGAGCAGAAGTATCTGCTCATATCCATACCGGTTGCCTATGTCCAGATAATATTCGGCCTTGTCTGCAACCGGTTTCATTGTGCCCGGATCGGTCTTCAATCGCCTGACGATTGCATATTCATCATCTTCAATGCCGGCATCAATAGAACGTTTTGTCAAGCCTTCCCCCAGCGCCTCTCCTACCTTGCCGTTTCCGATACAAATTGCGGCATGGTTGACATCCGTGCCGTCGAAAAAGCGTATCAATTTAGATATAAGGCTGTTCCCGTGATACAATATAACGTCCCCGGCAAACACATCTCCTTTTGAAATCTTATCCATATTATAATCCTCCATAATCAATTATTAAAAATCACCATTCATTATTATAAAATGATGGGGCAACACCTTAGAAAAATCAACCGGCAAATTATTTTCATATTTTAAAGTACATCACATCCCTAAAAAGGGCTGCTCTGGTCACCCAACCGAGATGGGATTGGAGCGCACAGGCACGCCGTCCACGTAAGTCAGGTTGATGTTGAAATCGACAGAGGGCCGGCCGCCTTTGTCGCTCACAAGAAGGTCTATCACGGTTTCCAGGCCGCCGATGTTCTTGGCAAACTTCAGTTCCGCAGTAACTTCCTGCGCGCCGGACGCATTGCTGAATTTTGCGGCGAAGAACAATTGTCCTCCGCGTATCTGGAACTGCCCTTCCAGAAAGAGGTTGTAGTTGCCGCCGAGCGGCGTCTTCGAAAGATCCGCCTCAAAGACAATAGTTCGTCCCGGCTGATCAAGGTGATAGGCGACGTTGAGATCCATCTTAACGGCGGTCGGAGCCATGACTTGCGTCGAACCGTCAGAGCACAGGCGTTTGACGATATTCAGGTCTCCTGAAATGGCCAGCGTCTGTCCTTTGCCTGGAGTGATATTCAATTTGGCGCCGGCATGCGCCAGGAACTGCTGATTTGAATAGCCCAATGACAGATTCCATGCTGCCTCACGCTGATTCCACCGATGCTGTCCATTGACCAGGAAACTCAGTTTTGGATCACCTTCGGCGTTCGTGAATTGGAAGCCCGCGGCCACGGGGCCGAAGGCGCCGCGAAAAGCCAGGGCAGCTTTGACGCCTTCACCATTCCCTTTGATCTGACTTAAAAACACAAGTTTGCTGTCCTGAATGTCCCATTTGCCGGTAAATGTGATGTGCGCATTGTTGACAATCATTTGACCATTATCGAGGCGGTTCCTTGTAGCTGCACGAAACGAAACAAAATCGTCTCCCGGCTGGTCATTGACGTTGCGTCCCGTCAGTACACGATCAAGGAGTGGGGCGGCCTTGATCTGTGTCGCACCTCCTTCGGCAAGCTCGATCTGGATGTGGGTTGCGCCGGGCGCAAGTACAAGCTTGCCATAGATCGTGATAAAGTTAGTCTGGGACGGTTGCAGGTTGACGTCGAGGAGGCGATAGATGATGTCATCGTTGTCGTCAATATCGATCGCCCCGTTGTAGGCAACAGGCGTTGTCGAAAGGCCTCCGTCTTCAGGAGTCACAAAAAACGTAAGCTGATTATTGTTATTGAAGGCATACTTTATCGGCACGAACTGCTGAGCAGCGCCATCGAGGACGAACCATATCCCGTTCCTTTCTTCAGCTCCGGCGGAAACAGTAGCGTGCCACTTGCCGACCGTCTGGTCCCCGGACATCACCTTCATATCCGGTGTAAAAACATAACTCTTGTCATTACGCCTTATCTGTAATCCTGTCATCGCTCCCTCCTTTTTGTTAAAATATGCTCGCAATAGCTCCATCGGCTCTATCTCAGCACCTGCGGACAATAATGAAAGCGCCTCAGAAGAATATCAAAACCCCTGTCACAAACATACCTGAAGGATGACGCTGCGAATCCGGCGAATAAGCATAGCCCACCGTCAGCGCCTTCATCTGATCGTCGCTTCGAAACTCCAGCCCGATTCCATAGCCCTCCAATCCCGGCCCGGCGTGCAGCAGTTGACTCCATTCATGCGCTGTTGCCGTACATGCCGACGCATAAGAAAGTTTCAAAAAGACATTCGGTGGAATAATCCCCGTGTTATTTTGTCCCCCTGGAATCAGACGCACCAGTGAGATGCCAAGTTCGATCTGTCGAAAGCCGTAATTGTTCGCCAGGACCTCGCCGTTTTGCAAACCAGGCAGCGTCTCAAATCCACCCAGACGGAACTGCTTGAAGATTGGTGTGTCCCGGCTCGATACGCCGAAGCCCTGACGGTAACGGGCGAACAGGTCATTTCGGTTCGCGCTGAACCCCATAAACAGCGTCAACGAAGCAACCACATGATACTGTTCGTACGTAAAATGTCCCCCAAGGGCGTTTAATCCGCGTTCAGATGTGGCCGCCAGGGCCGCCTCGGAGTATTTAAAAAATGTGTTCCGGCCATCTCCAGGCGCGTTGGTGAAAAACAGCGTGCCGGCAAGGGACAGGGCAGCCAGCGTTCCCCCTGAAAGGGTTGTGTTATCAAGCCCCCGCGCCTTCAGGTCGATGTCCCGGTAATCGAATGCAACATCGAGTGCACCGCGCACGCGGGAAACTGATGAAGATACAGAGGATGCCGTCAGGTCCGGACGGTATTCCACTACTGAGGAAGAATCGTAGCGCATTCCTATCTTAGGCCGGATGCCGCTTTCCCGCTCTTCCACAGAATCGAACTGCTCCTCATCCAAGATCTGTTTGGTATTCCTAAAAATGCGCCCTTCCAAACCGTAAATAGCATGGACATGACCGTCAATCGGCTGTTCAATCTGTCCTGTCACATTGCCGCGTTGTACATGATTACCCAGTTTCAGATTGGCGGAGAAGCTCGCCCGCTGGTGCAGATAGTTGGCGCCTATGACCGTAGCATCTGCGGTCGCTCCATTCTCGGCGGAATAACTGCCTCCTGCGCTCACTGTCAGGACCGGAGGATCGCGAATGATTACGGGCAATGTGACTGCATAGTCGTCGCCATTGTCCATTGTCTCCGGCTGGCGTATTGAAAGCACATCGCGGTCGGCGCGCAGTTTGACGCGCAACGTCTCCAAATCTGCAGCAGTCAGAACTCGAATTTTCCTGAGTGTAGCGACTTCTTCCTGGTATAACTTCGCAATCTCCTCAAGACGGGCAACACGCTTGCCGGCGATGAGCTCTGCTGCTTGTCCCTCGCGTTTCCGGAATTCGTCATCTTCCCAGGGATACGGCAGCGATACGACCTTCACGTCAGAAACCAGGCGCAGGTCGGTGATGCCCAGTTTGTACCTGAAATGCCCTTGTACGTCGGTCTGCTCCGGAAGGACAAAGACACGGGAGGATCTCTGTCCATCAGGCAGCGCCAGACCTTCTTCTGCTTTTTCAATGATGACTCCCCTCGTCGCCTCGGAGGGCTCCGAAAGGTCCACTCCCATGCAATTCTCGCGGGCAGTATGATAGAGCAACCACCCTGCCCTGCCAAGTGCGACACGCAGCCCCTGTTCATCGCCTTGCATATCATCGGAGGCATAGCGTAACGTCACAAGAATGGACCGGGCTTCAGCAGAAAGATCTAGGGCTGCGTTCCCCTGTTCGGCATTGACCTCGCCAAGCGTCCTCTGTGTCGTAAGCGCCTGCTGTAAATTGCGGCTTGCCCGCTGTGTAGTAACTTCGATCTCTATCTGCTGTACCACAGGCCGCGCAGTCTCAAACTCCAATGCGATCTGCGCTCGCACCCCTTCCTGCGTTACGCCCGATTGCGCCGGACCCGGCGCAGCAGGTTCGGCAGGAAAGACATTCTCGCTGCCATCGGGAAGGCGCACGCGGCAACGCGTTCTGCTCCGCTCGATAAGGATCGGGCGATCCAAATGTTCAATATTACCGAACAGGGAAGCGGTCACATCTCCAAGCGAGGATTCGTCCAAAGAAGACACCGTAGTCGCCACGCTGCTGCGTATATCATTATCGGCGGTTTGAATGGCTTTAGTAAGCGCCTCTTCGTCCAAAATGCCGTCAGCATCTTTTAACAGATCGAGCTGCCAGAAGAACTTGCCGGTGGCCTGGTCAGTCATGGAGACATATTCCAGGGAGACAACATGAATGTCAGCAGAGACAGGACACCCTGCATCAGAGGCCTGCGCCGCGTATAGCGCTGATGGCAGCAGACAACATAAAAAATGCCAGACGATCCATAGCTTTGTACGGGACGCTGTAATTCTAAAAGCTTGAATGATACTCGGTTTTTCCATAAATCCCTATAGGTCAAAGTTATACCGGCGATTATGGAGACTGGCGAAATAACTATAACATTGAACTCAAGCGATGCGGACTTTATGCGTTAGGTTGCAGTGAAAGGTTGAGCGTCATGTTGCGAAATAGCGGGCAGCTGCCTTCGCATGCCACTTGAGGAACACCTCTTTTAGGTTCGCGCGATCCTTTGCAGTGATTTTTGGCGCAGGGGTTGGATGTATGAAGACATCCGTAACCCCGTTGTCAAATACGCCACCTGAGATTCCCTCTTCACGAAAAATGAGCAGCGGGATACCTAATCCGAAAAGAATCCCTGCTTCCAGTTGATTCCACGGGGTTGGAAAACTGACTGTCTCCTTTGGCTTTAGCTTCCGCTCGCCATTTTTTGTGCCAAGGCCACGCTTCCACGTGCCTGCGGTTGCATGAAATTGCTCAAAACCTAAAATTATTCCGCCGGCGCAGTGACGGGCAATCACCATGACTTCACGCAGCGGCAATTCCGATGGATAATCCGACCGTCCCAAAGCGCGTGGTTCCAAGTTTAGTTCATCTAGAAAACTTACCAGTATGGATCGAGACGCTGCTTGATCTGCATTCAAAACAGTCGGAGCGGAAACGAAGACGGGTATTTTCATAGTTAACCCCCAACTAATGATGAATTTATAATCGGGATAGGGGGAAGCCTCGCGGCTCCCCTCCTCCCGCACCACCGGGCATACGGATCACGTACCACGGCGGTTCGGTTGATTAATCCGGTCGTAAGACCAGCCGAGTTTTCAGTTAATTCAGCTCAGCATACAATTTGTTCACCAATTAAGATGAACGACCACACTTGAGTGCCGGTTTAATGCACACTGTCCAAATGCTTACTTACTCTCTCTAACCGTTCAGGCCTTCAGCGAAGTGAGTCCTCCCCTCTTCTCGGGGTTCGGTTTCAATTCCGACATTGGGACTTCGCCTACTATGCCTTCTGCTGACTTCTCCCATGCGATCAGAGAGGATTGCTCCTCCCCTCAGCCAATTTCCGTTGCACGCGACTTCCCGGGGCACATAGGAGACCTCCCAGGGTAAGACACGTAACTTTCGATGCATAAACGCCGGATTTATAAAGCACACCCCGATTGCAGATGGAGGACTTCGCGGTCACGTGCCCGCTCGTCCCGGATGTACCACACCTCATATCCGGTTCCTGTTCGTCACCCTGCATCTTTGGATTGGGCTTCCTCCAGACCCCGCCTCGCGACGACGCCCTTGCCCTTCTCCTAACCTTAGACTCCGCGAACACCTGGTGCAAGGTCTTTCACCTCGCTAGCTACGTGCCATGCCTGGCACACACCGACATAACCGGCGCCACGTCCGGTTGATGTGATTGTTCGCTTTCGTAGTTTTTACAATTCATCGCCTTGCAAAGGTGTACGATCCTCAACTTTTTTTAACATTTTTTTCATGTCATCTATATTTGCTCTTTCACCCCTTTTCTTTAAATATTCTTCTGTCATTATTGCAGACATTTTTTCAGATATCGCTGAAGAAATAAGTTGATTTATAGATACCCCTTCGGTTTTAGCGATTTCTCTAATATGTCTGTGTATTGATTCAGGTAATCTTACACTTAACGCTCCCATTTTGTTTCCTCCAATAATTTCTTTGGACTCATTATTTTTATACCAAACTTCTCAATACCTTTAAAATCTCTTACATTAAATGTAGTAATATTTTTAACTCGTGAAGCAACCGCCAATTCTAAAACATGATCATCTTTTGGATCAGGCAGAAACGGCCGCCAGAGATAATGGATAGTTTGTAAGATGCTTAAATTACATAAATTATCTAGAAATGCGTCAATATCACCATAAGTAAAGCCCAATTTCCTGGCATTTTGTTTCAATACGTCTTCATATTCAAATAGTAAAGAAACTGAGAGCACAGGAGTTATTTTTCCGGCAACAATAGCCTGTAGTACCTGAAAAGATGCTCCTCGAATTGAGTATAGTCCGGCAAAGATAATATTTGTGTCTAGAATAGTTTGAATTTTTATCACCCCCAGGTAATACCATATGCGGTATCACCATAAATGTCAAGCTGGCATTATCGAATTAAGCGAACGTCATGCTTACCGGCTGGCATGGTTTTTCGCCAGTCCGAGTAAAGCATGATGTTAACTCAATTTTTCCATTTCCTGGCTACCACAATATATGCATTTTATTTTCGAGGGATTAACATGCCCACACTTTAAGCATTTATAGTGTTCTACTTTAATGTTGTATTCTATTTTAGAGTCTTTAGATAATTGTGATTCCGTGTACCTTGAAACAAGCTCTGCATAACTTAATGCTTTTTCATACTGCATTCCTGCGAAATCAATCCATTTTACATTATCCCAATAGCCATCTGCCCCGCCATCACCAATGAATCTAAATAAATTCTCCGGATATGGACTGTTTTTTCTAATAGCTTGCACATACCATTTTTCAGCAATAGCTCCGGTTCGTGGTAACGCAAACATATTATCTGATTCGTTTCTTTCTCTTTTTAAATCAATATATTTTATCTCATTGAAGGGAATATATTTCATTGATGTTAAAAACCAAAACGTTTTAATTTTTATTTCTATATGTTTTTTAATCCGATCTACAACAACAGTTCTTGAGTAGAAAAAAAGGTTCAAAAACCGGTAAACTTTTGAAGTTCTGGCATAAAGGTAATTTTTATCAGACCATATCTTTGGACTAATCTGAAGAAATGATAATTTGAGTGAGTCCATGTTTATAATTTCCTATTGAGTTAACATATATATTATGTAGTTCCTTCATTTTAGCTGGAATACAGGGAATTTCAATATTTCAGCAATCTAAAAGGCAAATATCTGTAATTCAATATTAACAAATATATCAATATCATAATTAAATAGAGTAATTTATTCCCAGATTTTAGAAGATCATTTTGTATTGAAATTAGCGGTATTCGGATGCTCCTGCATAATTTGGGGAAATAATTATAAATCTAATACATATGCAATACGACTGATATATTGAAATCAACTTATAAAAGTTGGAATCGATCCGATAGTTAGATGTCTCAGGCATCCGGCTCTCTGGATTCCGTCTCCCGCCTTTGCTCTTATGAGCTTCTTGTCCCCCCAACTGGAAAACAGGCCATTCGGATCTAAGACAAACTTGATACGTAAAAAACGATATGTTTTCAATCACCGAAAAAAGGGTGAGTGAAAAATGGTGGCAGCAAAATTTGTGGAAATTTTTGCACAGATAAGATGAAATATCAATATTTTTATGTGTTAAGATTCATAAATGAAGTTTAAAGTTCACAGTTCACGGGGCAAGGTTATGATGAGAAAAGCCGCTTGGCTCAAGGAAAAGCAAAATCATGGATTTTGCGATTGAGCCGCAAATGATAGATGAGAAGAAAGGCTGGAGCCTTACCCTTTCACATTTATGAGTTATGAATGGCGTCAAACTTGCGCTTGACTCATGTGCCCGAATAGTGTCAAATCCGCCCTTAACACATATTCCATTGGAGGTTCATTATGAAAAAACATCGCATAGCTGCTTTCGTTTTCCTGTTCATCGCAATGACACTCTTCCTCACCGCATCCTTTGCCCCGGCTCAGCAGTCAGGACCAACGGAGACAAAGGGACTGACAACGGTCAAGACTACCGCTATTGACATGGCTTCGGAGATAGAAGGAATGCAGGGACGTCAACTGCGGATGAGGGTTCTGGTGCTTGATCCAGGCGGTGCGATTGCCATACACAAACAGCTCGATCGTCCTGAAGTAATATATGTCCTCCAGGGCAGTATCACGGAATATCAAAACGGAGATGTAATCCTGCGAAATTCAGGCGACACCTGGACAGCGGGAAAAGAAATAACCCATGCCGTCCGGAACACCGGCACAGGAACGGCAACAATAGTTGTGACCGATATTTTTAAGGCGCAATGAGGTATTGGCTAAGGCGCCTTTTTAATTCACCGGGGGATCTTCATTCAACGGAGACTTAACGGAATCGCCTCCATTGGGATATGATTTCATGGCCTGATAAACCGCCCGGGAGAGGTCCCTGAAATTGTATGGCTTCTGTATGAAACCGATACAGCCCATTTCCATAACCTTCCGTATCTCTCCCTGAAGGCCGTAACCGCTGGAGAGGATGACCTTTACATCGGGATTGATCGTCTTGAGTGCCTTAAGGACCTCGGAACCGCTCGTGCCCCGCAGGATCATATCAAGGATTACAAGGTCGATATCATTCTTGTCGCGATAGATCGATACAGCCTCCTGTGCGCTTTCAGCCTTATACACCGTATATCCCAGCATCTTTAGCAGTTCCGAGGCGGTTTCCAGGATTGAGGATTCATCGTCAACGATCAGTATCACGCCGCTTCCAAGGAAAAGCCTTTTATCCTGCGTGTGCACTTCCTCCTTTTCGTCCTTTTTCTCCGATGAAGGAAGATATATGTTGAAGGTGGACCCCTGTCCGGGTTCGCTGTATCCGTTGATGATCCCTCCGTGATTTCTTATGATCCCATAGGCAGAGGCAAGACCAAGGCCGGTCCCTCCCTGCTCTGATTTTGTCGTAAAAAACGGTTCGAATATCCTTTTAAGGGTAATCTGGTCCATGCCTGTGCCTGTGTCCGATATGGAGATCCTGATATATTCGCCCGGTGTCAATCCCAGACCGTTCGCCGCCGCATCATCCAATGTCAGGCTGTTAGTTTGAATATGCAGCCGTCCTCCGTTGGGCATGGCATGCCCCGCGTTAATAAAGATATTCAGGAACACCTGCTCCATCTGACCTTCATCCGCCTCTACCGGATGAAGGTTATCCTGCAATTCAAAACCGGTCTCTATCTCCTTTTTTGTCTCCATGAAAAACTGGGCGCTCTTCCGGAGCAGGTCATTCACGGAAATTGTCCTGAGTTCATATTTCCCCTCCCTGGCAAATCCCAGGAGGTGTCTTGTCAGGTTTGCCCCGCGTTTTACATGTTCTTCAATCCTGCTCATCCTCTGATAATGTGGATTATCTGGACTGAATTCCATCATTGACATGGATGCGTTTCCCTGTATGCCCATGAGGATGTTAATGAAGTCATGGGCCACGCCGCCAGCCAACTGGCCTATTGCATCCATCTTCTGGGACTGAGACAACTGTTGCTCCAGCTTTCTGCGCTCCTCCTCCAGGCGTTTCCTGCCCGTGATATCAAGCACAGTGTACACGGTTCCGGCTGATTCATCCTGCGGGTCAAGCAGGGTCCCGCTTACAAAAACGTCAAGCATTGTGCCGTTTTTATGTCTGATGCGCGCCTCAATCACACCCTGGCCATCCTGCTTTATCCTTTCGTATAACTCCTTGCCGAGACGCATTTGTTCATCATCAACCCCGCCGAACACCCGTGAGTCTTTGCCCAGCAATTCATCAGGTGAATAACCGGTCATTTCGCAAAACATGGTATTTACCTTCTGAATTACGCGGTTTTTCAGCAGGGCGACACCGGACGGAGATGACTCGAACAGGTTTCTGAACTGTTTCTCGCTTTGCAGCAGGGCCTCTTCCGACCGCTTGCGCTCGGTGATATCCTCAAAGATGACGCAGACCTGCATGGGTGAGTCAGTGGGCCGGTATGCATTGCAGTGATACCATCCCCTGGTAGGCGCATGATACATATCGAACGTATGAGGATTGCCGGTGACAGCAACCTTGCCATATGTCTCAACCCAGCTTTGTTCGGTTTCGGGCCATACCTCAAAGACATCCTTGCCTGTCACTTCTTCCTTTTTTACATTGGCTATGCGTGCATAGGCGTCATTAAAAAAACCGAAACGGAAACTGACATATCTTCCGTTTTCATCAAACACCGATTCCCATATAATAAAGGCATTGAGCATATTTTTGAATATCAACTGCAGCTCTGACGCCGTTTTTTGCAA